>WNGQ01005035.1_pt1 | contig 13002 bp, 14 predicted proteins | sample 5407661 | NCBI WGS metagenome assembly WNGQ01 (sample SAMN13153382, study PRJNA577476) | soil metagenome | isolation source: 60 cm soil or saprolite under Garry oak tree replicate 2 | place: USA:California | collected 2016-06-15
CGGCGACGCCGCGCAACGGGCCGCGGCCGACCCGCGCGATCTGGCGGCTCTGCGCGACCAGGTTCCCGGCCGAGTCCCAGACCTCGGCCTCCTCGTCGAACCAGCCGCCGCTGACGTGCCGGCACCTGGCCGCGACTCGCAGCGGCCCTGGCGCGGGCACCATGCGCATGTACATGGTCAGCTCGACCGTCGGCGCCCAGCCAGTCGCGCCGAGCCCGAACACCACGGGCGGCAGCCCGTCCACCGCCAGGGCCAGCAGCAGTGCGTCCGGCTCCCTGGCCTCGCGCAGCCCGAAGTAGCCGCGCATCTCAGGCAGCCCGCTCGGCTCGTCGTGCACCCAGCCGATCACCGCGGGATCGAAGAGCATCCGGACCTGGGCGGCGTAACCGGCCGTGCCGTCGGGCGCGACGGTGCCACGCCAAGGCCCGAGTTCTACGCAATCGTCGGGCGCAGGCAGCACAGGAGCCGAGTCTGTCCAGTTCAGCTCGCCGCTCCCGGCCACAGCGGAGGCCGGCGCGACGATCGGGACCGTGCCCGTCGTCACCGTCGTCTCCAGCACGGCCTCGCCGTCCTGCACCAGTGTGGCCCGCGCGGTAGCCGCCGTTCGCCCGGTCTTGAGCCAGGTCACGTGGATCTGGGCCGGGGCGAGCTTGGCCACCCGCAGGAAGTGCGCGCTCGTGGCGACCGGGTGCGGCAGCGGCGAGCAGTCCAGCACGGCCCGGAGCACCGTCGCGATCAGCACCCCGCCGTTCACCGCCGGCGGGGCGGCCCCGGCCGGGGCGGCCCCGGCCGGGGCGACCAGCGCGAACCGCTGGTCGGGGTGCGTCTGGTAGACCCCGTCGGCGATCCGGCGCACCGCGGTCGCCTCGTCAAAGATCGTCATCCTCGCAAGCTCCAGGAAACTGATGCGGCCTATGGCACGTAAGCGACGTTTATCATGCCCCGTGCCCGATGTCGGCGGTCAGGCCCACAGCTCGCCCTCGAGCCTGGCCTCGGCCTCGGCCAGCGTTCCGCCGTAAGCGCCGGTCGACAGGTACTTCCAGCCGCCGTCCGCGATCAGCACGACGATGTCGGCACGCTCGCCCGCCGCCTGGGCCCGGGCCGCGAGCGCGAGCCCGGCGTGCAGCACGCACCCGGCCGAGATCCCGGCGAAGATGCCCTCGCGGGAGACCAGCTCGCGGGTCCGGCGCAGCGCGTCCGCCGCTGAAACCGAGAACCTGGAGGTCAGCACCGAGTCGTCGTACAGTTCCGGGACGAACCCCTCGTCCATGTTCCGCAGCCCGTAGACCAGCTCCCCGTACCGCGGCTCGGCGGCCACGACCTGCACGCCGGGCACGCGCCCGCGCAGGTAGCGGCCGGTGCCCATGAGCGTCCCCGTCGTGCCGAGGCCCGCCACGAAATGCGTGACCTCCGGCAGGTCGGCCAGGATCTCCGGCCCGGTGGACTCGTAGTGCGCGCGCGCGTTGGCCTCGTTGCCGTACTGGTACAGCATGACCCAGCCGGGGTTGGCCGCCGCCATCTGCTTGGCGACCCGCACCGCCTCGTTGGACCCGCCGGCGGCCGGCGAGTAGACGATCGACGCGCCGTACATCTGGAGTAGCTGGGTCCGCTCGGCCGAGGTGTTCTCCGGCATCACGCAGACCAGCTTGTAGCCGCGCAGGCGGCAGATCATCGCCAATGAGATGCCGGTGTTACCGGACGTTGGCTCCAGGATCGTGCATCCCGGCCGGAGTAGGCCGTCCTTCTCGGCCGCCAGCACCATCCACAGCGCCGCGCGGTCCTTGACCGAGCCGGTCGGGTTCCTGTCCTCTAGCTTGGCCCACAGCTTCGCGTCGGGGCCGGGCGACAGGTGCGGCAGGCCCACGAGCGGGGTCCCGCCGATCGCGTCGAGCAGGGAGTCATAGCGCATCTGCGTGCCTGCCTTGTCCGGCCGCTGCCGTCGGCCGCCGCGGGAACCGGCTCAGCGCATCCCGCCGGCCACGGCGGGGAGCACGGTCACGGTGTCGCCGTCCTTGACCGGAGCCGACAGCCCGCCGAGGAACCGCACGTCCTCGTCGTTGAGGTAGACGTTGACGAAGCGGCGCAGCCCCGAGTCGTCGACCAGCCGGTCACGCAGCCCGGCGTGCCGCGATTCCAGGTCGGCGATCAGCGCGTCGAGCGTGTCGCCCGAGCCCTCCACCGACTTCGCGCCGGCGGTGAACGTGCGCAAGATCGTCGGGATGCGGACCTCGATGGCCATCAGGAACTCTCCAGGTGTCGCGGGCCAGGGACTGGCGGTTGGCTAGCCGGTCGGGTGTGCGTCGCCCGGCCGGCGATCGCGGGCAACTAGCCCGTCAAGCGCCGGCCGGCAATCGCCGATGGGACAACTCGCGTCAGGTCTCGATCATTCCGCCTACGTCATCGACGACCAGAACCTGCTCCTCGGTGACCACTTCGTCAACGATCAGGAACGAGCGGACCGGCGTGCGGCCGGGATCCGCGGTCGAGACCAGGAGGTAGTGCGCGGTGGGCTCCATCGCATAGGAAATGTCGGTTCTGGAGGGATAGGCCTCGGTCGCCGTGTGCGAGTGATAGATGACGACGGGCTCCTCGTCCCTGTCGTCCATCTCCCGCCACACCCTGAGCTGCTCCATCGAGTCGAACCGGTAGAACGTGGGCGAGCGCTCCGCGTTGGTCATCGCGACGAACCGCTCTGGCCGGTCGCTTCCGGCCGGGCCGGCGATCACGCCGCAGGCCTCGTCCGGATGATCGGCCCTGGCATGCGCGATCACCCGGTCGATCAGGGCTCTCGAGATGGTCAGCATGGCGGCGATCGTAACCGCTTCTCACGACAGCGCCGCGACCAGGCTCTCCTGGATAAAGGCCAGCCACTGATAAACCTGGATATAGGCGTGACGAGGGTCATCGGGCTTGACGTCCTCGCTGAGCCCGTCGAAGTCGTCGGTGACTCCGAGGCGGACGCCGAGCGCGAGCCGCACGTCGTTGAGCGAGCGGAGCCACGCCTCGGCCTGATCGGCGCTGAGCCTGACCCGCCCGCCGCCGGCCGGCAGCGTCTGCAGCAGAAGCTGCGCCGACTCGACCTTGGCCGAACGCAGCCCGGACTCGGTGAACCGGCGGAAATCCTGCGCCGCCTCGGGGTCGTCGCGGTAGCCGTCGGGAAGCAGCCTGGCGAGCACCGGGTCGTCCGGGACCTCGGTCGCGTCGCTGATCCCGACCATCGCGGCCAGCTCGTCGGTGCCGGCCGACGGTATGTCGGCCACGACGAGCTCGACGACCTGGCCGACGAGATCCCTGATGATCGCGGCCTCGGGCTTGGCGAACCGGGCGGTGACCCCGCCCGATGTCGCGCGGAATCCCGCCATCGGCTCCTCCGGCAGTGCTGGGTCCTCCCGGTCAGCCGGCTCGGGCGGCTGGCTGGCCTTGCTCACGTGTCGTGGCTGACCGTAGCCCATAGCCCGTAGCCGTGCAGGGTCTCGGCGTTGCGCTCCATCGATTCGCGCGCCCCCGCGGCCACGACGGCCTTGCCTTTGTGGTGCACGTCGAGCATCAGCTTCTCCGCCTTCGGCTTGGGGTACGCGAACACCCGCTGGAACACGTAGGTCACGTAGTCCATCAGGTTGACCGGGTCATTCCAGACGATGGTGAGCCAGGGCTTGTCGACGATCGCCTCCTCATCCGTCTCCGCCCTGGTGACCTCTACCGGTGCGATGCTCACGACTTGCCACCTCCCTCCCCCTAGTGTTCCACTGCCCAGCATCGGGCCGTAACCACACTCCGCGCCGCTTTATCCCTCAGACCGGAGTCGCGATCGTCGACATATCTACCAGGCGGGGCATCCGCCGGGCCGCGGCGGGAGCGGCGTCGGGCGGACGAGCCGGCGTCCGTAGGCTTCCTACCGTGACCAGTGATGCCGGCGCTCGGCGACAGGCCAGTGCGAGCCGTTATCCCCAGGCCGGGACGGGCGGGCTCGGCACGGGCCTGCTGACCGATCACTACGAGCTCACGATGGTCTGCGCCGCCCTGGGCAGCGGCGTCGCGCACCGTCGCACCGTGTTCGAGATGTTCGCCAGGCAGCTACCTGGCTACCGGCGGTACGGCGTAGTCGCCGGGACCGGGCGATTCCTCGATGCGCTGGCGAACTTCAGGTTCTCCGACGGCGAGATCGACTACCTGCGCGGCGGCGGGGTCATCGACGAGCAGACGGCGGACTTTCTGGCGTCCTACCGGTTCGGCGGCAGCATCTGGGGCTACGCCGAGGGCGACTGCTACTTTCCCGGCTCGCCGATCCTCGTCGTCGACTCCACCTTCGCCGAGGCGGTGGTGCTGGAGACGCTGGCCCTGTCGGTCTTCAACCATGACTGCGCGGTGGCGTCGGCCGCCTCGCGGATGGTCAGCGCGGCCGGCCGGCGGCCCATCATCGAGATGGGTTCACGGCGCACGCACGAGCTCGCGGCCGTGGCCGCCGCCCGCGCCGCGTACATCGCGGGGTTCGCCTCCACGTCGAACCTGCGCGCCGGGCTCGACTACGGCGTGCCGACCGCCGGCACGAGCGCGCACGCGTTCACGATGGTTCACGACGACGAGCGGCAGGCCTTCGCGGTCCAGCTCAAGGCGCTCGGGCCGGGCACGACGCTGCTCGTCGACACCTACGACGTCACCGAGGCGGTCAAAGCGGCGGTGGAGCTGGCCGGCACCGAACTCGGCGCGGTCAGGATCGACAGCGGCGACGTCGCCGCGGTCGCGACGGCGGTCCGGGCCCAGCTTGACTCGCTCGGCGCGACCAGCACCAGGATCGTCGCCACCGGCGACCTGGACGAGCGCTCCATCGCGCGCCTGGCCTCGGCCCCGATCGACGGCTACGGCGTCGGGACCGCGCTGGTCACCGGCTCGGGACAGCCGACGGCGGCCCTCGTCTACAAGCTCGTCGCCCGGGCCGACGGATCGGGCGAGCTGCGCGCCGTCGCCAAGCACTCGGTCGGCAAGCCGACGATCGGCGGGCGCAAGTGGGCGGTGCGCAGGCTCGACCGGGCCGGCACGGCGACGGCGGAGGTGGTCAGCACCAGCCCGCCAGCCGACGGCCATGACCACCCGGCCGGCCACCGCGCCCTGCTGCGGCCGCTGGTCAGCGACGGCGAGATCGTCGGCGGCGAGCCGCTCGCGGCGGCCAGGGACCGGCACCGGCAGGCACTGGGCGAGCTACCGCGCGAGGCGCTGCGGCTCGCGCCGGGCCAGCCCGTCATCCCGACCCTGATTCCGCCTGCGTCGAGCGGCTAGTGTTGCTGCCATGCATCCGAGCGCCCGCCACGTGGCCGGAGTCCTGCGTTCCCTCGGCGCGACCGGGCAGGTCAGGGAGCTGCCCGAGCCCGCGCCGACCGCCGCCGCCGCCGCCGCGCAGCTCGGCTGCGAGGTCGGAGCGATCGCCAACAGCCTGATCTTCAGCGCCGACGGCGCGCCGCTGCTGATCCTGACCAGCGGCGCGCACCGGGTGGACACCGCCAGTGTCGCCGCGCAGCACGGCTTCGCGTCGGTCAGGCGCGCCGATCCCGACTTCGTCCGGTCGGCCACGGGCCAGGTGATCGGCGGCGTCGCCCCGGTCGGCCATCCGGCTCCGATCCGCACGCTGGTGGACGTATGGCTGGGCAAGCACGACGTCGTCTGGGCCGCGGGCGGCCATCAGCACACGGTGTACCCGACCTCGTACGCCGAGCTGCTCCGGCTCACCTCGGGCCAGCCCGCGGACGTGACCGGCACGGACGTGACCGGCGCGGACGGGCTGGCACGGACGTGACGGGCGAGAACCGGCGTTAGCCCTCGCCCTGCGGCAGGGACTCGTAGATCTCCTTGCACTCCGGACAGACCGGGAAGCGCTTGGGGTCGCGGGTCGGCACCCAGACCTTGCCGCACAGGGCCACCATGGGCGTGCCGTTCACCGCGCTGTCCATGATCTTGTCCCTCAGGACGTAGTGCGCGAACCGCTCGTGGTCGCCGTCGCCGGTCGACAGGTCCGGTCTGGTGTCAGAGTCAACCCTGGTACCGCCGGCCGGAAGAACTTCAGTCACGTTTCCTAGCTTACCCACGCTCAGTTCAGCACCGGGTCGTCCGGGTAAGTGGACAGCAGCGCCATCTCGCCGCCCTGCCGCCGCAGCACCGAAGGGTAGAGCCGGTCAGGCTCGTCGGCGAACGCGTCCTCCGGCAGGCCGTCGAGCACCAGCCAGGCACCGACGTCGATCTCGGCCTCAAGCTGCCCGGCGCCCCATCCCGCGTACCCGGCGAACACCCGCAGCGAGGCGATGCCGTCGGCCAGCAGTTCGGGCGGCGCGCCCAGGTCGACGAGCCCGATCCTGGACATCAGCTTGGAGCCGGCCAGCGACCGCCAGCCGATCGGCTCGTCGTCACCGCGCGGCAGCGCCAGCGCGAGCGCGCTGTCCGGCGACACCGGGCCGCCCTGGAACAGCACGGAGGGGCCGGTCACCAGTTCGGTCCACGGCTCGAGCACCTGCCGGACGGGGATCTGGCTTGGCCGGTTCAGCACCACGCCGAGGGTTCCCTCGTCCGGGTCGTCCTCGACGATCAGGACGATGGTGCGCCGGAAGTTGACGTCGCCGAGCATCGGGGTCGCCGCGAGCAACTGTCCGGTGCGGGATTTCTCCTGCATGTATCTATGATGCTCCACCCCGCGGGCCGGCCTTCCCGCCGGGCCCGGCCCGACCTGGCCGGCCCGACCTGGCCGACGCGATCAGAACAGCAGGCTGGACAGCTTCGCCCGCGCCTTGGCGAGCCGCGGGTCCCGCGGCGGCAGGACCTCGAACAGGTTCAGCAGGTGCAGCCGCACCCGGTTCCTGTCCTCGCCCCCGGCGCGCTGAAAGGCGCCGAGCAGCCGGTCGAAGCTCGCCTCGACCTGCCCGGTGGCCAGGTCAACGTCCGCCGCCTGGATCTGCGCGTCCGCGTCGTCGGGGTGCTCAAGCGCCGCTCGCCGCACCTTGGCCCGGTCGTAGGAGTTCACCCGCCGGATCAGGTCGACCTGAGCCAGCCACGCCGTGGCGACCGGATGCCCCGGCGAGTCGGCCAGCACCTGCCCGAGCGCGGTGGCGGCGGCATCGAGGTCACCCGAGTCCATCGCCTGCTGCGCCGCGTCGAACCTCGGGTCGCCGAGCAACTCGGACGGCCCGGCCGGTCCGCCTGGCGCTCCTGGGCGGCCCGGCCCGGTGCCGCGATCGCCGCCCGGCAGGCCGCTTCGCGCGGCCAGCGCGCCTGCGGCCTGACCTGAGCCCGCCTGTCGCGCGCCGGGCTGACCGGCGCCGGGCTGACCGGCGGCCGGCGCCTCGGCACGGACCCTGGCCGGCATCCCGAGCTGGTCGGCCACCTGGAGGATCTGGCTGATCCACTGACGCACCTGCGCCTCGGGCAGCGCGCCGAGGAAGCCGTCGACGATCTGGCCCCCGACCACGGCGACCACCATCGGGATCGACTGCACCTGCAAGGCAGCGCCAAGCTGCGGGTTGGCGTCGACATCGACCTTGGCGAGCAGCCAGTCGCCCGCGGCCTCGTTGGCCAGCTTCTCGAGCACCGGGCCGAGTTGCTTGCAGGGCTCGCACCACTCGGCCCACAGGTCCACGATCACGGGGGCGGCCTGCGACCTGGCGACCACGTCGGTGTTGAACGTCGCGTCGGTGGCCTCGAAGACGAACGCGGACTCGCCGTCCGTCCCCGTCTCCTCGGCCTGGTCCCGGCGCTTGGCGGCCGCCTGCCTGGCGCCGAGGTCGGCAGCGCCCGCCATCGAAAAGTTACGCGGCTGTTGCATGACTCCATCCTGCCGCATCGCGGTCAGCGCTCGGGCACCCAGCGGGCCAAGCCGCGCGCACCGTTCGCGGCCCTGCGCCAGCCGCCGGCCGCGCGCAGGGCCGGGGCGGCGCGCCGATCAGAAGGCGGGCGCCTCGGAGTACTCGCCCCACTCCTCGCGCAGCGTCCCGCAGATCTCGCCGAGCGTGGCCTCGGCCAGCGCCGCGTCGACCATCGGCGGGACCATGTTGGCGCCCGACCTGGCCGCCGCCAGCATCGCGGCCAGCGCATCGTCCACGGCGCGCTGGTCCCGCGCGGCCCGGCGCCCGGCCAGGTCGCGAACCTGCGCCCGTTCCACCTCGTGGCTGACCCGCAGGATCTCCACCGGCTTCTCGACCGTGTCGGTATGGCAGTTCACGCCCACGACCTTCTTCTCGCCCTTCTCGAGCTGGCGCTGGTAGGCGAACGACGCCTCGGCGATCTCGGCCATGAACCAGCCGTCCTCGATCCCGCGCAGGATCCCGCCGGTCATCGTCCCGTCCGGGGACATCGCGCGGATCTTCGCGAAGACCTCCTCGGCCTCGGCCTCCAGCCGGTCGGTCAGCGCCTCCAGGTACCAGGACCCGCCGAGCGGGTCGGCGACGTTGACCACCCCGGTCTCCTCCATGATCACCTGCTGGGTGCGCAGCGCGATCTCGGCCGCCTTCTCGCTGGGCAGCGCGAGCACCTCGTCCAGCGCGTTGGTGTGCAGCGAGTTCGTCCCGCCCAGCACCGCGGCGAGCGCCTCGATCGCGGTACGCACGACGTTGTTGTCCGGCTGCTGCGCGGTCAGCGAGACCCCGGCGGTCTGGGTGTGGAAGCGCAGCCACTGCGCCCGCTCGGACTTCGCGCCGTAGACGTCGCGCATCCAGCGCGCCCATATCCGGCGGGCGGCGCGGAACTTGGCGATTTCCTCGAAAAAGTCGATGTGCGCGTCGAAGAAGAAAGACAGGCCGGGGGCGAACATCTCGATGTCCAGGCCGCGGGAGAGCCCGAGCTCGGCGTAGCCGAACCCGTCCGCGAGCGTGAACGCCAGCTCCTGCGCGGCCGTCGACCCCGCCTCCCTGATGTGGTAGCCGGAGACCGACAGCGGCTTGTAGTCGGGGATCTCGGCGGCGCAGTACTCCATCAGGTCGCCGATCAGCCGCAGGTGCGGCTGCGGCGGGAACAGCCACTCCTTCTGCGCGATGTACTCCTTGAAGATGTCGGTCTGCAGCGTCCCGTCGAGCTTGCCGAGGTCGGTGCCCTGCCGCCGCGCGGCGGCCAGGTACATGCAGAACACCGGCACGGCCGGACCGCTGATCGTCATCGACGTGGTGATGTCGGCCAGCGGGATGCCGGAGAACAGCACGTCCATGTCGGCGGCCGAGTCGATGGCCACGCCGCAGTGACCGACCTCGCCGAGCGAGCGCGGGTCGTCGGAGTCCCGGCCCATGAGGGTGGGCATGTCGAACGCGACGGACAGCCCGCCGCCGCCGGCCCGCAGCAGCATCTTGTAGCGCTGGTTGGTCTGCACCGCGTTGCCGAACCCGGAGAACTGCCTGATCGTCCAGGTCCTGCCGCGGTAGCCGGCCGGATACAGGCCGCGGGTGAACGGGAACTCGCCCGGCCAGCCGATCTGGTCGAAGCCGGGGACGACCGAGCCGTCCGGCGGCCCGTAGACCGGGTCGACGGCCAGCCCGGACAGCGTGGTGAAGTCCGCGTTCCGCAGCCGGGAGCCGTCGTACCGGCGCTGCCAGCGGGCCCTGCCGGTGTCGGTCGGGGGAACGTGGTCGCCTGCGGGCCGAGCGCTCATGATTATCCTCCGGCAGCTAAGCGGAAGCCGACGGCCAGATAGTAGGACGTCCTACTAAACCGCTGCCGCCAGTGTATGCCGCCGAATCGGCTCAACCATCTCCTGGCCTGCGTCGTCTCAGTACTCAGAAACGCGCGCCTGACCCACCCGTGCTCGCGCTCGGGGGACAAGCCCAGGCCGAATGTGTGGTAGAACAAATGCGAAATCTCGCACGCGACGCCGACTGCCTCGCGGTAGCCGGTGACGCTGTCTTCGTACCGGCATCGTGGGCTGTGCCGCCAGCGACGACGGCAAGGCAAAGGAACTCTGTGGCCAGGCTCCGCACCGCTGACCGCGAGGCTGCGGAGGAACTATTCAACGCGTGCTACCCGCGGCTCGCGGGCTGGGTCAGGCGGCTGGTCGACGACGACGAGACGGCGCACGAGATCGCCGCCGAGGCGTTCACCCGGCTGCTGTCCCGGTGGTCGGGCCTGGACAACCCGCAGAGTTACCTGTACATGATCGCGACGAACCTGGTCCGCGACCACTGGCGCAAGACCAGCAGGGAGCGTCGCGCGATCAGGACCATGACGGCCGCCGTCCCCCGAGAGGCAACCTGGCAGCCCGCCCAGGACGTCGACGTGCGAGCCCTGATCGAGGGTCTTCCACCCAAGCTGCGCAGCGCGTTCCTGCTGCACTACTACGCCGGGTTCGGCGTCAAGGAGGTGGCCGTGCTGCTCGGCCGGCCGGAGGGAACGGTGAAGGCCGACCTGCACCATGCACGCAACCGGCTCAAGGCGGCGGTAGGTGAGGCAACATGACAAATCACCACGACCCGATCGAGGCCTGGCTGAGCAGGGACGTCGAGTTGCTGCCACCGCCGGCGGGAGCCTACCAGCGAGTCCGCCGCCGTGCGCGCAGGCGCAAGGCAGTCCGCACGATCGGCGCGGCGGCCGGCGTGGCCGTGATCATCGCCGCGGCGGGCGGGCTCCCCCAGCTCGCCGGAAACCTGTTTCCCGGCGTGAACCCGGCCCGGGTCGCGTCTAAGAGCGCCGTGCCGAGTTCCCCGCCCCCGAGCCCGGCGGGCACCCCCAAGCCCCGCCCGTCGACCGGCGCGCCCCTGTCGAAAGGCCCCGCGCTGTCGACCGCGGGCAACGGTCCGCAGGTGCCGCCCGGCTTCCGGCCCACCTCCGTGACCTTTGTCAACGGCTCCCTCGGAGCGGTCATCGGCCAGGCCAACTCTTCGTGCGGAGCGGGTCCCTGCACGGTCATGGCGGGCACTCCCGACTACGGGATCCACTGGTCGAAGGTCGGCGCGCCACCCACGGGACGGCCAGACGGCTCGCACGGCGTCAGCCAGATCAGGTTCCTCATCAACGAGCAGGACGGCTGGGCGTACGGACCTGACCTCTGGGCCACCCGCGACGGCGGCAGGCACTGGGCCCAGGAGAGACTGCCTGGCCGGGTAGTCGACCTGTCCACGGTCAGCGGCCGAGTCTTCGCCGTGGCCGCGACCGGGTGCACGGGGACCGGCATCGGTTACGCGGCGGGCTGCACCAGATTCTCGCTGTACACCGCGCTCGCGCGCGGCGGCAAGTGGGGCCCGGTGATCAACAGCGTGGCGGCCCGGGTCGCCCCCGGCGGCCTGCAGCTCACTGCCAAGCACGGATACCTCATGGCCGACGGCGTGCTCTACTCCGGGCCGCTGGATGGCGGTGCCTGGACCCCGGTGTCCACCGCGTCGCCGACCACTCCGTCCTGCCTGACCAACAGGGCAGGACCCGGGCCGTGGCTTCTCGCGGCTAATCCCGGCGCGCTGTACCTGGCCTGTGGCAGCGCGGCCGCGGGCCAGCCGCCCGCCCTGTACGTGTCCGGCGACGGCGGCCAGAACTGGCAGGCGAAGGGCGCCATCCCCGCGACCGGCGCTGCCACCTCGCTGGCCGTGTCCCCGGACGGGCACCTCGTGCTCGCGACCGGGACGGGCATCTTGTACTCCGCCGACGCCCGCACCTGGCGCCGGGCGGTCCTGGACGGCCACGCCCCGCGCGGCTTCAGGTTCGTCGGGATGACCACCTCAAGCAACGGCGTCGCCGTGCCGGCCGACACCGGGCTGCACGAGGTCTTCATCACCCTCGACGGCGGCGCGACCTGGCGGCACCACATCATTCGCTGAAGTCGCCCGCGTCCACGCGCAGGCTCCTCAGCAGCCCGAACATGTCGTCAAGCTGGGCGTCGTCATAGCCCCGCATGCCGAAGCCGGCGGCCATCAGGACCTCGGTCGCCCGTGAGACAACGTCGCGCCCGGCGGGAGTGATCTCGGCCAGCGTGCCGCGCCGGTCCTGCGGGTTGGGCCTGCGCACGACGAGCTCGGCGCGCTCGAGCCGGTCGATCGTGTTGGTGACGCTGGTCGGGTGAACCATCAGCCGCTCGCCGACCAGCCGCAGCGGCAGCGCCCCGGCACGGCTGAAGCTGAGCAGGACGAGTGCCTCGTACCTGGCGAACGTCAGGCCGAACGGCCGGAGCAGGGCGTCTAGCTCGCCGAGCAGGATCTGGTGAACCCGCATGATCGAGGTGACCGCCGCCATCGCCCGCGCCTCGCCGAACCTGCGCTCCCAGATAGCGGCCGCGCGCTCGATCGGATCGAAGGGGAGATCCATCGGCTTGCGCACAGCGACACCGTACCGGCGGGCCGGAGCCGGCCTGGATAAATACACCCGCGCCCCGCCGATCACGTCTTGGACACCCATGATTACAGCAAGTTATATTCCCTGCTTGGGGAGCACGTGACCGAGACGTGATCGAGGGGGAACAATGGAGTCCGGTCACGCCGTGACAGCCATTGCCCCGGTGCTGTCGGCGGGCGTCGGCGCCAGGTGGGAGAGCCGCTGGGCACTCCGGATGGCCAGCTTCCGGCTCGATCGGTCCGACCTCGGAAGCGCCTGCCTGGGAATCGCGACACCGCGGTCGGCCGCCGCCAGCGCGCTGGTCGGCCTGCTGTCCGGGCGGATCGCGCCGGGCTACGGCAGCCTGCGGGTGCTGGGCTACGACATGACGCTCCCCGCGGGCCGCGCCGAGGTCGCCCGCCAGACCGGGATCGCCAGCCGCACGTCCAGGCCGATGCCCGCGACCAGGATCAGGAGCCTGGTCGAACGCGCCGCCAAGCGCTCCGGCCAGCCGGGCGATGACCGCTTCCTGCTGGTCGCCGCCATCCTCGACCGGCTAGCGCTGACGGCCTGGGCCGACGTGGCGTTCGGCGCCGCGCCCGAGCTCATCGCCAGGAAGGCTCGGCTCGCCGTCGCGTGCGTGCACGAGCCGAAGCTGCTGATCATCGACGGCCTCCTCGACCACCTGCAACCGCTCGACCGGACCGTGCTCGCCGACGTGATCAGGGACCTGGAGCGCGACACCGC
>WNGQ01009779.1_pt1 | contig 12997 bp, 10 predicted proteins | sample 5407661 | NCBI WGS metagenome assembly WNGQ01 (sample SAMN13153382, study PRJNA577476) | soil metagenome | isolation source: 60 cm soil or saprolite under Garry oak tree replicate 2 | place: USA:California | collected 2016-06-15
GTGTCCGGCCCGGAGACATGGGTGACAGATTGTACCTAAGACATGGGTGACAACCTCGGGCCGAAGGGGTTGTCGAGGGGCTGCAGGGTCCTCTGTTCGAGGTCGATATATCCCAGATCGTAGTGCAGGAAGCTGACGAGCCAAATGCCGTCGTCGACCTCTTTGATTCCGACGGTTTGGCCTGCCAGGACGGTCGAGATGTTGATCTTCTTGCGGTGCATGCAGATGCGGCCGCAGGCGGTGACGAGCATGTCGCGATCATGGAACGGATAGGCGAGGTCTGGGAGGCCGTGATAGGGGCGAGGTGAGGGCCTATAGATCTCGGCCGGGCACTTCATGGCGATCGCCTCGTGGGGCCGTTCGGTGTTGAACTCCTCCACGAAGGCATCGAACTTGGCCTGCTGCTGCAGGCTGTTCATGCCGGGCGGCCGGGTCGCTTCCCTCTTCAGGGTGAGGTGCATGCGCTCGTGGCGGCCGTTCTGCTGGGGATGGCCCGGCTTGATGCGCTCGATCTGGATGCCGAGCCGCAGCCACCATACGGACAGCTTCGACAAGTTGAACAGGGCGTTGGGACTGGCGAAGGGCACGCCGTTGTCGGAGCGGATGGCGATCGGCAGGCCACGCTCTGCGAACAACCGCTCGAAGGCGGTGAAGGCCAACTGCTCGCGGGTTGATTCCAGCGCCTCGCAGAGCAGCAGGAAACGCGAGGCATGATCGGTGACCGTGAGCGGGTAGCAGTAGCGCCCGTTACCGAGCTTGAACTCGCCCTTGAAGTCGGTGCACCACAGGTCGTTCGCGGCAACCCCTCCGGACAGCGGCGTGCCGCGCGCACGATGGCGCGGCCCGCCGCTCCGCTTGACCAGGCCATGGCGGTCCAGCACGGCATGGATGGTACTTTTGGCCGGAACCCTGACGTCGCCCGCCAGCCGGCGGACCAGCAGCTCGCGGATCTTGCGCGCGCCCCAGTGCGGCTTGTCGCTTTTGAGCCTGACGATGAGGGTCTCGAGCTGCGAGGGCAGCTGGTTGGCGTAGCGGACCGGCCGGCGCGAGCGGTCGCTCAGGGCCGCAAGCCCGTGCTCTTTGTAGCGGTCGAAAACCTTGTAGCCGGTCTTGCGGGAGATGCCGAACTCCCGGCACACGTCCGTCATGGCTTCCCCGTCCAGCAGGCGGGCGACAAAGCGCAGGCGTTCCTCCATCACCGAACTCGCTTTCCACGGCATCAACACCTCCCGCCAAAAGGCGAAAAGTGTTACCCATGTGTCCGGTACGAAGTGTCACCTATGTCTCGGGTCGCTCACCGGATGAATCGATGGGCGTTCACTCCCAGACCAGAACGCCGGGATATTTCAAGCCGAGACTCGAAAGGAACAAACACGAAAGGGGATGATTTTGACTGAAGGCTCACGAGCAAGCAGCAGACGATGATCGAAGCGTCTGGCGTAACTCAGGGAGGAAGTAGTCCAATGATCCGGATTCTGGTTGCCCTTGCATTTGTGGTGGGGCTGACAAATCTCTCGTTCGCTCAGTCTTACTGTCAGCAAATAAGGCAGGCAATAGCTACCTACGGACATACCGCAGCTAAGCGGCACGCCTTGGCTCACTACGGTCCGAAAGCCATACAAGCTGGCAATAGATGTCTTCGGAAAGGAAAGCGACGATAATTTCTGCGGTCACGCCTTAACGATCATGGGCGGCCTTTCGGTGAATCCTCGCCGCCGCAACGTCAACCACGCATTCAATGAACTGGCACGGAACAGAATCCGCGCAATCGATTTCGTAAACCGTTGGTCGGGGTGCAAATCCCTCACCGGCACCAGACCAATCGGTAACTTGGAGCCGGTGCTTGGCGCGGCGGCGAGCGAAATCCACCCTGGACTGGGCGAGTAGCGCCTTCGAATACGCTATTGCTGTGGCTGGCGCGATGTCGAGTGGCGCGGACGATGCGCGCGCGGAGGATGTCTTAGACCCCAGGCGCTCGCGATGTTCGGACCCACCGTATAGCCGACGAGGCCTCCCGCGACCGCGCCCACCGGGCCGGCGACAACCGCTCCAGCCACAGCCCCCATGGCGCCATCCCCAAGACGTTCCTGGGCCTCGGCAGCGGCTGGAGCCAAAGCCAGACCGAGCACGATGATTGCCGCTCCCCGCAGTGATCTCATGTTGCATCCTCCCCTGGCCGCAAGCGGCCTCGACCAGCTAACAGCGCAAGCTGTGTTCAAACCAGGCCGGATACCCTGGTGCCGGCAAAATTTCTCCGGGATGTTGCAATTTGGACACGCCGTCGCGCTTCGAGCCGCGCCCGGCGGTCCTACCCGGGGCGAGGTTCGCGACCGAAACGCGCGGCGCGGCCCGGCTCGCTCCCACCGACGAGCCTGAGCGTATGTCACTCCTCGATCTTCCGATCTTTGTCCTTCCTTCGGTGAACCTGAATCAAGAGAAATCCCAATCCCAGGGCACAGATCGAGACCCATGCGAATGCCGGCTCATAGATGACGTGACCGGCAAATCGTCCCCAGCTTTTCATGGCAACGCAAGGTTCGCCATTCAGGAAGAAACAAGAGAGGTAATGTCGCGCGGAGAGATTCGTCGACCGAATCACGCTTTCGCTCAGGCCACGCCGCAACAGCTCCCCATGCAAACCATCGAGCACGTAGAAGCGAAACCACCACGCCACGCAAAGCACAGTTCCGAGCCCTCCCGCCATCACCAGGTCTCGGGCCAGTCGGACATCGGGGTGCGGGCGGATAGGCTTCGCGAGATTGGCGGACGCATTTCGGCCTGCTTTGAATGCGGGCGGAACACCAGTTCCGGTCGCCGCTCCCGTGGCTGAAGCCATATTCTTAGCTGGAATCGCGTCGATCGGCGTGGCTGCAGCGGCCGATATCGGCTCGGCGCCCGGTTCCTCGAAATCTACTCTGGACCGCTCGGTGCGAAGGACGGGCGAGACTTCTATGAACGACTTGAAGTGATCCAAATCTCGAAAGGCTTCCATGCCGCGCACGGTTTCGCCTTCGAACGATCCGTCGGAATAGAGCCGCCACTTCCGGCCCAGAACGACGCCTTCTCGGCCGATGATCCGCGGCTCGGCCGGTTTTTGCTGCTTTTGCCGCTCTTCCCGTTCTTCCCGTTCTTGCCGTTCTTCCCGTTCTTGTCGTTCTTGCTGTTCTTGCGCCTCACGCGCTGCCGCACCGGGATCCATGCCCCTGATCACGGTCTCGAACGAACGCAGGATCGCGTGTTTCACCGAGCGTTCTCCCGGCATGGTCCCGCTCCTAGCGGCCGCGCTCGAGCGTTCCCCACCCTCATTCGATCACCTCGTCGGCTTGCGCCAGCAGCGTCGGCGGCACGGCAAGACCGAGTGCCTTGGCTGTTTTCAGATTGATCACCAGCTCGAAATGCGTGGGCTGCACGACCGGCAGATCGGCGACATTGGCGCCCTTGAGGATGCGGCCGGCCTGGATGCCGACCTGATGGTAAGCATCCGCAAGGCTCGGACCATAGCTCATCAGCCCGCCGGCCGCCGGGAACTCGCGGATGTGATAGATCGCCGCGATCTTGTAACGGCCTGCGAGCGCGATGAGTTGATCGCGCCGCGAGTCGAAGAACGGATCGTTTTGAACGACGACCGTTGCGGCCGTCGACGTAGCCGAATGCCTTGAGACCCTGGAGGAATGCAGCAGTATGGCCCGCGGCCTCCTCGGGCGATCGGCTGCTGAGGAAGGCGATCACCGGCCCGGCCGGCTGCTGCGCACGCGCGGCGAGCGGCGAGAAAAACGCGCCGGCGAGAAACCCAACAAACTCCCGCCGCCTCATCGGCTCCCCTCTCCGCGCCAATGCTCCGCGGAATCCAGCATAGCATGCGCGCTCCGTCCGGTTACGGCTACCGCCATCGGCATTTCACACATCGATCAGCACGCCCGGATTGAGCAGGCCGTGGGGGTCGAGCGCGCGCTTGGCCGCCTTGAGCGCCTCCGCGAACAGCGGCGGCCGCTGCCGGTCGTACCAGGGGCGGTGGTCGCGCCCGACCGCGTGGTGATGCGTGACGGTGCCGCCGCCGGCGATCACCGCGTCGAGCCCCGCGGATTTGATCGCATGCCATTGCTCGATCAGCTTGCCGTGGCGCCCGGCCGCATGGAACGTGAAATAGGGTGCCGGCCCGTCCGGGTAGACGTGGGTGAACCGGCAGGTGACCTGGCCCTGCTGGCCGGTCGCATCCCGGATCGCCTGCTCGGTCGCCGCCTTGACGCTGTCGTGGAAGCCCTCGAACCGCTCCCAGGTGATCGAGGTCTCGAACGTGTCGTTGATGATGCCGCGCTGGATGGTGCGTTCGCGCGCATAGGGCATGCGGATGAAGGCGTTGCGCCAGCGCCCGGCGGCCCCTTCCCGATGCGCGTCCTTGGCGCCCGATTGCTCGAGCTCGCCCGCATGGTCGCGGCAGCATTCGAGCGCCCGCGCCATCCAGGCCTCGACCGGGTGGTCGGCGGATTCGAACGCCAGCACCATGATGGCGACTTTGCCGTCGCCGGCACCGGTGTTGTGGGCCTCGTGCGGATCGAGGATGCGGCAGTTCGCGGGATAGAGCCCGGCCTGGGCAATGGCGCGCAGCGCCCGCGCCGCGGTGAAGAAATCGGAAAATCGCACCGCGCCGCCGGCGCGGAAATGCGGCCTGGCCTGCAGCCGCATCCAGGCTTCGGTGATGACGCCCAAGATGCCTTCGGAGCCGATCAGCAGCCGGTCCGGGCTCGGACCCGCCCCCGAGCCCGGAAGCCGCCGCGTCTCGATCACGCCGCGCGGGGTGACGACGCGCAGCGATTCCACGAGATCGTCGATGTGGGTGTAGAGCGTGGCAAAATGCCCGCCGGATCGCGTGGCGATCCAGCCGCCGAGGGTGGAGAACTCGAAGCTTTGCGGAAAGTGCCGCAGCGTGAGCCCGTGCGGCTTGAGCTCGGCCTCGAGCGCCGGACCGAAGGCACCGGCCTCGATGCGTGCGGCGCGGGAAGTGCGGTCGACCTCGATCACGCGATGCATGTCGCGCAGGTCCATGGTGACGGCCGCCTTGTAGCGGCCGAGGCCATTGGTGCGGGGCTCGACGCCGCCGACCACGCTCGAGCCGCCGCCGAACGGCGTCACCGAGGCTTGCGCCGCATCCGCCCAGTCGAGCACGGCTGCAACCTCGCGCTCGTCGCGCGGGTAGACGACGACGTCGGGCGCGGCGGCATAATCCCCGAGCAGCCCGCGCACGTAGTCGGGATAGGACTTGCCGTAGGTGTGCGCGGCGCGGTCGTAGCGCTCGGTCGAGGCGATGGGACCGAGCGCAGCCGGCGGCTTCACGCGCGGAGGATGCAGCTCGATCGCATCGAGCGACGGCGGCTTGATCTCTTCGAATTCGTCGATCCGGAACCGCTCCCGGATCCGCGTCCAGACGAAAGCCTCCTCCTCCGGGGTGATGCGTTCGCCTTCGCGACCCCAGCCGAAATGTTTGAGCCGCGGCTGTGCCATCGTTTCCTCCCCGTCTCGTTTTTCATCGTTATGGGTCAAGCAAAGCGCGACCCAAAGTTCCGATGACCTGGTGGGTTCCGCTCTGCGCGCTACCGGCTCAAACGCTCGAGCTCCGGAAACGCCGCATAGGCGGCGCCGGCGCACTGATCCCTCGCCTCCCGCAGCGCATCGAGCTTGCCGCCGACGAAAATCACGATGTGTTCCTTGCCCGGTGGATTGCCGGCGGCAGGGTTTCTGAGACCGTAGCGAAGACAGCTGACGTAGCGGTTCCCGAGGCCCATCGGCTTGAGGTCGGGCTCGGAGACCAACGCATCCCGAACGTTCCTCGGATCATTGAGGTAGTTGCGCATGTAGGCCAGGATCTCCGACCGGTACGCCTGCGGATAGATGTTGCGAGCCTCCCAGTCGGCCCGCTGCGCTTCCGGCGACGGCTCGGTCGAGTAGCTGGCGCAGCCTCCGAGCGTCGCGGCAAACAACAAGAGCGCCGCGCGCCCTAAGAATCCCGCACGCCGGATCGGCTCGGGATCGGTTTCGTGCTCGCGAGCGGTCATTTCCCGAAAGCAATCTCTGCAAAATGGCTCAATTGCGCCGATACCAGACGTATTGCAGCCGGGCGAGCGGATAGGCGGCCGGATGCGACACCCCGCAGGTAAAGACGAGGCTGCTCACGTCCTCGCTCAAAAGCACCCACGCGGGCTCCCGGTCGATGGTCGAGGATGTTTGCACGCCCGCTTGCGGCCTCGGACATTCCCAGTCGATGTGCCACGGTCCCCTTCGCGTGCCGATCAGGCCGATTTCGGGCAAGGCCCCGACGAAGTCCACGGCTACGAAACGCACCGTGCCATCGCCGGGAAAGTCGAAGCGGTGAACGGCGCCCTGCTCCCAATGGTGCCAGTGGTTGCCGGCGTACTCCTCCCAGGTGCATCCATTGGGCCTGCGCAGCTCCGCTTCGATCAATCGCGTGTAGCACAGCCATCTGCTGTAGGTCGCCTCGCCCGCCTTGTGTTCGAGCTCCGCGATCGCATCGCTCGACGCGGGCGAACCCCTCGAGGCGAGCAGGAAGACGCCGGCCGAGAGCGCCAGCCAGAACGCAACGAGGATCCCAAGCTTTCCCCGCATGGCTCCATCACCCGCAGCCGCGCCTGGGCTCGAAAGCTTTGCGCTCCCGCAACAACCGGGCGCGGATCGCCGAACGCCATTGTACTCCCGCGGCCGTCCCGGCAAACGGCTTTTCACCCGCTGGCGGCAGCCGCCGGGCTGCGCCATATCAAGGCGAACGGATCCTCGGCAGTCTTGGCGGCACCGAGCCAATCGGAGCGTCCGGGCCGGCAGCGCGGCGGCTCGCCGGTGGTCCCACCAAATCCCGGGTGTTCCCGGGTTTGGCAACCACGCATCGGTCCAAGTCGGAAACCCTCGACGTGGACCTGGGAGCCTGGCCATGCACACGCATTCGACCGAGCCATGGCGTCATTCGCACCGGTTCCTTGGCGAGAAGCACGAGCAGCACGAGCGGCGCACTTGGTTCGTGGTGGGGCTCACCGCGGCGATGATGGTCATCGAGATCATCGGAGGCACGATCTTCGGCTCGATGGCGGTCGTGGCCGACGGCGTTCACATGTCGACTCACGTCGCCGCCCTGTCGATTTCCGCGCTCGCCTATTGGTTCGCGCGGCGCCATGCCGCTAACGCCCGGTTTTCGTTCGGCACCGGCAAGATCGGCGAGCTTGCCGGATTTTCCAGCGCCATCATCCTCACCCTCATCGGGCTGATGATCCTGTTCGAATCCGTCGCGCGCCTCTTGTCCCCGGTGCCGATCCAATTCGGCGAAGCGGCAGGCATCGCCACGGCCGCACTTCTCGTCAATCTGGTGAGCGCATGGCTGCTGTTCGACGAGGAGCATCACCATGCGGGCCATGCCGATCACGACGAGGAGCACCCCCATGGGCATGCCCACGATCACAATGTGCGGGCGGCCTATTTTCACGTTCTCGCCGACGCCATGACGTCGCTGCTGGCGATCTTCGGCCTGCTGACGGGCCGTTTCTTCGGCTGGGTGTGGATGGACCCGCTCATCGGCATCGTCGGGGTCTTCGTGATCATCAGCTGGGCGGTGACGCTGATCCGCGCCTCGGGCGCGGTCCTGCTCGATCTCGTTCCCAGTCCGAGGCTCGAGCAGGCGATCCGTCGGCGGCTCGAAGTCGCCGGCGACCGCGTCACGGACCTGCATCTGTGGCAGCTCGGGCCCGGGCATTCGGCGCTGATCGCAGCGATCGTCTCCGATCACCCGCAGCCGCCCGCGACCTATAAGAGCCGCTTGCGGGGCATCCCCGGGCTCTCCCACGTGACCGTCGAGGTCCACCCCTGTCCGGACCACTGAAGGTCGGACGCGGATCAAAGCAAGACCGCGCTTGCGCGCGCAAATCCCCTGACGCAATAGAAGGGGAAGCCCGATCGTTCGACCCAGGAGTTGCCGCATGGCCCATATCGAGACCGGCGCGAGCGCGCCTGCCGCAGCCGAACGAAAAGCCAGCAAGGCGGTTTGCGCCATCAGCGGCAAAGAACGGCCGCGCCGCGATCTGGTATCGCTCGAGACGTTGCGCCCGAGTCTGGCCGACCGCATCCGCCAGGACCACCCCGATCTCGCGCCGGACGCGCTCATCAGCCGCGCCGAAGTCGCGCGCTACCGGGCGCTCTATGTCGAGGAGCTGCTGCAGGCCGAGCACGGCGAGTTCACCCAGCTCGACCGCCAGGTCGCGGAGAGCATCGCCAAGCACGACACCATTGCCGAGAACGTCGAGGCCGAGTTCGAGGACCGCCGCTCGCTGGGCGAGCGCCTGTCCGATCACCTCGCGAGCTTCGGCGGCAGCTGGACCTTCATCATCATCTTCGGAGTGTGGCTGGCGATGTGGATCCTGTTCAATCAGACCGTGCCGGTGCGGGAGCGGTTCGATCCCTATCCCTACATCCTGCTCAATCTGATTCTCTCCTGCCTCGCCGCGATCCAGGCGCCCATCATCATGATGAGCCAGAAGCGCTTGGAGGCGAAAGACCGGCTGCGCTCGGAGAGTGACTATCGGGTCAATCTGAAGGCGGAGCTGGAGATCCGGCACCTGCACGAGAAGATGGATCACTTGATCTCGCGGCAATGGCAGCGGCTCGCGGAGATCCAGCAGATGCAGCTCGAGATCATGAACGAGACCAGCCGCGCCGGCCGGCGCTCGTGAACTTCGTATCCCGGCCGGTCTTCCCGGAGCCCGAGCGAAGCGAGGAAGCTCGGGATCCTTAAAAACAGCAGGTGCGACGTTTCGCAATTCAGTGTTCATGGTTTCCGGGTTCGCAGGCTGACGACCGCGCCGTCGAATGACCAGTCCGCCCCGCGGATCTCACGATGGCGCGAATGCGCGCCCATGAGGAGAGTTCAATGGTTGCGTCCGCGGGCGTGAAGACGAGTCCCGAATTCCCGATCCCGGAGCACATGAAGGCCTGGGTGCTCGGCAATCCGGGCGAACTCGCTTTGAAGCAAAAGCCAGTGCCGGCGCCGCGCGGGCGGCCTGCCGTTCAACAAGAACTTCACGCCCGGACACGAATACATGGGCACGATCGTTGCGCTGGGACCGGGCGTCGACGAGTATCGGATCGGCCAGCGCGTCGCGGTCGAGATCCATGCCGGCTGCGGCCAATGCAAGCGCTGCCGCGAAGGCCTGTACACCGCCTGCCTCAATTACGGGCTCAACTACGGCGACCGCGACAAGGGCCACCGCGCCAACGGCTTCACCACCGACGGCGGGTTCTGCGAATACCAGGTCAACAACATCAACACGCTCGCCGCGGTCCCGGACAGCGTCTCGGACGAGGAGGCGTGCCTGATCGTGACCGCCGGGACCGCGATGTACGGATTGACCGAGCTCGGCGGGCTCGTCGCCGGCGAAAGCGTCGCCGTCCTCGGCCCGGGGCCGATCGGGCTGCTCGGCGTCGCCGTCGCCAAGGCGTTGGGCGCCTCCCCGGTAATCCTGACCGGAACCCGCGACAACCGCCTGGCGATCGGCCGCGAACTCGGCGCCGATCACGTGATCAACATCCGCAACGAGAATGCGGTCGACGCCGTGCGCCGGATCACGCGCGGCCGCGGCCTCGACTACGTGCTGGAATGCTCCGGCGCGCCCGATGCGATCGACGATGCCGCCCGCATGCTCAGTCGCGGCGGCAAGCTCTGCCTCGCCGCGTTTCCGCACGAGCCGGCGCTCGTGGACGTGGCCACCCTGGTGCGCAACAACATCTATGTCTACGGCATCCGCGGCGAAGGCCGGAGCGCGACCCACCGCGCCGCCGCGCTCATTGCGCAAAAGCGCTTCGACGCGCGCAAGATCCACACCCACACCTTCGCGCTCGAGGATCTTCCGACCGCGCTCAAATATGCGCGCGAGCGCATCGAGGATGCCATCAAAGTGGTGGTGAAGACCCGGATCGGCGCGACACAAAGGCTTGCGGCCGAGTGAGGCGACGTTCCCCGGACGCGGCGCGGCGACGCAATCACCTCGTTGTCATCGCCCGGCTTGACCGGGCGGCCCAGTAGCCTCCGGGACAATCGGTTTCGAACGCACCTTTCCGGCGCTGGGAGTACTGGGTCGCCCGCCTGCGCGGGCGATGACAAGTCGGAGAACGAATTTCCGCAGGCAAACGGTGTTCACCACCTATTGAGACCACGGGACGTGCCGGCGATGGCAACATCGCCCGGCATTCCGCAATTGAATCGGGAGGATAGCCGCAATGACCCAAATCACCCGCCGTTCGCTCATCGCCGGCACGATGCTGGCGACCGCCGCGACCGCGCTGCCGAGGCCGGTCGCCGCCAATGCCCCGGCCGCCGGCAAGCAGGCGGCGAGCATCTATCGCTACAAGATCGGGGAATTCGAGATGACCGCCATTCACGACGGCGTCTGGATTCGTCCGATCGACGAGAAATTCGTGCGCAACGTGGCGTTCGACGAAGTGCAGAAAGTGCTGGCCGACGCTTTCCTGCCGAAGGACAAATTGCCGATCCCGTTCACCACGCTGCTGGTCAACACCGGATCGAAGCTCGTGCTGCTCGATACCGGCACCGGCGGCCAGCTCGCCCCGACCGCCGGCACGATGGCCGCCAATCTCGTCGCGGCCGGGATCGATCCCAAAAGCGTGGACGTGATCGTCATCTCGCATTTCCATCCGGACCACATCAACGGCATCAAGACCAAGGAGAACGAGCTGGTCTTCACCAATGCCGAAATTTTGGTGCCGGCGCCCGAATGGACGTTCTGGATGGACGACGCCAAGATGAGCACGGCCCCGGAAGGTCTCAAGGGCAATTTCCTCAACGTGCGGCGCGTGTTCGGCAATATCGCCAAGGACGTGCGCCGCTACGAGCCGGGCCAGGAGGTCGCGCCCGGCATCGCCTCGATCGCCGCCTATGGGCACACTCCCGGCCACACGGCGTTTGCCGTCGCCTCCGAAAACCAGAGCATGCTGGTGCTGAGCGACACGACCAACCATCCCTGGCTGTTCGCGAGAAATCCAGAGTGGCAGGCGGTCTTCGACATGGACGGCAACATGGCGGTCGACACCCGCAAGAAGCTGCTCGACCGCGCCGCCGCCGACCGCATGCTGGTGCAGGGCTATCATTTCCCCTTCCCGGCTTCCGGCTACATCGGCCGCGACGGCAAGGGCTACAATTTCGTGCCGGTGATGTGGCAGCCGTCGCTGTGACGGAATTCGCGTAACAACGGGCGGCATATTCCGAACCCTCCCCCGTTGCGGGAGAGGGTTTCGGAGCGCGGGACGAGCCGCCACGAGTTGACAACGCGCGGCAACGATCCCACTCTGCCCTCTCGGTGCAGGTGTGCCGGCCTCGGCCGGCCAAGAGGGAATCCGGTGCGGCGCGAAAACCACGCGTCAAATCCGGAGCTGCCCCCGCAACTGTCGGCGGCGAGCCCTCCTCCAAATGCCACTGGGCGCAAGCCTGGGAAGGCGGAGCGAGGGTGACGACCCGCAAGCCAGGAGACCTGCCTGCCCGGTCACCCTTCCAGCGTGCGGGGCGCGCGCATGGAGCGGCCTTTCCGCAGCGGTGACATGCAAACCGTCGCGGGGGCTCGACCTTGGCTCGAGTGTTGAATCTCGTTTCGACATCAGGTGCGCGTCCAGCGGCCCGCGCCTCCGCGACTCGTTCGAACCACGAACGTGACGGAGGCATGTCATGTCGACCCTATCGCTCCGAGCAAAGCTCGGGCTTCGCACTGCGTGTAGTGTTGTTCTCGCGTCTACTCTCGTTGTCGGGCTGGGCCTAGCGAGCGTCCGGGCCCAGACCGTCGAGCTTCCCGAAATCAGCGTCTATGCCAACCAGGCCCCGACAGACGTCGGCAAGGTCGGCGCGGCCGTTACCGTGCTGCGCGGGGCGGATCTCCGCGCGCAGGGCTACAACAACGTTCCCGACGCGTTGCGCACGGTGCCGGGCGTCGAGGTCAACCAAACCGGCAGCCGCGGATCACTCACCCAGGTCTCGATCCGGGGCTCGCAGGCCAAGCACGTGCTGGTGCTGATCGACGGCGTACAGGTGAACGACCTGCAGGACGGCGCGTTCGATTTCGCCGATTTCTCGCTGGAAGGCATCGAGCGCATCGAGATCGTCCGCGGACCGCAATCGGGCATCCACGGCTCCGACGCCAATGCCGGCGTGATCGCCATCACCACCATCAGCGGCCGCGGCCAGAAACCGTCGGCCGACGTCAAGATCGAGGGCGGCATGGAGCGCTCCCGCGAGATTGCCGCCTCCGCGCGCGGTTCGTCCGGCCCGTTCTACGCCTCGGTGAGCGCCGACCGCGAGGCCACGGCGGGGTACAACATCTCCCGCTTCGACGATTTCGACAATTGGTCGCGCCGGACCAATTTCAACGCGCGCGTCGGCGTGGACTTCACGCCCGACCTCAACGTCGACGCCTCGATGCGCTACGTCAAACGCGTCACGTCGATCGACATCCAGCCGTTCTTCGGACCATTCGTCGGCTTCGCGGTCCCGTCCACGCTGGCGTGCCCGGCAACGCCGGGGCTTTGCCTGCCGGGCTTGCCGATCGGCGAGGATTTCACCGGCTTCCACAGTCTTCAGGGCCGGGTCCAAGGAAACTGGACTGCCTTTGACGGCGTCCTCGTGCAGAAACTCGGCGCGTCGTCCTATCGCGACGGCATCGATTCCTTCGATGCCCTGTTCGGGCTTTTCCAGACCCACGGCACGCGAGACGCATACGACTACAAGGGCACGATCAACGTGCCGCAGTCGTTCTTCGGCGAGCACCAAACGCTGACGATCGCCGCCGATCGCCAGCGCGAGACGCTGGTCGAAAATCCGTCTCCGTTCCTGTCCGTTCCGGTACGCGTGCGCAAAGGCATCGGCGGCGAATACACCATCGACCTGCCCTCGGCGCTGACCCTGACCGCAGCGCTTCGCCGCGAGAACAACACCGGCTTCGGCTAT
>WNGQ01007248.1_pt1 | contig 12994 bp, 16 predicted proteins | sample 5407661 | NCBI WGS metagenome assembly WNGQ01 (sample SAMN13153382, study PRJNA577476) | soil metagenome | isolation source: 60 cm soil or saprolite under Garry oak tree replicate 2 | place: USA:California | collected 2016-06-15
AAGGGCCATCCGCACCTGCGGGTGTCGCCGCTGGCAAAGCGCTACGGCTGGGGCATTCACAACAACGTTGCAGGCAAAATCGCGCTGATCGCCGTTGAATCGTCACGGTACAAGCAGCTACTGGACGATCCGCACACGACCAAAGTCAAGGCGTTTCGCTCTACGCGCGCGTAGGGGGGTTGGTCGGGGGCCCGGGATTTGAACCCGGGGCCTCACGGTCCCGAATTGCACGACAGTTCATCCAAACATGTCGGTTTCGGCGTCTTTCAGTTCGATTTTCCGAGTCGACGCGCCCGGACCGTCCAGATTTGCGTGAATCTTCAGCTGGATTACTACATGAAGTGCTGCAGGTCGTCCATACCGGTTCCAGCGATCAAGCGCTGCGATCGGATCGGCCGGCGCCAGCAGGGACCGCTTGGCATTTCCCTCAAGCTGCTGGGTGATCCGTTGAAAGGAGAGCCCCGGGGAGCGCGCTCCGTTGCAAGATCGCCAACAGTCGTGTTCAGGATGCCCAGGCCCTTTGGTATCGGATATCGGAAGCTTCATGAAGAGCCTGTTCCGAGGAAACCTGACGCCGCGGAGGGTGCTGGTGGCGCTCGTCCTTGTGGTCAGATTCGCTATCGCTATGGCTGAAAGAGGGCAAAACTCCGTCCGCCGAGATCGGAGACCCTGTCAAGATGCTTTAGTCGGCGACAGCAGTGGCCGTACAGGGGGTTCTTGCCAAGTGGGTGTGGTGTCACGCGGGTTGTGGCCTCTGTCCCTTCCCCCGGTGTTCTCGATGAGGAGGTATGCATGAAGCTCACATCTGTCGTTGCTCTCGCGGGAGCCCTGACGGTCGCCCTCAGCCAGACCGCGATTGCGTCGACGTCATTAGTCTCCGGGCCGAGCCCCTTCGCGAGTTGCACTGTAGGGGGGCCTGGAACCGTTTATGTCAATGCTGAGGTCGAGCCTCGAGTCGCCGTCAATCCGACAGACTCACGCAACATCGTCGGTGTCTTCCAGCAAGACCGCTGGTCGAATGGCGGAGCGCACGGCCTGGTCGCCAGCGTCTCACACGATGGTGGAACGACCTGGGGCGAGAACTTCGCGCATTTCAGCACCTGCTCGGGAGGCACTGCCGGCAACGGCGGCAACTACGATCGAGCCTCAGACCCCTGGGTGTCCTTCGCCCCCAATGGAGACGTTTACCAAATCAGCCTCTCGGCCAGCGCGGATTTGGTGACCTCCGGGATCCTGGTAAGCAAATCGACGAACGGAGGTGATACCTGGAGCGAGCCGACCACGCTGATTCGTGATTCGTCGGTCTTTAACTTCAACGATAAAGAGTCCATTACCGGCGACCCGACCAACGCTTCCAACGTTTACGCCGTATGGGATCGGAGTCGCTTCCCCAGTGACAATGCGGATTTCAATGCCCTGCATTCGTTTGCGTTCCGGGGAGATATCTACTTCACCAGGACGACAAACGGTGGCACCAGTTGGGAAGCACCTCGCAACCTCTTCGCGCGTAACAGCAACCAGTTTGCGATTGGAAACCAGATCGTGGTCCTGCCCAACGGCACCCTAGTGGATGTCTTCAATCTCGGCAAAGGATCTGGAATCCAGCCTTCCGATCAGTACTTCGAGGCGGTGATCCGCTCGACGGACAAGGGCCTGGCGTGGTCAGATCCCATAATCATCTCCAAGGACATGTCGGTGGCAGTCACCGATCCGGACACCGGAGCTCCCGTTCGCACCGGCGCGGGCCTTCCGGACATTGCGGTCGACCGCAACACTGGCACCCTTTATGTGGTCTGGGCCGATGGCCGCTTCAGCAATGGCACCCACGATGATGTCGTCCTATCCCGGTCGGCTGATGGTGGGCTCTCCTGGTCGGCACCGATAAAGGTCAACCAGACGCCGAACAACGCCGCAGCCTTCACCCCATCGGTGTTCGTGGCGGCAAACAGCACCGTTGGCGTGGCCCACTATGACTTTCGGAACAACACTCCCGCCGCGGGAGTGCCATCCGATTACTGGCTGACCCGCTGCCAGTCCGCCAGCATGGATTGCACCAACCCCGCCGATTGGTCGGAGACCCATGTAGCTGGCAGCTTTGACATAGAGGCCGCCCCGATCTCGCGAGGGTACTTTCTGGGCGATTACGAAGGGTTGACCGCAGTAGGGAGCGACTTCAACACCTTCTTGCCGTTCTACGTCCAGGCGAACACCGGCAACACGGCCAACCGCACCGACGTATTCGCAGCGACGATCTAACGGACGCTGGCCACTGTGGCGATAGAGCCGCGTCCAACCAGACGCGGCTCTTTTGCACCCAAACGGGTGGCTGGACCGGTCGGGTTCGAAAAATGAGGTCACGCGACCATCGGCCGTGACCTCCCTGTGACACGTCGCCGAGACGGAGCGTGCGAAAACGGCGATTTTGAATACGATTTTGGTCGGGGGCCCGGGATTTGAACCCGGGGCCTCACGGTCCCGAACCCTGCGTATGTCATGTCCTCTCGTGTCCCGCCGGTTCCTTCAGTGTCCTCCTGTACTCAATTTCGACGGCCGTCGTGTCCTTCTGTGTCCTTAAAACATGCCCAAGATCCGTCCACGCCTCATCGCAGACCTAGCTGCCCGGCGCTCGACCTGTGGTCTGGCGCTCCAAATCACCGCCCCGATAACGATTTCGGATCAGAGTCGTTGCGTTCGGTCAGTCCGAATGCTTCACCACGTCGAGGTCGAGGCTGAATGTCCGAACCCGTTCGCGATCGCCTATGAGCTCGACCTCGCCGATCTTGTCGCCGACCACCCTGAAGGTGAACACCACCCTCGGCTCGCCGCCTGGTGCCCAGACAGCGCCCATCACTCCGTTGACCAGTGCAGGCTGCGCACCACCAAGCCGGCCGATAAAAGAGCGCGCCACGTCGTGGCTGCCGTGGATCTCGACCGCACCGAGTTCGCGCGAGGTGTTGTCGACTCGCATCACTACCGAGGGATCGAGATAGCACAACAGGGCCTCGAAGTCGCGGTCCCTCGAGGCGGAGAGGAACGCGCTCACCAGACGGCGATGCCGCGGCTCGTCTCGATGGGAGGGGGCGTCCGCCTGCCGGACCCTGCGTCGTGCTCGGCTGGCCAACTGCCGGGCGGCGATCGGGCTCTTCCGCAGAATGGGCGCGATCTCTTCAAACGGAACATCGAACATGTCGTGGAGGACAAACGCCACCCGCTCACTGGGAGTGAGCTGATCTAGCACGACCAGCAGGGCCAGGCCAATGGAGTCGGCAAGTAGAGCCTCCTGCTCTGGGTCAGTGTGGACATCCCGGTCCGGCAGCGGTTCCATGGCCCCGAGATCGAGGGGCTCTTCTGCCCCTGGTGCGCCGTGACTGCAAGACGTTCAGGCACAGCCGCGAGACAACCGTCGTGAGCCAGCGGCCAAGATTCTCGACCTGTTCCGCATCTGACCGCCAACGAGCGCGCCTCGACCTTTGGGTTCGAAGAGATGGGATAGCTCCAGCAGCCGGTCTCACTGCGGAGCGCGTAGTAGACGAGCGTGAGCAGACGTCGCGCGACCGCGACGCGTGCGACCTTCGCCCCGCGCCGGCGAGCGATGCGGACGAAGTGCTGGCGGAGCTCGACGTCGCGGAAGGCGTGGACGGCGGCCTCGACCATGACCCAGCGGAGCCAGCGTGAGCCCTGCTTGGAGATGTGGCCGCGGCGGACGTTGTCCGCGCTCGAGTGCTCTTTCGGCGTCAGGCCGGCCCAGGCGCAGAGTTTGTCTGCGGTCGGGAAGCGAGTGACGTCGCCGATCTCGCTCAAGATGGTGGCGGCGATGATCGGACCAATCCCGGGTATGGGTAGCAAGCGCTTGAGACGCTGGTCGTCGTTTATGCCTTGGTAGATCTCGCGTTCGGCGATCACGATCTCGAGTGAGATCTCATCGATCAGCCGCAGGCAGGCCTGGAGACGGCCGCGGGTAATCGGCGGCAGCTGCAGTTCAGAGAGCATCGCTCGACCACGCTTGCTGAGGATGTCGACGACCTCAGGCTGGATGCCGTGCTCACCAAGCAAGGCGTGGATCTGAGCCCGAAGCTTGGCGCGGACTCGAACCAGAGCTGCTCGCATCCGGACCAGCCGCCGACCCTCGCGCACCGCTGGCGGAGCAATCCAGCCTTCCGGCAAGAGATCGACGCGAAGCAGATGGGCCAACATCTTGGCGTCGACGGCGTCGTTCTTCACCCGCGCCGAGGAGACCGCCTTGGTCTTCAGCGGATGCGCCATGTGAGCTGGAACGCCAAGCTCAGCCAGCAGATCGGCGAACCAGCCCCAGCCGAAGGTCGCCTCGAATGCCACCTGGATGGGCTGCGGCCGCAGCTCGTCGATCAGCTGCTGCATCTCTCCCGGTCCAGTCCGGACCTTGCGGTTGAAGACCAGGTTGCCGTGCTGGTCGAGCGCCGCGACCTGGCTCTTCTTGCGGTGAAGGTCGACTCCGATGTAAACCATGCCCAGGGCCTCCTTCCTGTCGGTTGTGTGATCGCGGGCGAGAAGAAGTCTCAGCCCTTAACCACGGGAGCGGAGGCCCGCTCCTTCATCGCATCATCTTGGCTGTCAGGGCACGCTATCGTCCGACGGCCGCACGCGCGTCACCGTGCCGGTCGCAGCGCGGCCGCGATGCTGGGCTTGGTCAATACGCGGAACATCCGGTCGACGTCTTCGGCCGAGTAGCGGCTGCCCTCGTCCATCCACCATGTATGCATCCCGAGCAATGAGTTCACGACGAATCTCGTGATCACCAGAGGGGGCACTCCAGCCGAACCGCGCTGCGCCAAAGCGAGGATTTCGCGCCCGACGATCTTCTCCAGGATGCCTTGCAGCTCTCGCAGAACCGCGGTTCCGGTCTGCTTGCCGACAATCGCGCTCCAGAGGCGACGGTACTGGTTGGCATGTCGAAACATCGCCAGGCTGAAGCCGAAGACGCGCTCGATCGGATCGTCGGTCCGGGCACGAACCAAGCGCTGCTGTTCGGTCAGCTCCGCCTCCAACTCACCGAAATGGCTGAACAGGAGCTGCTTCTTGTCGTTGTAGTGGGCGTAGAAGGTTGAGCGGCCCACATTTGCCCGATCGATGATGTCCTGAACCGTCACGGCGTCATAGCCCTTCTCGACAATGAGGTCGTACAACGCCTCCTCGAGCAACTTGCGGGTCCGGCCGACCCGACGGTCCTCTTTGCCCTGCGCATGGCGTGCATTTCGGGGCATGTGCCCGCGATTTGTTCGATACAGCACATCTGAACGCACTTTGCTGGTTGACATGACCACCTGATGGACACTATACCAGATAACGAACACTATGTTCATTATCTTATCTGATGTTCCGATTGCCGGATGGAGGAAATCCCAATGGATGTAGAGACTCACGCGGCGTCATCGCTTCGGGTTGCCAGGGAGCATGCGCCAACGGCCCAGGCTCCATGGACGATCTTGATCGTCCTCTCGGTCGCGCAGTTCATGGTCATCATCGACGCCACGGTGGTCAACGTCGCCCTGCCTTCGATCGGGAGAGGACTCAGATTCGCGACCGCGGCCGATCTGCAATGGGTTGTCACGGCCTACGTCCTGGTGACCGGCGGCCTGACCCTCTTGGGCGGGCGCCTGACCGACTATCTCGGCCGAAGGTCGCTTTTCCTGACGGGCCTGGTGGTCTTCACCGGTGCGTCGCTGGCCACTGGGTTGGCCCCCTCCCCCATGTTCATGGTCGCCTCGCGGGTGGTCCAGGGCCTGGGCGCGGCATTGCTAACCCCGGCGGCGCTCGCGATCATCACTGCTACCTTTGTGGGGCCTCGGCGGACCACTGCTTTCGCGGTGTGGGGAGCTCTCGGTGCCGGCGGGGCCGCTGTCGGCGTCGTTCTAGGCGGTGTCCTGACCAGCTGGTTTGGCTGGCAGTGGGTCTTCTTCATCAACGTCCCGATCGGAGCGGCGGCGGCCGCGGCGACGTTGCTTGTGATTCCACAGGCGCGCGGCGCCGGCGAACTGTTTCGGAACCTCGATCTGAGTGGGGCGCTTGTGTTGATCGCCGGCCTCGCCACCCTCGTCTTTTCCATCACCGCCGCGGCGAACCATAGCTGGTCGTCGGCGCAAGCGTTGGTCTCAGTGGTCATGGCGACCGCACTGCTCTTCGCGTTCGCGTTTGTCGAGCGGCGCAGCACAGCGCCGATCGTGCCGCCATCGATCTGGCGAGTTCGTTCCCTCGTCTCCGGCAACGCCGTCTTCTTTGGTGCCTCTGCGGTCATGGGCGGCGTCTTCTTCCTCAGCTCCCTGTACCTTCAGGGCGTCCTTGGCGCGTCCGCCTTGCAAGCGGGTCTTGCGTTCCTGCCGCTGGCCCTGGCTGTGGGAGCGGGTGCACAACTTGCGTCGCGCCTCGTCTCCCACGCCGGCGTTCGTCCGGTGCTCCTAGTGGGTCTCGTCATCGAGGCGGGCGGAGCGTTGCTTCTCGCGCAGGTGCCGTCACACGCGAACTACCTCACCAATGTGCTTCCCGGATTCGTCGCGATAGGAATCGGCCTGGGGTTCTCCTTTGCCGCGGCGCCATTGGTCGTGATGGCCGACGTCCGATCGAGCGATTCTGGACTGGCGTCCGGGCTGATGCAGACTGCGCACGAAATCGGGATCTCGCTGGGTGTGGCATCGCTCTCGGCGATCACGACGTCGATTGCGGTCCAGGCCGGTTTGGCTGCCGGTTACCGACAGAGCATGCTCGTCGCGGCTGTGATCGCGGGACTACTTGCTGTCCTGAGCCTGACGGTGGTGCCGGCCATTCGTTCAGCGGGTGCCACCAGACCGCGACTGCACGGGGGTTAGCTGCGAGATGACTACGTCGAGGCTGTTTCAGCATCCGCCCTCCCGACCAAGCGGGCTAGGCATAACCATCGGCAGGCCGCGCTTTTACGACCTGACCGCGGCGTTGCTGTTCGCCGGCACTCGCCGCCGGTCGTACTGGAAGCTGATCGAAGCCGCGGGCATATGGAGCGGAGATCGCGTGCTCGACGTGGGATGCGGCCCTGGCTACCTCACCCGGGTGCTCGGCGAAGCGGTGGGGCCGACCGGCTCGGTAGTGGGCGTCGACGCGGCGCCAGAGATGATCGAGTACGCAACCCGGAAGGCGCGTCGTTTTTCGAACTGCCGCTTCGAGTCGGGAACAGCCGAATCGCTCTCCTTCCCGGACGCCTCGTTTGATGTGGTCGTGTCGAGCCTGATGATGCATCACCTGCCTGAAGAGATCCGGCTTCAGGCCGTGGGTGAGATGACGCGGGTGCTGCGGCCAGCCGGAACCCTCCTTGTCGCCGACTTCACCGTCCCCCAGCGGGGTGCTTGGCGAGTCGTCGCCCACCTCACCGCTCACGCGCGCAACAGCGAGATGGTGCGTCGAGTGGGCGGTCGGCCCGACGCTACTTCAGCACCGAGTCCATGAACAAGCTCTACGAACCCTCACAAGAGGAGGTGGTGCAGGCTCTGCTCGAACTGCAAAGCGCATAGGATTTCAGCGGAACTGCGCGACCGGATTTACACCACTTCGCGCGACATGACCCGGACGACCTCCGCAAGCTTCTCGTAGGGGAATGCCGGGCCTGGCCCCGGGCACCCGCCTCCAGGTCATTTCCCCGGCTCGCCAGGGCTTCAAACGGGCTGGTTTAGAGCACGGATGGAGTGTGGTATGTCACCAGCTAAGCGATCCGCCCGGTTCATCAAGAACAGGAGGTGAAAGAAAGATGGCGTTGAGTCGCTGGAGTCCGATGGGGGAGCTGGCCGGCCTGCATACGGCGATGGACAGGCTGTTCAGCGACTTCTTTGGCGGGCCTTTGTTGGAGAGTGGCGAGACCAGCTCGCGTAGTTGGTACCTGCCGATTGACGTGGTCGACAAGGGCGAGGCCTATGAGGTCAAGGCCGCCGTACCAGGTTTCTCACCGGAGGAGGTCGAGCTGACTTATTCCGACGGGATGCTGAACATCTCGGCACAGCACAAGCAGGAGTCAAGCTCGAAGCAAGGCAGTTATCTGCGCCGCGAGCTGACGTACGGCAGCTTCGGGCGCACTGTCCAGCTGCCGGGCGACATCAAGGAGGACCAGATCAAGGCAAGGTTTGAGAACGGCATCGTGGCAATCGAGATCCCCAAGGTGCGTGCGGCGCAGCCGCGCAAGATCGCGATCAGCGGCAAGTCGCAAAAGCAGCTGGTGGGAGTGGGCTCGCAGAGCTAGACGTTGAATCTGGAGGGGCCGGTTTCCGGCCCTTCCAGTTCCCAGGGTTGCCATGGCGTTTCGTATCCACCTCCGCCGCCCAATCGTCATTGTCCTCGCCATCGTCCTGGCCATCGTCCTGGCCGGGGTTGCGATGTGGCTGTGGGCGAGGACGCCGGCCGCGAGCGCACTGGGGCTCTGGTCTGCAATCCCTCGGGCTCGACCAGGAGCGCACTGCCGCCGTGGTCAACCTGGCCGGCGCGTTCGTTGCGGCTGGCCTCGCCGCTTTGGTCAGCTGGCGATCGGTCGGCCTACCATGGGCGGCCGGAACAGCGTGGTATCTCGTCCTCTTCATCCTGCCCACGACTCTGCACGACGTGCCGGCGACACTGCCAGGCGAGGTGGTCTCACCTCAGCCTTACTCGATGGCGCTGGCGGCCTTGGCGTGCTCTGGATGCGCGGCGGCAGGAATCGGTACGGCCGCCGGGATTGGCTTGACCCGCTCCGTTGGGGTGATGCATGGACTCGCTCGCCGGCCGTCCGGGGGAAAAGGAACCTCATGGGTGACCAGCTGGGGCAGCCGGCTCGAGCCTGATCTCGACGCACGGCTTAGGGGTGGCCCTGGAAGAGCCCTGCGCAAACCCTACTGGAGGCCGGATCGGCGCCCGGCGAGCGCTTGGCCTGGTCACGTGCCCAGTGGCCACCCTACATAATTTTTCGATGGGCAAAAGCCGGTGTCAAGAGTGTCGGCCGAGATCGGCAGACCATATTCGCCCCGTCGCGACGAGGATCCTGAAGACCTGACCGTCACGAGCGAACTCGCCGAAGAGGCGGCGCCTCCCCGCGGTCAATGGCACTCAGAACAGGACGGCCGATATCGACGAAGACGAGGCGGCGGACGCGATGCGCTCGGGCTGCAGCGGCAACGCTGATGAGATCGCTGCGCCCTCCTACCCGGCGGGCAAACCGTATCGGTCGGTTCCATGCACTGGCCTCCGCGAACATCAGGTCGGCGCCTGAGGCGCAGGCCGGAAACTCCCAGAACTCGGGTGCCCAGACGATTCGAGCGCCCACATGCCTGATCAAGTACCCACCGCTCGGGTGGCTGGTATGGACGACGGCGTGGAATCGAATGCTTAGACCCTCTACCTTCAAATCGCGCACGCGGCCTTCGGTTCCGCGCTCACAAGCCAGCCGCCCGATCTGTGGCATGAGCTCAGCACGCGCATCGGTCACCAGCCAGGCGGCGAGGCGGCCGCGGGGGTCGCTGCCTCAGCCCCCGTCCAGCATCACACGCAGCGATTTCCAGCGGATCAGCAGGCCCGCCGGTGCAAATCTTGGAGAGTTCGCCGCACCGACACCCAAGGTCGTCAACATCAGGGTCGCGCCCATTTGCACTCTCAGTCCGGGTGAACGTCGTAGTGGCGCGGTGTCGGATCCTTCCAAACAGGCCGCCAGTCGGGGTGTGTTTCTTCGAGCACACCGCTGACCTGGGATCGAGGCCCGCGCGCCTTCGCTGGTAAGCCGCTTTGCGCGCGCCGCAGCAGGGGCGACGACTGCAGTTTCGCACTGTTCAACGCCTTAAGGCTCAGCCCTTGAGCACACCGACCGGTTCGAGCCTCGCCACCACCCGCGACAGTCCCGCCCCCTCACAGGTCCTGACGATTTCATCGATGTTTTTGTAGGCCTCAGGCGCTTCCTCGCCGAGTGCTCGCACTGCCTTGGCTACTGCGATGATGCCTTGCTGGCGCAACTGATCGCGAACGGTCTGGCCCGACCTGAGCTTCAGCGCGGCATGACGGCTCATCGCCCGCCCTGCGCCATGGCATGTCGAGTTGAAGGCTTGATTGCCGGCCTTTCCGACGAGGACGTATGAAGCAGTGCCCATGGAGCCGGGAATCAGGACGGGCTGTCCGATGTGGCGGTAACTGAAGGGCAGCTCGGGATGATTGGGGGGCAGGGCGCGCGTCGCCCCCTTCCGATGCACGCACAACTTTCGCCTGCGACCGTCAACCGCATGCTCTTCGATCTTGGCGAGGTTATGTGAGACGTCGTAAACAACCTCGATGGGCCCTAGGTCGGCAAGGGCATCGCGTACCGCTGCTGTGATTGCCTGCCGGTTAGCGCGTCCGTAATTCGCGGCGGCCGACATCATGTTCAGATAGGCGCGACCCTCCTCGGAGCGGACGGGAACACAAGCTAGCTGACGGTCTGGAACTTCGATGCCGTATCGATCCATTGCGCTCTGCATTTCTGACAACGCGTCGCTGCAGACCTGATGTCCCAGGCCGCGAGAGCCAGTGTGGATCATGACGGTGATCATGCCCTCAGCCAGGCCGAAGGCAGTTGCCACTCTGGCGTCCAAGATGCGAGCCACCCTTTGGACTTCGAGGAAGTGATTTCCCGAACCAAGACTTCCCAGCTGATTGAGACCCCGTTCCAGCGCTCGCTTGCTGACCGCACCTACCTCCGAGATCGCGACGCCCCCGCCGTCCTCAGCATGCACGAGATCCGCTTGTGTGCCCAGCCCGGCATCGACCGCGGCGGCGGCTCCCCGCGCCAGGACGTCATTCAGGCTGCTGGAATCTAGCTTCCAGATGGCACCTCGCCCCATGCCGGCGGGCACCTTTTCCTCAAGCTTTCGCATGATCGTCTCGACCGGCCGCGGCAGCTGATCGACGCTGGTCCGGAGCAGGCGGACTCCACAAGAAATGTCGAAGCCGACACCCCCTGGCGACACCACGCCGTCCCGTTCCACGTCGGTTGCCGCCACGCCACCTATGGGAAACCCGTAACCCCAGTGGATATCCGGCATCGCATAGCTCGCCTTCGCAATGCCCGGCAGCGTGGCCACGTTTTCGACCTGGCTCAAAGATCGGTCTTCTTGCGCCGCGGGGAGCAAGTTTCGCGAGGTGAACACGATCCCCGGAACGCGCATTCGCCCATGCGCAGGGATCGTCCATTGATATTCGTGTGTTTGTTGGAGCTCCATCACACGTCGAAGAAGATCCGCGCATGCCAGCCGTTGGCGTTCTCCCGCAGGTCGAGACCGTGGCGCGTCACAGCCTTGACCATCGGTCCGACCTGCTCGACGGCGCCGTGGAAAGGGACCGCCCACGCGGCCGCTTGCATATGGTTTGCACGGACCGAACCGACCTCGAACTCCAGGAAGGCGAGCCCGTAAGCATCGCTGCGAAAGAGCAGCTCTTCAAGCCAGCGCACGAGCAGTTCCGAGCGGTTGTCAGCATCCAGCTCGAGGTCTGTCCGAGTTGAGGCGCGTGCATCTGAGGCCGGCCGCAGGAAACCCGCGAACATGCCTGCAGCCGCTCGGGCCAGGCAGACCTCGAATGTTGGCGCGGTCACCGCAACCCCAGTGTCGGCCGTGTGGGGCAGGCGCTCCACGCCGGCCGGTTCGCCATCAACTGGCACTCGAGCGCGCCCTTTTGGGGGGCTGTTTTGAGTGCGCGCAGCCAACACAGTTCTCCCCGCCCTACCGGGGCAGACGAGCGGCGACCTCGAAGTCCTTCTCGGTAAGGCCGCCTGCGTCGTGGCTCGTCAGCTCGACGACGACCTTGCCCCAACCCACCTGCAGGTCGGGGTGATGGCCTTCCGCTTCGGCTAGCGGAGCGATTTCGTCGACGAAGTGGACGGCCGACATGAAGTCCTTGAACTTGAAGGACTTAACCAGTCTGCTGTCCCTCACCTCCCAACCTTCCAGCGACCGCAGCCGGTCGGAGATCTCCGAGTCGGTCAGCCGATCCATCATGCGACCTCTACACGATCTTTGATTGCGTTTGTTCCAGAGCCCTCACGCGCGCAGTGCGCGCAGCAGAAGAAATGGCCTTCTACCTCGACGCCGTGACCGATCACCTTGCAGCTGCAGTGCTCACAGATAGGCGCCATCGCATGGACAGCGCACTCAAAGCAATCGAAGATGTGCTTGCGGCCAGCCGCCGCCACAGTGATCGGCTTGTCGTATTCGTTATCGCAAACTTCACATCGGGCCATAGTTAGCGGCTCCGCGCCTTGGACTTGGCGACCGTAATCTCGATGCCGTATTTCTTGGCTGCCGATTTGATGCGCCGCCAGGCCGCATTTCGCTCGGACTGGCTGACACCCTCGACCTGATTGAATCGCGCGACGGCATTGCGAACGTGTCGCGCGTCAGTCAAAGGCTCCTTGCGTTCCTTGGGGAACGCAAACTTCGTCGACGGGATCTCGCGCTCCGCGTGCGAGCTGAGCGGATGCTTTCCTCGCTTCGGTTGCAGGCCGCGGCGCCGACGCGATGCCGACACCGCTACCGCTTGCTTGATGTTGCGTCGGGCAGTCGACTTCTGCCGCGTGGTTGCCATGACATTACCTCCCTAAACAGGGGTTTCTGATTCAGATAACGCCTGAGGCGCACACGAGACTGAGGTGAACTACGCGGCTACGCCGCCGTGATGCTCCTTGCCTCTGGTTCCCAATCCCAATCGACTGCCCGACACGCGTCCTTCACCAGACGAATCGCGTTTCTTCGAGCGGTGCCCTCATCGTCGGCCTCAACACTCACTGCGACGATTCGAAGAGCCAGATCGTCGCCGAATGCAATGTACGCAGGCCGGCTGTCTTCGGGGAGTCGACGGACGATGTCTTGTGCCTTCGCCTCATCAGGGGCGCCGGTAGTCACCTTGACGCGCCACGTTTGAGCCATGCCTCTAGCGTAGTTCGACATCAACGCGACGTGGGATCTTTGAAGTTGGGCCGGGCTTGATGACGTTTCCGAGGTTGGATTTTCGAACC
>WNGQ01015035.1_pt1 | contig 12994 bp, 7 predicted proteins | sample 5407661 | NCBI WGS metagenome assembly WNGQ01 (sample SAMN13153382, study PRJNA577476) | soil metagenome | isolation source: 60 cm soil or saprolite under Garry oak tree replicate 2 | place: USA:California | collected 2016-06-15
TAGAATGGTGTAAGCTTGCAGAAGATGCTCATGAAGGATACTCCTTTCAGCCGTTTACGAACGCTTCCGCAGAAAGTGAGGATACTTTAAATGAGGGAATGGACAAACTTGACATGAAGCAATATGTTGAGGTTATGTTAAAATTGTTAACCATGAAGGAAAGGCAGGTAATAAAGTTACGATATGGCCTTGACGATGATGAAGACGAGCGTACTCTGGAAGAGGTCAGTAAAGTCTTGGGCGTAACGCGAGAACGTGTGAGGCAGATTGAAGATAGAGCTTTCGAGAAAATCAGGAGCGATTACCACTTAAAAAAGAATGTTATTAAAGACTTCATAACAAAGAAGAAGGTTATCAAGGTTCAGGATTCTCCTCAAAAAATCGAAGAAAATACTATGGTGTACCCCATTGTCAAGACAGTTTCTCGGCACGAACCTAAGCAAAGAAAAACTTCCCAAGGTAGTAAGCCGCCTTCAAAAGTAAATAATGCGAAAAGTCAAAGAAGAATCATAGAAGTTGAAGGGCATAACTTTGAGATGATTGGATCCCGACGCGGCTTTTACTTGAGAAGTATTCCTGATTAGGAAGTCACTGGTGAGAAGCTAGCAATTGATAAGGAGGGAAAAATTCGCAGGCAATAAATTTTAGAAAAGGGAAAAAGTATTTTTATGACCCTACATTTTTTTGCGTCCATGACGGCTGTACCGAGCGACTTTCGTAAAATAGAAAGCTTTTTGGCGAGAGTGCAGCCCGATAGTGATCCTTTAGCTCATGTGCTGACGACGCCACTATTTATGAATAAGGATGCACTCGGTTTTGTAAGGCGTTTTCAGGAGGAGCGTGGGAGCGAGATTTGCTTTGATAGTGCGGGCTACTATGTCCAGATGGGTAAGATTGGGTATCACGAGCTGTATATGAAACTTCTGAACTGCTATCGAGCTAATCGATGGGCTGATCGGTATGTGTTGCCTGATTATGTTCCCCTATCTAGCGATACCGATGAGCAAGTGGCTGAGAAGGTGCGTGAAACTGTGTACTACTCCTCTCTCTTTTTTGCAGAGATGCCAGACGAGTTAAAGGTGAAAGCAATGCCCGTGGTACATGGTCGCACGAAGGCACAGGTTGAATATTGCCTGGAGCATTATTTACATCTCGGTGTGCAGTGGATTGGCTTTGGCAGCTTTGGTACGTTTGGTAAAAACAATGAAACAAATGTGGCGACGCAATCGGCGGTGGAAAACGCTCGGCTGGTTGTTCAGCTTGCAAATAAACATGGTTTGAGGGTGCATCTATTCGGATTAGGTGTGCCTGCCCTTGTAGGTATGTTACACAGTACTGGCGCGGCTTCTTTTGATTCGGCATCATGGTTTAAGGCGGCTGGCTTTGGGCAGGTGCATATGCCACTGATGCGCAGTTATAACATCACCTATAACAATGGCGTGTCGGAACTACAGCAAGGTATCACCTGGGAACATTTTACACGGCTCAAGCAGGTTACAGAGCACGAATGCATATACTGTGCTGACTATCATACGTTGTCGAGTCATAAAATGCACCGGGTGATACACAATCTCTTAGTCATTAACGAGTCGGTACATATGCTCAATTCAGGCCAATTTGAGCGGGCAAGAGCTATCTACGAACAGGGTTCAGTAAAATATAAGGAAGAGTATAAGCGATGGCTACCACTACCTCTGGGCTAGTTTTTCACTTTCCTGTAGGAGCTAGCCCTGCGAAGATACCAACATTGCTGCGTGTCTTGCTATATGCAGATACTCCGGTACCGAAAGACAGCGATTTGGATCAGATGGCCTTAGAGCAAAGCACTGATCGTACTCGCTTTCTTGAGGCGCGTGGTTTGTCCGAAGATATTTTAGGCTTAATAAAAAAGACGAAGGAAGGGCTGGTGCTGACTCCGCGCGCTCAAGCGTTTCTCAAAAGGCGTGAGTCAGTTCAATACGATTTACTGCATTATTTATTTTATACCGCTTGGAACCCGGAAGAACCAACAAAGAACGCTCGTTCCTGGTTTTACAGCACTATCTGTGATAATTTGTGGAACATGCAAGAGGTTGTGTTGGATAGAGATATGCGCCAGAGCTTCACGCAACAGTTGAGTGACCAGATTGTCCAGGAATTCAAGCAGGTGCCGGGGATAGAAAGGGTATCAGTTGGTATTCAAACGATGGATGGTGCGCGGGAATGGTTACGCAACCTGGCACCCCCTGTCATTGATACCTTCGGGAAAAAAGATGAAATTTTTCATCGACGTGTAACGTGTTCAGCAGAGTTGTTTTTGTTAGCTCTAAGTCATAGCTGTCAGTTGAGTGGCTCAGAAATAGGTATGGATGTGCTTCTTTCATCTCAGAGACGTGAAGAGATCAGCCGCCTTTGCCTTTTAGAGCCGTTGCAAATTGATCGTATGTTGGATTGGGTGTTGCCAATTTTTCCTCAATTTGTGAGCCAAGGGACACGAACCGGCTCCTATGGGCGCTTTGTACGATTACATCACTTTGTTGCTGTGGAAGATTTCGCCTAATTAGAGAGGAATTGCGAACGATGCTTACGGACGAATTAGAACACTTGGATGTTGTCTTACAAAAACAGCCCATCATTGCCACGTGGACAGCTCAAGATATTCTTGACCACCCAGAGGTGGTACGCGACAATTATTTACAGCACGTACGCTCTTTTGTGATTATAGGCAAGGTCAAGTCATTTACTGATGAAGAGCAGTTTACGATCACCGATTATGAGAAACGATTACTCAAACTGGTAAAAAGTAAAGGAGCGGCTAAAGGCTATATTACAGCGGATTATGGCTACGGTAAAACGAGCACTGCGGCTTTCATCTGGCAGCAATGCGAGCAGGCCGAAATTGTGGCTGTACCACCCTTTCAAATACAGAAACTAGATCACCTACTTAGTGCAACCTTTGGCTGGGTACGATTTAAGCTCGAACACAGCTATCCTCATCTAGTAGATGAAGCGCAACAGATTTATAACCGCTACATCAATCGGGATATTGATGCCGAAAGCTCTACTGAGAGCGAACGCGCATTGCTCCGCCGCATGTATAACGAAGGACGCTATAGTCTGGATTTACGAGGTGTTGACTACGTCGGATTTTTTGAAGAGATGACAGAGCTCGTACTTAAAGCGAGTTATAATGGTTTAGTAATTATTGCCGATGAGTTACAGCAATATATCGATCCAGATATTAAATCGGGTGTGCGCGACCCTTTGACCTCTCTTTTTGATATTGTGCAGGCGCTGATGACTCGTAAAGGATACCTCCCTTTTGCGCTGCTGTTGAGCCTACCATTGAAAGAGCTGGGTTTGATCAATGACCAGCGCGGAGACCTGGTACAGCGTCTCAAGGGCGACGAATTGGCTCTCGATTTAAGCGTTATCTATAATCAGACATTCGCTCGCGACTTGTGGAAGCAATTGTCCCGTGAACTTCATTTTGAATCTCTGAAAGAGAAGATAGTGCTACCTGAAACGTTAGATGCGCTGGGGCAGATATCGGCCCGCTCCGATTTAGCTTCAGGGCCACGCACGGTTGTTGATGTATTTAAGTTGATGACCAAGCGATATCTTGATGCGCAGGGGAAGGTCGAGCCGTTTGATCCTCTTGACCTAGTGAACGCCTTTTTACAGAGAGAAGTGAGCTATGATAACCTCTCGAAGCTGCAACTGGTAGTCAACGGCCACCTAACGCATCAATTCGTGAGGGACAATCCAGACTATCAAAGGGCTATAAAGCTGATGGCGGCCTTTCCCATCGATGGCTTAGAGGAGCGGTATTTTGATACTTATGGGGTGCGCAAAGCTATTGCTGGGCTAATGCAAGAGGCGCAGGGAGACATCATCACCTTTGCTGGTGGTGGGTTTGACGATGACGGGCGCAAAAGAGAGCTTCGCGCGTTGTTGGTGGGATTAGAGCAACAAAAGGTCAACACTGATTGGCTCAATACGACCATTCGTGAGTTCACGCGGAACTACATTGAACAAAGCCCTCGTATGCGTGCTTTGGCTATAAGGGGCTTCCAGAAGCTGCTCAAGGAACGAATATTTAAGGGTGATAACTGGAAAAACATGCGGAGTTGGGATTCTACATTCACTCAGAACAGAACATACATATTTGAAGGAGCATTCCCCAATACAACGCGGAGAAATTACCCCGATCGTTTGATACAAATTCAGATTGTAGCAGAAGGAGAGCAGGAACTTGAGCCAGTGGTTGAGGGAGATCTCGTTATCACGTTCCAGCTTTTGCTCAACTACGATAAGCCCGAGCAAGAGCGTCGTACTCTACCTGGTGCAATTGGTTATCCTCAGCCAAAAGTGACGAAGTTTATTCTGAACATGAGTTACAATAGCGGTAAGGAGAGTTATGGGGATTTACATTCCACGCTTGGTCCTGTAGTCGCTCCCTGGAAGATAACTCCCACACTGCTCTTGAGCCTTTACGCATACCTTGAGGAAAAGCGCGAGAACAGAGCTATACCTAAAGTCGAGGAGGAGTTCGTACGAGCGAACTACCAACCCGCTCTCATCGACCACGCTTATGAGCAGTTATTTAATCCTGAATTGGGTGTTGAGATGGGGGCATCAGGTGTACGCATAGTAGAAAATGTGATCAAGCGGGAATTGGAAAAATACTATGGGCAGTACAGGACACTGATCACTAGCTCTCAGTGGAAACAAAGTTTGAAAAAGTACCATCTTGCACTGGAAAACCTGCCAACGCCATATGAACGCCAGGGCTCACCTTACCCCTCTAATAAGCAAGACCTTGCGGCTACTATTTTCAGGCAGAGCGTCCCGGCTTTAGAAACCTTTATTGCTACTAATCCTCTACTCATCAAGCAAGAGAATGCCAACACGTGGCGATTCACCTTGCATCCATTGGAAGAGCAGATCATGAAGCAGTTGAAGGGGAGCCATCTGAGCGAACCCTCACGGATGCCGGGTGGGAAACCGCGTCCAAGCCTGAGTCGCGATGTAGTAATGAAGGTGGCACGGGATATCGGCTATCGTGCCGAAGAGGTCGAGGAAGTGCTGGTGTTACTTGAAAAGCGGGATCTGATCTCGTTTAAGAATAACCGGCTCAAAATAGTTGCAGAAGAGATGCGCGTACCGCAAGCAACAGAGCTACGGGCAGCGCTGAAAGACTACTCTGATCGGTTAAAAGTTGTCAAAGAAGCCTTACAAGACAATCCACAAGTGGATAAATGGCTTGAGGATATAGGAAAATATCATCAACTAATTGAGCGTTTGACAGTCGTTCCAGATGAGCAGCGACAGACTACGTTGGACAATACTATTCGGAATCGCTTCAATGATCTGAATGCTGTAATTCAGACGGAGCAAAACCGTATAGCCCAGGACGTTAAGAGATTGCTCAAGCAGGCGATAGCCAAGCAGGATACCACTGCTGTACTCAATCAGCCGCTCCAAGAAGGTTTCTTCCGCTCGCAGTTGGATACGCAACGCCAAAGTCTCCTGAGAGAGGGAAGCGAGGTTGCCAGTACTTATGAGTCGCTGAGGAAGCAATTGGACGATTTGTTAGGCATAGTAGACAATCCATCTCCTCTGCCGGTGGAAGATCTACCCCATTTGGTACAAGTGCATCAACGTCTACAAAACAATATTCACCACGTAGAGCAGCAAACTGCACAGCTTGAGAAAATGTTATCTCACTACGGTAAAGTGCGCTTGCTGTTGCAGCAAGCCATGGACTTACAACAACGATTCCAGAACGTGGCTGCCGATACCTCTATTGTTTTTCAAAAAGAATTAGAGGCGTGGGCTTTAGGAATTACCGGTGAATTAAGTAGTCATAAATTAGTTGCGCTGGCAAACGATAGGGCGTGGCAGGAGCAATTTGATGCCATCCGGCATAGCTTTGAACAGACGTTACAGGATGAACGAGAGCGATTTGCGCGTGTACAGTCTAATTACAGAACATTCCTGTTGAGCAAACTCGCGAGTACATGAGGTATTGCAAGAAGCTGTTCATAAAATACGCGGAGAGATGCAAGCAGCGTATGATCGAACAGCTCGGCTTCAAGGCGGAGCATTGCTCAATCTGCTACAAGCTGAACGCCCGGTTAAACAGGCGGAGCTTAATGAGTTGCTGGCACACCTAAGTGAATATATCAGCAAAACGGCAAAATGGGCTGAAGGCATATCAGGGCCACGCTTTACAGAAAAAGTGAGTAAAGATAGCGCGATAGGACCTGCAGAAGAGATTCTAGGATTTGTCATTAAACAAATCAGTGATCTGCGCGCATGGCTACAGGGGCAAATGCAGAGTCTGACTTCGATTGAGCATGGCGTGATAGCCGCCAGTCCCTCAGCTGAAGAACAGGCTATTTTGGCATTACTAGATAACCTGCAACGGGACAGCGGTTCATTGGATGGTATCGAGATAGGCTTACTGTTGCAGCGTCTTGGTGAAAAACAAGAGATAAGCTGGCAAAACATCGCAAGTTTATACTCGAAGCAGCGTCTGCGAATAAAGATCGCACCAGTGACATTTGATTAATACCGCTGTGGTGTAATGCGGAAGAAGGGAAGCTGTAGATGAATATGCAGTTCGTATCTCCCATATTGGAAATGGCACGTGTGGAACATCTTCCTGCAGTCAAACAATTGGCAGATAAGCACAAACGTGAGTTAGGGTTTATAAACCTGGGAATGCTACAGAAAGCTATTGAGACTGACTCATTGCTTGTTGCGAAGTTAATGATTGCTGCTTCAGAGGCAGAACAAGTAGAAACGGAGGCTGCGCTTGCAGGTTTCGTCCACTTTTATGTACGGCGTGATAGTGTTGTGACGCTTTATAGTATTGTTGTTGCTCAAGACTATCGACTGAGAGGGCTCGGGCGCCGACTTTTTGCAGAACTGGTGAGAGTGGGATGCTCTCGCGGAAAAACTGAGATTCGCTTGAAGTGTCCCATTGAGCTACCGGCTAATGCATTCTATGAGCAATTAGGGTTAAAGATTGCTTATGTTCAAGAGGGTAAACTTCGACCTTTAAATATGTGGACATACACCATCCACAATCGGTAATGCATTCAGCGACGCATTCAGGAGGCAGTATGGCGACCTCTTTATCCGAAAAACCAATAGTAAACTTGCTGCGAACTCATCTGCAACAGCTTGAGCCGTTATTCAATGATACCGAATTCACTCATTCTACATTGGCAGATGCGCTCCGCAATAAATTTCGTGAAATATTATATAGCCCCACAACTGAGATACGTTTTTTACCTTTTCTCCTTTTGAGTTGTCAAGCAGTGCGCGATTTGAACTTGGCGAGCCTGACGCTTACATTGAGCGAACATTTATACCCCGCTCCTACTTTTATGAGTACACCCCCACCATATTTTGATAGCGCCCTAGTGCCGATAGATGCTGGTATCAATGTTGAGGCCGTGGGTAGTGGTTATGTGTTCTATTTTGAGGAGAATCTACTCCCCCACGATATCTACTACCTGCTTGCACATGCCTATGGACACCTGGCGCTTGGGCATATACGCAAAGGTGATGTGTACAGCCACTACGACGTTCTCTCTGAACTACGTTCGTTAACTGGCCCTACTAGACGTTGGGATCTGGCAGTTCAAGCACGGCAAAACTTGTGGTTTGTGCCGCTCCCCCAAAGCTCTACTACAATACTTTCTGAAGATATCGATGTTGAATGGAGAATAGAAGGCTTTGCTGAGGCATTTGACCGGCTACAGCGCGAGGATGTGGATGATAAGATGCAAGTCGTACAGGCATTTGCCACCCGGCATTGGGAACAATTGCCGCAGGTCGATTTTGAATTAGGCCGTGATGCTCAGCTCTTTCCTCATCAAAAACGCGGGGCGGCAGAGTTAGTAGTGCGCTTACAGAAGTTGGGTGTGGCTCTGCTGGCAGATTCAGTTGGTTTGGGAAAAACCCGAACGGTAGCGACTGTGATTAAGCTGATGCGACAATATGGATTGATTCAACAAGCTGTGATATTGACGCCTGTCAAGCTACAACATAACTGGTCGGTTGAACTGGGGCAGTTGAAGCTAAGTATCGGTTTTCCCGGTGATAGCCATGCTGATGTAATCCTTGTGAACAAGGATAAATTCAAGCGTATGGATGCGACGGCAGCTCGTAGAGAAGTGCGTGGCTGTAATCTACTGGTAGTTGAAGAAGCTCATCAGGATATGCGCAATATGGGCAATAAATTTCATCGCAATGTGAGAGAAGTGGCTTTCGATAAGTATGGCTTGCTGGTAACAGCGACACCTTGGAATAATCGGAGGGGTGATATCTTTGCGATGCTGCAACCTTTTGCGACTAACATATTGGGGACGGAGCGACCAGCGCAGGCGTTTAATTGCTTCTCTAAAGGTCTAGATATTGGTCAGCAGGAATTTGAACAGGATACAGAAGTGTTCCATCAGGTGTACAAACGAACGGCTCTGCAGCGCACACGACGTCAGCTTCGCGAAAGTGGGGATGCGCAGGTCTTCTATGCGCCACGGCGTCCCTACTTGGTGAATGTGGTGTATACGGAAGAACAACGGAAAGCCTTTGCTACACTCCTTGACAAGATAGAGGATTTGCGATTGCCGCACTTCGATCCGGTACGCCATGTTATGACGGGAGGTGAACATGAAAATCGGCTTTCTGGTATTCATCGTTTTATGCTGTTAAAGCGAGCCGAAAGTAGCATGCATGCCTTTGCGTTATCATTAGGATCCCTGGCTGATAAGGCTCAAAATATGTTTGAACAGCTGGGAAATGTGAGTGATACGGAGGATGGTGTGGCAGGCTGGTTGCGACAGCGATATAAGCTGGAAGAAACAGGTGCTGATGATGAATTTAATCATGAGAGTGCGGCTGAAGTCCTGCTACCTCTTAAAGGCAGACAAGCAAGGACACAAGAGGCTATAGAGCATGCAGAGCGTCAGGGTGAGTTGCGAGCATTACGGCATATCCTTCTGAGCGATTGCCAGCATGATATACAGATTATTCAAACCCTCCAGCGTGATTTTGGATCACTCTTTGACAGAGATTCCAAATTGGATGCTGTCTTGCAGCAAGTTGATGCAGTTATCCAGTCCGGTCAGAAAGTATTATGTATTTCGCAGTTCGCCGATACTGCTTATGCCGTTTATAGTTATTTGCTTGAGCAGCCATTATTGCAAGCGAAAGGCATAGGACTGGTGGTGGGCAGTGCTAGAGATGGCAATGAACCTGTGCAGATTAATGGCCACGCTGCTATCCGGGAAGAAGTCATAAGCCGTTTTGCGCCGAAAGCTTGGTCTACCATTGAGAAGAAACGAGCGAAAAAAATAAGTCAGAAAGATCAACTACCAGCCACTATTGATATCCTTGTGGGTAGCGATACGCTTTCGGTGGGACAAAACCTGCAAGATGCGCGCGTTTTGCTAAACCTGGATCTTTGTTGGAACCCGATGGTGCATGAGCAGCGTATTGGACGCATTGATCGGCCGCGACACAGCGGTGACTCGGCTCCACTGGATATCTTTTACTTCCTCAACCTGGATTTGATTGAATCTGAGTTACGCTTACAAGAGACGCTCGAAAAGCGCTTAGCAGGTACCTATCGAGATACTGCCTTTGATGAAGAGATTCTGCCGGGCTATTTCGAGATGATTGAGCATTTCAGCAAACTACGCAAGGAAAGGGCAGAAGACCAGACATACATTGCTGAGGCCGATGCGCTTTTGGAAGAGATTGCTGAACGAAGTGCTGCGCCACCTGAGGTATTGGCGCTTGACAGTGAATTGGAACGAGAGGCGCTTTTCCGATTGCAGGAGGCAGCGAAGAATCTGGTTGGTGATGCAGAAGAGCCTCTCAAAGGCCGTTTATTGGTCAGTATCGCTCGTGTACCATATTACGATTGGCACGGCTCTCCTCTCCCCAATGTACCTGATGCCGCCTTAGTTGCTGAGGTTGCGTTTCGAGCAATGGATCGATGGCACAATATCATTGGGCAGACCACATATCGCTACTTTTATGCAACATTGCGGGAACAAGAAGAGAATAGTACAGATACATTCAAAGTTGCAATGGAGAGTGAATCGCTAGTACCTGTGGTGGATGCCCTACTGGCAGAAGCGTCTTTCGTCTCCTTAAAGAGAAGACATCTGGTGTATCTTCAGAAAATGTTACTCAGCTTAGAAGAGGGCGTGCAGCAAGAGCGAGATAATCAAATGGTAATGTTAAAGCGAACGAGACGTTATCGCAATGACAATTCAAGTGACCCGGTAGGAGAGACGAGAAGTGAGAGGGATGGAGACGCGATTGAGGGTTATGCGTTAGCTTCTACTATAGAGGCGCGCTTGATAAATATTCGCCTGCTTGTATAAAGAGAACGAGTAGATCGGTGGAATGCAGATGCACAAAGAAGAAGAGAGTCGGTTATCCAAGGTAGTAGACAGAGTTGTCGATTACCAGCCTCTGATAGAAGCGTTGAACGATTGGCAAGCCATCTTTGAATTAGCACTAGGCGAGGCTGCAACTCACCTCAACCCAGAGCAATTTCCAGCGGAGGAATTGAGTGTCTCCTTGGCTGAAATGTGTGACCTTTTACGCGATGTTCTGCTTAAAAGCAGTGCATCATCGAATCTGTGAGATTGAGTAGAGGTGCTTGATGAATACACGTGGTAATCTTGATCCAGCACAGCAGATGCGCAAGGCTCTCGATGCAGCGTTCGAACAACTTCCTGGACATACAGCTACTATAGAGGCCCTCTTACTGCCGGTAAGCCGGGTTATGCGTAGACAGGTGACAGCACGCCAACTTGAGACACTGATGCATAAATATCCGGTAGTTTATCGCCAAAACAATGCTGGCCGCTGGTCATTTATTTCTGCTATCTCTCTTTCGACTGATCAAGAAGAAGGCAGTGTGCAGGGAGAAGATGGTAGAAAGTGGCAGTCACAATTCTCGCATAAAACGGCTAAGATGAAACCCGGCACTTATGTAGTATTTGATTTAGAGACGATGGGCAATTGGAATGGACCAGGGCAGGTTAGCAATATTGAAATACTCCAGGTGGCGGCTCAGCGCTACATGAACTATCAATCTGTGGGTGAGCCTTTTGTTTGCTTTGTACGTCCTAGCGGTCCTATTCCCGCGCGTATTACGCATTTGACGCATATTTATAACGAAGATGTTGTTGGAGGAGATGAGGTAAATGATGTCCTCGAACGCTTCTTTATTTATGTAGGCGATTTTCCCATGATAGCCCATAACGGTGCGATGTTTGATGGACCTGTGCTGGAGACTGTGGCCAAAAGAATAGGATACACGCTGCCTGCCGAATATCTGCTACTCGATACACTACCTTTAGCCAGAGCACTATTGCCTTTGGGGATGCCAAGTCCAATAGACGGTATTCCTTTAGAAAACTACCGCTTGACAACGCTGGCGCGCTTTTATGGCTGTGAAGAAGCCGGCGCGCATCGCGCAGATATCGATATATCCATGCTCAGCAATGTCATAAAAGGCTTGCTGGGAGAGTTTAGTATACCTATTGAAGATTCTGCACAACTTCCGACCCGCAATCCTGCTGCACCATTCACACGTGAGCTATTGCGTCGAGCGGCGGATCCGTGGTTTGCTCTTTGTAGCACCGATATGCAGCAGGAAGAGGAAAAGATAGACCTGACTACATTGTTTCCTTTTTTTGGAGCCAATGCTATTTCACTGCTAGAAGAGGTGCAGAGGAAGAGCAGTACCGGCCCAACGTCGCAAGCTATCGATCAGATGCTGGAGATGTATGAAGCTCATGGCATGGAGCGGAGGGAGCCACAAGCCCGGCTAGCACAACTGGCTGGGCAAGCCATGCAGGAACATTTCTTTGCGGTGATAGAAGCAGGAACGGGGACAGGGAAAGGACTTGGCTATCTTGCTTCCGCATATCTCAAGGCAAAGTCTGTAGGTCGTCCTGTGGTAGTGAGCACGTTCACTCGGGTGTTACAGGATCAGCTCTATACGAGTGATCTACGCTTTTTGAGTGAAGTGGTAGATGGAAATCTTAATTGTGCACTGCTAAAGGGGCGACGTAACTATTTGAGCAGTCGTTGCCTGGCGGAGGAGTTGCAGGATGCTTTTGAGGAAACCTATCTTGAACCTGGACGAGCCTGGGCCTTAATAACGCTCATTTCTTTTGCGATGTCTACTCCTGATGGTGACGTATCAACGTTAACGGGAGCATTCATTGGACTGGACCAACTGCTGGGACATCATCAAAATGCCTATATGAGGTTAGGTGACGAAGAACTGTTATTGCATGAAAGTGTGCGTAGCTCCGATGTGTGGAACTTGCTTGAGCGGGTGAGGGTAACATCAGAAGTGCAGCAATCGCTCTGGCCTAAAGGTCTCCCTCGTCCATCTGAGCGACCTGATTTTGCCCAACGCGCCAGAGAGAATGCTAAGCATGCGGATATCGTTGTTGTAAACCACTCTTTGTTGTTACACAAGGCCCTAAAGGAAAGCGAAACTGGGCAAAATGCCGTTGATATGAATGTCGATATGGAGGCCGATACAGCAGGACTTCTTTCACCTTATCTCATATGTGACGAAGCGCATACACTAGAAGATGCCGCCACCTCCGTATTGACACGAACAGTGGCGTTAAAAAGGGTGAAACGCATCCTCTTTGCACTGACTGGAGTGCAAGGAAGACAGAGGAGAGGGCATGAAGGGTTGGTGAAAGTCTGTCATAATCTGGGACTGGCAAACGATGATCCAGCCATCGAGCGATTAAACCAATTGAGTATTGAACTCGCAGCACAATTAGAGAGTTTGGGTCAACAGCTCCGTCGTTATATGGATAACCATACCATTGTACATCGCGAAGATAGGTTACGTTATGGGGCAAGCACACAACTCACCAGACAGTTTTTAACTGCAGCGGGTGGTCCGGCTTTGAAACAGGGGGCTCAGCAGTTTGTCTTACTATTA
>WNGQ01023151.1_pt1 | contig 12989 bp, 10 predicted proteins | sample 5407661 | NCBI WGS metagenome assembly WNGQ01 (sample SAMN13153382, study PRJNA577476) | soil metagenome | isolation source: 60 cm soil or saprolite under Garry oak tree replicate 2 | place: USA:California | collected 2016-06-15
TATCGGAGCAATTCAGCAGTCGCCAGTTTCACGTGTTGCCCTACTTTAGCGAGATCGCCGCCCTGGCTCCCTTCTGCGCGGGCGTCGGCTTCGCCTCTAAGCGTGAGCAGACCGGTCAGCTGGTCTCCTTCCACTGCGGCGATGGCGGGGTGGCCACCAACGACTTCAACGTACTCTACCGCGCCGCGACTATTCATCAATTGCCGGTGCTGATGGTGGTGGAGGAAAACGGCTGGGCCATCACCAACTCAGGCAGACAATGGGGTGGCAGTCTGGTCGAGTGGGCACGCGGCGGGGGAGCTGAAGCCGTCGAGATGGACGGCAGCGATGCCATCGCGCTCTATGCCGCCACACGCACCTTGGCCGAGCATGTACGCACCACCGGTCCAGCCGTACTGCACCTCAAGATGGGCTTGATCGATGCCCATTCCAGCAGCACCGACATTTATGGCTATCGCGAGCGTGCCGAGGTGAACAAGACCAAGGAGACACGCGATCCCATTACCAATACGGGCAACCGACTCATCGAGATGGGCCTCGTGACAAAAGAGGACATTGATCGTTTCAAGAAAGAGGCGCGAGCGCAGATCACGGCGATAGATGAGCAGGTGCAGGGCGAGCCACTGCCCAGTGGAGAGCGTTTCTTGGAGCATGTGTACAGCTTCCCCAAAGAACCCACCATCGAGCCGACCGGAGCGCCCAAGACGACGAATATGCTCGATGCGGTTAACGATGGCCTGGCCGAGATCGCCAGCCGCGATGCGGGCTTCTTCGTGTATGGACAGGATGTCGGCAGTCCGCGTGGCGGCGTCTTCGGTACCACGCAGTCGCTGGTGAGCAAATTTCCGGGGACGGCCATCAGTGCTCCACTCAATGAGCAACTCATCTTCGGCATCGCGGCCGGTGCCTCTATGGTCGATGGGCGGGCCCGCTGTGGCGAGATCCAGTTCATTGAATATCACCAGTCAATGGCCCAGACGGTGCGCCTGGCCGGACAAATCGAGTATCAATCCTTCGGGGACTGGACCTGCCCGGTGCTCATCCGTATGAAGGCAGGAGGCGGTGGGGGCGGTCCCATCTCGTCTGGAGCAGGTGGAGGCGGCTTTGGCCATTCGCATTCGGGGGAGCATTGGTTCACCGATATCCCAGGACTCATCGTGCTCTGTCCGAGCACGCCCTATGACGCTAAGGGCCTCTTGATTGAAGCTTCGCGCACTCAGTCGCCGACCCTCTACCTGGAGCGCGGGCGTCTCTACCGCTCCGCTCCGCCTAAGGATGGGCAGGGCAACGTGATTGGGCCAGTGGCTGAGCTCTGGCAGGTGCCCGATGGGTACTATACCATCCCCATGTGCAAAGCCCGCCGTATCCGCATCGGGACGGGGTATCTGACGGGAGCCATCGTGACCTGGGGGACCATGATGCTCGAAGCGGCCATTGCAGCCTCGAATGTGGTGGCGCAGTATGGGGGAGCCTTCGATATCGTTGATCTGCGCACGCTCATGCCCTTCGATGAAGAGACGCTTTCCGCGGCAGTACGCGAAGCCAACCGGGTCGTGGTGGTGACGGAGGAGCCGGACTACACCACCTTCGGGCGCCACCTGCATTCCTGGATTGTGGAGCACCACTTTGATGATATGGATCTGCCTCCCGCCTTCATCTGTGGGAAGGGCAACATTCCCTCGGTGCCCTATAACTGGCCGGAAGAAATGGCGTTCTATCCAACGTCCAAAGATATTGAGGCCGTGTTGATCACCTTCGCGACGGCCTAGGACATATACAGTGTACGCGAGAGCGTGTAGGAGAATGTCATGGCAAGCAATTCCTATGATGTCGCAGTGATCGGTGCAGGTCCTGGCGGCTACGTCGCCGCGATTCGCGCCGCGCAATTGGGTGCCAAAGTCGCCATTGTCGAGAAGCAGTATCTCGGAGGGACCTGTCTCAATGTGGGTTGTATCCCCTCCAAGGCCATGCTGCACATTGCTGAGATGATGCAGAGTGTGGCCTCGATGGGAGAAGTGGGTATTAACTTCTCCCAACCGCCCACCTTAGATATGAGCAAGGTCGTCTCCTTTACCGAGAAAGTCGTCAAACGGATGACGAGCGGTGTGGGAACTCTGATGAAGGGCAACCGCATTGAGGTCTTTGATGGGTTGGGAACGGTCGACGCCTCCCGCACCGTCACTGTGACCAGCAGCGGGGGCTCGCCACAGCAATTTCACGCGGACAAGATCATCCTGGCCACCGGTTCCGTCCCGCTCATCCCGCCCTTTCCTGGCGTTGACGGGCGCAATGTGATCAATAGCGACACTTGCTGGCACCTGCCCAAGCTTCCTGAAAGCGTCATCTGTGTGGGTGGAGGAGTGATCGGTGTCGAGCTCGCCTGCATGTTCCATGGTTTGGGCTCACAGGTCACGATTGTCGAAATGCTGCCCAATGTGCTCGCGCCGGTGGATGAGGAGGTTCGCAATCTCCTCGTTCGTACACTGAGCAAACGGGGGCTCACCATTGCCACGAATGCGAAAGTCGAGACCATTGCCGATGAGGGCAACCTGAAGCAGGTGACGGCGAGCACCCCACAAGGGGAAAAGACATTTACCGGGGAGTATGTGCTGGTCGCCGTGAGCCGTCGGGCCAACACGAGTGGACTCGAACGGATCATGAACCAGGGGCTCGACAACGACCGGGGACGTGTCCGTGTCAACGAGCGCATGGAGACCAACTTACCTGGGATCTATGCCATCGGTGATCTGGTGCATGGAGCAGGTCTGGCGCACGTCGCCTCGACGGAGGGGGAAGTGGCAGCTGAGAACGCCATGGGCCACCCTACCCGGATGGACTACAACGTGGTTCCTAACCCCATCTATACCTTCCCAGAGATCGCCTTTGTGGGGCTGACGGAAACTCAGGCGAAAGCCACGTCTCCCGATATCCGGGTTGAGCGCTTCCCCTGGGCCGCCAATGGCAAGGCCGTGGGCAGTGCCCATACCGAGGGCTTCATCAAAGTCATTCTTGGCAAGCACAACGAGCTATTGGGCGCACATATTATCGGCCCGGATGCGACGAACCTGATTTCGGAATATTCGGTAGCCATGCGCGGTGAACTCACCGGTGATGAGATCCTTGAGACCATCCACCCGCATCCTACCTTAAGCGAGGGGCTGCGTGAGGCGGTTCTCGTAGCGGAGGGTCGCCCGATTCATATCCCTCCCAAGCAGCCGGTACGAGCAAGGTAGCAGAGAAGGCCCTGGATCGCTGAGAGAAAAGGAGTTATCTCTATGGCAGATAGATCATCGCAGAGCCCCTTCGATATGTGGAGCAAGTTGATTGAAAGCACCATGAAGGGTAATCCGGCTCTGCAAGCAAGTGCTGGGCAAGCAGCAGAAGGTGGGAAAGATCCCTGGATAGCCCTGATTGATCAGCTCTGGCAAGCCAATCCCTACAGCAAATTAGTGCCTCTCGATCCTGCTGAGATCACACGTGCCTTCCAGCAGATCTGGCTCGATGCCGCACGTAACCCGGATCGTGCCTGGGCTACCTATAGTGATTTCGTCCAGCAGTATACACAGGTGATGGCCTCAGCTGCTCTGAAGTTCTGGGGGCAGGGCAAGGAGAGCAAGCCGGTGATCGCACCAGAGAAAGGCGATAAACGCTTCAGTGCCCCCGATTGGCAGCAGAATCCGGTCTTTGACGCCCTCAAACAAAGCTATCTGCTGGCTTCCACGACGCTACTCAAATCCGCTTCTGAGGTGCAGGGGCTGGATGAGCACCAGGAGCGCAAACTGGTCTTCTACCTGCGCCAATTCCTGGATGCCATCAGCCCTAGCAACATGGCCTTCACCAATCCGCAGGTCATCCACGAGACGGTGCAGAGCGGCGGACAAAACCTCGTGACAGGTATGGAGCATCTGCTGCGTGACATCCAAGCTGGACAGATGAAGATGACTGATACCGAGGCGTTCGCTCCTGGACGCAACCTGGCCCTGACACCTGGACAGGTTGTCTATCGCAACAAGCTGATCGAACTTATCCAGTACGTCCCCACAACTGACAAGGTGTACGCGACTCCTTTGCTCTTTATTCCCCCCTGGATTAACAAGTACTACATCCTGGACATGCAGCCGAAAAATAGTTTCATCAAGTTCCTCGTGGATTCTGGCTTCACCATCTTTGTCATCAGTTGGAAAAATCCCGATGCCTCCATGGAAGACACCAGCTTCGAAGACTACTTAACGTTGGGGCCACTGGCTGCATTTGATGTCATCAAAGAGATTACTGGCTCGTCCAAGATCAATCCCGTCGGTTACTGCATTGGTGGCACGCTACTCTCGATGACGCTGCCCTATCTGGCGGCCAAAGGGGATGAGACGGCCACCTGCGCCACCTTCTTTGTGTCCTTGCAAGACTTCAGCGAGGTTGGCGATACATCGGTGTTCATTGATGAGCCACAGGTGACCTATGTCGAAGGGCAGATGATGGAGCGGGGGTACCTGGATAGTCGCTCGATGGCGACGATGTTCAACATGATGCGTGCCAACGACTTGATATGGAGCAATGTCGTCAACAACTATTTGTTGGGCAAGGAGCCGCCCGCCTTCGACTTGCTCTACTGGAACGCCGATGGCACGCGTATGGCTCGTGCGGCACACTCGTTCTACCTGCGCAACACCTATCTGGAAAGCAATCTGATCAAGCCCAACAAGATTGTGCTCAAGGGTGTTCCCATTGATCTGGGCAAAATTCACCAGGACATTTATGCCGTGGGGACCGAGCAGGATCATATCGTGCCCTGGAAGTCAGCTTGGCGCATCACGCAACTGGCTGGAGGAAAGGTGCGCTTTATTCTCGGCGGTAGTGGCCATATTGCAGGCATCATCAATCCACCAAGCAAGGGCCGAGGCTACTGGACCAACGATAAGCCGGTGAAGAGTGCTGAGCAGTGGTTGGAAAGTGCTAAACATCATGAAGGTAGTTGGTGGACCGATTGGGTGGAGTGGCTCAAGCCTCACTCTGGTGAGCAGGTGGCACCACCTGCGATGGGTAGTGCAGCCCATCCACCAATCAGTCCAGCGCCTGGGAGCTATGTGTTGGAGAAGTGACGAGACCCTCTCGTTCGTATTGTACGGCTCTGTCCTAACGGAAGACAGAGCCAATATGAAAGCACAAGACAAGGAGTAAGAGCATGGCAAAAGAAAGCGTCAATGAAGCAGCATTGCAAATGGTTGAATCCCTACGTCAGGCCAACGAGGCCATTGCGCAGAGTGTGGTTGCAGCTGAGGCTCGCAATGCGCAGTTCGCCCAGAATATCTTTTCGAGCGGAGTCGAGATCCTCAAGAGCCACGCACAGGGAACGCAAGCCCTGCTGCAAGAACTGGAACAGCAGACGCAGAAGCAGCGCGAAGCCTTCCAGAAGCTCGGGCAAGACCTAGAGCAGGATGTAAGGCAAGCGTTCGAACAGCAGATGCAAAAACAGCAAGAAAATGTCCGCAGGTTAGTCCAGGAATTGGAACAGCAAACGCAAAAGCAGCAAGAAGCCTTCCAGAAGTTGATGCAAGCCTCGATGGAGGGAAGGCTACAGGGCAGGTATGCCTTGCTGCATAGAAAGGGAAAGAGTGACCCGACCACTCAGGAAAGGATTAAAGGACATGAGCGAGGAAAAGAAAAATCTCTCAGCACTTCCAGCAGTGGGAACACGAGCGACACGTGAGCGCACGATCACGGATGACGATATTGTGCGTTTCGCCGAGGTGAGTGGAGATCGCAATCCGGTGCATCTAGACGAAGAGTACGCCGCACATTCTCCTTTCGGTCAGCGGATTGCCCACGGCTTCCTCGTCGGCTCCCTGATCTCTGCGGCGATCGGCATGGATCTTCCGGGACCGGGGAGCATCTATTTGGGGCAGACGCTCAAATTTGTCGCTCCTGTCCATATTGGTGATACGGTGACAGTGAGCGTCGAGGTCATTAAGGTACGCGAGGAGAAACGCCTCGTCACGTTGCGGACGGACTGTACCAATCAAGAGGGAAACGTGGTTCTCACGGGGGAAGCCACTGTCAAATATGTGGGCGAAGCTTGAGCCAGCTAACCAGATGAGGGGACGAAAGAAGACCATAGAGGAAACAGGCATGGTAACGATCATTCCAGAGCGCAGTCCAGCATGGCTGAGAGTGCGTCCCCCCAAGGGATATCTTGACCATCGGACAATATCTGCGACCCTCCTTTGGGCATCTGCCCATCGAGCGTTATGTCCCACTGGAAGAATTTGCCGTGTCTTTAACAGCAATTTACTCGCAATAACCATAAACGCTACTTAGACACTATAGAATTTAGGAGGAACTGTATGCAACAACTGGAAGAGATTGTAGGAGCGGATACCGACTACTCTGACTCGGTTCTGGTCGAAGACCGGGCACAGGCATCGACATTGAGGAATGTCTCACTACTCCTTTTGCGGCTGTCAGTGGGGGGACTGTTAGCTGGCCACGGCGCACAGAAGCTCTTTGGCTGGTTTGGTGGATATGGGTTGAAAGGAACGGCTGGCTGGCTGGAGTCGCTTGGAATGAAACCTGGAAAATTCTGGGCCCTGGGTGCCGCGGCATCCGAATTTGGTGGCGGAACACTCACCGCTCTTGGCCTGTTTCACCCGCTCGGTCCAATCAGTATGCTTTCCGCAATGATCATGGCAACAGCCAAGGCCCACTGGGGCAAACCGATCTGGACAGCCGAGGGTGGAGCCGAATTGCCCGTGACGAATACAGCGGTGGCTCTGGCTTTGCTACTGAACGGGCCTGGACCGTACTCACTTGATCGTGTGTTTGGCATTCGCGTTCCACGAACTGTGGTTGGGCTGGTGTTCGTCGCAGAAGCGGCTCTCACCATCCTGGGTATAGCGACCCGTCCAGCTCCCCCTCCACAAACCGCGGATCACTCAGGTGCCGAACTGGAGGCAGGCAAGGGGGCTGGGACGTTCTAAGCCGAACGGCTCAACGCCTCATTTCCACTGGACCCCACATTCAGCAATTTTGGAAAATGCTCACATTTCGGGCCAAACTGCTGAATGTGGTTCCTCTGCTCCTTTTGCAAGTTAGCTATTGGTGAATAGTCTTTGAGGAGTGATCTACCATAAGGAGGATGAACGATGTCATTAGAAAAGAATAAGGCGATTGCTCGTCGCTATCAGGACGAGGTGTGGGGGAAGGGAGATTTCGATCTGCTTGACGAGTTGCTTGCTCCTGATTTCGTCGACCATAGTTTACCTGTGGGGATGGACCCAAGTTTTGCTGGTGCTAAGCGAGCTGTAAAAGGAGCCCATGATGCCTTCCCTGACGGACACTGGACCGTAGAGGACCTGATTGCCGAGGGAGAGAAAGTGGTCATTCGCTGGAAGATGCAGGCTACTCACGAACATCAGTTCAGGGGCATTGCCCCAGGCGGCAAACCGGTGACGGTCACGGGGATCACCATTCTCCGCATCACGAACGGCAAGATCGCGGAACGCTGGGTCAACTGGGATTCGTTGGCCCTGCGGCAGCCGTCCGAAACGGTGAACCTGGGAGCAGTTTAGAGACTTATCTCATGTAGAGGGTAGGGCAAAGAATAGAGGAGTCGAAGCATGTCTACACCACTTATTGTTGCCCTGGGGGCTTTTGCTGGCTTGACGGTGTTCTTGGGTTTGCCCTTTGCTCGGCTCAAAAATCTCCCAATCAGCATACAGGCCTTCTTGAATGCTTGCGCCACGGGCATCCTCATCTTTTTGTTCTATGATGTCATCTCAAAAGCGTCTGAGCCTATAAATGAAGCGATCATCCCGTTACAGCAAGGGAAGGGGAGCGTGGGCTCCTTCTTGCTCAATGTGGTGGTCTTCGTAGCTGGCTTAGGTTTGGGGCTGATGGGGTTAGTCTATTTTGAGCGCTGGTTTATCCGGCGGCCAAAAGAGCAAGCCGGGGTGAAAAACAAGGGGGGTGAAGCAGCTATGGTTGCACCGGAGGCGTTAGCCTTGATGATTGCCATCGGCATTGGGCTGCACAACTTCTCTGAAGGTCTGGCGATTGGTCAATCGGCGGCCAGTGGAGCCATCCAGCTCGCGGCAGTCCTTATTATTGGCTTCGGCCTGCACAATATGACTGAGGGCTTTGGCATTGCGGCTCCGTTGGCCAGGGGAAGCGCGTCCTGGATGTTCATCGGTCTCGTTGGGCTGATCAGTGGTGGACCTACCTTCCTAGGTACCCTGGTTGGGCTAGTGTTCCATTCGGAGCCCGTCTTCATCGGCTGCCTTACGTTAGCGGCAGGGGCGATCATCTACATTATCAATGAATTGCTGGACATCGGGCGGAAGTTCGAGTGGAAGCTCAAAACCCCGGAAGTGATCATGTGGGGAGTGCTTCTCGGATTTCTTGTCGGTTATGGCACGGATCTGATTGTGACCTGGTCTGGTCTCTAACCTAATGGAGTGCTTCGTGGCATGAAGAAGATGGGATAGACCCATTGATTCCTTTCTCGAGCCAGTTCCTATTGTGCAGTTTCCGCTCGCCAGATTGTCTTTCACACGCTCAGACAGACTATGACAAGGAGAAACAGGTATGAGTGAAGACATTGCAGGTCAGCAGACACATATGCCGGATCTCGCGGTCGCGGGCAAAGAGGTGACGCGTGAGGCTAGAACGCCTCTTGTGCGACCCGTTGTTGCAGAACTTGTCGGGACATTTGCTTTCTTCTTCATCGGTGCAGGAGCCATTGTGACAAACACCATGACCCATGGGGCAGTGGGCTTATTGGGTATTGCCCTTGCACACGGGCTGGCCCTCTCTATCATGATTTCCGTCTTCGGCGCCACTTCGGGCGGGCATTTCAACCCTGCGGTCACCATTGGATTTCTCGTGACAAGACGCATCGCTCCCCTCCTAGCGCTACTCTATATCGTAGCTCAACTGGTAGGAGGGATTCTGGCTGGTCTCTTGCTCCGGATTATTTTTCCAGAGGCCGTTTGGCAGGATGCCCAGCTTGGCACGCCCAATCTTGCGCCAGGCGTTTCTTTCGGGACTGGTGTCCTCCTCGAGGCGGTTCTGACGTTCTTCCTGCTCCTGGCTGTCTTCGGGACCGCGGTCGACGAGCGGGCACCCAAAATTGGTGGCTTTGGTATAGGTCTGACTGTGCTGTTCGATATTCTCATGGGTGGGCCGCTTACGGGCGCGTCTATGAATCCGGCCCGTACCTTCGGCCCGGCTCTGGCCGGAGGCTTCTGGCAGAATGATCTCGTCTACTGGATCGGCCCTATTATCGGTGGGATCATCGCTGCCCTGCTCTATGAGTATGTGATTCTGCCCCGGCGTGAGCGATAAAGCAGCAGTTTTGGCTTCCTTTTCAGCTCTTTTTGAAAAGAGAGAATGACCCGCTCCTCTCCTTGCAGAGAGGGATATGGAAGGAAAACATAGACATGTATGGAGGTCGTTATGGAAATCGGTATCGGTCTACCATCGGTCATGCCCGATACTCCTGGTACACTTTTACTCCATTGGGCCAGGAAAAATGAGGAGCTAGCTCTATGGGCGTTCATACCCTGACACTCACTGAAGCCCTGCACGTACCTCTTGGGACCTGGTGGTCAGGCAATGGCACAGGCACATGGTCATCTGCAACTCTATGGTTGGGCAGGATTATTTATCCTGGGTGTAGCATTCCATTTTCTTCCTCGCCTACGTGGGGCACCTCTGGCTATCCCTTGGCTTGTTCCCTGGATTCTTGGAGCGCAGGTGATAGGGCTGCTGTTCCGCGCATTTAGCCAGCCACTTTTTGTGGCAACTGGGAGTGCTGTGTGGAGTATACTGCTCATCATAAGCGGGATACTCGAAGGGGTGGCTTTACTAGGAGTTGTCTATCTACTAGGTATGACTGCACGGCGTGGCCCTCCGTTTAGGTCTCGTCCAGCTTTCTGGGGCGTGCTGCCATTCGTCATAGGCACTTTTATCGTTCTGGGTGTAGCGGGTTGTGTCAATATTGTCTCAGTATGAGCTATTTTGGGAAGGCTCCTGGTTTTACCTCTAGTAGTGCTTGGTATAGCTTTTGTTGCCGCTCTGCCCCTTTCCTGTACAGTGTATGCTTCTCAGCATCCGGCTTTACTGGCGGCTTCAGATGAGGAGGCACCTGTGCAACATCTGGCAGAATGCCCATTGCTTCGAGGGCAAGGAGTGCAGCGCCGCGTGCCGAGGCTTCGTGGTCAAGTGAAGGATAGACTGGTACACCGAGTGTGTCCGCAACGATATGCTCCAGCGTCATTGAGCCCAGCAACGCACCCCCGCTGCCGATAATCCTCGGCGCTGTCTTTCCTCTCTGTAAGGCATGGCATAATTGCTCATAGACCGCATCAAGTTGATAGGCCAGCGCTTCCATACCCGCCCGTAGGAGGTCAGCAGAGGAGGTATGTGCCTGAATGCCGCTGATTGTCATGCGTGCGTTTGCATGCCAGCCGAGGCTCCGCTCACCTGATATGAAAGGAAGGATGGTTAAACCATGCCCATCGGGTTGCAGCGCTGCAACAAGGCTCTCGGCGTCAGCGAGTGATGGCAATTTGAGGACGCTATCCAGCCAGTTGAGCATGTTGCCACCTTCACTCAGTGCGCCACCAAGCACAGCCCGTTTGGCATCAATCAGGTAGAGCCAGAGACCCATCGGAGGGATCACCTGTTCAGGAGGTAAAACAACACGCATGGCGCTGGAGGTACCAATAGTTAATGACCAGTTCTCCATACTGGCACAACCTGAACCGACGCAGGCTGCTGCACCATCTCCTGTAGCAGGAAACCAGGGAACGTTGCGTAAGGCAGGCCACGCAGCGGCATATTCGGGTGTCAAACCTTGCACACTCTCATGCAGATCTCCAAGGGGCAGGAACTGCTCTGGTCGCACGTCGAGCACGTTCATCAGTTCAGTATCCCAGGCGCGAGCGCGAGTATTCAACATGCCTGTCCCAGAGGCCATCGAGAGGCTACAGACGGAACGGCCCAGGAAGCGACGATACAGGTATTCGCCAAAGGACAGCCACTGGGCAACGCGCGAAAAGGTATCAGGTTCTTGTGTTGCCAGCCAGCGCAGCTTAGCAGGCCAATAACTGGCATGGAATCTTGCCCCCGTTCGTGCGTGGATAGCTTCTTCATCTAGCTGCTTGCGTAGCTCTAGCGCTGCATCATGAGGACGTGTATCTTCCCAGATGATAAGTGGTGTGAGAGGGCGATTGTCGGCATTGACTCCCATGAGACCATGCCAGAAGGTATCTATTGCCACTGCGCCGATGTGTTTTGCCAATGGGCCAGCCATTTCCAGGACATCATCGATGGTCTGGTCAACGACCGCGACCAAGGCATCAGGATCAACCGAAACCTCGCCTTCGTTCGAAATCGTGAGTTTGTAAGGACGCTGGGCAAGGACATTCGGTAGAGCGTTACCAGTTGCATCAAAAAGTAATGTGCGCGTCGATGAGGTACCTACATCTAGCGCAAGGATATAGGGGCATCGTCTAGAGCACCATCTATGACGAGTAAAAAGCAAGGACGACCGGTTTCCATCATCGCCTGCCATGTACTCACCGCCTGGGCATGGAGAAATGTATTGGTATAGCTGCCAAGGAGGCATGCTTCTGAGTTTCGCGCAACGAGGCGCAGGCTGACCAGGGATGGGGGTCCGTCCATCTCGCTTTGTTCTGTTGAATGATAGTCGGCGGGCGCTTTCCGCAGTTTCACGGGAATGCCTAAAAGCTTGTTCCCAATTGTATGCACATGCTTGTCAAGCACTGCTAACAAGCTTCTCTGCGCTTCTCCGTTGACGGTCAGGTCAAGATAACTCAGGGATACTCCTTGGGGATACCTGTGTTTATCGTCAGCTGAAGCAGCTTCTTGCAGTGTCTTTGCGAACGCTGCAGCAGCGGAGTCGCGTCGCTGCGGGTCGATGTGCAATTGGGTGTTCGGGCTAATGGCCCTCTGGGGAGCAAGGAGCGTCAGTATTCCATCTTGCAGCGCCGGGCTCCAATGCGACGCGATCTGCAACGGATCGGGCTGCGTCCGTAAAGCGCGTGCTCTCGCCTTGTAGTTCTCGACGGGCCATGCTCAACTGCCAGCCAAGAAAACTGGCAGCTAGCGCTGCTAGTCGGTTCTGCGGTTCTTGGCTGGCAAGGGAGGGCTGAGAGAGGAGAAAGAGCTGATCTTCTCCTGATTGGGTCACTTCAGTCACCACACGTACATGCAGCATACCGCCCTTCTGATAGCCGGGAGCCGTATGGTTCAGTGTTTGATCGTCAAAGACCACGATACCCTTGCCTCCTTTGCCCAGGCTCTCCTCCATCAATTGTTCTAGCCAGGAGACAAAGGCTTGCCAGCCCTCGGGCATCCTCAGGAGCAAGCGGCACGCTCCATCGAGGCTTTCGGCACTCAAGGCGGCGGCCAGTTGTACAAAGGGATGTTCTGCAGGGTGGGACGTTGCCAGTTCAAGGTTATACTCGTCCCAGGCCTGTTGCAGCACTGACCGGAGTTGACCGGATTGACCGGGGAAATGGGTCGTAAGATAGAGGGCCGCAGGAAGCAGAAACACGCGTGTTGTTGGGGCGCTCATCCGTCCACCTGTCCCTGTCCCGCCGTCCGGTTGCAAAGGGCGACTGGGTGCCTGCTGCTCGTGGGCAAAGCGGTCAAGATAGGAGCCGGGGAGTGTCATCACAAGTAAGTGCTCCGCTGGGCGTAACCCTGCCTGTTGCAAAAGATCGGTGAACCATTCAAGATGCGTGATCGGCTCTTCGGAGGTCATCCCCATCGCTACTCCGACCATCATCACATCATTGAGCAGTGTCCGCAAGAAGGTTGGATTGGATGCTTCTTCCCCAGTCGGCAACGCCAGATTCTTGGCTGCTGCTATCTTCCGCACAATTTCGTTGAGCGCTGCAGGATCGGTGCTGTCCAGCGGGTAAATGGTCACCTGTTCATTGTCGCGACTACTACAGAAGCCAAGATCG
>WNGQ01025227.1_pt1 | contig 12989 bp, 10 predicted proteins | sample 5407661 | NCBI WGS metagenome assembly WNGQ01 (sample SAMN13153382, study PRJNA577476) | soil metagenome | isolation source: 60 cm soil or saprolite under Garry oak tree replicate 2 | place: USA:California | collected 2016-06-15
ACCCCCGAAGCCTGAGAGCCTGTGAACGAATCCCGTCGGTAGGGACGTGAAGGGCCTCGGGCCTCGGGCCTCCGGCGTCAGGCAGGTCCGAGGTCCGAGACACGAGGTCCAAGGCCTTTCCTTCACAGGCTCTGACGCCCTTCGAGGGCGCGCGACGCCTCGGCTCGGCGCGAGCTTCCGATTTCTTTTCGCGCGGCCCCTTCACATCCGCCGGCACGGTGGTCAGTCCCCACGGGTGCCATGAAAATCCTGTTCGCCAAGGGAAGGGTCTGGTTCGCAATCGGGTGCGTGGTCATCGCGGCCGCCGGCTGGGCGCGCGGCGCTTCCCAGGCGGACGACGCCGCCACCCGCGCTGTCCCGGCCGCGGTGGGCCGGCCCGCGGCGCTGCCGCGCCGGCATCGCTGCACGGATCTTCGCGGCTCGAGCCAGGTGATCCGGGTGCGGAATACCGACGGCGGAGAGACCCTGCGCGGAGATACGGATCTGCCTCTTGCGCCGGGCTCTACCGGCCGGCTGCATCTCAGCGAGAGCGCGACCGTCGATGCGCGCGGTCTGTTGGTCGCGGCGCGGTTGGTCGCGGCGCGGCCGCGGGCGCCGCTGACGACGTACCTGCTGCAGCCGCTGGCCGCGAAGGTGCGGATCCTTCGCGAGGGCACGGCGCCCGTCGACTGGCCGGTACCGGCGGACGCTCCCTGGATCTACCGAGCCAGCTCGAGCGCCGAGGGTCTGCTGGCGTCGACCCCGATCGCGGCGTGGGTGGCCGCGCGCGCCTCGGCCACCGCCGCGGGCGCTGTCGTACGCGTCCTGGTGCCCGAGCGCCAGGTGAGCTATCTCGCGCCGATCGATCAGATCGCGGTCGCCACCGAGAAGGGCACGACGGTGGTGCTGGACGCCGACGGGATCGACGTCGGCGAGGAGTTCGTCACCGAGGCACGCCTGACGGAGCGCAAGCTGACGTTGGTGTGCGCGGACGCGACCACTGATGGTGGGCGCGGCGAATCGTCCGCCCGCGCACCCACGGTGTGTCCCCGTCGCGGCGATGTCAGCCGTCGCGGTCCGCCTTTATCAGCTGCTCCCGCCGGCCCAGCTCGTAGAGCTTTTCCTTGATCAGCTGGAAGCGCTTGCGCAGGCGCGCCGCCTCGCGCTTCAAAGTCGCCTGGCTGGGCGGCGGGCCAGCATCGTCATCGGCGCGCATCACCCGCGCAAGGTCGGTCCAGTCGAGCTGCTTGTCGACGCGAAGCACCAGCAAGGTCTGATCCTCGGTGGACAACGACTGGCGCAGCGCCGCGATCCGCGTCTTTCGCTGGGTCTGCAAGTACGACACGGTCTCGCTGCGCAGCTTCTGCTCCAGAGCGGAGAGCTCGGGGCGGCCAGACAGCGGACGTGCAGCTTGGCGTGCCGGCGCGCCTCGCGCCGGTAAGTCGCCGAGGCGTTGCGAGCGATGGTGTATGCCCAGGTTCGAAAGGAGCACTGCCACTCGAACCCGGGCAAACCCCGCCAGACTCGTTCGGTAAAACGCGAGAAGACCTCGGCGGCGTCGTCCTCGCGCCGGTGAAGGGCGAGCAGGAAACCGAAGATCTCGGCGCCATACCCTTCGATGGCGACGGCGGCGGCACGTTGAAGGTCGCCCCCGTCGCGGTGGCGACGAATGTCCCGTTCGAGCGCATCACGCTGGGAAGGCTCCATCCATGCACGTCGGGCCCCGCGCCCGCCCGCGCGCGAGTGGCGCAATGATACGATGCGCTCCGTGGGCGCGGCACGACAAAACGGGGTCCGATGAACACGCCTGATCGACCGCCGCGCGACGAAGAGGGGGCCGAAGCTCACGACGAAGATCGCGACGACATCGACGACGCGTTTCTGCGCGAGGTGGCGCGCGTCGACGCCGTCCCGCCGCCCCTGTCCGTTCCGTTGCCTCAACCCTTCGTCGGTCAGCAGATCGCGCGCTTCCGCATCCTGGGCGAGCTCGGACGCGGAGGCATGGGCATCGTCTACCTGGCGCACGACGACCAGCTGCAACGGGCGGTCGCGCTCAAGATCCTGGTCGCCAGCCTCACGCGCCACGAGGAACGCGGCCGGCGTTTCTTGCGCGAGGCGCGCGCCGCCGCGTCGGTGAGTCATCCGAATCTAGCCACGATTTACGACGTCGGCGAGGACGGCGGCCGCGTCTTCATCGCCATGGAGCGCATCGAGGGACAGACGCTGCGCCGGATTCTGGCGTCGCGCCGGCTCACCGTGGACGAAGCGGTGGGACTGACCGCGCAGATCCTGGCGGGGCTGGCCAAGGCACACCAGGCGGGCGTCGTGCACCGCGATCTCAAGCCCGACAACGTCATGGTGACCGACGACGGCGTGGTGAAGCTTCTCGACTTCGGCCTGGCGAAGCAGCACCCCGAGGCAGCGGGAAAAACGCCGCACGCTGGCGGCGACTCGGTGCCGCGGCACGACACCGCCGAGCACCAGCTGGTGGGCACGCCCAGCTACATGTCGCCTGAGCAGGCGCGCGGCCAGACCGTCGACGCGCGCTCCGACATCTTCGCCGTCGGCGTGATCATGTACGAGATGCTGAGCGGCCGGCGGCCGTTCTCGGCCGAGAACGACGCCGATCTGTTGACCGCGATCCTGCGCGACGCACCGGAGCCGCTCGCGCGCGTCGCCGCGCAGGTGCCCGAGTCGGTGCAACGGGTCGTCGAGCGTTGCCTGGAGAAGGATCCCGACCGGCGGTACCAGAGCTGCGCCGCCATCGCCAGCGACCTGGCGCTGACGGAGACCCGCGCGGGCCGATCCCGTCTGTCACTGTCCTCCCCGCTGCGCGGCATGGAGGCGCCGGCCGGCTTGATGTCCGGTCCTGCCCCGCGCGCCTGGCGGGGTTGGCTCGGCGTGGCCCTGGGCCTGGCGGCCCTGGCAGTGGTGGCCGCGTTTGTCCTCCGCTCGCGGGCGCACAGGGCGCCGGTGAGCGCGACCGGCCCACGACCAACCGCGGTCACCGACCTACCGCTGCCGTCGTCTCACAGCCCCGAGGCCCTGGCCGAGTACGTCGCCGCGATCCAGGGTTTTCGCGACGGCAACTGGGGATACGTCCACGAGCACCTCGATCGCGCGGCGACGCTGGATCCCTCGCTGGCCGCGGCGCACTTGCGGTTGGCCATCGTGCGCAGGACTAGATCTCCCAACGAAGCCAGGGCGTCCTTCGCGCGCGCGCTGCTCGGACGCGCCTCCTTGAGCGAACGCGATCAGGTGCTGCTCGGGGTCTATGAACCGATCATGAACCGGGATCCGCCCAATCCCGCCGAGTGGCAGGCGCGGCTGCGCGCGGCGACGGAGCGCTATCCCGGCGACGCCGAGCTGTTCTGCCTGCTGTCGTACGCGCTCGAGCAGGATCCGGAAGAGGCGCTGCGCGCCGCGCGACGCTCGGTCGAGCTCGATCCGCAATACGCCGACGGATGGCAGAGCGTGGGCGAGAGCCTGGCCGATCTGGGCCGGACCGATGAGGCGCTGGTGGCGCTGGATCGCTGCCTCACGCTGTCGCCGGCAACCGCTGACTGCCGGGGCGAGCGCGGCGCGGTCCGATCCGCGCAAGGCCGCTGCGCCGAGATGGAGGACGATTTTCGGCACGCCGTCGCCAGCAGCAAGAGCGGCGTGTGGCACGACGGTCGCGCGGCGGCGCTGTTCGCGCTCGGCCGGCCGCCCGAGGCGGTGCTGGAGGTGTTTCGCAACAAGTGGGCCCAGCTGTTGCACGCTGACGGCAGGGCGGTGACCGAGCCGCGCGATCGCGCCCGCCTCGACATCGCGCTCGGGCGGTTTCGCAACGCAGAGACGGAAGTTGCCCAGGTGAATCGCCTCATCACCTCGGATTCCGACTTCATGTTGCACGCCGAACAGGCGTCGCGGCTGGTCAACATTTACACCGAGACCAATCGCCTGCGCGAGGCCTCCGCGGTCGCGGACGACTACCTCAAACGCAACGAGGTCTGGATCGGATCGGGTGAGTTCGACGGCGTTCCCATGACGATGTTGTGGGCGATGTTGCGCGGCGGCCGGATCAGCAAGGACACCTTCGCCAGCCGGCGCGACCAATGGATCGCCAACCAGCGCTCGGCGCGCGGGTCGATGAAAGGCGCCGCGCCGATGGCCTTCTACGCCCACGGCCTGCAGACCCAGGACGAGGCACGGGAGGCGCTACGACTGTTTTCGCAGGTCACCCCGCCCGCGGTCATTTCGGTCAGGGACCCGTCGATGGACACGGCGTTCGGTCGCCTCTATCTGCTGGCCGGGCGCCCGCGCGACGCCCTGCCCTACCTGCGGCGGGTGGTGAATGACTGCAGCACGCTGGACACGCCCATCGAACACATCCGAGCGTCCTGGCTGCTCGGCCAGGCGCTGGAGACCACTGGCGACACGGAAGGGGCCTGCGCCGCCTACGCGCAGGTGCTGCGACGCTGGGGAGACGCCAGCCCGCCCTCGCTGACCGCCAGCAAGGCACGCGACCGGACCCGCGCGCTTCGCTGTCCGGGCCCGCCCCAGCCGCCGGCGGGCAACTGAATGGGCACCAAGCAGACGTATCACGGGCGCTGTCATTGCGGCGCGATTCGCTTCCGCGTCTCGACCGAAGCGATCACCGACGGCATACCTCTAGCAGCCCGTGGCGAAAGTCGGACCGAGCCGAAATGGGCGCAGCCGGCCCGGCTGCAAGGCGCGAGGAGGGCGAATACTCCCCGTATTTAACCGACGAGCAACGCAGCAGACGGGCTGGCTCCGCCCGTTTCGGCGACGAGCAACGCAGCAGACGGGCTGGCTCCGCCCGTTTCGGCGACGGGAGACTTTTGCCACGGGCTGCTAGCGCGCGGAGCTGATCGCCTCGATGTAGGCGTCGATTGACGGCGCCTGGATCGCTTGCGCGTCGACGATGGCGCCGTGCGCGTTCCGGATCGGCGTCAGGATGGGGGCCAGCGTGGCGACGATCTTGGGGACGTCCAGCGCGCTGGCGCGCTTGACGATCTCGTCGCGCAGGACGGGGTCGATCCTGGTGCCATACTTTGCGACCAGGACCTCGAGCGCCGCCTTGTCCCCCGTGGCCTTGATGCGCTGGTATTCGCCCAGCAGCTCGGCGGCCGCGCGCCGCCAAGCTACCGGGTCGGGCACCACGAAGAACGATTTCCCGTCGCGCACCTCGAGCCGGATGGCGCCTTTTTCCCGCAGGACGCCGAGCTCGATGAAGTCCGCGCGCAGGTGATCCTCCTCGACGCGGTCGCCGCTCGCGATATCGATGAAGTTGCGCGTCATCCGGAGCACCTTGGCCGCCGGGAAGGCGCGCGCGCAACCCTGGTCGGGGACGATACCGATTTCGATCGCCTTCGGGTCCCCGGTCAGAACATCCGCCACGACGTCGGCGCGGCCCTCTTCTAGAGTCAAGAAGTTGGGCGCCAGCAGCACCGAAGGATCGGCGCGCAATGACGGGCTGACCTTGCCCGAGCCGTGGCCGGTGATCTCGTGAAACCCGATGGCCGCGTAGGGCACCGACGGCTGGCAGCGCCGCAGCTCGGCGCGCACCTCTTCGGGCGCAAACTCATCGATGAATCGAAAGCCCTCGAGCTGGAGGCGCGTATCCACGACGCTGGCGGTGATGAAGTTCTTCGTGCCGTACCGCTGGCGGAGGTCCTGCGGGTTGGGGAGGTTGGCGCCTCCGAAGGTGAAGGGGCCGCCATCGCCGGTCGCCGCAAGGACGGCCACGGCGGCCGCCGCCGGCGGGCGAAAGACCCTGCGTTTGTACGCCGCCGGCCAGGGCAGCTTCTGCTCGAAATAGGCGGCCTCGCGCGCCAGAGCCTGCAGCGGCGGGTCGTGCTCGGGATCCCGGATGGCCACGAACCCCATGAAGGTTCCCTTTTGCAGCCGGACGTCGCTGTAGTTCTCGATGAAGCCCAGGATGTAGTCGACGGGAAAGGACTGCGCGAGCCACAGGATGTCGTGCGCGCGAAACAGGCGGTTGTCGCCCGTGCGAAAGTACTTGATGAGCAGCGATAGTGCGCGTCGCTCCGTGGGCGGCGCCAGAGCCGCGGCGGCTTCGAGGTGCAGCACGACCCGGCCGAGCTCGTCGGCGCCCAGACCGGGAGCCGTGTGCGCGTCACCCGCCCGGTAGACTTGCTCGACGACGGCGCCGTTCACCTTCATGAAGCGCCCGTTGAGCGGGAAGGCTTCTCTCAAGCCGGCCAGGTCCTGGCTGGTCATTCCCTCGTAGTGATTGGCGGCGCTGCTCGCCAACGGATCCTTCCCGGGCCCGGGTGTCTTGTCGACGAACATCGGCAACACGTTGGGATCGAACATCGCGGTCAACAGATCCGGCGGCGCCACGACACCGGTGATTTGCAGCGCTCGTTCGAACGCCGCGCGTCCCAGCGGCGGCGGCACCTTTCGGCTGCGCCATTTGTCGTGCAGACCATGGTGCAGGAACAAAGCCTGCTGATACTCGCGCAGCTCGTCGCGCAGGCTCGGCTCCAGCGGGGCGACGCTCGCCAAGACCGAGCGCACGAGCTCTTGGGCCGGCAAGGCGAAGCGCGACGTCTGCCTGGTGAACAGGTCGTCTCCGGCCACCGCGGCCGCCGCCAGGTGGTACGCCAGCACGCGCTGCGTAGGGGTCAATCGATCGAAGCCCCGCACCGGAAAGGACGCGACCGTGACGTCACCCACCTTGCCGAGCACAGTCGCGTAGGGGCTGGCCGTGCGCCCGTCCGCAACGGGGGCTCCCGGCGTCGGCGCTCGCGATCGCGCGCGGGGCACCGAGGCGTCGGTGGTGGCTGCCGGGGCGGGCGCGGCGTCTCCGCGCGAACAGCAAGCGAATGCCTCGGCCGAAGCCGTCAGCAATGGCAACCAAACCCGGCCACCACGTTTCATGGCAGACAATCTAACGCCACTCACTTTGTAAACGACTCATCAAAACGACATAGCTCAAGCAGATCAGTTGTCGCGAGTCGATGCGCAATTGGGATATGAGGGTGGACGATAGATCTTCCCGCCCTGGGATATCAACAACCAAGGGGAGGCACCCGCATGACAAATCGTCGCACCATCGTGCAAGAAGCGCCAACGCCAACGCATGTCGCCATCGTTGGGCTGTTGATGCTCGTTTGCTACGGGTTTCAATTGCGTCCGGCGGTCGCCGCCCCCATCGTGCGCCGGATTCCCAGCGCCGGGACCGTAACGTTACGTACCTTCGCACCCGGCAATGACGCGATTCAAATTCCGGAGCTCGATCCGGGGCTTCAACTGCTGGGAGAGCCGGACCTGAACGGTGGGCAATCAGCGGCGAGCGCAGCGCGGTCGGCAATCACGCCCATCCACATTTTCCCATCTCAGTCGGACTGGGGTGGTCGAATGACCAACCGCAGCTTCGCGCGCCACAAAGGCTTCGGCGGCCCGGTGAAGGACCACCCGCAGATGAAGGACCGGCCCAACCTGGCGCTCAGCTTCGATGGGCTCAACTTCCGGGATCAGCGGCTGGCCAACGGCGGCAATCAGTTTTCCATAGAGCCGCCGGATCAGGGGCTGTGCGTAGGAAACGGCTTCGTCGTCGAGACCATCAACGACGTGTTGCGCGTGTTCGACACCGGGGGCCAGGCGTTGACCGCGGCCATCGACCTGAACACCTTTTACGGTTATCCGGCCGCAATCAACCGTGCCACGGGGGAGTTCGGACCGTCGATTACCGACCCGAGTTGCTACTTCGACGCACCGACGCAGCGCTGGTTTCACGTGGTGCTGACCCTCGACCGGGTGGGCACCACCTCCGACCTGGCCGGTACCAACCATCTCGACATCGCGGTCAGCACCACGTCCAGCCCTCTCGGATCATGGAACGTCTACCGGATCCCGGTTCAGGATGACGGCACCGAGGGTACGCCCCAACATGCGAACTGCCCGTGCCTGGGCGATTACCCCCACATCGGCGCGGACGCCAACGGCTTCTACATCACGACCAACGAGTTCCCCTTTGCGGGCGGATTCAACAGCGCCCAGATCTATGCCATTGCCAAACGGGATCTGGCCCAGGGCGCGGAGTCGCTGTCCGTGGTGCAGATCGACTCCGTCGACCACCTCTTCGAGGGAAATCCGGGATTCACGGTCTGGCCGGCGACGTCGCCGGCCGGTGAATTCGAGTGCAACGGTGGTGGAACCGAGTACCTGCTGAGCTCGCTGGCGGTCTTTCCGGACAGTGGCACCGACAACCGGCTGCGTATCTGGGCAATCAGCAACACCAAATCCCTCACCGACCCCGCGCCCGCTCTTAGCGTCACCGACAGCGTGGTGAAGGTGGCGTCTTATGGCGTGCCGCCGCTGTCCAATCAAAAGCCCGGCAACATTCCGCTGGCCGATTGCATCAACGATACGACTTTCCCCACCGCCGCCGGCCCAGGCTGCTGGCGGCTATTGTCGCTGGCCACCGAGCCCGCCCACGACGAGATCCTGTCGCCCCTCGACAGCAACGACTCGCGCATGCAGCAGGTCGTCTTCGCCAACCGCAAGCTCTATAGCGCGCTCGACACCATCGTCACCGCCGGTCCGGCCGAGCAAGCTGGGGCCGCGTTCTACGTCATCCGGCCCCGGCTGGCGCACGGCGCCGTAACCGGGTCGGTCGTGGTCCAGGGGCAGATCGGTATCGCGGGCAACAACCTGGTCTACCCGGCGGTGGCGGCAACATCCGACGGCAAGGCGGTGATGGCATTTACGCTGGTGGGCGCGGACCACCATCCCAGCGCCGCCTACGTCACCGTCAACGAGACGACCGGGGCGGGCCCCATCCAGGTCGCCGCCGAGGGGGTCGGCGCGGAGGACGGGTTCACCGGCTACAACGCCTTTGCCGACCCGGACGGGCCGCGTCCCCGCTGGGGGGACTACGGCGCCGCCGTGAGCGACGGGAGCTTCATCTGGACGGCGTCGGAGTACATCGGGCAGACCTGCACCTTCGCCGAGTACACCGCCGCGCCGTTTGGGAGCTGTGGCGGCACGCGCGGCGCGCTCGGCAATTGGGGAACCCGGATAAGCAAGATCCGACCCTGATAGGATCGACTCCTCCCCGATCCCCACAACCCAACGGAGGCCTTACATGCACCGAAGCCGACTCGCGGGATTCATCATCGATTGTGAAGGCGCGGATCCGGAGCGCGCCGCGGCGTTCTGGAGCGTCGCGCTCGGGATGGATTCGCTGGGGGTCGATGGTGACAGCTACGTTCGCCTCGACGCGAAGGCGCGCGATCTGGTGGTCGAGGTGCAGCGGGTGTCGCACGCGAGCCGCGTGCACCTCGACATCGAGGCGGACGATGTCGAGGCGGAGGTGAAGCGCCTCCAGCAGATCGGCGCCCGACCGATCGAGCGGATTCGCACCTGGTGGGTCATGGAGGCGCCGACGGGGCAGCGTTTCTGCGTCGTGCGGGCGAAGAGCGACCTGTCGACGAAGGCGGGCGCGCGCGTCTGGAAATGAGCTGACGACCTGGGAGGGCGCGGTCAGGCAGGCAGGGTCGGGAGAAAGCGCGGCGCCCGGCGTGCGCGTGTGCGCTGCTCGAACGCATACGCGATCCGAATCAGCGTCCCCTCGCTCCAGGGGCGGCCAATGAACGACAAGCCCAGGGGAAGGTCATGCGTAAGCCCCATGGGGACGGTGATGCTGGGATAACCGGCCACCGCGGCGAACGTCGTGTTGCCGCCTGTCACGTGGTCGCCGTTCAAGAGATCGGTGATCCAGGCCGGCTGGTTCGAAGGCGCGATGATCGCGTCCAGCTTGTGCCGGGCGAGCAGCAGGTCGAGCCCCTCTCGGCGCGCCATCCTCAGGCACCGGGCGCGCGCCGCTTGATAGGCGGGCTCGCCGACGGGCCCTTTCTTGATCGCGCGCTCAAACAACTCCTGACCGAACCACGGCATCTCTCGCTCGCGCTGGCTCTCGTTGAACCGCATGAGGTCACCGAGCGTGGTCATCGGTCGTGACGCGGTCGGCGGACCGAGCGACGCCAGGGTAGGTCGTCATGCCCGCCTGGAACTCGTAGAGCAGCACGTCGAGCTCGGCGTCGTCGAACTTCTGTGCGGTGGGCAGGGCGAGTCGATCGAGGACCACGGCGCCCGCGTCCTTGATGGCCAGGATCGCGTCGTCGAAGACGCGGTCGACGTCGGCGTGGAAGCCGGCCAGGTTGCGCGGTACTCCCAGGCGCGCGCCGGCGAGGCCGCCCGCGTCCAGGTGGCGCGTGTAGTCGCCGTCCGCGCGCCGGTGGATGTCGAGCGTCGCGCTGTCGCGCGGGTCGCCGACGGCCAGCGGACCGAGCAGGGCCGCGACGTCGGCCACGGTGCGTGCCATCGGCCCCGGGGTGTCTTGTGACCGCGAGATGGGGATGATCCCCGACCGACTGCACAGGCCCACCGTCGGCTTGATGCCGACGATCCCGCACACCGACGAAGGTGAAATGATCGAGCCGTCGGTCTCGGTGCCGACGCCCAGCGTGGCGAAGCCGGCGGCCAGCCCCGCGGCGGTACCGGAGCTCGACCCGGACGTGTTGCGGTCGAGCACGTGAGGGTTCCTGGTCAGGCCGCCGCGCGCGCTCCACCCACTGGTCGAATGCGTCGAGCGAAAGTTCGCCCATTCGCTGAGGTTGGTCTTGCCGAGCACAACCGCGCCGGCGGCGCGCAGACGTTCGACGATGAAGGCATCACGCGCCGGCCGGTTGTCGGCCAGCGCGAGCGATCCGGCCGACGTCCGCATCCGGTCGGCGGTGTTGATGTTGTCTTTGAGCAACACCGGGATCCCATGCAGCGGGCCGCGCGACCGGCCGTCCTTGAGCTCGGCATCCCGAGCGGCGGCAATCGCCGGCGCATCCGGATTGAGCTCGATGATCGCATTGACGGCAGGCCCGCGCTTGTCCAGACGGTCGACGCGTTCCAGGAACTGCGCGACGACCCCGACGACCGTCGTGGCGCCCCGATCGATCATCGCGCGCAACTCGGCGACCGTTGCGTCGACAACGTCATCCGAAGGCGGAGCCGCGGGCGCGTTGCCAGCGCGTAACGGACCGGATAACGCCGTCGCGCCGATCCACGTCGCCGCGCCACCGACGAACTGTCGCCGGCCCAGGCTCACAGGAGGCTCAACCGCCTGGGTTGACGTCCGGCAGGCTCACGTCGCCCGCGACATCGGATGATTCACCCGCGTCGGGGGCAAGCCCGCCATCACCGCCGTCGGTGGCGGCGTCGCCGGTATTGTCCGCGTCGCCCGCGGCGGCATCGTCTTCAGAGCCTCCTGCCCCACCGAGGCCGCCGCCCGCCGAGCCGCCCGTGCCGGGGGTTGGCTGGTACAGGTTGTCCGGGATCTTGGATCGATCGGGCGAGACGATGCTGGTGCAGCCGGCGTACATCAGCGCGGCCGCGGCGGCCATGGCGAGGAACGTCTTTTCGATTGGGCTCACCACGCCACCGTCAGAATTGGAACGACACAACGCCACCGCCAGCGTTTGGGCTGACGAGCGGAGCCATTTGCAAATGCGCGACCGACGCGCCCTCCCGCTGGGCGCGCTTTGGGCCGTGGTTGAGTGCTTGCGTGCCCGTGCCTTCAGGGGAGTCGGCAAAGAAGAATACCGTGCCGGTGACCGCGAGAATGACGCCGAGCCCAAACCCCACGTCCGAGATCACCGCCATGCTGTGAACGTAGTCGGCTCTGGAGCTGGTGGGGTTGTCGTCGAAGTCAGCCTTGCCAGCCAAGGCCGCGAATCCAAAACCGGCTCCAACCAAGAGGCTGGTCCCGGCGACCCCCCAGAGGATGTACGAGGGGACCTTCGAGGTGGTCGGCGGGGGTGGAACCGGCGCGAGGGGCGACTCGCCGGTGGTCGCCGCCGACGGCGGCGCGTAGGGCGGCACGGGCGGCGGTGGCGGCATCGCCATCGGCGCAGGCACGCCCTCCGCGGGAGGAGGAGGCGGTGGCGGAGTCGGTTCCGCGGCCGGGGCCGCCGGGGTCGGTGCGACCGGGGCCTGAGCGCGGACGGACGCAGGCCCGAGAACCAACGAGAGCAGCAGCGTGCCGACCGCAGCCGATCTGGCCACCCCTGGTCGCCGGGATCGGAAGCGCGGCGCCATCGTTCTGCGGGCTGTGGTCATGGTTGCCTCTGCATGGTCTCGCCCATCATTTGAGAGCCGGCACAGTGTCGCTGTTGAGGGTGCAGAACGCGGTCTGCGGCGAACAAACGAAGTTCGTGTTGGGGCTGATGCCCGAACCGGTGAAGCGCCCTTTATCGGGATTCGCGTCGGTGTCGCACAGGGTGGGATCGAGCATGAATGTCCCGTCGGCGTTTCTCACGCGTTCCGGGAGACAGTCGGGGGTGGCGAACGCTCCGGACCCGCAAGCATCGACGCCCGCCGGCGTGAGCACGCCGCAGTACACCGACGGCGCCATCGACACGGCCTTGTAGGTGAAGGTGCAGCTGTCTCCGGCGGGGGTGCGCCGCGTATCTTGCAAATCGGCCTCGATCTGGGTCCCGAACGAGGCGGCGGTGACGTACACTTTCACGTTCGACCAGACCAGCTTGATGTCCACGGGCGGAGCGCTCTCGTCCTCGGCCGTCGCCGGATCATCGGCCACGGCGGGCAACACGAGGTGGGTGGGCGACAGGGTCGGTACGGTGCAGATGTTGTTGGCGTCGGGCTCGGTGACGTCATACGCGCCAAACGAGTAGCGCTTGCCGTCGGTCGCGGTGTTCGCCTCGCCGCCGTCTGCCGTGAAGGCCAGACTTCCAACCTCCGTGGTTTGAATCGCCAGCGAACCCTTGCTGTAGTCGGGCTGTCCCTTGGCGTCGAGCGCGAAGTAGGAGGTGAAGCCCACCTCCGGATCCAGGTTGAACGCCGCAGGGCCAAAGCTGGCGCAGGCGCCGGGCGTGCTTTCGACCATGGCGCCTTGCATGATGAGCTTCACGGCAAAAGGCGCGGTCGAGGTCTGGCAATTGCTCTTGGGCTGGTTGGTGCAGCCA
>WNGQ01009919.1_pt1 | contig 12988 bp, 10 predicted proteins | sample 5407661 | NCBI WGS metagenome assembly WNGQ01 (sample SAMN13153382, study PRJNA577476) | soil metagenome | isolation source: 60 cm soil or saprolite under Garry oak tree replicate 2 | place: USA:California | collected 2016-06-15
CTGTCGCGCGCGGGACAGGATGGATTCGCTCCGCAACCGTACTGGCCGCTCGAGATGTTCTGATCGAAGTGCGCGAGTGACGAATCGAATTGGGCGAAGAACGCGCCGTACGCGGTGTCGGCGGTGCCGCTGTTCGCGAGCCGCGGGCTGGGGCCCAGGTTCGCTCCGGCGGTCGAGAGCCCCAGGTGGGCGCGCGTCGCGACGCGGACGATCGGGACCATCACGCTGACCGACAGCCGGTCGGTGAGGCCCAGCTCTGCCGTGATGGGAGTGGTGCGGCGCTCCTGGCGCACGCTCAGCAAGCTCCTGCCGAGGTTCGCTACGAAGCCCGCGATGCCGGAGGCGGTGCGCACGTCCTGCTCGAGCCGCGCGACGACGGGGATGGACGCGCCGCCCACCGTGTCGCCGCTGAGCGGCAGCCCGAGGCTCAGCCGGGCGCCGCCCACGAACTGCGCGTCCCACGCGACGATGCGCGGATCGAACGTCACCCGGAGCACGCCGTGCCCCGGGACATCGGTGCGCTCTACGGCCTGGGCGGCGACACTGACCCCGCGCGCGAGCGCGCGTAATGGCCGGGATCGCCGACTGATAGTATGCGTTGATCGCCTGCACGATCTTCTTGGCGATCAACCGATGCGAGGCGGTGCTCGGGTGGAAGCCGTCGCACGAGAACGCCAGGCCGAATGGCGACCCACTGCACGCGGCGTTGGTGTTCGGAAACGGTGCGATCTGGGAGCCTGCGGGTGCCGCCGTGCGCAGCGAATCGAAGGTCGCGTTCAAGCTCACATATGCCCAGCCGCGGGCCGTGGCCTCGCTCTGGATGAATGCGTCGTACGCCGTCTCGATGCGGGCATATTTGGCGGCGGACGCTGGCTGAATGGTCTGGGGCACGGTGCAGTCCAGCGTCGTCGCAGTGCCCGTCTTCGCAGTGCCGATCAGACCAAGCCCGTACGGGAAAGGCACGAACACGGAGTCGCCGCGCGGAGGGGCGCAGTTCGCCAGGACGGTGAAGGGTGCGGGCGCGAACGCCCCGCTTACGAAGAGACCGTAATAGGTCGAGCCCCGGGACCAGAACGGCGGGATCGTGGCGGGCAACGTCCCAGTGCCCACTCCGATCAGCAGGGCCTTGGCGCCGAGCGCCTGGATCGAGTCCAGCACCTGACGGTATTGCGTCTTGAACGCCGTGGTGTCGGTGATCAGCAGTGTGTCGTTCGCGAAGGCCGCCTGGATGAGGTCGTTGTTCCCGATCCACACGCTCACGAACGTCGGCTGCGCCGCCATCATGGCCTGTAGCTGGGTCCGGCCGCCCAGCGCCAGCTGCGTCAGGGGGTTGGAGTGGGTGCCGGGTGCGGGGCCATTGGCCAATAGGTCGATCGCCCAGGCTCCGCTGATCGCCACGTTGCTGATGTACGGCGGGATGCCGGCGCTGCGGAAGGCGCAAGTCGGGACGGTTCCGCCACCGACTCGGGCACCGGTGAAGATGTTCGCATAGCGGGGCGGGCACCCCGGCTCGGCGAAGCTCGGGTAGTAAAAGTGGTCTCCGCCCATCACCGCGGCCACCAGCACGGGATACGCTGCTCGCTGCGAAGTATCGTCGATGCCGCCCGACTGAATGCCCATCGTGATGCTGTTCCCCATCGACACGTAGCGCTGGAACAAGGCGCCCCCAGCGTAGGCGGGCACGAGGGGCGTAAACAGCTCATCCTGATGACAGGCCGCGAGCGCGAAGCTCAGACCGGCGGCAAGCAAGACACGGCGATGCATCATCGTCGGCTCCCTTAGAACGCGTAGCTGAGCGACAGCCCGAAGAGCTCTGCGTGAAAGTTGTACACGCCGTTGTTCAGCCCCGTGGTCGGCACCTGATTGAAGATCGGCTCGCGCGTGCGGCCGCGGCGGTCGTTCTGCTTGATGTACTGGAACGCGAAATCGCCCGTGAGGTTCGACGACAGCTTCACTGTGAACCCGCCTGTGAACTCGTTGCGGTTCCCTTCGGGGAGCAGCGGCGTCACAGTCTCGGGCGGCGCGGCGCCCTGATGGTAGAGATAGCCGCCCCGGAACGTCCACTTCGCGCTCTTCGCCCACTCGGCGGCGAAGCGGAAGCCGTTCGTGTTCTGGTAGCGCTCGTACAGCACCCGGTTGAGGACCGGCTTCTGGAAGTTGATGTTGACCACCCAGAACCGCTTGCCCCAGCGCGTGAACTGGTAGTCGCCGAATAGCGTCCAGCCGCTCCGGGGCTTGTAGGCCAACCCGAACACCACTTGCTCGGGGTTGGTAATCGAGGTGCTCACCGTCTGGGTCGTGAGCGTGTCGAACACGCCCAGCCCTTGTAGCAGCGCGTCTACCGGTGTCCCTGCGTGAATCGTGTCGGGGGGAGAGCTTGGGATGATAATGTCCGCAGGCACCACCAGGTTCGTCGGCACCTTCGTGAATGTGGCGGTGCCTGCGTAATCGAACTTGGCGTGCATCAGATAGCGCCCGCCGATCGACAGCTTGTCGTTCACTTTGATGATCCCGCCCCAGTGCGCCGTCACGGTGGTCTTCGTTGCTTCGAGGTGTGCGTCGGCGAAATCGGTGCCGGGAGCGATGCCGAACTGCCCGAAGACGTACGGGGGCGACCCGGGAGGCGGCGGGAGGAGCGTCGGCGGAATGGGCGCCTCCGCCAAGTCGAGATGCTGGTTCAACTCCACCTTCCCCATCACGATGTCGAGCCCGCCGCCGACCGCGAGCCACGGAGTCACCTGGTAGGCGACCGTAGGCTGGATGTACACCGAGCCCACGATGTTCTTGTAGCCCGCGAAGCGCCCATCGAAGCTCAGCGGCCACTCGGTCTCGAGCCCATAGGGCGCGAACAGCCCCACGCCGACGCCGAGCTTCGGCGTCGCCGCGTAGGAGACGTACGCCTGGGGAATGGCGAGGAGCGGGTCTTGCAAGTCCGTGGTGCGCTGGAAGATGTCGTCCGTAAAGCCGCCGTCCACGTTGATCAGCGTCATACCGATCGTGGCATGGCCGCCTTTCAGTCCCGCGAGCCCGGCGGGGTTGAAGAAAATCGCCGAGCCATCGGCACACGGCGCCGCGACGCCCGTGCCGGCGCGCCCCATCGAGCAGGTCCCCTGCTCGTAGATGCCGAACCCCTGTGCGGCCAGGAGGGCGGGGACCGCGGCAAACGACAGCCAAAGTGCTGACAAGGCATAGCGCCGCATACAGTTGTCTCCGGAAGCCGAATGAGGGACGTGGTGCAACGGGCTCGCAAACGGTAGCATTGGCCCCAACCCTTGTCAAACCCATGCGCGTAAAGGCGTCCGCGCTGTTTCGCAGCACGTTCGGCGTCGCTCCCGCGGCGGCCGCGTCGGCGCCGGGGCGAGTGAACCTGATCGGCGAGCACACCGACTACAACGGCGGTCCCGTGTTACCGGTGGCGCTCGGAGCACGCACTACCGTCGTCGCAGGACCGGCTGACTCGGGTTTGCTGGAGATCGTTTCGACGCGGGACGGCCAGCTCGCGCGGCTCGACTATCGGGAGAACCGAGCTGCGGGCTGGGGCGCCTACGTCGCGGGAGTGATGCGTGAGCTGGTCGCCGCGGGCGCGGCGGCGGGCGGGGCGCGCATCGCCGTCGCCAGCGACGTCCCCATCGGGGCGGGGCTCTCGTCATCCGCGGCCCTCACCGTCGCGACCGCGAAAGCGCTGGCCACGCTCGCGCGGGTTCCGTTGAGTGCACGCCAGATCGCCGGAATCGCGTTCCGCGCCGAGCACGATCACGTCGGGGTCCGCTGCGGCATCATGGATCAGACGATCGCCGCGCTGGCGACGCCGGGCCACGCGCTGCTCATCGAGTGCGCCTCGGCCGAAACGCGGCAGATCCCGTTCCGCGGGCGCCTGTTGCTGGTCGACACAGGAGTGCGGCACGAGCTCGCGAGGGGCGCCTTGAACGAGCGGCGCGCCGAGTGCGAAGCGGCCGTCGCGCGCTTGAAGCTCGAGCTGCCCGAGCTTATGTGGCTCGCGGCGTGGCCGGCAGCCTGGCTGGCGCGGCTCAAGCGCGCGCTCCCCGAGCCGCTGCGCTCGCGCGCCGTGCACGTCGTGGGCGAGACCGCGCGCACCCGCTTTGAGTGCAGCGCGCCGGAGCTCGACCTCGTCGTGGCCGCGGCCAAACGCGCCGGCGCGCTCGGCGCGCGCTTGAGCGGCGCCGGCTGGGGCGGGACAGCGCTCGTGCTGGTCGATCGCAAGCGTGAGGCGCGCATCACGGCGGCGATCCGTCGGGCGTTCCACCGGGCGTACGGACGCGAGCCACCGATCACCGTCGCGCGCGCGTCGGTCGGGATGCGGCGTGAACCCGTGCGCTGATCACCCGGGCTGAGAGTCAGGGCTCGGCTCGGGTGCGTCCTTCGAGGACCCACATCACAGCCGAGCGCGCCCTCTCAGGGCGCGGATCACCGGATGGTGACTCACACGCCGTCCGCTTGGGCGCGCTATCTTGGTTCCAGCCGGGGTGGCGAAATCGGTAGACGCAAGGGACTTAAAATCCCTTGGGGGGCAACCCCCGTGCAGGTTCGAGTCCTGCCCTCGGCATTCCTCCCGCCCACGAGCCCAGCTGTTGCTTGCGCGCCCCGCCGCAGCAGGGCGACCCCCGTTACCCGGGCAGGGGCTCGACAGTCTTCACGATTGACCAGTTCGTGCAGTCCCAGAGACGTGCACCGCAACGCCTATCGTGCGGATCGCTCTTTCGGAGACTGACTATGATGCATCCCCTCATGTCGGATGGCCGACTCGTGGAACGAATGGCTACAGGCGACCGCGGGGCTCACCAGGAGTTCGCCGATCGCCACCGCCTCTCGGTGTACGCCCAGGTGTACGCCATGCTGATCGATCCCACCGCGGCGGAGCAGGTCGTGGTGGAGACGTTCGACCGCGCCTGGCGCTCGGCCAGGGAGTTCAATCCCCGCGCCGGCAGTCCGCTGGCGTGGTTAATGGAGATCGCTCGGGAGCTGGCGGAGCGTCGGAAGCACGCGATGACCCCATGATGCGTGTCGTCCGCGCGCCCCGTAGCTGGCGCGGCCGCAACACCCTTGACGGGTTCCCCGATCTGCCCCCTATTGGCCCCATCTTCGGACAGCGGGGAAGGGCGGGGGTTCGAATCCCCGGGGCTTCTCGGGCCATCCTGATGTTCTCTCCCGTCGCGGAAGGACGGCAGGACCGCTGTCTGAGGAGCGGTCCGCGGTCGTTTCCTGCAGCGACCTCCCAGAATCACGGCAACCGGGCCCGCGCGCCGAGTCGTGCAGGAGGGAGCGCGACGTTCGTGAGCGATAGCGCCGTGACGGTGCGGTGTGACCGAGCACACGGCGGGCAGCGTGCGGCCATGTATGATAGTCACACCGAGCGATCCAGGATTCATGCTTCGGGTGCGGCCCCCGCAGCCTGCGATCACCTGTACATGTCGTTCGACTGACCGAGGTAATCGCCATGCCGGGGATGCAATGGGCTCGCTTGCAGGCGAATTTGAACATCCGCTTGCGTCGGGGCGCCTGGTACCGCATCAGGCAGCTCGGTCCGTTGCAAGTCGTCCTCGAAGTGCGCGGGCAAGGGCTACAAGTGCCTGCGGCATTCCTCCAAATCATCGAGACCCCACCGCGCCGCTGGACGGTCGTGGCGCGCCCAGACGATGCCAAGCGGCTGCCTCCGAGCTGGGGCGACCGCTACGCCGTGTGTCCCAGTTGCCGCGAACGCCAGCCGCTCGAGGGACACCCCGCCGCGATGCGGTGCAACCGGTGCCGGAACAGCTTCGAGATCGACTGGCGCGAGTCCTACGAGCCGGGCCTGTAGCGCCTCCTGATTGCGTCCGGCGGCACCGCCGGTCATCGGTCACACATCTCCGGGTTGCATGGTTGCACGCTTTAGCGTCGCGGCGTGCCGCGCCCATCCTTTGGGGGATGGAAAACGCGCACGTCTGTGAAACCTGACATCGCCTGGACACGGCACCGACATCCCCGGTGCAACCATTCGGGGGGTTGCCACGTCTTACAGGGTCAGAAGTGGCAAGGGGAACCCGGGCACGAGGCCGGGGTTCCGCGAGACACGTGACAAGCGGCCGTCGGGAGGTTCGACATGAAGGCATACGCGCTGTTGCTGGGAATGCTGCTCACCGTCGGCTCCGGATACACCGCACAGGTCGCGGTTTCCTCCGTCGGGTCCAGCGGCAGGGGCGATGCTGGTGCGGCACCGGCGAGCCGGGAGCATGGCGGGCTCGACACAGTCTGGTACGGTGGTGTCCTGGAACCGGTTACCGCGCAGGCACGGGGTGATGCTCCGGCCAAGACGGCCGCCGCCCGGCGGCTGCTGCTCGATCGCCCCATCGCGCGCTGTTACCGGACCAGCCGGGCGTAACCGCGTGGTCGTATAGCCCCGGGGGAGCGAGACACCCCCCGGGGTCGTTTACGCCCTCATCCCCGGTCGGAGCCCGAAACCCCTCCTCGCAAATTCCCGTACGACCTGCCAGTATGATGACGGCTCTGCAGGGGGTGTCCCGCATGAACGCGTTCTGGCAGACGTGGCGGAAGGAGATTATCCGCGGCGCCGTCCTGTTCTTCGGCGTCATCGCGATCGGCCTGTGTGTGCGGTACGTGATCGCGCGGGCTCGCCAGGGCGTGGTCGATAACCTTCCCGTTGCTCTGCGAAGCCTGAGAGGCTTGAGGGATCTGAAGAATCTGCCGAACAACTTCGACTTCAACCCGGACGCCTACGGGGGGCCCCGCGACACCGCGGACACGTGGCAGTATCAAGCGAAGGTCGCTCCCCAGCACTGGGTGTGGATCCGGAACACCGTCGGCTCGGTAAGAGTCGAAGCGGCAAAGGGCGATTCGCTCGAAGTCGTGGCTGTGAAGACGCACCACCGGTCCGACCCCGGCAGCGTGCACATCGAGACCATAAAGGTTGCTGACGGCATCGCGATTTGCGCCGTGTGGGGACGCGGCCGCTGCGGCCCGGGAGAAGACTTCAAGCCTTCCTCGCTGCGACACAACGATGTCGCGGTCGATTTCACTGTGCGCCTGCCCAAGCGCGTGCGCCTGGGCGCGAGCACGGTTAACGGAGCGGTGCACGTCGCGAACGCGACCGCGCCACTCGTGGTCGCGACGGTTAACGGCGACGTCGACGCGGAAACGTCCGCCGGGCCCGTGCGCGCCACATCGGTGAATGGTAGCGTACGCGCGCGGATGCGTGCCTTCGGCGACACGGGTGAGGTGGCGCTGTTCACGGTGAACGGGGCAGCCACCGCCGAGCTTCCCGTTCAGCTCGACGCGGACGTCGAGGCGAGCACGGTGCACGGCGCGATTGAGACCGACTACCCCCTCGTCGTGACCGGGAAGCTCGGGAAGCATCTCCAGGGTACGCTCGGCGCCGGCGGGCGGAAGGTGCGCATCACGACCGTGAACGGCGCGATCAACCTGCGGAAGACGAGCCGCCCGAGCTGAGGTAGCGTCCGACTTCATCCGCGAAAGTGCGGACGTCGATCGGCTTCGAGATATAGCCGTCGAACCCCGCCGCCAGCGCCTTTTCCCGGTCCCCGGGCATCGCATGCGCCGTGAGGGCGACCACCTTCCAGGGACGGTCGCCCTCGATCTTTCGCACGTCGGCGAGCACGCTGAACCCGTCGCGTCCAGGCAGCTGGATGTCGAGCAGCACCAGTGCGGGGGCAGGGTGCTCGGCGAGCAGTGTGGCCACGAGCGGCTCGCCCGAGGGCAATCCGACCACGCGATGCCCCTTCAGCGTCAGCAGCGCCGTGATCAGCTTCAGGTTGTCGGGCTGGTCCTCCACGACGAGGATGGTCGCCATCAGGCTCCGGCGGGCTCGGCCCGGGGCAGCGTGAACCAGAACGTACTGCCTTTGCCCAGCTCGCTCTCGACGCCGATGGTCCCGCCGTGCAGCTCGACGAGCCGTTTGGAGAGCGCGAGCCCGAGCCCGGTTCCCTCATAGCGGCGGCTCGGCGTCGCGTCCAGCTGCACGAACTCCTGGAACAGCTTCGCTTGGTCGTGCGGCGCGATGCCGATCCCTGTGTCGCTCACCGCCACGCGCACGTGGCGGCCTCCGTCCCCGAGACGCGCGCTCAGCGTGACGCGGCCGCCGTCCGTGGTGAACTTGATCGCGTTCGAAAGCAGGTTGAGCAGCACCTGGAGCAGGCGGCCGCGATCCGCCGTGACCGTGAAGGGCTCGGGCGCGGGCTCGATCGCGAGCTTGTGCCGCCGCGCCTCGAGCTGTGCGCGTACGCTGTCGGCCGCCTCGCGGAACAGGGTGTCGAGCGTGACCGCCTCGAGCCGGAGATCCATGTGGCCGGCCGCGATCTTGGACAGGTCGAGTAGCTCGTTGATGAGTTGGAGCAGGTGGCGGCCGTTGCGCGAGATGGTCTCGAGGTAGTCGCGCTGCGTGCCGCTGAGCGGGGCGCCCTCGACTTGGCCGGTCAACAGCAGGTCGCTGAACCCGATGACGCTGTTGAGCGGGGTTCGCAGCTCATGCGAGACGTTGGCGAGGAACTGGTCCTTGAGCTTGCTCGCCTGATCGAGCTCGACGTTCAGCCGGGAGAGCTCGCGGTGCTGCTCCTCGAGCTTGTCGTTCAGCGACGTGAGCGCGGCGTTCTGCGACTCGAGGCGTTGCGCCGCATGCCGCACCTCGACCGCGAGCCGGCGGGTATGCTGGTGGGCCGATTCACGCTCGCAGGCGATGGCGAGATTGGGCGCGGCCTGCTCGAGCACGGTCTGGGCGTCGGCGGGCAGGTCGCCCGCGAGCAGCACCACGAGCAGCCCCACCAGGCGGTCGCGCGAGCGGAGCGGCACGAGGGCGAGGCCGGCCCGGTCGTGCGGAGCGGCGCTCTCTGGCAGGTGGAGCTGCGCCCGCACCGGGGCGGCGGCGGCGCCGGCATAATGCATAACGGTCGCCGCGTCGCCCACGAGCCGCCGCACGACGTCGCGCGACAACGTGTGGGCCGTCGCGCGCCGGACCGCCGTCGCCGCCCACTCGTTCGTGTCGTAGCTCGGCTGGTATAGGGCCAGCCCCGCCGCGCCCGTGGTCGCGGCCAGCACCTCCAGTGTCGGCCCAAAGCTCCCCGCGCTTCCCCCGCTCCCCGCACCTGTGCTGCCCGGCGGGGCATTGAGCGCGGTCAGGAGCCGCGCGATGTACTCCTGCATCCGCTCGCGCCACGCCAGGGCGCTCGCCATCTGGTTCACGCTGTGGGCGATCAGCCCCAGCTCTTCGGGCTGGCGCTCGTCGACGCGCTCCTCGTACTGCCCGGCGGCGACGCGCTCGAGCGCCCTCACGATGTGGCCGAACGGCGCGGCGAGCCGGCGGCGGTTGTACCACAGGCCGATGGCGAGCGCTACCAGCACGATCGCGAGGATCACCGTGGTCTGGAGCGCCGATTGGATGGCGTTGTCGCCCACGTCGGCTGCGAGCTCGCGCAGCTCAACCAGCTGCGTCTCGAGACCGAGCGAGGGGTGCAACCGCTCCAGCTGCTCCAGGCGATGGGTGAGGTCGACCATGTCGGCCTGGGTGCGGCGCGCGTTTTGCCAGGTGACGTAGCGGTCCGCGAGCACGCCTACGGCGATGGCGAGAAATGCGGCCGTGAACACCCGCGTGATGCTGGGCGCCCGGCGCGGGCCCCGCGGGGAGGCTGCGGGGATCGCGGAGGTCGCGGGCGTCGACACCGGCGGCTCGGAGGTCATGCGGCGTTCTATTAGTAGGGGTTTGCCCGCCTGAGACAAGTGCTGTATGCTACGCGCCGACACCGCGAGGCGCCGCACTCCCGTGCCCGACCTTTTGGAAACCCTCCGTGACGCGCTGGCCGAGCGCTACGCCGTCGAGCGTGAGCTCGGGCGCGGTGGCATGGCGACGGTGTTCCTGGCCGAAGACCTGAAGCACGGCCGGCCCGTTGCCATCAAGGTGTTGCACCCCGAGCTGGCGGCCGCGCTGGGAGGGGGAGCCGAGCGCTTCCTGCGCGAGATCGCGATTGCCGCCCGGCTGCAGCATCCCCATATCCTGCCGCTGTACGATTCCGGCGCCGCCGGCGGGCTCCTGTTCTACGTCATGCCGTACGTGGAGGGAGAGTCGCTGCGCGATCGCCTCGACCGGGAGAAGCAGCTGTCGCTCGAGGAGACGCTGCGGATCACCGCGGAGGTGGCGGGCGCGCTGGCGTACGCGCACAGCCACGGCGTGGTGCACCGGGATATCAAGCCCGAGAACATTATGCTCTCGGGCGGCAGCGCGGTCGTGGCCGACTTCGGCATCGCGCGGGCGCTGAGCGCCGCCGGCGAAGCGCATCACATCACGCAGACGGGGACCGTCATCGGGACGCCGGCGTACATGAGCCCGGAGCAGGCGACGGGGAGCGTCGAGATCGATGGGCGGAGCGACGAGTACAGCCTGGCGTGCGTGACGTATGAGATGCTGGTGGGCGAGCCCCCTTTCACCGGGTCCACGGCGCAGGCGATCATCGCGCGGCATTCGCTCGACTCGGTGTCGCCGCCGTCGATCGTGCGTGCCACGATCCCCGACACCGTGGAGCGGGCCATCTTGCGAGCGCTCGCGAAGGTGCCGGCGGACCGGTATCCCACCACCGCCCTGTTCGCGGAGGCGCTGGCAGCCCCCGGGGCACCGTTAGGCGCAGCCGCACGCCGCACCACGCGCGCGACTCCGGCAGCGCGCTGGATCGGGCTGCCGCGCGGCGTGGTGCTCGCGGGCGTCGCGCTCGTAGTGGCGATCGCGGGATGGGGGGTGTTGGCGCGGGTGCGGGGACGCGCGCGACCCGGCGGCGTCGAGGGGGGCGGGCTCGATCCGCGGCACATCGCCGTGCTGTACTTCGATGATCTCACCCCCAAGCAAGACCTCGCCTATCTCGCCGACGGATTGACCGAGGCGCTTATCGCCGACCTGAAGGGAGTCTCTGGCCTCGAGGTGATTTCCAAGAACGGCGTCGCGCCGTACCGGAATCCGGACATCGCGCCGGACAGCGTGGCGCGCGCCCTGGGCGTCGGCACGATCGTTCGGGGCAGCGTCGAGGCGGCGGGCGACCGCTACCGCACGTCGGTACGGCTGATCGACGGAGCGAGTGGGGTCGACTTCGGGCGGGCGAGTTTCGCGCTGCCACAAGGCAATGTCTTGGAGATCCGCGACAGCATCGCGGGGGACGTCGCCACCTTCCTGCGACAGCATCTCCGGGAAGAGGTCCGGCTACGCGAGGAGGAAGCGGGCACCAAGAGCCCCGAAGCATGGGCGCTGGTCCAGCAGGCGGAAAAGGCCCGCAAGGATGCCGCCGCGCTGGCGGGAGGCGATGCTGCGGCGGTCGCGGGTGCAGCCGCGGGGTACGCCCGCGCCGACTCGCTGCTCGAGCTCGCCGAGCGGGCCGACGCGAAGTGGGTGGAGCCGGTCGTGCAGCGGGCCCGCGTGGCGTATCAGCGGGCCAGGCTGGAGCGCGAGCCACGCGAGATAGAGAAGTGGCTCCAACTGGGGCTGGGGCACGCCGATCGCGCCGTGCAGCGCGAGCCGCGGGCCGACGCGCTCGAGATGCGTGGCACCATCCGGTACTACCGCTTCTCCAAGGGACTCGAGCCTGACGCGGCCGCTGCCGACAAGCTACTCGCAGCCGCCAGACGGGATCTGGAGGATGCGACGCAGCTGAATTCGGAGCAGGTCGGCGCCTGGAACGTGCTGTCCAGCCTGTACTATCAGACGCGCGACTTGTTCGAAGCGAACCGAGCCGCCCGCAGCGCGTATGAGGCGGACGCGTATCTCGCGGCGGCGGACGCGATCTTATGGCGCTTGTTTGTGACGTCCTACGATCTCGAGATGTTCCTGCCGGCGATCGACTGGTGCGACAAGGGGCGGCGACGCTTTCCCACCAATCCGCAGTTTGTCGAGTGCCAGCTGATGCTGATGACGTCCAAGGCCTCGGACCCGGACGTCGATCGTGCTTGGCAGCTTGCCGACCAGGTCGGGCGACTCACGCCGGAGCGAGACCGCGCCCGCAAGCGGCTGCTCGAGCAGGTCTGGGTCGCCTTCGTCCTCGGCCGCGCCGGGCTTGCGGACAGCGCCCGCCACGTGCTCGAGCGCTCGAAGGGGGACCCGGACATCGACCCCCCGCGGGAACTGCTCGGCTATGTCGCTGCGGCGCGCGTCGCGCTGGGCGACAAAGAGGAAGCGCTGCGACTGCTCGAGCAGTATCTCGTGGCCAATCCCAAGCACCGCGACGGGTTCCGCAAGAACGTGCACTGGTGGTGGCGGGGACTCCAAGACGACCCGAGGTTCAAGGCGCTCATCGGCGCGCGCTGACTTGTGGCAGCTTCGGACAGAGTTGTGGCAGGGGTGGCACACGAATACCCGCCGCCCCCGCGCATGGCGCGCCCCGCAGCGCCCCACTCGGCGTGGGTCCTATGGTTCAGATCTTGCTTTAAGCAAACCGCCAGTCCCCTTCGCCGTCGTCATCCACAGGAGCCGCCGCATGAAGCGCTTGGCCCTCGCCGTCACCGCCGTCATCCTCTCAGTTGCATGTCGTGACCAACAGCCGCTCCAGCCCCCGGCACGCGTCGGTCCGGCGGCGTTGATCGTGGACGGGGCGCACGGCGGGAATGCCGACTTCTTCTTCCTCCCGCCCCTCGTCCCCGATCCCAGCGGCAGCCCCAACTTCAATGCCGCCACGTTCAACCCCAACCTGGCGCCGGTGGTGGAAGTCTGCGTGCTGCCGGGCGATCCGCGGATCGCAGCCGTAGCGTGCGGCGATCCCCCCCAGCTCGTGTTTGGACCTACGCCGTTGGCCCTGGACGCGAGCAGCCAGCAGTATCGCGTCAACTGGGATACGAAGTCTCCGGCGCCGCTCGATGTGAGCAAGTTCTATCGGATGACGGTCCGCGGTGCGCGGAGGGGGACGCCGCTCGGCACCCTCGACCTGGATCCGGTCGACCAGGGCGTGAAGAACTTGAGAACCGGCGACGTCGTACAGTTCCAGGACGGTCGCAC
>WNGQ01005442.1_pt1 | contig 12986 bp, 15 predicted proteins | sample 5407661 | NCBI WGS metagenome assembly WNGQ01 (sample SAMN13153382, study PRJNA577476) | soil metagenome | isolation source: 60 cm soil or saprolite under Garry oak tree replicate 2 | place: USA:California | collected 2016-06-15
TTCTTGCCGCCGGTCTGCCGTTCGACCGCGGGCGGGCGGCAGACGCGGTTGAGTTCGTCCACGAGATCCCAGGCCCGCTTGTACGACATGCCCATGGCGCGCCCCGCGGCGGAAATCGATCCGCACGCGCGGATGTTCTCCAGGACGCCCGATTTGCCCGACGGGCGAATCGATTCAAATTCTGCGTGCGACCGGCGTCGTCGCCGATGAAAATGACCGGACATCGCATGCGCGCAAAATCGAATTTTACGAAGCAATTCAACGCTGATTCGACTGTCCAGACGTCCCGGCAAAAAATCGCTTCTGTTTTTCAGAAATCTGTGATTTCTTCTTGCCATCCCGCCTCGACCAAAGAGGGGCGGCTCGCGATCGTCACGAACGTGGAGTGCGGGATGCGGTGGACGCGACGATGTCGTGTGCGCATGAGGTCGCAGGGCGAGGTCAAACTCGTGAGCGATCGAGAAAGGCGCGCGAGACGAGCGGCATTGTTGCGGACGGTGAAGTCGTGTGGTCCTGGCATCCGTTGTTGATGTCAAGTCGCGCGGAGGTTTACTCGGCCCAACCGGGTGCAGATGAACCTTCCAATCCGCGTGGCGACGGTGGCAAAAGGAATTCGTCACCGGGGAGAGCGCGAAGGAACCCGTTAAAACCATTGCGATTGCGTGGGGAATGCCGGATGTATCCGGTGCCTCCGCTGTGAATACCCGTGTGCATACTTACTACCCCCAGCGCACACGGGGCTGCGGGTGCATTGGGCACCCGGCATTCCCCGCGCCCTCTGTTTTCAAAGGGCGAACGAATTTGCAAAACTCGCGCGCGGTGCGCGGCGAGAACGCGAACATATATCCGCCGACATTATCCACGTCGGTCCTTGAATGTCAGACATGCGCCATCTGCTCGACGACATTGACAGTCAACGCCGATGCCCTTTTCAGCTTGAAAATCGATATCCGCTAGCCTATATGACTACAGTGGTCATATTTTGAGGGCCCCCGATGCGCGAGATTCAGCTCCGTGATGCAAAGGCGAGCCTGTCTGCGGTGGTAGATGAGGCGATGCGAGGAAAGCCGGCCGTCATCACCCGTCACGGCAAGCGGCAAGCCGTCGTCGTGAGCTACGAGGAGTGGGAGCGGCTATCGACTGTTCCGAGCTTCGGCCGTCTGCTGATGGCAGCGCCCTTGTCCGCTGACGACCTATCGAGCCGCAGCGGTTCGACCTTGCGGACGTCCGATCTCTGATCTGTCCGTGTATCTCGTCGACACCAATGTCATTTCGGCCGCCGCTCCGTCCCGACCGATTCCGTCGGTCCTCATCGAATGGATGGATTTGCATTCTGCCTCATTATTCCTTTCAGCTGTAACGGTTGCGGAAATCGAGGATGGAATCGCAAAATTGCGACGCGAAGGTGCTGCGCGCAAGAGTGCTGACCTTACGGCCTGGTTGGAGACGGTGCTTCATCTCTATAGCGATCGCGTTCTCGCCTTCGACACACCGATAGCGCGGATCGCTGGCGCGATGGCCGATCGGGCGCGCGGTCAAGGTCACGCCCCAGGACTTGCCGACATCATCATCGCCGCCACAGCGCGGCAGCACGGACTGACAATTCTGTCACGCAACCTCAGACATCTCGAGCCTTTGGGTATTGCCGTCCTTGATCCCTTCGCGAAATTACCGCCTACTTCCGCCTAATCGAAAGAGGAATCCCCATGGCACGCGTACGCTGTATCACTGAAATGGGCATGGGCGTCGACGTTCATGGCAAGGACGCCACCAAGGCGGCGCGGCGTGCGGTCTCGGATGCCATCCGGCACTCGAGCCTCGGCTTCTTCCGGATGCTGGGCAAGACCGCGCAAGACATGTTCGTCGATGTCACCATCGGCGTGCCGGACCCGGGCGCGGTCGACACCGAAGCCGTCGCGAAAGAGCTTCCTTACGGCACCGTGACCGTCACCGCGGTGAAGGGCGGACTCGAGATTGCCGCCGAGCAGGGCAGCGATGCCATCATCATCGCCAACGCCGCCGTCATCGTCAGTCTCGACGACGGCGCGGCTCAGTGACGAACTGATCTATGTTTACCGGGCGACGGAATATCTGTGGTTCTGGTCGGTGTCGAATGCGGTGCCGTGAATGTAAGCCTCGCCTACCGGTGACTCATTGCGGCCGTCGAGCTCATTCTTATCTAGAACCGGCCGCGCAGAACTGAAAAAAATCAAACAGGACCATCCATGGCATCGACGCATCCGCTTGATCATCCCGTCTGGACCGCACTGACATCCAGGCAACAGGCTCTCGCGGAAGGCGACGCGTTGGCGCGACGCTACCCGCCTGATATCGCGCCGTTCGCGGCGATGACGGACGCGTCGGCGCAAAGTTTCGCGACCCTCGGCGCGCTGATGTCGCGATCCGACATCGCCGTCCTGTTCACACCAGACCCCGTAACCCCGCCCGCCGAGTTCAAGGTCCTGCTCGCCGAGACCGGAGAGCAGATGATCGGAACGCCCGTGGAAAACTCGATCCGAGGCATTGAGACTGTCACGCTCGGTGTCGACGACGTTCCGGCGATGGTGGAACTGACAAAACTCACCAAGCCGGGCCCCTTTACGCCGCGGACCCATGAGTTGGGCACATTTCTTGGAATTCGGGTTGATGGACAATTGGTTGCGATGGCGGGCGAGCGCATGAAGCCCGCCAACTACACCGAGATCACGGCCGTCTGCGTGCATCCCGATCACCGCGGCCGCGGCTATGCGCAGCTCCTGCTCGGCGCCGTTGCGCGGCAGATTTCGGCGCGCGGAGAAATTCCGTTCCTGCACGTGTTTTCGAGCAATGCTTCCGCCATCGCGCTCTACCGGCGGCAAGGCATGGACATCCGCCGCCGACTATTCGTGACGGCGTTGGAGAAAATTGATTGATGCGCCCGTTGTTGCAATCTCCCGAGGAGCCCCGATGGTCGGGAGTTGCAAAGGCAATTTCAAGACACGTTCGTCAATGTCAGGACGGCGCTCTTGATTCCCGCCGCGATCTGCGCCCCGACCTTGGGATCGGCGGCCGAGCGTGCGATCGAGACGCCACCCGAAAGCAGCGACAGGATGGCCCACGCCGCCTTGCGTCGCGCGGGCAGCGTGCCGTTCGGCAAGCCTCCCGCGACCGCCTCGACGACGCCGAGCAATTCCGCCTCGTAGGCGGCCTTGGTGGCGCGATCGGCACGCGCCACTTCCGGCGTCAGGCTTTGCAGCGCGCAGCTCTCGCCAAGATCGCAGGTGCGCCTGACGCTCAGGTAGAAATCGACAAATTTCGCAAGCCAGGCGTCGCCCTCGTTGGCGCGCAGCTCGTCGATCCCTTCGCGCAATTGCGCAAGACCGGCGACAGCGGCGGCCTTGAACGCCTCGGCCTTGGAGGGAAAGTGGCCGTAGAACGCCCCCGATGTGACCCCGGCCTCCTTGGCCAAGCCGTCCACCCCGATGCCGCCGAAGCCGAGGCGCCGAAATCCGCGTCCCGCGGCGTCGAGAACTCGCGCGCGCGCCTCGTTCCTGTGGCCGGGTCCATATCGCATGCGATCTCCATTACGTAACGATCGTTATTTTTCGCTTGACGTCATAACGATCGTTATCCTAAGAATGATATTGCGATCGTTATATCATGGCCTCATCGCTCCCGGCAATGGGCGGCGGGAAGGCCGCAGAGGAGGAAGACATCATGCCCCTGACCCTGACGCTCACCGAAGGTGTCCTGCCGATAGGCCACGAAAAGGCCGCCTACAAGCGATTGTCCGAGGCCATGCTCAAATGGCACGGCCTTGCCGGCAACAAGATGATGACGTCCAACGTCGTCGGCTCCATCCATCTCGTAAGCCAAGACCACACGTTCACGGGGACGGACGAAACGTCGGTCGCCTTCATCGAATGGAAAGTGCCGTCCTTTGCCTTCACGGATCGCCGAACCCAGGAAGGTTACTTCGAGGAGGCGACGAACATCATCCAGGAGATGTCCGGCGGCCGGCTGGCCCGGGACAAGATCTTCATCAACGTCGTCCACGCCGTCGATGGCGCCTGGAACTTCAACGGCAGGGCCATGACCAACGCCGAGATCGGCGCGGAGGTCGCGAAGGCGAGTTAGGCAGAGAGAGGAGCCTCGCGGACGGCGCGGGAAACCGCGTGTCCGCGAAGCTTTGGTGTCGATGATTCAAGTCGGGAGGAACTAACGCGGTGATGATGCTCCAGCTTTCAAACTACCTCTTCTTCACCACGACCTGCGAAGACGCGCTTGCGTTCTACGCCGAATGCGGCCTGGGCCGTGTGGTCGAAATGGTGCGTTATGGCGAGAACGGACTGCCTGCAGGACGCGAAGCCATGCGCGGCAAGGTGATGCACGCAAGGTTCGAAGGACCCGGCGTTCTGTTTTACGCCTCCGACAATGATGACGCCGAACCGATGCGGGGGTCGGCCCATATCCTCATGATGCGGGATCGGGCGCAGACGAAGCTGCTGTTCGAGCAGCTGGCGCGTGGAGGACGGGTGACGACGGCGCTCGGTGTCCAGCCTTGGGGCGACTATTACGGAAAGCTCACCGATCGTTTCGGCGTGCAATGGATGCTCAATTGTATTCAAACGTGATGTGCCGCAGACATCAGCCTGCCGGCAGGCCAAACGATGAAGCCGCCCGGCCTCTTGCGAGGTCGAGCGCTCACCGTGCATAGTCAACCGGTCGAGCACAGCCGAGGGCTCGACCAGCTCCCTCACCGAAAGCAATTTCAGGCTCCTATGACCGACCTCTCAAGTTTCCCGATCACAAAGCGCTGGCCCGCCCAACATCCCGACCACCTGCAACTCTACTCGCTGCCGACCCCGAACGGGGTGAAGGTCTCGATCATGCTGGAGGAGATCGGATTGCCCTATGAGGTGCATCTCGTGGACTTCAACAAGGACGACCAGAAGACGCCGGAATTCCTGTCGCTCAACCCGAACGGCAAGATTCCGGCCATCCTCGATCCCGATGGGCCGGACGGCAAGCCGCTTCCGCTGTTTGAATCGGGTGCGATCCTGCAATATCTCGCGGAGAAAACCGCCAAGCTCATTCCGACCGACGCCGCGCGCCGCTACCAAACCATCCAGTGGCTGCACTTCCAGATGGGCGGCATCGGCCCGATGTTCGGTCAGCTCGGCTTCTTCCATAAATTCGCCGGCAAGGAGATTGCCGACAAACGTCCGCTCGAGCGCTATGTCGCCGAAACCAAGCGCCTGCTCGAGGTGATGGAACGGCATCTTGCCGGCCGCCAATGGTTCATGGACGACGAATACACGATTGCCGATATCTCCATGCTCGGCTGGGTCCGCAACCTGATCGGCTTCTACGGCGCACGCGAACTCGTCGGATTCGATGATTTGAAGCAGGTTCCGGCCTGGCTGGAGCGCGGTCTGGCGCGACCGGCCGTCCAGCGCGGCCTGAATATCCCCAAGCGGCCGTGAACAGCTGTCACGAAACCGGCATCACCCCCATGACGATCACGATCTACGGCATCAAGAATTGCGACACCATGAAGAAGGCGCGCACCTGGCTCGACAGCCAAGGCGTGGCCTATGACTTCCACGACTACAAAGTAGCAGGGATCGACAAGGACAGGCTCAAGCACTGGAGCGACAAGCTCGGCTGGGAAACGCTGCTCAACCGTGCCGGCACGACCTTCCGCAAACTACCAGATGCCGACAAGGAAGGTCTCAACGAGAAGAAGGCGCTGGCGCTGATGCTGGCGCAACCCTCGATGATCAAGCGTCCTGTGCTCGATCTCGGTGGCAAATTGCTGGTCGGCTTCAAGCCGGATGTCTGGGCCAAGGACGTCAAGCCGCGCAGCTTGGAACCGTCGTGCTAATTCAATTCGATGATGTCCGCGGAGGTGCGGACGCTCGCAGGCCGCGGCACAAGTTCGAGGTCGATGACGGCATTGACGATCATGACCGGCGCGGCCGCTAGCCGAATTCGATCACGTCGTCGCCGGCCAGCCGTTCGGCCGCACGGTGAAACAGATCGCGAGCGATGACCGCACGAAGTTTGGGACGAGGCAGCCGTTGTTCGCGGTCGTAGAGTCGGAGCCAGGTGTTCAGGATATCACGCTGCCTGATCGACCTGACGATCGATGCTCGAACGAACCCGCGAGCGACCATGAGCCGAGATGGAAAATTATTGATGACGGGGCGGGCGGTGACCGCAACAGCGTTAACGAAGGTTTGCGTCTGCGACGAAGGTCGCGCGGTTGCCCAGCTTTCCGCCTTGCCTAACCCCCTCCATTGACGGCATATTCCGCGCCGGAGGCGGAGGTTTGGGGCGCGTTTCAGGGCGTCCTTGGTGAGACCTGCCGTTAAAGGAAGAAGAGCCATGAGCGACTTTGTCGCGTCCGTGGCAGGGGGAATTTTTTTGGCCGATGAGTTCATTCTCGAAACCCACGGATTGACCAAGGAATTCGCGGGGTTCTTTGCCGTTCGCGATGTCGCGCTCAAGATTCGCCGCGGCAGCATTCACGCCTTGATCGGCCCGAACGGCGCCGGCAAGACCACGTGCTTCAATCTCCTGACCAAGTTTCTGAAGCCGTCGGCAGGCCAGATTCTCTATAAGGGGCAGGATATTACCGCGATGGCGCCGGCCGATGTGGCGCGCCTCGGCCTGGTCCGTTCGTTCCAGATCTCGGCGGTATTTCCGCATCTGACGGCGCTCGAGAATGTCAGGGTCGCGCTGCAGCGCCAGCACGGCCACTCCTTCGATTTCTGGCGTTCGAAATCCGTGCTCAACCGCTTCAACGGCCGCGCGCTCGAACTCCTGAACGATGTGGGATTGAGCGAGTTCGCCAATACGCCGGCAGTGGAGATGCCCTACGGACGCAAGCGCGCGCTGGAAATTGCCACGACGCTCGCACTCGATCCGGAAATGATGCTGCTCGACGAGCCGATGGCCGGCATGGGCCACGAGGACATCGACAAGATCGCCGCCCTGATCAAGCGCATTTCCGCGAAATACACGATCCTGATGGTCGAACATAATCTCAATGTGGTGGCCAACCTGTCCGACATCATCACGGTCCTGACCCGCGGTCAGGTTCTCGCGGAGGGCAATTACGCCGAGCTATCCAAGGACGAGCGCGTCAAGGAAGCCTATCTGGGGGCGGGGCATGCCTGATCTGAAAATGGCCGGTGCCTCTGCTGCCAAATCGACAACCGACGGGCAAATCCTTTCGGTTGAGAATCTCGAGGCCTGGTACGGGGAATCCCACATTCTCCACGGCATCAATTTCAACGTGAAAGCCGGCGAGGTGGTGACGCTGCTCGGGCGCAACGGCGCCGGCAAGACCACGACGCTGAAGTCGATCATGGGCATCATCGGCAAGCGCACCGGTTCGGTCCGCTTCAACGAAGGTGATATCATCCGCGCCTCTTCCGACAAGATCGCGCGCATGGGCATTGCGTTCTGTCCGGAGGAACGTGGCATCTTCGCAAGCCTCGACGTTCGCGAAAACCTCCTGCTGCCGCCGGTGGTGCGGGCAGGGGGACTGTCGCTGGAGCAGATATTCGATCTCTTTCCCAATCTGAAGGAGCGGCTCAGGAGCCAGGGCACCAAGCTCTCCGGCGGCGAACAGCAGATGCTGGCGATCGCGCGCATTCTGCGCACCGGCGCCAGCTTCCTGATGCTGGACGAGCCGACGGAGGGCCTTGCGCCGGTCATCATTCAGCAGATCGGACACACCATCGCGCGGCTGAAGAAGGAGGGTTTCACGATCCTTCTGGTCGAACAGAATTTCCGCTTCGCCTCGACGGTCGCGGACCGCTACTACGTCGTCGAGCACGGCAAGATCATCGATGGCTTCGCCAATTCCGAGCTGCAGGCCAATATGGACAAGCTGCATACCTATCTCGGTGTCTGACCGGGTAGCCGCAGAATACAAGGGGAGGAATGGGATGAGGACGAGATTGATTGCGTCTCTGTTGCTCGGTACGGCACTTAGCCTTGCCGTGGCAGGCACCGCTTCCGCCGACGACAAGACGATCAAGATCGGCGTGCTGACGGATAATTCGGGACTTTATTCCGATCTCGGCGGCGCCGGCTCTACCGTGGCCGCCCAGATGGCGATCGAGGATTCCGGCATGGCCGGCAAGGGCTGGAAGATCGATCTGATCTCCGCCGACCATCAGAACAAGCCCGACATCGCCACCAATATCGCGCGGCAATGGATCGATGTCGAGAAGGTCGACATCTTCATGGATGTGCTGAATTCCGGTGTGGCGCTTGCGGTCAACAACCTCGTGAAGGAGAAGAACTCCATCATGATCAATACCGGCGCGGCGACGTCGGACCTCACCAATGCCCAGTGTTCACCGAACACGATTCACTGGGTCTATGATACCTACATGCTCGCCAACAGTACCGGCCAGGCGTTGGTGAAGGCCGGTGGTGACACCTGGTTCTTTCTCACCGCCGACTATGCCTTTGGCGCGGCGCTGGAGCGCGACACCACCGCGGTCGTGGTGAAGACGGGGGGCAAGGTCATTGGTGGCGTCAAGCATCCGCTCAATACCGCGGACTTCTCGTCGTTCCTTCTGCAGGCGCAGGCGTCGAAGGCCAAGATCATCGGCATGGCCAATGCCGGTGGCGACACCACCAACACGATCAAGCAGGCCGCCGAATTCGGCATCGTCTCCGGAGGTCAGAAACTGGCCGGGTTGCTCTTGTTCATTACCGATGTCCACTCGCTCGGTCTGAAGGTGGCACAGGGGTTGAATTTCACCGAAACCTTCTACTGGGACCTGAACGACGGAACCCGCGCCTTCTCGAAGCGCTTTTCCGAGCGCACGAAGAACAAGGCGCAACCATCCATGGTGCAGGCGGGCGTCTATTCGGGCCTGCTGCACTACTTCAAGGCGCTGGAAGCGCTCGGCGGCAATCCGCACGACGGCGCCAAGATGGTCGCGAAGATGAAGGAACTGCCGACGGACGACCCGTTGTTCGGCCAGGGGTCGATCCGGGCCGATGGGCGCAAGATTCATCCGGCCTATCTGTTCGAGGTCAAGAAGCCGGAGGAATCGAAGGGGCCTTGGGACTATTACAAGCTGGTCGGAACGACCCCGGCAGATCAGGCCTTCAGGCCGCTTTCGGAGAGCGCGTGCCCGCTCGTGAAGAAATGACGGGGAACGTCTTGCCGCATACCGAAACCGGTGTCGGTGTGCGAGGCGATGGAGCACGGCCTCGAAGGAGCAGTCTCGTTGCGGCAGGCTGTTTTCAGAGATGCAGCGGGATTGACGAGGGAATTGATTGATGCAGGCCCTTTACGCCCAACTCCTGGTGGGACTGATCAACGGCTCGTTCTACGCGCTGCTCAGTCTCGGGCTTGCCGTGATCTTCGGCATGCTCAACATCATCAATTTCGCCCACGGCGCGCTCTACATGATGGGCGCGTTCTGCGCCTATTTTCTGCTCAATGTGATGGGTATCGGATATTGGCCGGCGCTGATCGTCGCGCCCATCGCCGTCGGCATTTTCGGCATGATCCTGGAACGCACCATGCTGCAATGGATTGCCGGCCTCGACCACCTCTACGGGCTGCTCCTGACATTCGGGCTGGCGCTGATCATTCAGGGGGTGTTCCAGAATTATTTCGGCTCCTCGGGCCTGCCCTACGCGATCCCGGACGAGCTGAAGGGCGGCATGAATCTCGGCTTCATGTATCTGCCGATCTATCGCGGCTGGGTGGTCATATTCTCGCTGATCATCTGCCTTGGCACCTGGTACCTGATCGAGCGGACGCGGCTTGGGGCCTATTTGCGCGCCGCCACGGAAAACCCGGCGCTCGTGCGCGCCTTCGGAATCAACGTGCCCCGCATGATCATGCTGACCTATGGTCTCGGCGTCGGGCTCGCGGCGCTTGCCGGCGTGCTGTCCGCGCCGATCAATCAGGTGCGGCCGCTGATGGGCGAAAACATCATCATCGTGGTGTTCGCGGTGGTCGTGATCGGCGGTATGGGATCGATCATGGGATCGATCATCACCGGCTTTGCGCTGGGCGTGATCGAAGGGTTGACGAAATACTTCTACCCCGAGGCGTCCAACACCGTCGTTTTCGTTCTGATGGTGCTGGTGCTGCTGGTGAAACCGACGGGACTGACGGGACGGGCGGCCTGATATGACAGCGATGACCGACGACACCTTGCCGATGACGCCACGCGCAGTGCGCGATGAGATCATTGCGTTCGGCATCATGACGGCGCTGCTCGCCATCGTGCCCTGGACCGGCGTCTATCCGTTTTTCGTGATGCAGGCGCTGTGTTTTGCGCTGCTTGCCTGCGCCTTCAATCTCCTGATCGGCTATGGCGGTCTGCTGTCGTTCGGCCATGCGATGTTTCTCGGCACGGCCGGCTATGTCAGCGCGCATGCGCTCAAGGTCTGGGGATTGCCTCCCGAATTGGGAATCCTGGCTGGCACGGCTGCCGCGGCGGGGCTCGGCACCATCACCGGCCTCGTCGCCATCAGGCGCCAGGGCATCTATTTCGCGATGATCACGCTGGCGCTGTCGCAGCTGTTGTATTTCATCTACCTGCAGGCGCCGTTTACTCATGGCGAGGACGGCATCCAGGGCGTGCCGCAGGGCTACATGTTCGGCTTTCTGAATCTCGCCAACTCGACGGTCCTCTATTACGTCATCCTTGCCGGATTCCTGTTCGGCTTTCTGGTGATTTTTCGCGCCATCAACTCGCCGTTCGGCGAGGTGCTCAAAGCGATTCGCGAGAATGAGCCGCGCGCGATATCGCTCGGCTACAAGACCGATCAATACAAGCTGCTTGCCTACATCCTTTCGGGGACGCTGGCCGGTTTCGCCGGTGCACTGAAGGTTTTTGTCGCGCAGAACGCGTCGTTGACCGACGTTGAAGTGGCGATGTCCGGCCAAATCGTGCTGATGACTCTGGTCGGCGGTCTTGGCACCGTGTTCGGACCGGTGGTCGGAGCCTTCGTCATCATCGCCATGCAGCAATATCTTGCCGGGTTTGGGCAGTGGGTCACCGTGATCCAGGGCGTCATCTTCGTGGCTTGCGTGCTCACCTTCCGCCGCGGCGTCATTGGCGAGATCGCGCATTACTTCCGCAGGTCGCTGTAAAAGGCCGATTTTTTGGATCATTTCCGGCGTCATAAAGCGGTGGATGACGTGCCTGCGGGCAGGCGGCCGCGCGCCTTTCCGGGAAAGTCAGTATATGACAGTTTCGTGACAGGGGCCGATCGAGCGGCCGCCAAACTATGGACGGGGTCCGATGCTCAATCTGTTTCGCGCTTTGTTGCCGAAGGAGGAGCGGTTTTTCGAGCTTTTTGCGCGCCACGCCCAGACTGTCGCGCAGGGCGCGAGCGCGCTGCAGGGCATGCTGCGGGGCGGCGACGAAACGCTCGTGTTCTGCCAGCGCGTCAACCAGTTCGAGAACGACGCCGACAATATCACCCGCGAGGTGCTGACCGCGGTGCGGCGGACCTTCATCACCCCGTTCGACCGCGGTGACATCAAGAACCTGATCACCTCGATGGACGACGCCATCGACCAGATGCAGCAGACCGCAAAGGCCGTGATCCTGTTCGAGGTCAGGACCTTCGAACCCCCGATGCGCGAAATGGGCACGCTTCTGGTGGAGTGCGCCAGCCTCGTCGGCCGCGCGCTCCCGCTCTTGCAATCGATCGGCCAGAACGTCTCGCTCTTGACCTCGATTACCGAAGAGGTGACCAAGCTGGAAGGACGCGTGGACGATCTCCATGACATCGGATTGAAGGAGCTGTTTCTCAAGCATCGCAATGCCAACACGATGGACTTCATCGTCGGCGCGGAGATCTACGACCATCTGGAGAAAGTCGCGGACCGCTTCGACGACGTCGCCAACGAGATCAATTCGATCGTGATCGAACAGGTTTAGGGCAGGGCCGCGCAGTGGAAACAGCGCTTGGTCTTCCGGTTCTGGTCGGCCTCATCGCCGTCGCGCTGCTGTTCGACTTCCTGAACGGTCTGCACGATGCCGCCAATTCGATCGCGACGATCGTGTCGACCCGCGTGCTGCGGCCGCACTATGCGGTGCTCTGGGCGGCGTTCTTCAATTTCGTCGCCTTCCTCGCGTTCGGACTCAATGTCGCCCATACCATCGGCACCGGCATCGTCGAGCCCGCGATCATCGATGCCCAGGTGATCTTCGCCGCACTGGTCGGCGCCATCGTCTGGAACCTGATCACCTGGGGGCTCGGGATTCCCTCGTCCAGTTCCCATGCCCTGATCGGGGGATTGGTCGGCGCCGGCATGGCGAAGGCCGGAATTTCGGCGGCGGTCTGGGGCGGCCTGTCGAAGACCGTGGCCGCCATCGTGCTGTCGCCGCTGGTCGGATTCCTGCTCGCGATGTTTCTCGTCGCCGTCGTCTCCTGGGCGTCGGTGCGCTCGACGCCGTTCGCGGTCGATCGCGCCTTCCGCATCCTGCAATTTGCCTCCGCCTCGCTCTATTCGCTCGGTCATGGCGGCAACGATGCGCAGAAGACCATGGGCATCATCGCGGTCCTGCTCTATTCGCAAGGCTATCTCGGCGCCGAATTTTCCGTCCCGTTCTGGGTGGTGCTGGCCTGCCAGGCGTCGATGGGGCTCGGCACCTTGATGGGGGGCTGGCGGATCGTCCGCACCATGGGGCTGCGGATCACCAAGCTGACGCCGATGCAGGGATTTTGCGCGGAGACGGGCGGCGCCGCGACCCTATTCATGGCGACCTTCCTCGGGGTTCCGGTCTCGACCACCCATACCATCACCGGTGCGATCGTAGGCGTCGGTGCCGCGCGGCGTGCCTCGGCGGTGCGCTGGAACGTCGCCAGTTCGATCGTCTATGCTTGGGTCATCACGATTCCGGCCTCCGCCGTGGTGGCGGCGCTGGCCTATTGGGCGGTCTCGTGGCTGAAGTAGAGCTGCGGAGCCCGATTGGAGCCGGGCGGCGGCGTTCCTATAT
>WNGQ01007852.1_pt1 | contig 12977 bp, 10 predicted proteins | sample 5407661 | NCBI WGS metagenome assembly WNGQ01 (sample SAMN13153382, study PRJNA577476) | soil metagenome | isolation source: 60 cm soil or saprolite under Garry oak tree replicate 2 | place: USA:California | collected 2016-06-15
GGCCCGCGCGCCCGCCTCGGCCACCAGGTCGTGCGCCTGGGCGCCGCCGAGCACGCCGGCCAGCAGCGAGGACACGTGCTCGGCGAGCGCCAGGCCCTTGGTCGCGGCCAGGTTGGCGGCCATCCGCGAGGTGTCCACGACCAGCCCCGGCAGCAGGTCGACTGCCCAGCTCGAGGCGGAGCCGGTCAGCCTGAGCAGGGCGGTCAGCGGCTCCCACTCGGCGTGCCAGGCGCCGGCCGCCCGCTGCAGCTCTTGTTCCGAGGCCGCGGCCAGGGTCGCGAGCAGCCCCGGGACCTGCTTGGTGCAACCAAGGATGGCGATCGAGGCAACCGGGTTGCGCTTGTGCGGCATCGCCGAGGAACCACCGCGCCGCGGCGACGCCGCCGGCGCCTGCTGGTCAGCACTACGCTGACCGGCCCCGCCGGCCCCGCCGGCCCCGCTGCCCTCGCTGAGCTCGCCGACCTCCGGCTGGGCCAGCAGGGTGACATCCCTCGCGATCTTGCCGAGCGCCGCCGCGACCCGGGCCAGCGCGGCGCCCAGATCGATCATCCGCAGCCGGTTCGTGTGCCAGGGCAGCACGGGCACGGCCAGGCCGAGTTCCTCGGCGAGCAGTTCGGCGACCCGCTGGCCGGCCTCGCCCAGCGAGGCAACCGTGCCCGCCGCGCCGCCGAACTGGACCGCGAGCCGCGGGCCGACAGAATCGAGCCCGGCGCGGGCCTCGTCCAGGCTGGTCAGCCAGCCCGCCGCGACCAGGCCGAAGGTCACCGGGACAGCCTGCTGGAGCAGCGTCCGGCCGATCATGATCGAGGCCCGGTGTGCCGCGGCCAGCCTGGCCGCGGCGTCGGCCGCCCGGGCCAGGTCGGCCTGGATGACCTCGATGGCCCGCTTGGCCAGCAGCATCGCGGCGGTGTCCACGATGTCCTGGCTGGTGGCCCCGCGATGGACGGCGCTGGCCGCGGTCTGGGGCACCTGCCGCGCCAGCGCGCGCGCCAGCCCGGGCACGGGATTACCGGTCAGCGCGGCGAGTCCGCCCAGCTCGTTCGGATCAAAATTGCCGGCCCTGGCCGCCGCGGTGACCGCCTTGCCCGCCCCGGCCGGCGCCAGGCCGGCCCGCTCGAGCGCCCGGGCCAGGCCCGCCTCGGCGTCCAGCATCGCCTGCAGCCACGCGGCGTCGCCCGCCTCGACACCGCCTCTGGCGAAAACGCCGCCGAACAGCCCCCGCGCGTTCGGCTCCTCATGGTCTGGCATCCGAGATCCGTCCTCTCCCGTATCCGGGTCACCACCCTAGACTCTTAGCTCCGTGCGTATAGCTACCTCCGCTTTGGCCGTCTAGCCTGATGATCTATCGTCGGAGCATGACCGAGCATGTTTCGGGCGACGACGCCCGGCTTCCGCAGCGCAGGCACCTTGTTACCGAGATCCCCGGACCCGTCTCGCGGGAGCTGCTGGCGCGGCGTGAGCGCGCGGTGGCCCGCGGAGTCAGCCATGTCCTGCCGGTGTTCGTCACGGACGCCGGCGGCGGCGTGATCGTGGACGCCGACGGCAACTCCCTGATCGACTTCGGGTCCGGGATCGCCGTCGTCTCCGTGGGCAACGCCGCCCCGCGGGTGTCCGCGCGGGTGGCCGAGCAGGCCGCCAGGTTCACCCATACCTGCTTCATGGTGACGCCCTACGAGGGTTACGTGGAGGTCTGCGAGGAGCTCGCCAGGCGGACGCCGGGAACGCACGACAAGCGCTCGGCGCTGTTCAACTCCGGCGCGGAAGCCGTGGAGAACGCGGTGAAGATCGCCCGGCACGCCACCGGACGGCAGGCCGTCGTGGCGTTCGACCACGCCTACCACGGGCGCACCAACCTCACCATGGCGCTCACGGCCAAGAACATGCCCTACAAGGACAAGTTCGGCCCGTTCGCCGGCGAGATCTACCGGATGCCGATGGCCTACCCGCTGCGCTGGCCGGGCGGCCGCGAGGCGTGCGCGACGGACGCGCTGCCGATGATCAAGAGCCTGATCCACACCCAGGTCGGCGAGGATAACGTGGCCGCCGTGATCATCGAGCCGATCCAGGGCGAGGGCGGGTTCGTGGTCCCGCCCGACGGGTTCCTGCCCGGGCTGGCCGAGTTCTGCCGCGAGCACGGGATCGTGTTCATCGCGGACGAGATCCAGACCGGGTTCTGCCGTACCGGCGACTGGTTCGCCTGCGAGCACGAGGGCGTGGTGCCGGACATGGTCACCACGGCCAAGGGCATCGCGGGCGGGCTCCCGCTGGCCGCGGTGACCGGGCGCACCGACATCATGGACTCGGTGCACGCAGGGGGCCTCGGCGGGACCTACGGCGGCAACCCGGTGGCGTGCGCGGCGGCGCTCGGCGCGATCGAGACGATGGCGGCCGAGGACCTGGCCGGGCGGGCCCGCCGGATCGGCGAGATCATGTTCCCGCGGCTGTCCGGGCTGGCGGAGAAGTACCCGGTCATCGCCGACGTGCGGGGGCGCGGAGCGATGCTGGCGATCGAGCTGACCAAGCCGGGCACGCTCGACCCCGACCCGGCCACCACGACGGCCGTCGCCAAGGCCTGCCACCAGGCCGGGCTGGTCACGCTGACCTGCGGGACGTTCGGCAACGTGATCAGGTTCCTGCCGCCGCTGGTGATCGGCGAGGACCTGCTCGACGAGGGTCTGTCCATCCTCGAGGACGCCTTCGCCGCGGTCTGAGCGCGGATGGCCCCGAGCGAGGAGCTGACCCGGCTGGTCATGGCGGCGCAGCCGGCGCCGTTCTGGCTGGACCGGCCGGACGCCCCGGCCGCGCGTGAGCCGCTGCGCGGCGACGCGGCCTGCGACCTGGCGGTGATCGGCGGCGGGTTCAGCGGGCTGTGGACCGCCCTGCTGGCCAAGGAGGCCAACCCGGGGCGGTCCGTGGTGCTCATCGAGGGCAACCGGATCGGCTGGGCCGCGAGCGGGCGCAACGGCGGCTTCTGCGAGGCCAGCCTGACCCACGGCGCGGACAACGGACGGGAGCGGTTCCCGGCCGAGTTCGGCACGCTGCAGCGGCTCGGCGCGGAGAACCTCGACGCGATCGAGGCCGCGATCGGCAAGTACGGCATCGACTGCGACTTCGAGCGGGCCGGGTCGATCACCGTGGCCACCGAGGACTACCAGGTCGGCGAGCTGAGGGAGGCCGCCGCGGCCGACGGGTCCATGTTCCTGGACGCCGAGGCGGTGCGCGCCCAGGTGAACTCCCCCACCTACCTGGCGGGCCTGTGGGACAAGGAAGGCTCGGCCGGCGTGCAGCCGGCCAGGCTCGCCTGGGGCCTGGCCGATGCGTGCGAGCGGATCGGCGTCCGGATCGCGGAGCGGACCCCGGCCACCGGCCTGGCCAGTGACGAGGACGGCGTGACCGTGCGCACCCGCGGCGGCGTGCTGCGGGCCAGGCGGGTAGCGCTCGGAACCAACGCATTCCCCCCGCTGGTCAGGCGGCTGCGGCCGTACATCGTGCCGGTCTACGACTACGTGCTGGTGACCGAGCCGCTCAGCCCGGCGCAGCTCGCCGCGGTCGGCTGGCAGAACCGGCAGGGCGTCGGCGACGCGGGCAACCAGTTCCACTACTACCGGCTGACGTCCGACAACCGGATCCTGTGGGGCGGCTACGACGCCATCTACCACTTCGGCGGCGACGTCCGCCGGGCCTACGATCAGCGCCCGGCTACCTTCGCCAAGCTCGCCGGGCACTTCTTCAGCACGTTTCCTCAGCTGGAAGGCATCGGGTTCAGCCATCGCTGGGGCGGTGCGATCGATACGTGCAGCCGGTTCTGCGCGTTCTTCGGCACCGCGCACCGCGGCCGCGTCGCCTACGCGCTCGGCTACACCGGGCTGGGGGTGGCCGCGACCAGGTTCGGCGCCCGGGTGATGCTCGACCTGCTGAGCGGTCAGCCGACCGAGCTGACCCGGCTCAAAATGGTCCGCAGCAAGCCGGTCCCGTTCCCGCCCGAGCCGCTCGCCTACCTGGGCGTTCAGGCCACCCGCTGGTCGCTGGCCCAGGCGGACCGCCGGTCCGGCCGCAGGAACCTGTGGCTGCGGGCGCTGGACACGGCGGGCATGGGTTACGACTCCTGACCTGTTCTGCCCGGAGCCTTAGCTGCCGGACACCCCGAACGGGCTCGGTGCGGTGAACTCCACCCGCAGTACAGCCTGACCGTCCGGCAGCACTACGGATACCATCCTGTCCGGGCGGAGCCCGTTACCGAGCCCGCTGAGGTAGGCGCGCTCACCGGCGGCTACCTGGCCGGCCGCGTCCAGGTCGGCGAAACGAAGCGGCATGCCAGGGCTCGCGCCCGGGCCGGCATTGCCGAATTCCACGATGCTGACCGGCTGGTGCCGGGACAACGCGGTGAGGGCGGACAGCAGGCGCAGGTCGACCAGGCCCGCGGTGAGCTGGGCCCGGGCCGCCGCTGGCACGCTGATCCGCCGGTCGGCTAGCAGTTTGGCGCTGGCCGCCTTACCGGCGGCCAGTTCGCTGGCCAGCCCGGTCTGGTACGCGACGGTCCCGTGCGCGGCGACGACTCGCACGGTGATGCCCGCGGACCCTGAGCCGAACGACGCCAGGACGGCCGGCGCCCAGGCCTGGTCGAGGCTGGTACCGAACAGCGCGCGGACCACGGGCGTCTCGACGACAACGGCGGAGTGACGGGGATCGGGCGAGACGGGCCCGAGCACGAGCAGGTCGTGCCGCGGGAACCCGTGGCCCTGGAGCGCCGCGCACATCGCCTGATCGCAGGAAACCGCCACGCCCCGGCTCACCTGCTGGGCAACCCACACGGCCGCCTCCCCGCGGACCGCCGCCTCATGCCGGGCCGGGGCGGTGCTGACCGGGCCGCTTTTGGGCGCTCCAGTGAAGTGCCTGACTGCCACCGCGGCCAGCGACCCGATGACCAGGGCGGGGATCACGATCAGGGCAGCCAGCCCGGCGCCCAGCCAGCTGACGGATTCCGGCTCGGCATCGGACGCGGACCCGGCGCCGGCCTTAGCCGCCGCGCCCGGCGGCGTCGCGCCCGGCGGAGGCGCGGCCTCCGGGGACTTGCCGGCGGTCCCGTACCATTCGGTGACCTCGTCCTCGGTGACGGGTCCGGCGTTGGCGGTGCGCGGCGGCTCCTTCACGCCGGCAGGCCTGTCATGTTCGCGGGCGGCCGCCATCGACCGCTCGGCCGTAACCGCCGCCTCCAGGCGCTGCCGTAGTTCCGCGGAAAACACCGGTGCGGCGGGCGCGCCGGACGGAGACGTCGTGGCCCGCGCCTCGCTGCGGGCGCGCTGCGGCAACTCCCTGCCGCGGCCTTCGTCTGCCATGCCGGTCAACCCCCCTGCGGGACGCATGCCGGACGATGCGAACCGCACGGTATAGCGCAGCACAGGTTCGACATCTGTTCAAGCAAGACTACGAATTGTGATCAGAAATCCGCTCATTGCGGTAAGCTGCAGCACTTTTGATACCCGTGCGCCCCTAGCCTGCTTCTGTGATCCGCGAGGTTGACCGCTCCCCCCTTTGATGCCATTTCGACCCAATTCCGGCCAGCTTGCTGGTGCGGTTGGACGCCCCGCGTGGCGCAGAAGACGCTTCCGACGCGCCGGCACTGCCCGTACCAAACTCTTACGGCGTGGATGCCGCGTTCATGTCCCATGTGCATGAACGCGGCATCCACATCGTATGAACGGGCAGGCTGGGGGCAGCAGGCGCGGTGCGACGGCGGGTCAGGCCATGCCGGTGGTCGAGGCCGAACGCGACCTGGGATCCCGCAGGCGCCACGAGCCGCGGGCTACGCTGGACAGGAAGCTGTCCACGGCGCGGTTGAAGACGTCGGGTTCTTCCAGGTTGGCGGTATGGCCGGTGCGCGGCAGGACGGTCAGGCCCGCGGTAGGGATGGTGCGCTTGAGCATAAGCGCGGGCTCCAAGCAGCCCTCGTCCTCATCGCCCACCAGGACCAGGACCGGCGCGGTGATGCGCGCCAGCCCGTCGGCGAACGCGTACAGCGAGGGCCGTTCGGCCTGGACGCCGCGCATGGTCAGGGCACTGCCCAGGGAAGAATGGCCGGCCAGTGCCTCGGCGAACTCGGCCCAGCCGCGCGGGTTCTTGTTCTGGAACTGGACTCGGGCCGGCCCCGCCGCGTACCGTTCGGCGACCTTCGCGGCGCCCTCGGCCGCGAACGCGGCCGCGGTGAGCACGGACTCAGCGCGGAAGGCCTCGGCGCGCTCGGGCTCGGCGCCGTAGCCCGCTCCGGCCACGACCGCGGACAGGATCCGCTCCGGGTGCCCGAGCGCCAGGTGCAGGGCGGTGAAGCCGCCCATCGAGAGGCCGACCACGTGCGCCCGCCCGATCTTGAGGCCGTCGAGCACGGCGATCGCGTCCGCGACCGCGCGCTCCTGGGAGTATGCCTCCGGGTCGGTGGGCACGTCCGACGGCGGGTAACCGCGGGCCGCGTAGGTGACGCAGCGATAGGCCCCCGAGAAGAACCGCACCTGCGGCTCCCAGCTGCGGTGGTCGCCGGCGAACTCGTGGACGAACAGGAGCGGCTCGCCCTGACCGGTCTCCTCGGCGTGCAGCTTCACGCCGTCGTCGGTCACGATCGCTGGCATCGCGGCTCCCCTGATCTGGCTGGCTTGGTCTGGCTGCGGTGTCCCTACCCGGATACTTCTTTTACCGGATCCGCGCCCATGATGTGCTGATATGTCCGAGTGGAGGCGGCGTCGGAGTCGCCTTCGGCGAGCGCGGCCAGGATCTCGTCGTGCTGCCGGGCGGACTCGGCGTAGGTACCATTTTTCAGGCGTTTCGGAAGCCCTCGCATTTCGGGAGTCAACCGCGGTTCGGAGCCTGAGCATGGCGCATCCCCATCTGGTTGTCGAGACCAGCCCGGCTGGCTTCCGCTGGGTGCGCCTATCCCGGCCGGAGCGGCGCAACGCGCTCGACGTGAGCCTGCTGCGCTCGCTGACCGACGCGCTAGCCGCCGACCCGGGCATGCCGGTCGTGCTGGCCAGCGCCGATCCGCGGGTGTTCTGCGCCGGAGCCGACCTGACCATTACAGATGCCGAACGGGCGGCCGTCTCCGACCTGGTCTACGACTGCTGCGAGACCATCATCACCAGGCCCGGCCCGGTGATAGCCGTGTTGACCGGGCCAGCGGTGGGGGGCGGCGCGCAGTTGGCCGCCGCGTCCGACCTGCGGATCGCGGGACCGGCGGCGCGGCTGCGCTGGACCGGTCCACCCGGACTCGAACTCGCGGTGGGCGCCTGGCTGCTGCCCGACCTGGTGGGCCGGGCCGCGGCCATGGACCTGGTGCTGACCGGCCGCTGGCTGGAGGCGGCCGAGGCGCTGGCGCTCGGGCTGGTCAACCGGGTCTGCGAGGACCCCGAACCCGCTGCGGCCCAGATCGCCGCCGACCTGGCCGGACGGGGTACCGGAGCCGCCGGGGCTGGTGTCAAGGCGGTGATGGCGGCGGGCGGGCTGCTGGACCGCATGCGGGCCGAACGGGCGGTCAATCGTTCGGCCTGGATCCGCGTGCTGGCCGGCCAATGAGCGGCGACCAGGACTGGAGCCGGGACGGGTGGCGGACGCACGTGCCCGGGGTGAGCGATGTGCCGGACTACGTGGCCCGGCTCGGTGCGGAGAGCCTGCCCGCACTGGCGGCCGCGGCCGCCGCCACGGTGCCGGACCGGGTCGCGGTCACCGTGGACGGCGAGCCGGTCACTCACGCGGAACTCGACGAGTCTTCCGCCCGGGTGGCGGCGTGGCTAGCCCGGCGGGTACGGCCCGGGGACCGGGTGCTGCTCGCGGCCGGCTCCAGCATCGGCTTCGTGCGCTGCTACCTGGGCGCGCTGCGGGCCGGGGCCGTCGTGGTGCTGGCCAACCCCGGTTATACCGCCGCCGAGCTCGGGCACCTGGTCGCCGATTCCAGCGCGGTGCTGGCCTTCGCCGACCGCGAGCCCGCGCGGCGGCTGACCGGGCTGGGACTGGGGCTGCAGATCGCCGACGCCGGGGAGGTCCCCGCGGACGTCCGGCCTAGTCACGAGCTGGCGGCCGGTCCGGACGAGGTCGCGCTGCTCGCGTACACCTCGGGTACCACCGGCAGGCCCAAGGGGGTGCCGCTGACCCACCGCCAGCTGACGGTCTCGATCCGCGCGGCGATGGCGGCCTGGCAGTGGCGGGCCGACGACGTGCTGGTGCACGCGCTTCCGCTGTATCACCAGCACGGCCTGGGCGGAGTGCACGCCGCTCTGATCGCCGGCGGCACCGCGCACATCGGGTCGAAGTTTTCCGCCGACGCCCTGGTGCGGGCGGCCGCCGATACCCGGGCGAGCGTGCTGTTCGCGGTGCCCACCATCTACCAGGCGCTGGCGGATTCGCCGGGCGCGCTGGATGGCGGGCTGCGCGGGCTGCGCCTGGCCGTCTGCGGCTCGGCGCCGCTGAGCCCGTCGCTGGCCGACCGGCTGCCGGCCGTCCTGGGACGGCTTCCGCTGGTCAGGTACGGCACGACGGAGACCGGGCTGAATGTCTCCAACCCGCTGGCCGATCCGCATGGTGACACCATCGGGGTGCCGCTGCCCGGGGTGCTTGTGCGCATCCGTGCCTCCGAAGGCCCCGCGGATCCCGGCGCCGACGGCGAGATCCAGCTCCGCGGGCCGCACGTCTTCTCCGGCTACTGGAGCGACCCGGCCGCCACCGGGGCCGCCTTCACCCCGGACGGCTGGTTCCGCACCGGCGACATCGGCGCGGTGGACCCGGCCACCGGGCACCTGGTGATCCGCGGCCGCACCAAGGAGATGATCATCTCGGGCGGCCTGAACGTGTACCCGCGCGAGGTAGAGATCGCGATCGAGGGACATCCGTCCGTGGCGGAGGCTGCGGTGGCGGGGGTTCCCGACGATCGCTGGGGTGAGAGGGTGACCGCCTGGGTGGTGCTGCGGGACGGACACGAGTTCGACGAGGCCGCACTCATCGCCTACGCCCGGACGCTGCTGGCCGGGTACAAGTGCCCCAAGCGGGTGTTCCGGCTGACCGAGCTGCCCCGCAACCAGCTCGGGAAGATCGTCCGCAGCGCGCTGGGCTGAGCCGCGGTCCGTTCGGTCTAGATGTCGCGCGGGGACTTCTGCGCGATGCCGTATCTGGCCGCGACCGGATTCCACACCTGGACGAAGGCCTGCTTGGCCGCGTCGGCCCGCTGGCTGGCGCTGAACGCGGCGTTGTAGGCACTCGACTGGCTGCTCGGCGAGCATCCGCCCTTCAGCTGCTGGCGGGCCCAGGACAGGTAATCCCGGTCGGCCGTCAGCGAGCTGCCCAGCGCCGACAGCAGCTTGGACTTCACCTGCGCGCCGCCCGGGAGGGCGGCCGTCGGCAGGGCCGAGGCCCGGCCATACTGCCCGGCGCGTTGATTCGCTACGGCCTGGAGCTGGCTGACCGCGCCGGACAGGTTGGTGCACGCGCCCACCTGGGTGACCGCATTGTGCAGCGCCGTCCGGGCGGCGGCACTCGAGGTCAGCAGCGCGCTCAGGTCGGCCGCCTGCTGCGAGGCCGTGACCGGCGCCGACGGCGATGAGGCCGCTGACGACGGCGACGGCGACGGCGACGCAGACGAGATGGTCGGCGCGGGGGTTGCTGCGGCCGGGTGGGCGGGAGCCGATCGCCCCGACAGGGCGACACCGGATACGACCGCGGCGGCCGCCACGACCACGGCACCGGCCGCCAGCACCGGCCCGCGGGTCCAGATACGCCGGGCGGACGGCCCGGGATCGGGGCCGCCCGGATCCCCGGCGGTGGCGGGGACCTGCGGGCCCGGTTCGGTGGGCGGGTCCGCCACTTCCGCGTGCAGCTCATTCGCGGCGGGTGCGGCTTGGCTGGCGGCACGACCGGGCTGGCCGGCGTCGGAAGCGGGCCGGCTGGCGGCGGGCCGGCTGGCGGCGGGAGCGGCCCGGAGCATGGTGCGGGGGCCGAGGCCGCGCGGCGCGGGTGGCCGCGGCGGATCAGCCGGCTCGCCTGACCGCAGGCCCAGCGCGGCACGCAGTTCCGTGGCAAACCGGCCGCAGCTCGGATAACGGTCGGCCGGGTCCTTCGCCAGCGCGGTGGCGAGCACCGAGTCGACCGCCGCGGGTATCCCGCCGCGCCGTGCGCTAGCGGCCGGAGGGTCCGCGTAGATCTGCGCGTACATCAGGGTCTGGCCCTGGTCGGGACCGAACGGCGGGGTGCCGCATGCACGCCAGCGAATACTGGTCGGTCCGCCCGTCGAGGTCGCGGCCCTCGATCTGCTCGGGCGCGAGGTAGTCGAGGCTCCCGGCGGCCTGATCCGGCGCGATGACCTGCCCAGGCGGGAAGGCCTGGCTCATCCCGAAATCGGAGAGGTACGCGCGGCCGCTCGCGGCTCTGTCCCCCGCATCGTCGCTATCGAGGAGGATGTTGGCTGGCCGGACGTCACGGTGGATCAGGCCGTGCGCGTTCGCGGCATCCAGCGCCGATGCGATCTGGGCGATGACCCGCCAGGCCTGGCCGAGCGGAAGCGGGCCGGGCCGGCTGAGCAGCGACCGTCCGTCCCCGCCGGTGACATAGCGCATGGCGGCGTAGAGGGTCCCGTCCGCCTCGTCAGCCTGGAAGACCGGCACGATGTGCGGGTGGCCCAGCGCGGCGGCGGTGCGTGATTCGCTGATCATCCTGGTCCGGAAGCCGGTGTCGCGGGCCAGTTCCGGCATCATCACCTTGAGCGCGACCCGGCGCTGCAGGCGCTCGTCCTGGGCGAGATAGACGACGGCCCTGCTGCCCTGCCCGACGTACCCGTCCAGCCGGTAACCGGCGATCGTGCCGGGCAACCCCGCTACGGGCAGCTCCGGGCGGGTGGCGTGGCTCACCGAGGCCCCACCGGGCTCAAGATCTCGGCGGTGCAGCTCACGAACCTCCGCTCGCAGTGCGGCGGGCACCGCATGACCAGGCACCCGCGGGCGCGGCGACCGCGCCGTATCGCCACGATATTGACATTTGGCCAGGCCTGTCCGGCCAACCGGAAAGAGGCACCTTGATGTCGCGAACCTCCCCGCCCCGTTCGCGGTCGCGTGTTCAATGGTCGGCATGCCGGTATCTCTGCCGTTTACCGAAGCCGACATCAGGCTCGCCGCAGGAGCCAGGTCCTTCGAGCGAGGCCTGGAATACCTCGACGCGGTGCAGGATCAAGCACTGCGTCGCGGTCGGCTTGTCCGTACTGGAGATGAGCGAGGACGCGGGGCACCTGCGCATCCTCAGCCATTCGCGCCAACATAGGACCATGCGGTACCGGCGAGCTGTCGAGAAGGACTGCCGTCCACGCGAGTCACATTGGATCTTCCGCCGCGCTGATCTTTGATATACATTCCAGCTCACCGACGGGCTGCGGCACCGCGTCGGCCGCGGCCGGAAGCGGGAACGCGCGGCTCGCGAGGGAACACGCCGACCCTGCGCGCTGCTGTAGCGAGACGGAAGGGGTTGCGGTGGATCTGCGGCTGGACGGAAAGGTCGCCTTCGTCACGGGCGCCAGCAAGGGCATCGGCCGGTGCGTGGCCGAGTTCCTGGCCCGGGAAGGCTGTGACGTGGTCATCACCGCCCGGACCGCCGCGCCGCTTGAAGCCGCCGCGGAGAAGATCGCCGCCAATACTGGCCAGGCGGTGCTGCCGCTGGCCGGCGACATGAGCGTGACCGAGGACGTCCAGCGCTGCGTCGACGCCACTATCGAGCGTTTCGGCCACATCGACATCCTGGTCACCTGCGCGGGCAGTTCGCCCGGCGGGCTGCTCGAGGACCTGACCGAAGAGCAGTGGATGTCGAGCCTCAACCTGAAGTTCATGGGCTACGTCCGGTCGGTACGCGCGGTCATCGGCCACATGCGCCAGCGCGGCGAGGGCGCGATCGTGCTCGTCGTCGGCAACGACGGCCTCAAGCCCAGCTACTGGGAGATGACGGCCGGCGTGGCCAACGCCGCGGACATCAACTTCGCCTCCTCGGCCGCCGAACAGTACGGGCGATACGGGGTCCGCATTAACACCGTCAACCCCGGCCCGGTGAACACCGACCGGTGGGACACGCTGGAGAAGGCCTTCGCCCGCGATAAGGGCGTGACCCAGGAGCGCGCGCACGAGCTGGCCCAGCAGTCCATCCCCTTCGGCCGCATCTGCGAGCCGGAAGAGGTAGCGGCGCTGGTCACCTTCCTCGCCTCGCCGCTAGCCAGCTTCATCAACGGCGCCCATATCCCTGTCGACGGGGCGCAGCGCAAAGCCATCATGGACCAGTAGGAGCCCAGTGCAGGTGGGGACCCAGTGCAGGTAGGAGCCCAGTCCAGGGAGCCCAGTAAGGGAGCAGTGCCATGACCGACGCTACCGCCGCCGCCGACGCGCGGCCGCTCCAGGTGGAGATGAACGGCATCAACGTGATCGCCGAGTCCGAGCGCAAGGGCCGACCGCATGACCTGTTCTGGCCGTGGTTCGCGGCGAACGCCTCGGTCCTGGGGCTGAGTTACGGCTCGTTTGTGCTGGGATTCGGTATCTCGTTCTGGCAGGCGGTCGTCGTCGGCGTGGTCGGGATCGTGCTGTCGTTCCTGGCTTGCGGTTTCATCGCGGTGGCCGGCAAGCGGGGCTCGGCGCCGACGATGGTGCTCAGCCGGGCCGCCTTCGGGGTCAATGGCAACAAGCTTCCGGCGCTGATCTCCTGGGTGCTGACCGTGGGCTGGGAGACGGTGCTGGTCATCCTGGCCACGCTGGCCACGGCCACCGTATTCAGCCGGCTCGGCTGGGGTGGTGGCGACGGCACCAAGGTGGTCGCGCTGATCATCGTGGTGGGGCTGACCATCTTCGGCGGCGTGATGGGCTTCGACCTGATCATGCGCCTGCAGACCTGGATCACCGTCGTGACCGGGGTGGCCACCGTGGTGTTCATCGCGCTGGTGGCGGACAAGATCCACTGGTCCACGGTGTCCGGTATCCACAGCG
>WNGQ01012472.1_pt2 | contig 12977 bp, 8 predicted proteins | sample 5407661 | NCBI WGS metagenome assembly WNGQ01 (sample SAMN13153382, study PRJNA577476) | soil metagenome | isolation source: 60 cm soil or saprolite under Garry oak tree replicate 2 | place: USA:California | collected 2016-06-15
TTGGGCGCTGAGATCCCCGCTCTCGGTAATGCCACCGGCCGCGGTCGCCATCCGGCCCAGCGGCGCGAGCCCGCGGCCGATCAGCCACCGGCCGCCGATGGTCAGCAAAGCGATCAGCGCGCCGCCCGTGATGAGCTCGGTCGCGACCAGGTTCCGCACGGCCGCGGTCACCTCGTCGAGCGGGTAGGCAGCGACGACGAGCCGGCCCTTCGCGCGCTGGTACCTGATGATCGCCCGCAGCCTCGATCCGCCCGCGGCCGGGTCGAACAAGAATGGCCCGCCTTGCGCCAATATGCGCAGCCTGACCAGCGGCAGCGTCTCGAACCTCGCGGCGACCTGGCGCCCGAGCTCCGCGTCGCCGCGAATCACGGTGCCGCTGTGGGTGATCGGGTTGATGAACACGACGATGATCGGCGAGCCGGCCTGCTCCGGGCGCGCGATAGCGTCCGCCAGCCGAACATTGACCTGCGCGGCGAGATGACCGCGCAGCACGATCGCGCTCACCGCGCCCATGATCACGAGGAATACCGTCGTGATGGTGATCAGGCCGATGAGCAGACGGGATCGCAGCGACAGCCGTCCGGGACCGGACGGGCGGTACCCGTGGCCCGCCGAGGTCATCCCCCGTCCCTCGCGGGAGCCGCCGCGCCCGGCCCGTAGGTGGTGCCGGCCGCAGGGCGCAGCGCGTATCCGACCCCGCGCTGGGTGTGGATCAGCGGGGGGCCGAGCGGGTCGAGCTTGCGGCGCAGGTAGCTGACGTAGGTCTCCACGATCTGTGACTGGCCGCCGTAGTCCCAGCCCCATACGTGTTCAAGCAGCTGGGCGCGGGTGAGCACCCGGCCCGGGTGCCGCATCAGGAAGGCGAGCAGCCGGAACTCGGTGGGCGAGAGTTCCATTTGGGTGCCTGCCCGGTGAGCCGTCCACCTGGCCTCGTCGAGTTCGAGATCGCCGACCTGCAAGACGCCGGCGCCGCCGAGTTCGTTATCGGCGCCGTCGGCGTCATCCGGCGCGGCGCGGCGGACGCGGCGCAGTACCGCGCGGATGCGGGCCACCAGCGCTTCGACCGAGAACGGCTTCGCGACGTAGTCGTCGCCGCCGAGCGCGAGCCCGGTGACGGTGTCCGACGAGGTATCGCGGGCGGTCAGGAAGATCACCGGAACTTCGTTGCCGTCGGCGCGCAGCCGACGGCAAACCTCGAAGCCATCAAGGTCGGGGAGCACGACGTCAAGCACCACCAGGTCGGGGCGGTCCGCCGCCGCCTGGCGCAGCGCGTCACTCCCGGTGGCGGCGGTGGTAACGGTGAAGCCGTGGAAGCGCAGCGCGACCTGGACGAGCTCGCGGATGTTCAGCTCATCATCGACGACGAGCACCTTGGGGATGCGGTCACTTTCTGTCATGGCACTGCCTTTATCATGGCGCAGATCATGGCGCAGACGCAGGAACAGTGATGGCCCATCGGTGTTCCTATGGCACCGCCAACCGAACACCGATGGGCCATCACTGTTCACTCGGCCCGATGCGACTCAGCCTGATGTGACCTCTCAGCTTGATGATCAGCTTGACGATGGGCTTGACGACGGCGAAGGACTCGCCCCGCCGCCAGCGGCGCGCTTGGCCGGCGCGAGGATCAGCCGGGCGTCGCGCACCGCGCCGCTCTCCTGGCCGCCGACGAACACCAGGTCGCCGGGCGCCAGGCTGGCCGCGGCGGACTTGCTGCCATTCTTCCTGACGATGGTGTCGCTCGTCAGTGTCCATGTCCAGGTGGTGGCGTCGGGAGCACGCACAGTCACGCTCGTGCCGCTGGTGGCGACCACGGTGCCACGTTCGAACGCGATCTCGACGAACCCGCCGCCGGGCTTGCGCACCGTGAACTCGCCGTGCACGCCGTTGAGGCGGCGCAGCATCCTGACCAGGTACCTGGCGCGGGCACGAGTCACCGGGCTGGCCGCGGCGCCGGCGCCTAGCGTCGGCGCGGCAGCCGAGCTGAGCACCGAGCTGAGCACCGCCGCCTGCCCGTTGGCGGACGACCCGCCAGCCGATGACCCGTCGGCCGACCCGCCGGCGGGCGACGACGCGCCGACCGTGAGGCCCGCGGGCGCCGAGCCGCTGCCCGCCAGGTCCATGCCCGCGATCGCGCTACCCGTGACCAGCGCGGCCAGCACGACCCCCGCGACGATGCCGGCGCTCCATCGCCGCGCCCGGTGGCGATCTTTGGCAAAGTTGCTGCTCAGGCCGGGCTTGGCGGGGATAGGCTGGGTCGCGTCCCAAGGTTGTCCGCCGACCGGCTGGCCGTGGTAGTGCGGTTGATTGCCCCAGTTCATGTCATCCATGCGTGTAGAGTGCCTACCTGGCCTGGGATATGAGGCGGCGAAACCTGGGAGGATCCTGGGAGCCCGCACGCAATCTCCCGAACATTCACCCAACCGAGTCGCACGACCGCGGAGAACACAATGGACAGCGCAGGAACACCAGCGTCTCCTGAAATGCCCGGCGTCACCCAGCCCGCGGCCGGCGATGATGCGCTGGAGAATCACCTCGGCGGCGAGGAAGCGCGCAATTACCGGCGGTACGAACACGACATCGTCGCGCCGTATGTCGGACGGTCGATGCTGGAGGTCGGGTCGGGGCTCGGCGACTTTTCCGCGCAGTTCCTGCCCCGCCTGGAGCGCCTGGTGGTGAGCGACAGTGATCCCTACTGCGTCGAGCAGCTGTCCAAGCGCTACGAGGGCGATTCGAGTGTTGAGGTGCTCGAGCTCGCGCTGCCCGCGGAGGTACCGCTGGCCGAGCCGGTGGAATCCGTGGTGGCGATGAACGTGCTCGAGCACATCGCCGATGACGTCGAGGCGCTGCGCTGCCTCGCGCGGGTCACCGTGCCGGGCGGCCGGATCGTGATCTGGGTGCCCGGATACCAGCAGCTTTACGGAGAATTCGACCGGAGGATCGGGCACGTCCGCCGTTACACGCCGACGACGCTGCGGGCCGCGGTTGAGGCCGCGGGCCTGTCCGTCGAGGTGGTGAAGCCCATCAACTTCCTGGGCGGGATCGCCTGGTGGTTCGCGGTACGCCGGGCGAAGGTCAGCTACCCGAACCCCAAGATCGTCAAGATCTACGACCGGCTCGTGGTGCCCGCCACCCGGCTTATCGAGAGCGTCATCCGGCCACCGTTTGGCCAGACGGTCTTGTGCGTCGCCCGGGTGCCGGAGCGGCGCTCCTGACGACGGGGCCCGGCGCGCGCGGGCCGATCAAGCGCGGCTAGCCGCGGATCGCTACATGCGGCCGGGGACGGGGATGCCGAGCAGGCCGAGGCCGGTCAGCAGGGTCCGCAGCGTCAGCGCGGAAAGTGCGAGCCGAGAATACTTAACGGCTTCGCTGGGCGCGCCGAGCACGGGGCATTCCTCGTAGAACGTGGTGAACGAGCTGGCCACGTCGAACAGGTAGGCACACAGCCGGTGCGGCTCGGTCGTGTCCGCGACCTGCTGGACCGCCGTGCCGAATTCGAGCAGCCGCAGGCCCAGGGCACGCTCGGCCGGCTCGGTGAGGGTGATCGGTCCCGTGGCCCGATCCGGTTCCAGGCCCGCCCGGCGGAAGATCGACCGGATCCGCGCGGCGGCGTATTGCAGATACGGGCCGGTGTTCCCGTTGAGCGCGAGCATCCGGTCGAAATCGAGCGCATAACTGGAGTCACGGGCCACGGACAGGTCCGCGTACTTGAGCGCGCCGATCCCGACCGCCTCGGCGATGGCAGATCGCCGCGCCGCGTCCTCGTAACGGTCGGAGATGATCTTCTCCGCGCGATGCACGGCCTCGTCGATGAGCATCACCAGCCTGACCGGCTCGCCCGCTCTCGTTCGTAGCCGCTTGCGGTCGGCGTCGGTCACCAGGCCGATCACGGCGTGTTCCGCGACGATCTCATCGGTCAGCCAGCCGGCCAGGCGGGCGGTCGCGAACACCATCTGAAGGTGCAGGGACTGCTCGGATCCGACGACGTAGATGATCCGGTCGGCGTGCTGCTTCGTGATCCGGTACTTGATCGTCGCCACGTCGGTGGTGCCGTAGCCGTATCCGCCGTCGCTCTTTCGCAGCATGAGCGGGAGCGGCTTGGAGTCGCGGCCGGTGAAGCCGGGCGGGAACACGCAGAGGGCGCCGTCGCTGATCACCGCGATCCCCGCGGCCTGGAGCTCATCGCAGACTTCGGCCAGCATCGGGTTGTAGAAGCTCTCCGGTGCCATGTCCAGCGTGACCCCGAGCCTGGCGTAGATCTTGGCGAGGTACCGCAGGGACTCGTCGACGAGCACCTGCCACAGGCGCAGGGTCTCCTCGTCACCGGCCTGCAGTTCGACGACCCGCCGCCTGGCGCGTTCGGCGAAGGCCGGGTCGGTGTCGAACTTCGCCCGTGCCGCCTGGTAGAAGGCGGTGAATTCGCCCGCCGCGAGCTGCGCATCGGTGGCAGGCTCGCCCACGTCGAGCACGTGCTCGATGAGCATGCCGAACTGAGTGCCCCAGTCCCCGAGGTGAGCCTCACGGATCACCCGGTGGCCGAGGAATTCGAGCACCCGGCTGATCGCGTCGCCCACCACCGTGGCACGCAGGTGGCCGACGTGGAGCTCCTTGGCGACGTTCGGCCCGGAGTAGTCGACGACGACCGTTTGCGGCTCGGCTGCCGCTGCGACGCCGAGCCGCTCATCGTCGGACAGCACCTGGGCCTGGCCGGCGATCCAGTCGTCGCGCAGCCTGAAGTTGATGAAACCCGGGCCGCTCACCTCGGGCGCGTCGGACACGTCGGCCACATCGAGGTGGCGGGCGATTTCGGCCGCGACCTCGCGGGGCGGGCGGCCGAGCCGCTTGCCCAGGGCAAGTGCCACATTCGCCTGGAAATCGGCGAACTGAGATGGCCGGATCACCGGGTCGGTGGCAGCCTCGCCGGCCCCGAACGCGGCGGCGAGCGCGCGCTGCACCCGCCGCACGAGGACATCCTGCGGATCGGCCATGCGTCAAGCCTATCGGCCGCGCGGGTTGTGCTCGGGCAGGCGCCGCGCCACCGCCAGGCCCGCCGTGAGGCTGGCCGCGGCGATGCCCGCCATGGCGAGCGCGACGGCGTCGCCGCGGACGTCGCCGGGCGATCGCGAGCACGGCCACGAAGGCGCCTGCCACCGCGGCCACCAGGCCCAGGCGCCACCAGGTGTAAGGACGGGCCACGAGCGCGAGGACGCAGGTAGCCGTGGTGAACAGCGCGATCGTGGCGGCGGACCGGCTGGCGACGAGGCTCGCCGCGGGCTCAAGCCGGGCGAGCAGGTAGCTCGCGAAGGTGGCCACGGCGCACGCCGTTCCCGCTGGGATCGCGAACCTCAGCACTCGGGGCACGAAGCCGGGCCGGGCGCGCTGCGCGTTCGGCGCGAGCGCAAGGAAGAAAGCGGGCACCCCGATGGTGAGCGTCGAGATGAGGGTCAGGTGCCGTGGGAGGAACGGGAACTCCAGGCCCCGCAGGCCCGCCAGATTCGCCAGGCCGGTCAGGGCGACCGCCACGGCGAGCAGGACCGCGTAGACGGTCTTGGTGAGGAACAGCGCGGCGACCCGCTCGATGTTCCCGAGGACCCGCCGGCCCTCGGCGACGACGTACGGGAGTGCGGCGAAGTTGTCGTCGAGCAGGATGACCTTGGCGACGGCGCGGGTGGCGCCGCTGCCCGAGCCCATCGCGACGCCGAGGTCGGCGTCCTTGAGCGCGAGCACGTCGTTCACACCGTCGCCCGTCATCGCCACGGTGTGCCCGGCCGATTGCAACGCGGCGACGAAGACGCGCTTCTGCTGGGGGGACACCCGCCCGACCACCGAGTTGGCTTCGAGCGCGCTGGCGATGACGCGCAGGTCCGCCGGCGCGGCGTCGGTGCCGGGAAGCGTGCGGGCGTCCAACGGATGGCTGGCACCGGGAATGCCGAGTTCGGCCGCTACCGCGCCCACCGACGCCGCGTTGTCGCCGGAGATCACCTTGATCGCCACGCCCTGGGCGGCGAAGTAACGCAAGGTCTCCCGTGCCTGCGCGCGCACCCGCTGGCGCAGCACGATCAAGGCCGCGGGCTCGACCGCGGCACCGCCGGCGAGCCGGTCAGGGTCGGCGAGCGCCGCGGGGTCCACCTGACCGGCGACAAGCACCCGCAAGCCGGACCCGGCGATCTTCTCGGCGGCCACGCGGGCGGGATCGGCCTGCGGCAACAACACGTCGGGCGCGCCCATCACCCACGCGCCGCCCGGGTCGAATGAGGCGCCGCTCCATTTGCGCGCGGATGAGAACGGCACCGCCTCGACCGCCCGCCAGGCCGGTGCTTCTTGTGCTCGCCCGTCTCCCGCCGTGCCCGCGAGGGCGCCTGCCGGGTGCCCCGCGAGGGGGGCCCCGAGCGGGCTCGCTGGGGGGCTCGTTGTTGGGCGCAGCCCATCGGCGATCGCCCGCAAAGTGGCGTTGGGCCGCTCCTGGAGGGCGGCGAGTTCGGCGAGGGCCCGGCGAACCGGCAGGCCATCGCGGAGCTCGCGTATCTCGTCAAGGTGCATCCCGCCTTCGGTCAAGGTGCCCGTCTTGTCCAGGCAGAGCACGTCCACCCGGGCGAGCACTTCGATGGCGGGCAGCTCCTGGACCAGGCAGCGGCGCGCGCCGAGCCGTATCACCCCCACCGCGAACGCGACGCTGGTGAGCAGCACTAGACCTTCGGGGATCATCGTGACGATTCCGGCCACCGTGCCCGAGATCGCGTCCGCGAACCCTTCGTTGCGCGTGACCAACTGGCTCGCCGTGAGCAGGATGGCGACCGGGATGATCAGCCACGTGATGAGCTTGAGAAAGCGGTCGATCCCGGCGCGCAGTTCCGAGCGGGCGAGACTGAACCGGCTCGCTTCCTCGGCGAGCCGCGCGGCGTAGGCGTCGCGCCCGACCTTGGTGACGGTGGCGCCGCCGGACCCTGCGGTCACGAAGCTCCCGGACAGAACCTGGTCCCTGTCGGCCTTCGGCACCGGATCTGCCTCACCGGTGAGCAGGGACTCGTCGATCTCCAGGCCGGCCGAGCGGATGACGGTGGCATCGACGACGATGCGGTCACCCGCGCCGAGCAGGATCTGGTCGCCGAGCACGATCTGCGAGGGGTGCAGTTCGGTGTCTCGGCCGTCGCGCCGCACGCGGACGGGCTCTTCGCCGATGAGCGCGAGCCGGTCGAGAGTCCGCTTGGCCCGTAGCTCCTGGAGGATGCCGATTCCGGTGTTCGCCACGATGACGAGGCCGAACAGAGCGTCCGGCGGCTGCCCGAAGATGAGGACGATGACGCAGAGCGTGCCCACGATGGCGTTGAAAACCGTGAGGATGTTGCTACGGACGATCTCCGTGGCCGACCGGCTGGCCGCTCTTGGCACGTCGTTGCGCTGACCGCGCGCGATCCGCTCCGCGACCTCGGCACTGCTCAGGCCCGCGGCCTTGGTGCCCGCTGCCACTACGGGACACCACCCCCTTGGGTCCACCGATACCGAGCGCTGCCGTTGCCAAGCGTAGTGGTCGGACGCGGGAGCGTCCGTTGGCATTCCGGCGGGCGAGTGCCACCGGACCAGTGGTGATGGCGCCGCAAGCACCCGGGCCGTGGTCTACCGGCGCGGGTCACGAGCGGCGCAGGAATCCGGTTCGTGCCGGGCCGAGTCGTTCCCTGATCCGCTCCGTGATCTGCCTGTCCGCGAGCGTCGCGGCGAGCTCGCAGGCCGAGGCGATCCCCTTGGCGGTCGATGCGCCGTGTGCGATGACGACCGTGCCGTCCAGGCCGAGCAGGGCCGCGCCGCCCTGGCTGTCGGGATCGAGCCGCGCGGCCAGCGCCCGCAGGCGGCCACGCTGAAGCAGCGCGCCCAACCGCGCGGCCGGCGACCCGGCAATAACGCCGCGAAGCTGCTGCACCGAGTACCGCGCTGTGCCCTCGAGGGTCTTGAGCGCCACGTTCCCTGTGAACCCCTCGGTCACTATGACGTCCACCCGGCCCGCCAGCAGCTCGCCGCCCTCGACGTTCCCCGCGAAGCTGAGGGCCGGACCGCTGCCCGGCGGCTCACTTGCCGCCGCCGCGAGCAGCTCGTGCGCGCGGCGTATCAGCTTGTTCCCCTTCCCCGGCTCGGAACCGATCGTCAGCAGCCCGACCTGCGGCCGTTCGATCCCGTGGGCGGCCTGCGCGTAGGCGACGCCCAGCTGTGCGAACTGGACCAGCATCTCGGGCTTCGGATCGGCGGTCGCGCCGGCGTCGATCAGCACCGTCGGCGTTGGCTGCGTGGGCAGCACGACCGCCAGCGCTGGGCGCATCACGCCAGGTATGAGGCGCAGCCGGAGGCCTGCTGTCGCCACGACGCCTCCGGTCGGGCCGGCGGAGACAACTGCGACCGCCTGGCCGCGCCGGATGAGCTGGCATGCCACCGCCACGCTGGAGCGCGGGCGCCGCCCGCTGGCGAGCGCTCCCTCGCCCATGCTCAGCGCATCCTCGGCGGGAACGATCGGGATTTCCCTGTCGGCGCCGTGCTCGGCCAGCAGGGGCCGGAGCCGGGCCGGGCGCCCGGTGAGCACGATACGGATGTCGTGATCGCGGACGGCGGCAACCGCTCCGGTGATCACATCTTCTGGAGCATGATCGCCGCCCATGGCGTCGACCGCGACAACTGGCCGCGTCAGGGTGTCACCGATCCTGTCTGCGGGAAGGCGGCGGCGTCCCTCATGTCGGCCACCCTCTCACTGTCCTGATCTCTTCATTATCCGCACACCGCTGCGATGATTCCGCCGCATCGGCGGTGCGGATCGACCGATCCGCGAAATGTGGAGTGGCCAGTCAGGGGCCTGCGGCCTGCGGTGAGCGTGGTGTAATGGCACCGGTTCGGGGTGTGAGCGGGCCGGGGGGCAGCTGTTAACGGGCGTTCAGCACGGTGACGGTTGCCGACGGGAGTGCCGGGGGAGACCACCGCCGAGATCATGTGGCACACTACTTCGGCCGACAGCGAGCATGGTGGGGACGCGCGCAGCAAGCAGCGCTTGAGCTGACAAACCGTCGGCAACCTCAGAGGTCAAGTAGGAACGCACGAAGTTACAGATGCGTTTCAATGTTGTGACCGTTTCGTTTGGTCACGCCCGTGAACGGTGATCCAGGTGACGCGAGCTACGTCACCGACCGTGTGGGCTGGCCTGTTCGCACCCAGGCCCGACTGGGCGCGACCGACCGAAGGGAGTCGCGTGACTGCACTCCAGGACATACCGTCCGCGCCACGTTCTGCCGGCCGCCGGTTCCGCGCGTACTCCGTGAAGCACCTCGATGAGCTCACCGCACGGGCTGGTCTGAGCGCTGCCGAGCGGCTTGCGGTACGGGCGGTCGCCACCGTGTTGCCGTTCCGCACCAACTCCTACGTCGTGGAGGAGTTGGTCGACTGGTCGACCGCGCCGGACGACCCGATCTACCGACTGGTGTTCCCGCAGGCCGACATGCTGCCCGACGATGACGTGCAGCGAATTTCAGGCCTGCTCGCACGGGGAGCCCCCGAAGCTGAGGTGCGGCTTGCCGCACACGCGGTGCGAATGAGGCTGAACCCCCACCCTGCCGGGCAGCTTGTCCTGAATGTGCCGAGCGACGGCGATGGGCAGCAGTTGCCAGGCGTCCAGCACAAATACCCGGAGACCGTTCTGTTCTTCCCCAAACAGGGGCAGACATGTCACGCCTACTGCACGTACTGCTTCCGGTGGGCGCAGTTCGTGGGTGAGCCTGACCTGAAGATGGCGACCGACGACATCGAACGGCTGGTCGCTTACGTCGGTGATCACCGCGAGGTGACGAGCGTGCTGTTCACCGGCGGAGATCCCATGATCATGGGGGCGCCGGTGCTCCGCCGCTACATCGAGCCGTTGCTCGACCCGCGGCTTGATCATTTGGAGTCGATCCGGATCGGCACCAAGTCGCTCGCGTACTGGCCCCACCGCTTCGTCAACGATCCCGATGCCGACGATACGTTGCGGCTGTTCGAACAAGTCGCGCGCTCTGGGCGGAGCCTGGCCTTCATGGCGCACTTCTCGCACCCGCGGGAACTCGAGCCCGCGGTCGTCAGCGAGGCGGTGCGGCGGATCAACGGTACCGGTGCCGTCATCAGGACACAGGCGCCGCTCATCCGTTCCATCAACGATGCTTCGGAGACATGGGCCGGCATGTGGCGCCGCCAGCAGCGCATGGGGATGGTGCCTTACTACATGTTCGTCGAACGCGACACCGGGCCACAGGACTATTTCGCCGTCCCGCTGGCCCGCGGCTATGAGATCTTCCGCGACGCCTACCGGAGCGTCTCGGGACTGTGCCGGACCGTGCGCGGTCCGTCCATGTCGGCGACACCGGGAAAGGTGTGCGTCGATGGCGTCGCGGAACTCGCGGGCCAGCGCGTGTTCGTCTTGCATCTGATCCAGGCTCGCGACCCGGCGCTGGTCGGCAGGCCGTTCTTCGCCCGTTATGACCCGTCAGCGAAATGGCTGACCGACTTGGAGCCGGCCTTCGCCGACAGGTTCCCTTTCGATCCGGCACTGGATCCGGGGCCAGCTCTCGAATGAGGTTCCCCGGATAGACCCCCTCCCGCTACGGGTACGGCCCGCCAGGCAAGCCTGGCGGGCCGTACCCGTTCCGCGGCAGCCTGGCACGCGGCGCACGGCCGGCTCCCGCGCGCCAACTTCGTGAGTGCGAGCCCTTGCCCCGGCCTGTCCGGTCATTGAGTCGAGGCCAATTCATAGGTGGCGGCGGCAGTCAGGGCGGCGAGCAATAGGCGGTGCCGATGTTTTCTCACCATGCGAGTTGGATCTTGCTCATATGCTGAGATTCCCCATGATCGCGGTGGATTTTATACACATGGAGCATAAAATCCACCGCGATCATGGAATGCGGCTGGGCCGGGGTTTGAAAATCCACCGCGATCATGAAGACGCGGCCCGGGCGAGGGTGCCGGGCGGGCGGTTCGCCGTCTTCCCACACTTGTTTCACCAAATTCGCGCCCGAGTGTGTGTCACGAACGCAGAGAGGAGCTTGCCTGTGTAGGTGAGGAGGTTTCTTGATGCGGTGCTGTACGAGAGATGAAGATTGATGGCCCTTCGGAGCCGCCCTGAACATGCCTTCCCCTTTGGGGTGGGTCTCCCCGCTGGTCGTGCCGCAGGAAGTCGTCTCTAGTGGATAGGCGGTCGCTTTCTTTCTGGGCTTTCTTAGCCGGTGGGTGGGTTCTGTTGGCCTCAGGTCACAGCGTGCGGGTGGGCGCCCTGCCGGGCCGCCACCGCCAGTCGCCGGGATCGCCCTCCTCGGCGACGATCCGGTTGCGGATGGTTCCGACGCCGTCCACGGTGGCTTCGATGACGTCGCCAGGAGTCAGCCACACCGGTGGCTGCCGTGCGAATCCGACGCCTCCGGGGGTACCCGTGGCGATGACGTCCCCGGGGTGCAGGGTGGTGAAGGAGGAGAAGAACTCGACGCAGCTCGGGACGTCGACGATCATCTGCGAGGTCCGCGCCGACTGCATGACCTGACCGTTGAGCACCGCGCTGATGGCGACGTCGGAGACGTCGACTTCGTCGGTCGTGACGACTTCAGGGCCGATCGGCATGCTGCCGTCGAAATTCTTGCCCGGCGTCCATTGGGAGCCGACGCGTTGCCAGTCCCGCGCCGAGGCGTCGTTGAGCACGACGTAGCCGGCGAGGGCCTCGATGGCCTTTTCCGCCGGGATGTAGCGCCCGCCCTTGCCGATCACGAGCCCGAGCTCGGCCTCGTAGTCGAAGCGGTCGGTCAGGGCCGGCTTGACCAGGTCGGCGTACGGGGCGAGCACGCTCTCGCGGCCGCGGACGAACACGTCTGGCCAGGCCGGGACATCCCGCCCGCCCTCAAGGACGTGCTCACGGTAGTTCAGGCCCACGCACAGGACGCGCCCCGGTGCGGGAACGGCGGGTCCGAGATCGGCCGGTTCGTACTCGCGACCGTCGCGATCCGCGAGGCTGCGGGCGGCGTCCATCGCAGCCGGGCCCGCCTCGAGCAGCGAGCTGAGCGAGGCGAAGCGGTGATCCCCGCTCGCCTGGCCGAGATCGACGTAACCCGAGCGGCCACGCACGTGCAGTCGTAGTCCGTCCGCGGTGGCAATGGTGGCAAGCCTCACGTGGCAGATCTCCCTTGTGGTGATGATGGTGTGGTGACGATGGTGAGGTAACCGTGGTCAGGCGCCGGGTACATGTCGGCGCTGCCGCGCGCGAGCGACCGCGTCGGCAGGGCCCGCCTTCCCAGGCGGTGGCGCCGAAGTAGCGGCGCTTGTCTGGCGTTTAGATTGGTTGCCCGAATCGGATTGGTTGAGCATAGGTCTGACTGGCAAACGGGTCAAGAGGGCTCGATGGCAATGTTTCACAACAGTTGGCTATGGTTTCGATTAATTGGTACGATTGGTTGAGTACTGAATCATCGACGCGGGTCGGGGCGGACAAGGATGGCGATCGCGACACATGTAATGCCTGGCGGCCAGGGGCGGGAGCTTGCCGAGTTCATCCTCGCCGAGTCGCAGCGCGCTGGGCTGGGCCCGGGCGGCCGGCTGCCGACGGAGCGCCAGCTGGCCGTCGATTTCGGCGTGACGCGCTCGGCGGTCCGGCACGCGCTGAAGATCCTCGAGGCGCAGGGGCGCATCTCCCGAGAGGTGGGCCGGGGGACGTTCCTGCGCGACACCGACGGATCGGGCGGCGAGTACGGCGCGGGGGACGGCGACGTGACGTCGCGGCTGGACGATGTCGGGCCCGCCGATGTGATGGCCGTCAGGCGGCTGATCGAGCCCATGGTGATGCCGCTCGTCGTGGCCTGGGCAACGGCTCGCGACTTCGAGGAGATGCAGCGGTGCCTGGCGGGCGGGGACGCCGCACAGACGCATGAGGACTTCGAAGCTTGGGACCTCGCCCTGCACCGGTGCATTATCGCGGCCAGCCACAGCCAGCTGCTCGT
>WNGQ01005054.1_pt1 | contig 12973 bp, 15 predicted proteins | sample 5407661 | NCBI WGS metagenome assembly WNGQ01 (sample SAMN13153382, study PRJNA577476) | soil metagenome | isolation source: 60 cm soil or saprolite under Garry oak tree replicate 2 | place: USA:California | collected 2016-06-15
AGAAACAGGCCGGAATTGTCGCCGCAATCGAGCATCGCCTCTTTCGGATCACGCGCGGCCTAATTCGGCCGGCACCGGCTCATAGGGGTCGGCGATGCCGAGCTTGGCGAGTAGGTCGGTTTCGAGGGCCTCCATCACGCGGGCATCATTCGGTTTTTCGTGATCGTGACCGGTGAGATGAAGAATGCCGTGGATCACGAGGTGCGCGGCATGCGCGGCAAGGGTCTTGCCTTGGGCGCGGGCTTCGCGCGCCACCACTCCATGGCCCAGTGCGACATCGCCGAGATAGGGCTCGTCCGACGATGCGGAGGGGAATGACAAGACATTGGTGGGTTTGTCCTTGCCGCGGAATGACGCGTTCAAGGCGCGCAGCTTCGCATTATCGGCGAGGAGAATGGTGAGCGTAAGGCCAGAGGATTTCGACCCCCGCCCGGTGCGCCGACGCGCGCCGGCCTTCCCACTGCGGGGGAAGGCGTGATCTTGAAGGGCGAGGCGCGCGGCGCGGCGGATCAGGCGCAGCACGGAAGAATCGTCGCGCCAGCGCGGATCCTCCACCACCACGGGGATGGCGGCACGTTTGCGCGGCGCCGACGCGCGGCGGCGGGATTGCGGCTTCATTCCCGTTCGGGCCTGGGTTTTGCGCCGCGGCGCGGTCTTGCGCCCTGCTCATGGGAATCATAGGCGGCGACAATGCGACTCACCAAGGGATGACGCACCACATCGCCCGCGCCGAAACGTGCCATGCCGACGCCTTCCAAACCGCCGAGGTAGCGCACAGCTTGGTCAAGGCCTTCGGGCCCGGCCGGAAGATCGCTCTGCGACGGATCACCCGTGACAACCATGCGGGAATCTTCGCCGAGGCGCGTCAAGAACATCTTCATCTGGGCCGGCGTGCAGTTCTGTGCTTCGTCCAGAATGACAAAGGCGCGCGACAGCGTGCGCCCGCGCATAAAGGCGAGCGGCGCCACTTCGATGGTCCCGAACTCCATCAGCTTCGTGCAGCGATCGCCCATTACCTCGAACAGCGCGTCATAGAGCGGCCGCAGATAGGGGTCGATCTTTTCCTTGAGATCTCCGGGCAAAAAGCCGAGGCGCTCGCCCGCTTCCAGAGCGGGGCGCGACAGAATCAGGCGCTCGACGCGGCGCTCGTGCAGAAGGTGCGCGCCGAAAGCCGCCGCGAGATAGGTCTTGCCCGTGCCGGCCGGCCCCAAGCCGAACACCAGCTCATGCTTGCGCATCAGATCGATATAGGCGGTTTGCGCCATGTTGCGCGGCCGCGTGGCTTTGCCCGATGCCGTGCGAAGCCGTGCGCCATCGCCTTCCGCATGGGGAAGTTCATGCGCGTCGGGCGCCGTAAAGCTGATCTCGGCATCGACATCGCCCAAAGTGAGCTCTTCGCCGGCTTCCAGACGCCGATACAGCGCGCGCAATATTGTTGTCACGCGTTCGCGCAGCTCCGGCGTGCCCTCGACGGAAATCAGATTGCCGCGCTGGGCGAGCCGGACGCCGAGCTTCTGCTCCAGGCGCACAAGGTTGCGGCTGTGGCTGCCGGCCAGCGAGGACAACAGCGCATTGCGCTTGAATTCCAGCGTGACTTGCTCGCGCGTGCCGATGTTCGAATGGGTGCCGTGGCGCGGGTTCAATGCGCGACCGCCCTTTTCGCCGCGGGCGCCTTGCCATCGGCGAGCGCACCCCTCAGAGAGTTCGGCAGAACTTCGATGATCTTCACGCTGCGAAGCTCTCCGATCAATGGGGCGGCGCCATCGACATGCACCGGCTGCAGATAGGGGCTGCGCCCAACCCCCTGCCCGTGTCTGCGCCCCGGCTTCTCGAACAGTACCGAAAGCGTGGCGCCAGCGCAGCTTTGATTGAACGCGTTTTGCTGTTGGGTGAGAAGCGCCTGCAATTTCTGGAGCCGATCGTCCTTTACGGTATCGGGAATCTGCCGCGCCGCAGCCGCCGCGGGGGTTCCGGGCCGGGCGCTATATTTGAAGGAAAAGGCCTGGGCGTAACCAACCTCGCGCACCAGAGCCAGGCTCGCTTCGAAATCACCGTCGCTCTCGCCGGGGAAGCCCACGATAAAATCGGATGACAGCGCGATATCGCGGCGCACCTCGCGCAGGCGCGACACGATACGCAAATAGTCCGCAGTCGTATGACCGCGATTCATCGCGGCGAGGACACGGTCCGAGCCCGACTGCACCGGCAGATGAAGATAGGGCATCAGCGCCTCGACATCGCCATGTGCGGCGATCAGATCGTCATCCATGTCGCGCGGATGGCTCGTGGTGTAACGCAGCCGCTTCACGCCTTCGATGCGCGACAGATGGCGAATGAGTTGTGCAAGACCCCATTTGGTCCCGTCCGGTCCTTCGCCGCGATAGGCATTCACATTCTGTCCCAGCAGGGTTATCTCGACGACGCCATTTTCTGCAAGGCGTCGCGCCTCTTCGGCAATCTGCGCCGCGGGCCGCGAGAATTCCGCGCCGCGCGTATAGGGAACGACGCAAAAGGTGCAGAACTTGTCGCAACCTTCCTGGATGGTGAGGAAGGCGGTGGCCCCTGGCGCAGCGCGCTCCTCGGGGAGATGATCGAATTTGTCTTCGGCGGGAAAATCGGTCTGGAGCACATGCCCCCCTTCGCGCGCGACACGGGCGATCATCTCTGGGAGGCGATGATAGGATTGCGGCCCGACGATCATGTCGACGGCCGGCTGGCGCGCCATGATCTCGGCGCCCTCGGCCTGGGCGACGCAGCCCGCGACCGCCACCAGCATGGGGCTGCCCGCTTCGGCGCGGCGCATCTTGAGCTGCTTCAATTTGCCGAGCTCGGAATAGACCTTCTCCGTCGCCTTTTCCCGGATGTGGCAGGTGTTGAGGATCACCATATCGGCACCCTCGGCTGCGTCCACGGGCGCATACCCCAAGGGCGCCAGCAGATCCGCCATGCGGGCGGAATCATAGACGTTCATCTGGCAGCCATAGGTCTTGATGTAGAGCTTTTTCATGCCGGCCGGCTTTGGAAATGGTGCGCGTTATGCGGAAAAGTCGGGGTTAACACAACGGGGGCTCATGCGGCCTCCTCCGTTTCGGCCTCGTTCAAGGCCTCGATCAGGGCCTCGTCCTGTACTGGCTGCGGCTCGACCTTCGAGCCGGAGAGCGCAGCTGTGAGCCCCGCCCGAACCGCGGCCTCGCAACGGGCCGCCAGCTCCTTGCGTCCGCCGGCCTCATCGATGGTGATCGGCCTATGGAACTCGACAATGACATCCATCGGGCCCGATTTCAGCGCTTCCCACAGATGGGGGACCAGCTCCATGTCGCCATACCAGGCATAGAAGGGGCGGTTTTCCCGGCCCATGGGCATGCCGTGCAGGCCGACCAACGCAATCGAAACCGGCTGCACGCTGGCGTGGCGTTGATGATGCGCGGCATCCTCCCCAAGCTCCAGTTCGGCAGCCGACAAAAGCGCGCTGCGGAACGGGAGCACGCGATTGCCATCGCTCGACGTGCCCTCGGGAAACAGCACCAGCGCGTCGCCTTCCAACAATCGCCTGCGGATCGTATCGCGGTCTTCGAGCGCTTTCCCCCGTTCGCGGCGAATGAAGATGGTCCGCTGCAGCCGCGCCAGAGTACCGAAAAACGGCCACTGAGCCACTTCGATCTTGGCAACGAAAGAAACTGGCGCCACCGCCGAGAGAATCGGAATATCGAGCCAGCCAGTATGGTTTGCGGTCATCAGCCCGCCGCCGCGAATGGGCGCGCCCAGCACCGAAACGCGCACACCGAAGAGACGGCAGACAAACCGGTGATAGCGATAAGGAATGCTTCTGCGGGCAGGGAGGCGCAGTTTCACCGCGGCCCATTGCAAGGGCAGCAAGATCACCGTGACGACGACGAAGACAAGCAGAATGGAAAAAGCGCGCAGCTTGGTCATGGTCGCTGCCTCGCGCGAGACCCCGTCATTATTTCGCGGGGCGATCGGGTTTCTTGCCGCCCTTGGGGACCCCATAAAGCTCGAGCCGATGATCCACGAGCTCGAAACCCAATTCCTCCGCAACGCGCCGCTGGAGCTTTTCGATGTCCTCGTTGACGAATTCGATGACGCGGCCGGTCGATACGTCGATCAGATGATCGTGGTGCTCGCTGATCTCTTCGTAACGCGAACGTCCGTCGCGAAAATCGTGTCGCTCGAGGATGCCGGCATCTTCGAACAGCTTGACCGTGCGATAGACCGTCGCAATCGAAATATGCGGATCCACCGAGATGGCGCGCCGGTACAATTCCTCGGCATCGGGATGGTCATAGGCTTCGGCGACGACGCGCGCGATGATGCGGCGTTGCTCCGTCATCCGTAGGCCCTTCACCATGCAGGCCTTTTCGATGCGATTGAGATTTTCTTCTACCCGGTTCAATTGGGGATCTCCCGCCTTCAAGGCGCTATCTTAATGGAGACGAAGCCTCATTCCCATGGCCTCGCAACGGCAAAGGCGACCGTAACATCAATGCATCGACCAGAAGCCCACCGGGCCGGCGATAATAGAGGCGTCTTCGCCCCGTCGTCGCGAACCCTGCCGTGATATAGAGCGCGAGCGCGGCTGCATTGTCCTCGGCCACTTCGAGGAACATCTCTTGCGCCTTTCGCGCCAAGGCTTCGGCCGCCGCTTCAGCGAGGAGAATCCGCGCGAGGCCTGAGCGGCGCGCGCTAGGCAGCGTGCCGATGCTGAGAATTTCCGATTGTCCCGCGGCGGCCTGGATGAGGATGAAGGCCTGCGATTCAGTCGCAGACGCATCCTTGGCCGTGAGAGCGAACACACCCTGCCCTGCCAGCAAGGAGCGAAATGATGCTTCGTCCCAAGCATCCTCGAAACATTGGCGATGGAGCAATGCGAGCAACGCCGCATTGTCGCTGGGCGCAACGCGGCGCGATACGCTCACGAAACAATCCCCGGGAGCTTCGCATCGGGCGCGCGCAAGTAAAGCGGCTTGGGCGGCAGACTTTCGGGCATATCGGCTGCAAGCCTTGCCACGAACACGGCATCGGGTTGGCGCACCAGACTGTCGACGGACTGCAGTCCGGCCTGTTCCAGCATAGGCCTGACGGAATCCGCAGCCGTTCCGGCGAGCAACACCGGACCGTGACCCGGCGCCAGCCCGACGATTCTTTTCGCACTCGCTTCGAGCGGGATGAGTTCTGGCGCCACGAGAGCCCCGCGCGAGATGGAACGTGCGCCGAGATAAATTTCGCCGCGTTTGGCGTCGGCCACGGCGAAGGCCGAGAAAATGTCCGGCCGCTTTTCCAAGGCCTCTTGCGCCATGGCATCGAGCGTCGTCACGCCGATGACCGGCCGCTTCAACGCAAGACCGAGCGCACGCGCAAAAGCGAGACCGACGCGTTGCCCGGTAAAGGTGCCGGGGCCTGTGGTCACCGCGATCCTGTCGAGCGCCGCAAAGGAAACGCGGGCGCCCCGCATCAGCCCATCCACCATGGGCGCGAGGGCTTCGGCGTGACCGCGCGCCATCAGGAGATGCTCATGGGCGAGCGTCTCTCCCTCCGCCACAAGCGCCGCCGAACAGGCGCCGAGCGCAGTATCCACGGCGAGGATCATCACTTGGGCTTCGCCCCGGCGTGGTTAGAGAATCCGGCAGGCTTCATCGAAATCGAGACGCCCGGCGCGAGGCCTCAAGACTGTCTCATCTCCATAGCCGAGATTGCACAGGAAATTGGACTTGATCGTCGTGCCGGCGAAGAATTCGCGGTCGACGCCGGCATTGTCGAAGCCCGACATCGGACCGCAATCCAGGCCCACCGCACGCGCCGCGATCATCATATAGGCGCCTTGCAGCGAACCGTTGCGAAAGGCGGCTTCGGCAATCTCGGCCGGGCTCTTCTGGCTCCAGGATTCCTTGGCGCCCGGATTGGGGCTGAGCTTGTCCAGCATTTCGTAGAATTTTGTATCGTAGGCGATGATGGCGGTGGCCGGCGCCGACATCGTCTGTTCGACATTGCCCTTGTTCAGATGCGGCTTCAGCCGCTCTTTCGCTTCCTTCGAAATCACGAACACAAAGCGGGCCGGCGTGGTGTTGTTGGTCGTCGGACCCCAGCGGGCCAAATCGTAGACCGCCATCAGCATTTGCCGCGTCACGGGCTCGGCACGCCATTTGCGATGGGTACGCGCCTTGCGGAAGAGGACGTCCAGCGCGTCGTCATTGACGGCTCGGCTCACGATCAATCGCCTTTCATTTGCGATGATATTTTCGCTTACGATAGGTCACTGAGCGAGCGCGGGCAATCGCGCCGTCCTATTTGGGCACCTTCACTTTGCGCTCGATAGCATCCCAGATAAGGGCAGCCCCATCGGCACCGCCGAAGCGCTTCAACTCCTGGATGCCAGTCGGCGAGGTGACGTTGATCTCGGTGAGGTAGTCCCCGATCACATCGATGCCGGCGAAGATCAGGCCTCGCGACTTGAGCTCGGGTCCGATGGAATCGCAGATGGCAAGGTCGCGGGAGGAGAGCTTCACGGGCTCCGGGCGTCCTCCAACATGCATGTTCGAGCGTGCCTCGCCCGCGGCCGGCACACGGTTGAACCCACCGATGACTTCGCCGTCGACAAGAATGATCCGCTTGTCGCCCTTGCGAACCTCCGGAACGTAGCGCTGCACCACCACGGGCTCGCGATAGAACTGGGTGAACATTTCGAGCAGGGCGTTGAGGTTCTCATCATCCGGCTTGAGCCGGAAGACGCCGGCGCCACCATTGCCGTAAAGCGGCTTGAGCACGATGTCCTTGTGCTGCTCACGAAAGGCGCGAATTTCGGCAGCGTCCGAACCGATCAAAGTGGGCGGCATCAGATCCTTGAAATTCGTGACAAAGAGTTTTTCGGGCGCATTGCGGACGTGGAAGGGATCGTTCACGACCAGCGTTGCCGGATGGATGCGTTCGAGAAGATGCGTCGCGGTGATGTAAGCCATATCGAACGGCGGATCCTGGCGCATGAGCACCACGTCGGCTTCGGAGAGATCGTAGCGGGTGGAATCGCCAAGCGTGAAATGATTGCCGCGTTCGTTTCTGACCTGGAGCGGACGCACGCGCGTCACGAGTTTCGTATCGCGCAGTGTGAGATCGCGCGGCCCGTAATAGAGCAGCCTATGCCCACGCGACTGCCCCTCCAGCGCCAGCGCGAATGTGGAGTCGCCCGCAATGTCGATGCGCTCGATCGGATCCATTTGTATCGCAACGGCGAGCACCATCGGATCGCAGCTTTCAGTTGAGCCGGCGCTTCAGCGCATGCAGCGCGAACGCGGCTTCATTGGAAACGTGATCGCTCGAGCGCGGCAGCTTGAGGCAGGTTTCATAGGCGCCTCGCGCATGGGACAGCGCGCCCGTCGATTCCTGCAGCCGCCCGAGCTCCAACCATGCGGCGCTGCGGCGCGGCGCGATCATGGTCATGCGGCGCAATATCTCGATGGCACGCGCCGTGTCGCGGCTCTTCAGCGCGCGGTTTTTGATGTTGTTTTGCAGCCGGAGCAACACCTCGACATCGCTGACAGGAGCGAAGGGATCAGGGGAATCGGAGGAGCCGGGCTCCGGAAGGACCAGCGGCGCCCCAAGGCTCGGCGCGATGACGCGTTCGCGGTCCAGCACCGCGCCACCATTGAAGGGATCGATGATCGCCTCGCTGCCCTTTACCGCCACGCGCATCAGGAAATGACCTGGCGCGTAGAGGCCTTGCGCTTCCATATGGCTGGCCCGCGCGGCATGGATGTACAGGATGCCGAGCGCGACCGGCAGACCGCGCTTGCGCTCGATCACCACCATCAGATCGGCGTTCTCGGGGTCGTCATAATCCCCGCGCTCGCCCTCATAGCCATAATGCCCGGCGATCACCGAGGACAGCGCGCGGGCCGCACTGTCGCCGTCGCGCGCGAAGGCGCCTTCGGCGCGGACTCGCTCCACAAGTTCCGACAGATGGTTGCGAAAACGATCCAGCTTCCAATCGGGATGATCGAGCGCGGCGAGCATCAGAGCCGCCGTCGCCAGGTCGTGCGGCCCATCACCCGCCTGTCCCAGCCGCGCGAGATAATCGGAAGGTGTCTCTTCGTGGGTAGCAAGCGCGGCGGAACCCGGATTGCTCATTATTGTTGGGGTTGTGCCGAAAAGCCGTAGCGGATCGGATCGCTCTTCAGCACCACGTAATTCTCCACCCGTTTGACGCCGTTCACTTTCTCGGCGTGGGCAACGACCCGTTCCAGCTCGTCCTTATCCTGTGCCACACCCATCAGATAGACTACGCCGTGCACCACATCGGTGGTGTAATTCACGTCCTTGATCGATTCGTCGGCAAGCAGGACCGCCGCGAGCCGCGTACGCATGATGAAGTCGGCGGGACCATCCAGCCAGCCGAAAAAGTCGCTGACTTCGATATCATTGTCCACCTTGCGAACACCTTCGACGCTCCAGGCGACGCGGGTTGCGTTCAGCCGGTCCTCGGGTTTGGAGACCCGGCCCGCCAATAGCACGCGCCCTTCCACGATCGTTGTGGAAACACTGAGGTAAAGGCCGGGCATATCCTTCGCCAGTTTTCCATCGAGTGTGGTCTTGATTCGCACATCGTCGATAGCGTTGCCGATCGTGCGCTCCTGGCGCGCAGCCGACACGCCGGCTACCGCGCCGGTGGCTGCGACCCACACGCAGCCGGAGAGAAGGGGAATGAAAGCCAAGGGAGCCAGACGAATGAAAAAGCGAAAGTACCGGGTCATCGCAATACTCCTTACGAACACATCATCCTGAATCAGGACGCCATGCGTCCTTCACGTGAAGGGGCCAGCGGCGCGGCGTGACGAATATCGCGTCGAATCGCACACCTTTGTGGCGTAAACTGGGACGTGCCCCCAAGTAAAGCGCCGCAGCGCGCGCGATTCGGGCGCGTTGGCGGGCCGTGACCGCCTCAGCGGCATCTGATTCAGAGCCGCGCGCCTTCACCTCGACGAAGCATAGAATACCCCAAGGCGTCATGGCGATGAGATCCAATTCGCCCGCACGGGTTTTCACACGCCGCCCCAGCACCCGGTAGAATTTGCAAGCCAGAAGAACGGCGGCGAGCGTCTCGCTTCGCCGGCCATGCGTCTCGGCCTTGCGGCGACGGTCAAGCTTCCGCGTCACCCGCCGAACCCTTCTCACCCTTGAGGTATAGGGCGCGCAAATAAACCTCTCGCCGGCTGCTTCCTGTCGCCTGGGCGATGAGCGTCGCCGCGGGTTTGACCGGCATGAAAGGCAGCGCCTGGACCAAAAGCGCATCGATTTGAGTCGAATCCGATGGGCCTTCTGCCGAAGGCGGGCCGACGAGCACGACGATCTCTCCTTTCGATGGGGTGCCAGCGTAGTATGCGGCCAACTCATCCAAGGCGCCGCTTCGGACCTCCTCATGAAGCTTGGTCAATTCGCGCGCGATTGCAGCCTCCCGAGCACCCAGGATTTCGGCCATATCTTTGAGAGAATCGGCCAGGCGTGGCGCCGTTTCAAAAAAGATCAACGTTCCGGGAATCTCAATCAGCGCCGAGAGCGCGGTGCGCCTCTCGCCCGATTTGGGCGGCAGGAAGCCAACGAAAAAGAACCGATCGCTGGGCAGGCCCGATATTGTTAGCGCCGCCAAGGCTGCAGAAGCGCCCGGAACGGGAAAGACCGGCAGGCCTTGCTCGCGTGCGGCACGCACAAGCTTATGTCCGGGGTCCGAGACGAGCGGGGTTCCGGCATCGCTCACAAGCGCCAGGCGCGCCCCTTGCCGCAACCGCTCCAACAGTTTGCCGCGCATCGAAGCGGCGTTGTGATCGTTGTAAACCAGCAGCGGCCGGCTGATGCCGTAAAGCGCAAGAAGACGAGAGGTCACCCGCGTGTCTTCGGCCACAATGCAATCGCAATTGCGCAGCACATTCAGCGCCCGCAGCGTGATGTCGGCGGCGTTTCCGATGGGCGTGGCCGTCAGATACAGGCCAGGCGAAAGGACGGGGTCTGGCATGGCGTTTGTTTCGGAAGCTTCGGTGCGCAACCCTGCACGGGATTTACCCCCGCCCGGCCGCATCCTAGGGTCGCTATTCGATTCGGCGGGTCCAGCATCGGTGAGACCGCGCCGATGAGCCGAGGGCGGCAAAGAAGGAGCAGCCGCAGATGAGTGCTTTCGCGTTTTTTTCTGGCGGCGCGCCACGAGCGGCGACTCCAGCTGAGCCAAGGATTCGGATGCCCGAATCGCGCGCGCGAGTGTGCGCGATTGCAGCTGTTCTTGCGATAGGCACCAGCCTTGCCGGCTGCCAGATGATGATGAGGCCGGCCATGTTGGCCGCGCCGCCTCCGCCGCCGCCGGCTCCCCTTATCCTTGCGCCCCCTCCCCCGCCGCCACCGCCTGCCCGTGTGGATCAGCCCAATTTCTACCGGTTGCGCAATATGACTGCCGGGGCGATCCCGGCTCGCGTGGCGCTGCTGCTGCCTTTGTCCAGCCCGTCGGCGGAAACCCGCGGCGTCGCCGAAGCCCTGGAGCGGGCTGCGGAGCTCGCCATCTTCGATTCCAAGGCCAACGGCATTCTATTGATGCCGCGCGACGATGGCGGCACGCCCGAAAAAGCGGCCGTGGCGGCAGCCAAAGCCATCAATGATGGGGCGGAAATCATCATTGGGCCGCTCTTCGCCCAATCGGTCACAGCGGTTGGGCCGATCGCACGCGCCCGGCATGTGCCGGTGATCGGGCTATCCAGCGACCGCTCGGTGGGCGGCAATGGGGTTTATCTCCTCAGTTTCCAGCCTGAAACCGAAGTCAACCGCATCGTCAGCTATGCGGCGCGGACCGGCCATAGCGCCTTCGCCGCGCTGGTGCCCAAGACCGCCTATGGCGACAAGGTCACCGCGGCGTTTCGCGACTCGGTGATGCGGGCGGGCGGGCGCATCGCCACGATCCAGAGCTTTGACGAGAAAGCCGAGCTTGTCGGAATGCCGGCGCGCAATGCCGCGCAATCGGGAGCGGATTCCATTCTGATCGGCGAAGGCGGGGCCATGCTGCAGGGTATCGCTCCCGCGCTCGCCATCGGAGGCGCGGCCACGCGCGGCGTGAAATTGCTGGGCACCGGCCTCTGGGATGATGCCTCCGTTAGCCAAGAACCGCTGCTCGCGGAAGGCTGGTTTGCCGCTCCCCCGCCGGCCTCTTTCCGCGCCTTCTCGGACCATTACCGCAGCGTCTTCAACGCCGCGCCGCCGCGCATCGCAACCCTGGGCTATGATGCAATTTCGCTGGTCGCGCTTTTAACGCGGGGCCAGCCTTTCGAGCGCTTCACCGATGCGGCCTTAAGCGATCCCAACGGATTTTCCGGCGTGGACGGCATATTCCGCTTCCGCAATGACGGGTCGGCAGAACGCGGGTTGGCGATCCTGGAAGTGCGCCAGAACGGATTTGCGGTGGTCGATCCCGCGCCCAAGACTTTCCCTCAGGCGGGGTTCTAGAGCCGCATTACGCCGCCTAGAACTCACCCCAAGAAAATTCATGTGGTGCGTTGTGAGTGTACTCAAATCGCCTAGGCTGGCGACATGGGGATTCGGTTTCCAATTGGGGCAGGATTAATTTTACTCTGCAATTATGACTCGGGTTTTAGGCCGCCCGAGATGGTTAAACGGCGACCCGTTGTCGTCGTCTCGCCGCGTCTGCCTTACCGCGAAAACCTATGCTCCGTTGTTCCATTCAGCCTCACCCCTCCGCACCGCGACGTGGCTTACCAATGTGAATTAACGCTCGCCGTGCCTTTGCCACCGCCATGGGAAGAAACCAGGGTTTGGGCGAAAGCCGACATGCTCGCGACAGTGTGCTTTGATCGCCTCGACTTTTTCCAAACGAAAAGGGATCAGACAGGAAAGCGCAAGTACCTGCATCCAAAAGTGAGTCCGGAACAGCTGAAGCTTGTCTATTCAGCGATTCTTCACGGTCTGGGGCTAGGCTCGTTGACAATTCATCTGTGAAGATTCACATATTATGAGATTGCGCGCGGTGCTGAACCGTTGCGCCTCAAGACCGCGAGTTGCGGCAGGCCCCGCGGGCGATAACAAGCCTAGCGGGGCTACTTATTGGTAGCCTCCGCCAATAATGCCCATTTGCGGAAAATAGGATGTCACCCGATTGCGGCCTTGTCGGCGGTCTGCAGGCGCTTGCGGCTCAAATCATGAAAGAATTAATGTAGCAGTTGCGAGATCACCGAATTTAGGACGAGCCTGCCGCGGGGAGTGGCGGCAAGGCGGTCCCCTTCAAGGGTGACCAGCCCCAGCTCGCGAAGCTTCGCGATGCGATCCGACGACGGCGCCCTGCCCCATCGGGCCTGGTAAGCGGAAAGATCCAGCCCTTCGGTCAACCGAACATGCATCAGAAGGTTTTCCTGCGCGGCTTCAAAAGGCAGAATCTCGGTCAGGGTGAGGCTGCTTCCTTTTTCCTCGACGGACGCAAGCCACTTTTCCGGCAGCCGTTCGGCTTGTGTTGCCAAACGTCGTTCGGAAATCATCAGCCGGCCATGGGCGCCCGGCCCCACACCGGCATAATCTCCATAACGCCAATAGGTTAGATTGTGGCGACTTTCGGCGCCCGGCCTGGCATGATTCGATATTTCATAGCCAGGAAGCCCTGCCCTGTCTGTGATTTCCTGGGTCTGCTCGTAAAGCTCGGCCGCGGCATTCTCGTCCGGCAGATGGAGTTTGCCTTGGCGGGCAAGCGTCGCATAGGCGGTGCCCGGTTCGATCGTGAGTTGATAAACTGATAGGTGTTCAGTTTCAAAACCCAAAGCCTCATCCAGCTCAGCTGCCCAATCTTTGGGGCTTTGGCCGGGGCGCGCGTAGATGAGGTCGAAACTGACCCGGGGAAAGACGGATTGTGCGAGACGGATAGCCCCTTTGGCTTCGTCCGCGCCGTGCAGTCGGCCGAGCGCCTTGAGCGCGCGGTCGTTTAACGCCT
>WNGQ01010409.1_pt1 | contig 12970 bp, 12 predicted proteins | sample 5407661 | NCBI WGS metagenome assembly WNGQ01 (sample SAMN13153382, study PRJNA577476) | soil metagenome | isolation source: 60 cm soil or saprolite under Garry oak tree replicate 2 | place: USA:California | collected 2016-06-15
CCCCATTTCAGCAGGAAATCGACGTAGGCCGCATAATTCGCCTCGGAGTTCTCGCCCCATTTGGTCGCGCCGCCCGCCTCGAGCTGCCAGGCGTGCGCACGCGCCTCGAGCACCTTGACGTCGTCTTTCAGCGCGGTCGCCTCGTCCTTGCCGGTCGCCTTGGTCTGCGGGAACACTTCCCACAGGGCGCGCACTGCCGCCGCCGGATTGGCGAGCGCAAAGACCGTACCTTTGGCATAGCCCTGCGCCAGCGCCACCGCGTCCGCGCGCTTGGTTTTCAGCGTTTCCTCGAACGCGATGAACCCGTTCGATGGAAACTTTTCGATTTCGCGGTTGTCGAGCCAGCGCATCTTCACGCCGGCATTGTCGATCAGAGCGTATTGCGTGTCGAATTGGGAAAGCGCGTCAACCTCGCCGGAGCGCACCAGCGCCGCGGTCTGCCCGGCTTCGCCGGCGACCACGATGGAAATGTCGCGATCCGGGTCCATGCCGTGGTTGGCAGCGAGCGCCCGCGCGATGATCACCCCGGCGGAAGCCATCGAGATCACGCCGACCCGTTTGCCCTTGAGATCCTCGAAGCGTTTGATGGCACTCCCGGCCGGGACCGCGATGCCGTAAACGTTGCCTTGGTACGCCGTGTAATAGTTCTTTATCTTGATGCCCTGCGGCCGCAGGATCGCCAACGGCTCGATCGACGGCAGCGAATAGTCGATGTCGCGGGTGGCGACGCTCTTCACGCAATCGGTCGAGCCGGGCAGCGGCACCAGCTCGACACGGAAACCCGCCTGCGTGAACCAGCCCATCTTGGTCGCAATGGCGAATGGCGCCGCCGCGGCGCTGACGGTACGCGCGCAAAACCCGACCCGCAGCGTGGATTCCGCGTGGGCGCCGGTCGCGGCAAGCGTGGCCGCAAGCGCGGCGGCGATTCTCAGAACTTTCACAGGGTTCCTCCCTTTTTCTGCGCAGAGGCCACGGCGTCGACCTTCTGCGACGGATCCCAGAACAGCACGCGGCGCCGCACCCCATTGACCATGCCGTTGAGGATCAGCCCCACCACCGAGAGGATCAGCAGCACCGAGAACTGGCCGGCGACGTCCATGGTGAAATTCATGCTCTGGATCAGCATGCCGAGCCCGGATTGCGCGCCGACGAACTCGGCGACGATGGCACCGATCAGCGCGAAAATCATGGCGATCTCCAGCCCGGCGAAGATGTAGGGCATCGCGTTGGGCAGCCGCAGCATCCAGAACACCTGCCAGCGGTTCGCCGCGAGCGAGCGCATCAAATCCACTTTCTCCTCCTCGGCCGAGCGCAGGCCGACGATGGTATTGACCATCAGCGGGAAGAACGCGACGAGCGCCGCATTGACCACCTTCGAGGTCAGCCCCAGGCCGAACCAGACGATGATCAGCGGCGCCAGCGCCACCTTCGGCATCGCCTGGAACATCACGATGAACGGGTAGAGGAAATATTCGACGGGACGGCTCAGCGCCACCGCGATGCCGAGCGCGAAGGCGAGCACCGTGCCGACCACGAAGCCGATCAGCGTCTCGGCGAGCGTGATGCCGATGTGATTGAGGTAGAGCGTGCTGGCGATGCCGCGGTAGAGCGCGGTGAAGATGCTCGAGGGCGTCGGCAGGATGAAGGCCGGCACTTCCGCGAGGCGCACCAGCGCTTCCCAGACCGCAAGGGTTGCGGCGACCAGGACGAGGCGCAGCATGAAGTTGACCACTCCGCCGGTTGCGCGTGTCATTCGAGGCCTCCGCCGGCGTTGAGCGCGGCGCGGATGCGCCGCACGTAGCCGCCGAATTTTTCATGGGTCATGACGTCGAGCGCCCGCGGGCGCGGCAGGTCGACCGCGAACAGATCGCCGATGCGGCCCGGCCGCGGCGTCATCACCGCGACGCGATCGGCCAGGAACACCGCCTCACCGGTCGAATGGGTGATGAAGACCACGGTCTTGCGGCGCTCGAGCCAGATTCGTTGCAGCTCGACGTTCATCGCCTCGCGGGTGAGCGCGTCGAGCGCCCCGAACGGCTCGTCCATGAGCAGCAAGGCCGGATCGTGGATCAGCGCGCGGACGAGCGACACGCGCTGCTGCATCCCGCCGGAGAGCTGCCAGGGGTAGCTGTGCTCGAATCCGGAAAGGCCGACGAGCGCCAGCAGCTCCATTGCGCGCTGGGTCATGCGTGCCCGCCCCAGGCGCTGCACGTCGGCCGGAAGCAGTACGTTGCCGAGCACGCTGCGCCACGGAAACAGCACCGGAGATTGGAACACCACGCCGATGTCCCGGCGGGGGCCTTCGATCGGCACATCGTTGAGCAATGCCGTGCCGCCGGTTGCCGGGATCAGCCCGGCGAGGATCTTCAGGAGCGTGGATTTTCCGCAGCCCGAAGGGCCGACGATCGCCAGAAATTCACCCTCGCCGACCGAGAAGTCGACTTTATGCAGCGCCTCGACCCCGTCGAGGCCGCCGTAGCGCTTCGAGAGCGCGCGCACGGCGATGACGTTGCGGGCAAGCTCGACGCTCGGCGCGACGGCGCGCAATTCTCCCTCCGAGTTTTTTTGTTGGGCCGCCTGCCGAACTTTTTCGGCAGTCGACCGTGAACGCACGGCCAGTATCCGCCTGGGCTCAGGCTATGGCGAGCGCGTCGGTGCGGTCAACGCGAGGCGCCCACCGGGGGTCCCGCTTCGCGGGTTCTAGGGGATCGATCCCGGGCGGCCAACTCCCCTGTTTTCCGCGATTGCTCCCGTGCCGCCGCCCCTCGGAAACAACCGAAATCCACAGCCGCCGGATCCCGCGCAAAGTGAGGAATGGGCGCTGGTATCATCGGCCCGGATATTGTTCTATAGGCGCGGGAATCGAGCCTGGGGGGTGGACAATGAATGACCTTATCGATCGACTTCGCGTAAGCGCCGAACCCGTGGGGAAGCTGCTGCTGGAAGCGGCCGACGCCCTGCAGAATGCGCAGGCACGCATCGCCGAGCTCACCGAAACCTTGCGGGCGGTGGTCGAGATCGGCAACAGCCAGCGCTCGCGGGAGTTCGCGGACGTCAAGAAGACCCTGGGTAAGGCACGCGCGCTGCTCTCGGCGGCCTCCGTCGTGCCGCATGCGCCGGGAACGGCGGCGGTGTCGGCGCCCGCGCAAGACGCACCCGCCGAGACCGCGTCCGGCGCCGCTCGACCTGCGGAAACGAAACACCGCGAAGAAGAACTCGTGAGCGGGATGTACAAGGAGATCCAGAACTTGCTGCGGCATTCGGCGTGAGGCGCAGCGCCCGCTCACAGCGGCAGTTCGTCTTCGACCCCGCGCGGGAGACGGCGTGCCCATGAAATGCAAGAGCTTCGGATCGATGGTGGCACCATGGCGTTGAGCAGGCGATGGCGGATCTTGGCTGCGGGCATGTTGGCGGCAACGATCCTGGTGCTCGTCGGCCCGGGCCAGGCTCAGGAAAACGTGCCGCCGGTATTCGGGCCGCCGCTGCAGTACACCTCGAAGCCCGGGCACGAGTTCGATGCGCTGCTGGCGGCGAATGTTTCCTGGCTGAAGACCAAGCTGACCGACCGCAAGCGCCGCCGCCGCGAGGCGCAAAACAGTTTCCGGCTCGAGCCCGCGGCCACCAGGCCGCAGGTCCAGGCGATCATCGACCTGCTCGACAAAGAGGTCAAAGAGACGGAAGCCGCGCTCGCCGTCGTCAGGGCCCGCCCGCCGGATCCCGCCGCCGTGCAGCAGGTGGTGAAGCTGAACGTCCAAGCCTGGATCAAGGCCTTGTCGGACCGCGCGGAGAATTATCGCAAGTTTGCCGAAGAGGCCGAGGCGAAGGCGAAGAGCTCGAGCAAGCAACTCGAGGCCGCGCGATATCGGCTCGACGTCGACGACGACAAACAGATCGCGGACAAGGCCGAGCAGGAAGCCAAGACTCTCACCGCGGATCTGCGCGCCGCGGGGCTTTAGACCGTCTGCGTTCCCCGGACGCGGTGGAGCGGCGACGGAGCATTTCGTGCTGCGCTGCGCCCGGGACAGGATTTAGGATTCACAGGCTCAGCGCGCCGGCCGCAGCCGGAAATGCACGCCGGCCAAGTGAAACGAATTGTTCTCGACCTTGTATCCTAGCGCGGCTGCCGCGACGCAGGCGCGCGCAACGTCGGCCACTTCGATCCGCAATCCGCCCAGGCATTCGGTCCGGCCGTCCGGCGCCGCGACGAAACGAATGGCGCCCTCCGCGAGCTCGATGCGCGCATCGCGCTCGCCGCCGCGGCGCACCGGCAGCTCGAGAATGTTTCCCCAATGCCGCGCAAGTTCCTCCGGCACGGGCGTCTCGATCTCGGTCTCGATCAGCGCCTTTCCCTGATCGGTGCGAACCGCGGCGCGCCAATCCGGGCCGGCCGGGTGATAGGCGCCGGTGAGCGCGTCGCCGCCGCGCGTATGATTGAGCTCGATCATCGCGCCGCGGCAGTCGCGCGGGTGCAACTGGATGCCGAGGTATTTCCGGCCGCGGTGTTCGGCTCGATCGGCGCCACCACTTCGAGAAAGCTCGTTCCGATCGGCAGCAGCGCGTTGACGAGGCCGTATTTGGCGACCCCGGAATCGCGATAGCAGATTTCGACGCCCAAGATCGCCCGGATGTCGTCGACGACGGGCTCGAGCTCGCGCGTAGCGAGGCAGATCTGTCGCAGCCGCAGGTAATCGGCCATTGCCTCCGTCCCTTACCAAAGCGCCCGGGAGTACCGATATACGCTGCCGAGCTTGCAGGAGAGATGCAATGACCCGCCACGTCCGTTCGGTATTGGTGCTTGTTTCGATGCTCGCCGCCCTCGCCTTCGTGGCCGCGGACGCGAACGCGCGCGCCGGCGGCGGATCGAGTTTCGGCAGCCGCGGCACGCGAACGTTCAGCCCGCCGGCGGCCACACAGACCGCGCCGAATGCCGCGGCGCCGGTCGAGCGCTCGATGGCGCCGCAAAGCGCGCCGGCGACCTCGCCGGCAACTGGCGGCTGGTTCGGCCGGCCCGGGCTGTTCGGCGGGCTTGCCGCCGGATTCATCGGTGCCGGATTGTTCGGTCTTCTGTTCGGCCACGGCCTGTTCGGCGGTCTCGGCGGCCTCGCTTCGATCTTCGGGCTGTTGCTGCAGGTTGCACTGATCTTCTTCGTCGCCCGGTTGATCTGGGGCTGGTACCAGCGCCGCCACGCACCGGCCTATGCGGGCGGCGGCGGATCGATGCTGCGCGCAATGATGCCGGGCGCCGGCGCCGGCGCAGCCCAGGGCACCCCCGGCGGAGCCGCGCCCGCCGCGGGCGGCAATGTCGCGATCAGCAAAGCGGATTATGACGCGTTCGAGCACCTGCTCGGCGAAATCCAAAGCGCTTATGGCGCCGAGGATCTCGGCGCGTTGCGAGCCCGCGCCACGCCGGAGATGCTGGCGTATTTCGCCGAGGATCTCGCCGCGAACACCAGCCGCGGCGTGGTCAACCGCATCTCCGACGTCAAGCTCCTGAGCGGCGACCTCGCCGAAGCCTGGCGCGAGGGCAATGCGGAATATGCGACGGTCGCGATGCGCTTCTCGCTCATCGACCAGACGGTCGAGCGCGCGAGCGGCCGCGTCGTCGAGGGCGATCCGATCCGGCCGACGCAGGCGACCGAGTTATGGACGTTCCGGCGCGCGCCCGGCGGCCAATGGCTGCTCTCGGCGATCCAGCAGGCTTCCTAGATCTCCGCCACGCGGCCCCTCATTGCGAGGAGCCGGTCAAGAGCGGCGTGATGCGCCGAATGGTGACGCGGCGGTTTTCCCGCGAGGGCCCGGGCGTCTGTACCTTGAGCTGCTGGGCGCCGTAGCCCTGCGTGGTCAAATTCTCGGGCGGCACCTGGAAATTCTGGCTGAGGATGACGGCGACGGATTCGGCGCGACGGTCCGAAAGCGACAGATTGTCGACGTCGTTGCCGACCGCGTCGGTGTGGCCCTCCACCAGGAACACCTCGTTGGGATTGCGTTGGACCACGGCATTGATCCCCTCGGCGACATTCGCGAGCAGCGGAACTTGATCCGGGAGGACCTGCCACGATCCGAACTCGAAAGTGATGGTATCGAGATCGACCCGCCGCATGCGGTCGCGCAGCGCCGGGCTGAAGCGAACCTCGTCGAGCGTGTAGGGGCGCTCGATCCGCTCGATCGGCGGCGCTTCCAGCGCCGCAAAGATTCGCTCCCGCGGCGCGTATTCCATCTCGACGATGTATTCCTCGCGCGGGATCACGATGCGCGGCGGCGGCAGCGAGATGAAGATCTCGGCGCGCTCGGGGCCGCGGAAGCGATTGTCGATCAGGACGAACTCGCGGCCGTCGCGCGTCCGCCGCACCCGGCGCAGCAGGCGGCCGTTGTCGTCGACATAGGTCACGATCTCCACGTCGCCCGGGCGCCTCATTACCGTGATGATTTCGCCGGGACGGCGCTCGACGCGCACGTCCCCTCCGATCAGGCGGAAGCGTTCCACTTCGTCGTGGCGCACGAATACGCGGCCGCTCTCGCGAATGATCATGCGGTGATCGGGCTCCTCGATCACGGTGCGTTGCCCGTTGTTCTCGACGCGCTCCTGGCGCTGCTGGCGCAGCGTCTCGAATTGCTGCTGCTGCTGGCGCGTATCGACGGCGGCTGCACCGGGGCGACCCGGCGCGCCCGGCAGGGGCTGAACCGGTTGCACATTTTGTGAGGGAGCCGGCGTGCCCGGCGCCGGCGGGCGCTGGGTTTCCTGACGCTGGTCGCGGCGCGGCGCGCCGGGCGGCTGGCCCGGAGGCTGTTGCGTGGTTTGCGGTTGCGCCGGCGCGCCCGGAGTGGGGCCGGGTTGGGTCGTGCGCGGCTGGGCCGGGCCGGGCTGAGCCCCGGGAGCCTGACCTGGCTGTTGCGACCTTTGCGCCGGCGTGCCGGGAGGCTGGCCGGGCTGCTGGGTGGTTCGGGGCTGGGCGGGACCGGGCTGCAAGCCCGGAGCCTGGCCGGGGCCGGGTTGGGTCGTTCGCGGCGGCGTCGGACCGGGCTGCTGAGTTCCCGGAACTTGCCGGCGCTCCTGCTGGGTCTGCTCGCGCTGCTCGGCCGGAGTGCCCCTCGGCTGCCCCGGTTGCTGCGTCGTGCGCGGCTGGGCCGGGCCGGGTTGCTCGGTTCCGGGAGGCTGACGGCGTTCCTGCTGGCTTTGCTCGCGCTGCGGAGGCGGCGTTGGCTGCTGCGTCGTGCGTGGCTGACCGGGCTGCGGCGCGCCCGGAGGCTGGCGGCGCTCCTGGCGTTCCTGACGTTCCTGCTGTTGCGAGGTACCCTGGGGCTGGCCCTGCGCGCCGGGCCGGCGCTGCGGACCTTGCGAGGGCTGTTGTTGCTGGGTTTGCGGCTTCGCCCCTGGCTGACCCGGCTGCTGCTCTTTGCGCCGCTCCTCGCCGGGCTTTTGCGGTTCGGCCTGCGCCAGCAATTGCGGCGGCGTCGAAGGGGCGACCTGCGCCGCAAGGGAGCCGCAGCCCAGCGCCAAGGCTGCAATCATGAATGTGCTCGCGAGAAGTGTCTGGTTCTTGCAAATCGGGCTCATGTTCCTGCCTCGGAAAGGGAATGCGGCAGGCACACGCCACACAATCGTGCTCGGACTATGGCAAGGCTCCAGGAGAACGGCTGAGACGCGTCGGCTCTGACGAGGCAGGCGCGGCCAGCGTTTTGGGGAACGCTATCTCGGCTCGGCCACGCGGTTTGCGGAGATCGGGCGTTTGTCCGCTAATATTCCGGCGAGCCGAAAGGGAAGCGACATGTCCTATCAGGAGATACGCTACGAGATCGCCGGGCGCATCGCGACGATCACGCTCGATCGGCCGGACCGTCTCAATGCCTGGACGCCGAACATGGGCGAGGAAGTGCGCGAGGCGATGCGCGGGGCAGCCGACGCGGACGAGGTGCGGGTGATCGTGCTCACCGGTGCCGGCCGCGGCTTCTGCGCCGGCGCGGACATGGCCACGCTCTCGCGGCTCACCGAGGGCCGCGGCGCGGGCGCGGCCTCGCAAGTCCCACCATTCGATCCGAGCGCCCGGCCCGATTTCCAAAAACGCTACTCGTATTTCCCCGCGGTGCCCAAGCCGATCATCGCCGCCGTCAACGGCCCCTGCGCCGGGCTCGGCCTCGTGCTCGCGCTCTATTGCGACCTGCGTTTCGCGGCTCCGGAGGCGCAGTTCACGACCGCGTTCTCCCGCCGCGGGCTCATCGCCGAGCACGGCATCAGCTGGACCTTGCCGAGCCTCATCGGGCTCTCCGGAGCGCTCGACCTTTTGCTCTCGGCACGGCGCGTCGGCGCCGAGGAGGCACTGCGCTTGCGATTGGTCGACCGCGTGACCCCGCCGGGCGAGCTGATGGATCAAGTTCGCGCCTATGCCTCGGCGCTTGCCGATGCGGTCTCCCCGCGATCGATGCGGGTGATGAAACGCCAGCTGTGGGAGGCTCGATTCCAGACCCTGGCGCAAGCGATCGACACCGCCGATCAAGAGATGGCGGCGAGCTTCGCCAGCGCGGATTTCCGCGAGGGCGTCGCCCATTATGTCGAGAAGCGCAAGCCGGCGTTCTCGGGACGATGAGTCTCAGCTCAAGGGAACGGGATGCGATGCACGTCTGCATGTCTGTTCGGAACCATGCTAGCGATCGAGCCAATGCAAGGAGATTGCCATGTTCATGTCGGCCGCCGATTATCGCGAGTCGCTGCGCCGCTATTCGCCGCGCGTGTTCATCGACGGGCATGCGGTCGAGAGCGTCGCCGACGACCCGCGGCTTGCGCCCGGCATCGCCGCGCTCGGCGTGAGCTATGATTTTGCCAAGAATCCCGCGCACGCGCCGCTGATGATCGCGCAAAGCAACGGCGGCGCCGGCGTGCCGCGCATGCTGGCGATCGACGCGAGCTCGACCGACCTGCTCTACAAGCTCGAGGCGGTCCGCCTGTTGTGCCGCCGCTGCGGCTGCGCCCAGCGCTATCTGAGCCACGACGCGCTCAATGCCTGCTTCGAGGCGACGCAGGCGGCCGATGCCGCGCACGGCACCGATTATCATCAGCGGCTGCTGGCGTATCTCGAGCGCGTCCAGGAGGAGGACCTCGCGCTCGGGATCGCCATGACGGATGCCAAGGGCGACCGCAGCAAGCGCCCGAGCGAACAGCAAAATCCCGACGTCTACGTCCATATCGCGGAGCGCCGAAACGATGGCATCGTCATCCGCGGCGCCAAGGCGATCGTGACCGCGGCGCCCTATGTGCACGAATTTCTGGTGATGCCGTGCCGGCGGATGCGGCCGGAAGATTCCGCGTTCGCTGTCTGCTGCGCCGTGCCGGTCGATGCCGCCGGCGTGACCGTTGCGGCACGGCCGGCGGGCCGTCCGGGCGAGGCCGCGGCGAAATTTTCGGCGCGCTACGGACAATCGACCGGCGTCGTGCTGTTCGAGGACGTGTTCGTGCCGTGGGAGCGGGTGTTTCTCGCCGGCGAGTGCGAGGAGGCGGCGGTGCTGACCACCGCCTATGCGACGCATCACCGCCATTCCTGCATCGGCGCGCGCGCCGGGTTCGGCGATCTCTTGATCGGCGCCGCCGCGCTGATGATCGAGGCGAACGGGCTCGATCCCGAGCGCCACGCCCACGTGCGCGACGCCATGGTCGAACTCATCAAGATCGTCGAGGGATTTTTCGCCTGCGGGGTGGCGGCTTCTGTCTACGGCCGAAGCAACGCGGCCGGCTCGATCGCGCCCGACGCGGTATTCGCCAACATCGGCAAGCTTCTGCTCTCGACCCAGATCTACGACATGCACCGGCTGGCGCACGATCTCTCCGGAGGGCTCATCGTGGCGCTGCCGGGTCCCGAGGAGGACCACAATCCGGCGACGCAGGCCTCGCTCTCCGCCGTGCTCGCCGGGCGCGCCGACATTCCGGCGGCGCAGCGCCTTGAGGTCGCTCGCCTGGTCGAGGACCTCACCGCCTCGCATCAGGGCGGCTGGTATTCCCTGATCTCGCTCCACGGCGGCGGCTCGCCCGAAGCCATGAAGCGCGAGATCTGGCGCAGCTATCCGGTGAGCGAGAAGGCGGCGCTGATCGAGGACCTGCTCGACCGCGGCGTTCTCGCCGACGGCCGGCGCGTCTCGAAGCAGCCCGGCCGCTGCTGCGTCACCGGCTGCGAGGTCCCGCCGCTGCCGAGCGCAGCCGAATAAGTCGTCACGCGCATGTAAATAAAGAGGCCGGATGCTGTTGCATCCGGCCTGTGTCGTTTGGTCGACCTGGGGCTCAATGATGCTTTGGTGGCGGACCACCGCCCCCGCCACCGGGCTTGGGGCCGCCGCCGCCGCCTCCGCCGCCGCCCACGCTCCGGAAGCTGGTGGCTCCGCCGCCGCCACCGCCGCCCTTGGGGCCGCCGCCTTTGAAGCCGCCACCGGCACCCCCGCCGCCGCTGGAGCTGCTAAAGGTCTTGACGCCCTTGGGGCCACTGCCGCCGCCACCGCCAGGTTTATGGCTGGTGCCGCCACCGCCGCCCGTGCTGGACAGCGTCTTGGTGCCTCCCTTGGGACCGCTGCCGCCCGGCTTGTGACCGGTACCGGTGCCGCCGCCAGTGCTGGACAGCGTCTTGGTGCCGCCCTTGGGACCGCTCCCGCCAGGCTTGTGGCCGGTGCCGCCGGCGCCAGTGGCGGAGAGAGTCTTCGCGCCTCCCTTGGGGCCGCCGGGGCCGCCGAGCTTGGGACTGCCGCCCTTCGGGCCGCCGCCCAGCTTGCCGTACTGCTGATGAAGCGACTGGTTCTTGAAGGGGACGCCGCCGCGATGCTCGGGATGGAAGCTCACCTTCTGGAATTGGGGACCGCCGGGGTGCGGCTTCCCGCTATACTTGCTGAACAGCACCGTGTTGACGACGACGCCGCCGGAATACCAGTGATAGCCGCACCATACCGCCGGCCCGACGAAGAAGGCCGGCCCCCAGCCCCAGATCGGGCCCGGCGTCCACCAGACCGGATACCAGAAGAACGGCGGGGCGATGTAGATGGTGGACCAATAGCCGACGCCGAAGACGACGATCGGGTCGTAGACCGGCACGTAATAGACCTCCGGCTCCACCGGCTCGATGTAGTAGACGACCTCGGGTGCCGGCCCCGCGTACCCGGGCGGCGGAGGCTTCTTGATGACCTTCACGTGCTCGTCGGGTTTCAGATTGCCGGCCGCTTCCGCCCTGGCGCGCAGGACCTGGACCGCCTTGGTGATATCGTCGGGCTGCGCCAGAAACGCCTCGCCGAGCTGCTGCGTCCAATCGAGCTTGTCGCTCATGAGGAACAGCACATCGGGAACTGAGGTCAAACCTTTGACGCTTTCCTCCCACGGCTGCTGCCGCATCGCATTTTCAAGCTCCTGGCCCTTGAGGTTCGGGTTGTCCTTGGACCAGCGCGCTGCCATGACGACTTCGAGCGGATAGGTCGAGGCCGTCAGGACCTGCGCCAAGAGCGAGTCCGGATAAAGCGCAATGGGAGACACGAGCTGCTGCACTTGCGCATCGGTGAGCAGTTGTTGTTGCTGTTGCTGCTGGTCCTGGGCGAGCGCAGGCGATGCGGCGCCCCACAGCACCACCAACGCGGCCCCAGCAGCCGCAATCGCGCGGAACTCGCGCAGACAATTCGACCAAGCTGACATGCTGTACCCCCTTTGGGACGCGGCCTACTGCCGCCATTCAGGTCCCAGGCGCCCATCGAGCCCGGACCCCGTTGTGCCTACATTAGCGGAGATTTCCGACCGGAGCCAGAACAGACGGAAACGGGGAAAATAGCTGCCAGTCCGCCATCCCGATACCATGCCCGCATTCTTCACCATCGGCCATTCAACGCGCTCGGTTGCCGAGCTGGTGGAGCTGTTGCAGAGCGCCGGCGCAAGACTGTTGGCGGACGTGCGGGCCATCCCTCGCTCCCGGACCAATCCGCAATTCAACCTCGACGCGCTGCCGCCCGAGCTCGCTGGGTACGGCATCGCATACGAGCATTTTCCCGAGCTCGGCGGCCGGCGCGGCCGCGCGGCCAATTCCCCCAACGACTTTTGGGAGAACGACAGCTTTCGCAATTACGCCGATTATGCCGGGACCGAAGCGTTCCGAGCCGGACTGGAGCGGCTGAGAAGACGCGGCCAAGACCAGTGCATCGCAATCATGTGCGCCGAAGCTGTTTGGTGGCGCTGTCATCGGCGCATCATTGCCGATTATCTGATTTCGGAGGGCGAGACCGTGCTCCACATTCTGGGCCCGGGAAAGATCGAGCCCGCGAAATTGACGCCGGCCGCCCGCAAGACTCCGGAAGGCGCATTGATCTATCCGAAATAGGGAGCCGTCGTTCGGGCGGGCGCGAACCCGGAGCGGAAATTTCGCTCCCGGTCACGGTGAGGTCATTTAGAGCAAATTTCGGCGGGTTTGAATCGAGGGGATTCCCAAGCGTCTATGAGTGAGCGAGTCTGAGGGCACTGATTCGGTTTTGGGGGGCCCGATCGATGCCGAAGCCATATTCTGAGGACTTGCGTGAACGCGTGATCGAAGCAGTCGAATCCGGAGCATCCCGGCGGGAAACGGCCGAGAACTACCGCCTGAGCCCGAGTTCGGCGGTGAGATGGTGGCGGCGCTGGCACGATACTGGAAGCGTCAAAGCGAAGCCGAGCGGAGGGAGCCGGTCGCCATTGGAGGAGCACGCGGAATGGCTGCTGACGCTGGTCGTCGAGCAGCCGGATTTGACGCTGGACGAGATCGTGACCGCGATGCGCAAGCGACGAATCCCCGGCAGCCGCACTGCGGTTTGGCGGTTCTTCGAGCGACACAATCTCACCTTTAAAAAAAGCCCTACACGCCGCCGAACAACAGCGGCGCGACGTGGCACGCGCACGCCGACGCTGGAGGAAAGCGCAGCTCATGCTGAACCCGGCTCGGCTGGTGTTTATCGACGAAACGGCCAGCAGTACCAACATGGTGCGGCTTAG
>WNGQ01017108.1_pt1 | contig 12970 bp, 24 predicted proteins | sample 5407661 | NCBI WGS metagenome assembly WNGQ01 (sample SAMN13153382, study PRJNA577476) | soil metagenome | isolation source: 60 cm soil or saprolite under Garry oak tree replicate 2 | place: USA:California | collected 2016-06-15
CGGCCGGCGGCGCGATGTCGGCCGCGGTCACCTCGCCGGGACCCTGCTTGCGCAGGTACATGACGACCGGCTCGTCGTGCTCGGAGGACACCACCAGTTCCTTCAGGTTCAGGATGATGTCGGTGACATCTTCCTTCACGCCGGGGACGGTGGAGAACTCGTGCAGGACGCCCTCGATCCTGATGCTCGTGACCGCCGCACCCGGAATGGAGGACAGCAGCGTGCGCCGGAGCGAGTTGCCGATCGTGTAACCGAAACCCGGCTCGAGCGGCTCGATCACGAACCTGGACCTGTAGTCGTCTACCTGCTCCTCGGCGAGCGAGGGGCGCTGAGCGATGAGCATGGATCTTCCTTCTTTCTGCGACGCCCGCTATATGACGGCGCTGTTTTTCCCCGGGGGGGCGACCCCCCGGGATCCCCCCGATCCTGGGGGGATGCCATCCCCCCAGACCCCCCTGGCCGGGGACCCCAAAAAGCGGGGACCCCGGGGGGTTAATCGTCGCCAGGCCATCGAGGCCCGGCGGCGATTACTTCGAGTAATACTCGACGATGAGCTGTTCCTGAACCAGGGTGTCGATCTGCGCCCGGACGGGCAGCGAGTGCACCAGGATCCGCATCTTGTCCGGCACCACCTCGAGCCAGGCGGGCACGGTCCGCTCGCCGACCTCGGCCCGCGCGATGACGAACGGCGTCAGCTCGAGGAACTTGGGCATTACCTCGACGATGTCGTTCTCGCTGACCCGGTAGGACGGGATGTCGACCTTCTTGCCGTTCACCGTGAAGTGGCCGTGCCGCACCAGCTGGCGGGCCATGTCGCGGCTCTTGGCGAAGCCCGCGCGGAAGACGACGTTGTCCAGGCGGCGCTCAAGCAGCTGGAGCATGGTCTCGCCGGTCCGGCCGTGCTTGCGGGACGCTTCCACGTAGTAACCGTGGAACTGCCGCTCCAGGATGCCGTAGATCCGGCGGGCCTTCTGCTTCTCCCGGATCTGCTGCAGGTAGTCGCCTTCCTTGGGCCGGTTCCTGCCGTGCTCGCCCGGCGGGTAAGGCCGGATCTCGATCGGGCACTTCGGCGAGTCGCACTTGGCGCCCTTCAGGAAGAGCTTGGTCTTCTCCCGGCGGCAGAGCTTGCAGTCCGGGCCTGTGTATCGAGCCATATGTCGCTATCTCCTTGGGTGGGCTCGGGGGATAAATATGGCCCGATCAGACCCGGCGCCGCTTCGGCGGCCGGCAGCCATTGTGCGGTACGGGGGTCATGTCCTGGATCGAGCCGACCTCCAGCCCGGTCGCCTGCAGCGACCTGATGGCGGTCTCCCGGCCCGAGCCCGGGCCCTTGACGAAGACGTCGACCTTGCGCATGCCGTGCTCCATGGCACGGCGCGCAGCGGCCTCGGCTGCCATCTGGGCGGCGTACGGAGTTGACTTGCGCGATCCCTTGAACCCCACCTGACCCGCGGACGCCCACGAGATGACGTTGCCCGTCGGGTCGGTAATCGAGATGATCGTGTTGTTGAACGTGCTCCTGATATGGGCGTGCCCGTGAGCGATGTTCTTCCGCTCCTTGCGGCGCACCTTCTTGGCGGCCTGGCTACGGCTCTTTGCTGGCGGCATTTCTTCTTTTGGCTTCCTTCGAGGTCATCGGTCCTGCGGTGCGGACTACTTCTTCCCGGCCTTCTTCTTGCCGGCCACCGTCTTCTTCTTGCCCTTGCGGGTACGCGCGTTGGTCTGTGTCCGCTGCCCGTGCACCGGGAGCCCGCGGCGGTGGCGAATCCCCTGGTAGCAGCCGATCTCGACCTTGCGCCTGATGTCGGCCTGGACCTCGCGGCGCAGGTCACCTTCGACCTGGTAGGTCGCGTCGATCCAGTCGCGGAGCTTCATCAGCTCTTCGTCGCTGAGGCTGTTGACCCGGGTGTCGCCGCTGACGCCGGTTGCCTCCAGCGTCTGCAGCGCCCTCGTGCGGCCGATGCCGTAGATGTAGGTGAGCGCGACCTCGACCCGCTTATCGCGGGGCAGGTCCACTCCAGAAAGCCTGGCCATGTGCGGGCAGTTCTCCTTACGTCTCGCGGAGGTCCTTCACGCCGCCCCCATGCCCTGCCCGGACATGGCCCCGGCCTCCGTCCGGGGGTCGCAGCCTAAGCTGGCTGCTTGCGGTGCGCGTCTTTCGCTACGTCAGCCTTGCCGCTGCTTGTGCCTCGGGTCGGTGCAGATGACCATGACGCGGCCGTGCCGACGGATGATCCGGCACTTACTGCAGATCTTCTTGACGCTCGGCTTGACCTTCACGGTGCCTTCTCCACTAAATCTGTTTCTGCTTGCTTGCCTGTTGTTACTTGTACCGGTACACGATCCGCCCGCGACTCAGGTCGTAGGGGCTGAGCTCTACGACCACGCGGTCGTCAGGCAGGATGCGGATGTAGTGCATCCGCATTTTCCCGCTGATATGGGCGAGAACCTTGTGCCCGTTGTCCAGCTCCACCCGGAAGAAGGCATTCGGGAGCGACTCGACAACCGTGCCTTCAATCTCAATGGCGCCGTCTTTCTTGGGCATGTCCTCCGCGCTTCGCTATATGGTGATGGCCCGCGCCTGGGCGCGGTCTGGTCTGGCCTTACTAACCTGAGCGGCAAGCCCGCCCCGCCTGGCTCACGTCAGCGGGACGAGATAACCGGGAAGGGCCGGTATCGTGGTCGCCTACGCGAACCCCCGAGCGCCGGCCAGGTAAGACCCAACAGATGGGCCGGAGACGAGTGTACTCGACCCCGCGCCCCGACGCGAACCGCCCACGTATATGACACTCCAGGGCTCTGTACTATTCCCGGGCGCTATTCGCCGGAACGCTGCGAGCGGCGCACTATCGCCCAGATCCACGGGATCGCGATCAGCGCCCACCACGGGAACCAGGTCCCGCCGCCGACCACCGCGGCGACCGCCCAGATGGCGACGAGAGTCGACGTGACCACCGCCCAGGCTCCCATGGCCACGGTCCCCGGCGCGAACCTGGCCGGGCCGCCGTGGCCGCGCGGGTCGGCCGGCAGCAGCGACTGCCCGAGGTGGGGCGGAGCGCGCCGCAGCGAGGCGTCCGGCAGCTGGTACAGGTCGATGGCGGGCAGGTCCGTCATCAGCTCGTCAAGTTCGCCCATCGTCCTGGCTTCCAGCGCCTGGTCCATGCGCTCGTGGAACTCCTCGGCGGTGAGCCGGCCCGCGGCGTGGTGCTCGCGCAGCAGTGTCGCCACGCGGTCGCGATCCGCGTCCGAGGCGCGGATTCGCGGGTCACTAGGCACCGGGCACCTTCTTAGGTCGGCGGAATGCTTTCCGGGTCCTTCTTCCTAGTATGGCCGAGGCTTCCTGCCGCTATGCCAGGCCCTGCCGGGCCCGCGCGATCCGTGCCGTGCCGCGCGAATCCGGACTCGCCGCCGTCCTCGGCCGTCAGCACCCACGGCCCACCGGGGGTGATCGCGACCGTGTGCTCGAAGTGCGCGGCCCAGCTTCCGTCGGCGGTGACCACCGTCCATCCGTCGTCGAGCAAGACCGTCTCCGGGCGGCCGAGCATCACCATCGGCTCGATGGCCAGCGCCATGCCCGGCTGCAGCCGCGGCCCGCGGCCGGGCCGCCCGTAGTTGGGCACCGGCGGGTCCATGTGCATCGCGCTGCCGATGCCATGGCCGGTGTACTCCTCGACCCCGCTGTACCGGCCCGAGGCGCCCACGCTGGTCTCCACCGCGTGCGAGATGTCACCCAGATGGCGTCCGGCCCGCGCCTCGGCGAGCCCGCGCCACAGCGCGGTCTCGCACGCCTCGAGCAGGCCGGCGTGCTCGGCGGAGATGGCGCCCACGCCGACGGTGACGGCCGCGTCCCCGTGCCAGCCGCCGACGATGGCGCCGCAGTCGATGGAGACGATGTCGCCTTCGCGCAGGCTCCGCTGCCGACTCGGGATGCCGTGCACGATCTCCTCGTTCACCGACGCGCAGATGGTCGCCGGGTAGCCGTAATAGCCCTTGAACGACGGAGTCGCCCCCGCGGCGCGGATCTCAGCCTCGGCGAGCGCGTCAAGCTCCGCGGTGGTGATGCCGGGCCGGACCGCGGCGGCCAGGACCCGCAGGGTGCGCGCGACCACCAGCCCGGCCTCGCGCATCACCGCGATCTGCTCGGACGTCTTGATCTCTATAGTCATGCCACCGCGCCGCATACCTGCCCGTTCTCTCAGCGCACGAACGGACGGAGCGCGGCCATGGCCCGGCTGGTGATCTCCTCCACCGGGCCGGTCGCGTCGATGCCGATCAGGATGTTCTCGTCGGCGTAAAACGAGATGAGCGGGGAGGTCTGCTCGGCGTAGACCTCGAGCCGGTGCCGGACGGTGTCCTCGGAGTCGTCGTCCCGTTGGAAGAGCTCGCCGCCGCAGTCATCGCAGATGCTGTTGCGGGCGGGCGGGTCGTACAGGACGTGCCAGACCCGCTCGCAGCGGCGGCAGGTCCTGCGCCCGGACAGCCGCCGCACCACTTCGTCCTCGTCCACGACCAGCTCGAGCACGACGCTGAGCCGGGCGTCCCACTCGGAGAGCATCTTCTTCAGCGTCTCGGCCTGCGGGACGTTCCGCGGGAAACCGTCCAGCAGGAAGCCCTCCTGCGCATCGTCCTCGGCCAGCCGGTCCCGGACCATGGCCACCGTCACCTCGTCCGGGACCAGGTCGCCGCGCTCCATGAACTCCCTGGCCTTGCGGCCGAGTTCGGTGTTGCTTGTGACGTTGTACCGGAAAATATCACCTGTCGAGATCCTCGGGATCGCCAGGTGCGAAGCTATGAACTGGGCCTGTGTCCCCTTGCCCGCACCGGGGGGCCCGACGAGGACGATGCGCACTATCGCAAGAAACCCTCATAGTTGCGCTGCTGCAACTGGCTCTCGATTTGCTTCACCGTATCCAGCCCGACGCCGACCATGATCAGCAGGCTGATCCCGCTGAACGGGAACTGGTTGGCGACCCCGGCGGCGCTGAGCGCCACCAGCGGGAACAGCGCGATGATCCCGAGGTAAACCGAGCCGGGCGCGGTGAGCCTGCTGAGCACGTACTGGAGGTACTCGGCGGTCGGCCGCCCAGGCCGGATGCCGGGGATGAACCCGCCGTACTTCTTCATGTTGTCGGCTACTTCAGTCGGGTTGAAGGTGATCGACACGTAGAAGTAGGTGAACCCGATGATCAGCAAGAAGAAGGAGAGCATGTACAGCGGCGAACTGCTTTGCTCGACGTAGCGGGCGACCCAGCTCACCCAGCCCTGCGGATGGGTCTGGTTGCCGAACAGCTGGGCCGCCAGGGTCGGGATATACAACAGCGACGAGGCGAAGATGACCGGGATGACGCCGGCCTGGTTGACCTTCATCGGGATGTAGGTCGAGGTGCCGCCGTACATCCGGCGGCCCACCATGCGCTTGGCGTACTGCACCGGGATGCGGCGCTGGGCCTGTTCCATGAACACGATGAACGCGATGATGGCGACCACCACGACTAGGGCAACGGCGGCGTAGAAGGGCCCCTTGACCCGGTAGATGGCGAGGATCTCACCGGGGATGACCGAGATCACGGTGGTGAAGATCAGCACCGACATCCCGTTTCCGACGCCCCGGTCGGTGATCAGCTCACCCATCCACATGATGACCGTGGTGCCCGCCACCATGGTGATCACCATGGTGGCGATGGTGAAGGTCGAACCGTTCGGGATCAGCGGGTTGGCGGTGCCCGACGCTCCGCAGCCGTTGAACAGGGTGCCCGACCTGGCCAGCTCCACGTACCCGGTGGACTGCAGCAGGGCCAGGCCCACGGTGAGGTACCTGGTGTACTGGGTGATCTTGGCCTGGCCGGCCTGCCCCTCCTGCTTCAGCGTCTCCAGCCGCGGGATCACGACCGTGAGCAGCTGCAGGATGATGCTGGCGGTGATGTACGGCATGATGCCGAGCGCGAACACCGACAGGCGCAGCAGCGCCTGGCCGCTCAGCAGGTTCACGATGGCCAGCACGCCCGCCGTGGGGCTGCCCGCCGCGGTGGCCGCGTTCGAGCAGAAAGCCACGTTCTTCTCGCTGATGCCCGGGGTGGGCAGCGAGGCACCGAGCCGGAACAGTGCGATGAGGCCCAGCGTGATCAGCAACTTCTTGCGAAGGTCCGGCGTCTGGAACGCCCGCACGAAGGCCGTCAGCATGCGCAGTCCTCGGTTCGGTTGATCGGGCAGTCCACGTATCTTACCCGGCACGCCATGTTATGTCTCCCGCTCGCCTCCGGAGCGCTTTGAGGTCCCGTCTTCCCTCGTCGCTCCTCCGTCGCTCCTCAGTCCAGACGGGACCGCACTCCTTGGGCTCGCGGGAGTACCGCGCTCCGTTGGCTCGCGGGAGTCAGGAGAGCTCGGTGACCGTGCCGCCGGCCTGCTCGATCTTGGCGGCCGCGGTGGCGGAGAACGCGTGCGCGGTCACCCGCAGGGCTACGCCGAGCTCGCCGGTGCCGAGCACCTTGATCAGCTCGCCCTTGCGGGCCGCGCCCTTGGCGACCAGGTTCTCCGGGGTCACGTCGCCACCCTCGGGGAACAGCTCGGCCAGCCGGCCGGTGTTCACCACCTGGTAGGCGCCCTCGAAGCCGACGCGGACCCGACTGCGCGCCTTGGTGCCCTTGGTGCCGCGCCCGGCGGTCTTGCCCTTGGACGCCTCACCGCGGCCGACCCGCGTCTTGGCCTTGTGCGCTCCCGGCGCCGGCCGCAGATGATGCAGCTTGAGCCCGCGCGCGCTCTGTCTCCCGCTCGCCTCAGGCAAGCCCTGTTCGTCCCTGTTCATCTCCGGCATGTCAGTGTTCATCTCCGGCTACTTCCTCCACCGTCACCAGGTGGCGCACGGTCTTGATCATGCCGCGGAACTCAGGCCGGTCCGGCTTGACCACCACCTGGCCGATCCGGCGCAGCCCGAGCGACCGCAGCGAATTCCGCTGCGCGCTGTTCCCGCCGATCTTCGACTTGACCTGTGTCACCTTCAGCTGTGCCATCTTCCTGCTCCCCTTAGGCCCCGGCCGCGGCCGCGCGCGCCCGCAGCATGGCCGCGGGGGCCACGTCCTCGATCGGCAGGCCGCGCTTGGCCGCGATCTCCTCCGGCCGGTTCAGGCTCTTCAGCGCGGCCACCGTCGCGTGCACCACGTTGATCGGGTTGGACGAGCCGAGCGAGCGGGACAGCACGTCGTGGATGCCCGCGCACTCCAGCACGGCGCGCACCGGGCCGCCGGCGATGACGCCGGTTCCCGGGCTGGCCGGCTTGAGCAGCACCACGCCCGCCGCGTCCTCGCCCTGCACGGTGTGCGGGATCGTGCTGGCGATCCGGGGCACGCGGAAGAAGTGCTTCTTCGCCTCTTCCACGCCCTTGGCGATGGCGGCCGGCACCTCCTTGGCCTTGCCGTACCCGACGCCTACCATGCCGTTGCCGTCGCCCACCACCACCAGGGCGGTGAAGCTGAAGCGGCGGCCGCCCTTGACGACCTTGGCCACGCGATTGATCTTGACCACGTGCTCAAGGTAGGCGGCCTGCTTCTCGGCCGCGCCGCCGCGCCGGTCCTCGCGGCGCTCGCGCCGCTCGCCGCCGCTGCCGCGCCGCGGTGCTCCTGGCATTAACCCATCCTCATCTCTGAATAACGCTCAGCGGACTGAACAAGTGCCGTGTTCACAGCTTCAGTCCGCCTTCCCTGGCGCCGTCCGCGAGCGCCGCGATGCGGCCGTGGTAGCGGTACCCGCCACGGTCGAACACCACGGCCTCGATGCCGGCTTCCGCCGCGCGCCGCGCGAGCAGCTCGCCGACCTGACGCGCCTTGGCTGTCTTGTCGCCGTCGGACGTCCGGATGGCCGGGTCCAGGGTGGACGCGGCGGCCAGCGTACGACCGACGCTGTCGTCGACGATCTGCGCGAACATGTGCCGCGCCGACCGGTTGACGACGAGCCGGGGCCGGCTCGCGCTGCCCGTGACCCGCTTGCGGACCCGCAGGTGGCGGCGCACGCGGGCGGCCGCCGTGGGGTGCGTATGAGGACGCACCCGTCCGGTGGCGCGTGCGTGCGACCTGGTCTTGGTGCCAGCCATGACTTACTTACCAGCCTTCCCGACCTTGCGGCGGATCTGCTCGCCCTGGTACCGCACGCCCTTGCCCTTATACGGGTCTGGCTTGCGGAGCTTGCGGATTTGCGCGGCCACCTCGCCCACCATCTGCTTGTCGATGCCTTCGACAACGAACCTGGTGGGGGCCTCGACCCGGAAGCTGATGCCCTCTGGTGGCGTGATGGTCACGGGGTGGCTGAACCCGAGCGAGAACTCCAGGTCGCTGCCCCTGGCCTGGACCCGGTAGCCGACGCCGACGATCTCGAGGGTCTTGCGGTAGCCGTCGGTGACGCCGGTGACCATGTTCGCGATCAGCGTGCGCGACAGTCCGTGCAGCGCGCGCACCGAGCCTTCGTCGTTCGGCCTGGTGACCTTGATGGCCCCGTCCTCACGCACGATGTCGATGGGGTCGGCCACGGTATGCCGCAGCGTGCCCTTCGGCCCCTGCACGGTGACCTGGCGCCCGTCGATGTCGACCTGTACCCCGCTGGGGATGGTCACGGGGAGCCGCCCGATCCTTGACATTGCAGCTCTCCTTACCAGACGTAGGCGAGGACTTCCCCGCCCACGCCACGCTTCTTGGCCTGCTTGTCGGTCAGCAGGCCGCCGGACGTGGAGATGATCGCCACGCCGAGGCCGCCGAGAACCCGGGGCAGGTTGTCCTTCTTCGCGTACACGCGCAGGCCGGGCTTGGACACCCGCTTGATGCCGGCGATGGAGCGCTCGCGCCGGTTCCCGAACTTGAGGGTAACCACGAGGTTCTTGCCGACCTCGGCGTCTTCCACCCGCCAGGACGCGATGTAGCCCTCCTGCTGGAGGATCTCCGCGATGTGGGACTTGATCTTGGAGTACGGCATGCCCACGGTGTCGTGGTACGCCGAGTTCGCGTTCCGCAGTCGCGTCAGCATGTCCGCGATCGGATCGGTCATCGTCATGGCCTTGAGGCCTTCCTCACCGCGGTTTCCCGCCCGGAGGCGGGACCTGCGGTGTGCTCGTTTTGGTTCTTACCAGCTGGACTTGGTGATGCCGGGCAGTTCGCCGCGGTGCGCCATCGTGCGGAAGCAGATCCGGCACAGGCTGAACCTGCGGTAGACGGCACGCGGCCGCCCGCAGCGAGTGCACCGCGTGTAACCGCGGACCTTGAACTTGGGCGTCCGGTTCGCCTTGGCGACCAGCGACTTCTTCGCCACTGTCAGCCCTCCTTGAAGGGAAAGCCGAGCCGCCGCAGCAGCGAGCGGCCCTCGGCGTCGTTTGTTGCCGTGGTCACCACGGTGATGTCCATCCCACGCTGCCTGTCCACCTTGTCCGGGTCGATCTCATGGAACATGACCTGCTCGGTCAGGCCGAACGTGTAGTTCCCTTGCCCGTCGAACTGCCGGTCGGACAGGCCGCGGAAGTCGCGGATCCGGGGCAGCGCGATGGTCAGCAGGCGGTCCAGGAACTCCCACATGCGGTCGCCGCGCAGCGTGCTGTGTGCGCCGATGGGCATGCCCTCGCGCAGCTTGAACTGGGCCACGGACTTCTTCGCCCGGGCCACGGCCGGCCTCTGGCCGGTGATGGTGGATAGGTCGCGGACCGCGCCCTCGATCAGCTTCGCGTCCCTGGCCGCCTCGCCGACACCCATGTTCACGACGATCTTGATCAGCCCGGGGACCTGCATCACGTTGGGGTAACTGAACTCGTCCCTGAGCGCGGGCGCGATCTCGGACCGGTAGCGCTCCTTGAGCCGCGGCAGGGCCGGCGCTTCTGTGGCCATCAGATGTCCTTCCCGCTCGGCCTGGCGACGCGGATCTTGTTGCCGTCCTCGTCGAACCGGTAGCCGACTCGCGCGGCCTGCTTGCTGTCCGGGTCGGCGAGCTGAACGTTGCTCACGTCGATCGGCGCTTCGGTGTGCGTGATGCCGCCCTCCTTGGCGCCGCGGACGCCCTGGTGGGTGACCTTCTTGTTCTTCTTCACCACGTTGACGCCCTGGACGAGCACCTTGCCCCGGTCCGGGTAGGCCGCGATGACCATGCCGGAGCGTCCCCGGTCACGACCCGCGACCACGATCACGTGATCGCCCTTCTTGATCTTCATCTACAGCACCTCCGGCGCCAGCGAGATGATCCGCATGAAGCGCTTCTCCCGCAGCTCACGGCCGACCGGGCCGAAGATGCGGGTGCCCCGCGGGTCACCGCCGTCCCTGATCAGCACCGCCGCGTTCTCGTCGAACCGGATGTAGGAGCCATCGCCGCGGCGGCGCTCCTTGCGGGTGCGCACGACGACCGCCTTGACGACATCACCCTTCTTCACGCCGGCGCCGGGAAGGGCATCCTTCACGGTCGCCACGATGACGTCACCGATGCCCGCGTATCGCCGGCCGCTGCCGCCGAGCACACGGATGCAGAGGATCTCCTTGGCACCCGTGTTGTCGGCGACCTTAAGCCGCGACTCCTGCTGGATCACGTCAACTCCTGCTATCTCACGCCGGCATCGGAGCCAGGCGGATCTGTTACTTGGCCTTCTCGAGGATCTCGGCTACCCGCCAGCGCTTGGTCGCGGACAGCGGCCGGGTCTCCATCGCAGTACCTTGCCGTACTTGGGGTGCTTGACGTGGTCCTCGACCTGGACAACGACGGTCTTGTCCATCTTGTCGCTGACCACCAAGCCTTCTCTGCTCTTGCGGTAGCCGCGGGTCGTCGCAGCGCCGCTCGTGGCGTTCTCGCTCACTTGCCGGCCTCCTCGGCTACGTCATCTTCGGCGGACCCGGCACTGGCGGCCGACCCGGCGGCGACCGCCGCCGGCTCATCCGTGGCCGCCGGCTCGCCGGAATCCTCGATCAGGGTGATGATCCCGAGCTCGCGCTCCCGCATCACCGTGTAAATACGGGCGATTTCCTTGCGGACCGCACGTAGCCTGCCATGGCTCTCCAGCTGCCCGGTCGCGCCCTGGAAGCGCAGATTGAACAGCTCTTCCTTGGCTTCGGCCAGCTTGGCGTGCAGTTCCTCCTCGGTGGAGACGCGCAGCTGCGCGGTCAGGCCGTTAGCCATCAGCCCTCACCCAATTCACGCTTGAGGATCCTGCACTTCATCGGCAGCTTCCCCGGAAAGCTCGAACATGACCCGTCCTGGCTTCACGTTCGCTATCCACCACTCCGGCGATCCCTTGCCCGAGCCCATCCGGGTCTCGGCCGGCTTCTTCGTCAGCGGCCGGTCCGGGTAGATGTTGATCCACACCTTGCCGCCACGGCGGATGTGCCGCGTCATGGCGATACGGGCGGCCTCGATCTGCCGGTTGGTCACGTACGCGTGCTCGAGCGCCTGGATCCCGAACTCGCCGAAGTTCACGTGGGTTCCGCCGGTAGCGTTGCCGGTCCGGTGCGGACGGTGCTGCTTCCTGTGCTTGACCCTACGCGGAATGAGCATGCCTCAGCCCTCCTCGCCCGCGGCCGCGGTCTCCGGGGCCCGGCGACGCCGCTGCGGCTCACGCGGGCCCCGCGGGGTCCGCTGCTGGGCCGCGGCCCGCAGGGCAGCCTGCTGCGCCTCGCGCCCGGCCCGGCTGGTCGGCGCCTCGCCCTTATAGATCCAGACCTTCACGCCGATCCGGCCGAAGGTGGTGCGGGCCTCGTAGAAGCCGTAGTCGATGTCCGCGCGGAGCGTGTGCAGCGGCACCCGGCCCTCGCGGTAGAACTCCGAACGCGACATCTCCGCGCCGCCGAGGCGGCCCGAGCACTGGACCCGGATCCCCTTGGCGCCGCCCTTCATCGCGCTCTGGATCGCCTTGCGCATGGCCCGCCGGAAGGAAACCCGGCTGGACAGCTGCTCGGCGACCCCCTGGGCGACCAGCTGGGCATCGGTCTCGGGGTTCTTCACCTCGAGGATGTTCAGCTGGATCTGCTTGGCGGTCAGCTTCTCGAGGTCGCCGCGGATGCGGTCGGCCTCGGCGCCGCGGCGGCCGATGACGATGCCCGGCCGGGCGGTGTGGATGTCCACCCGCACCCGGTCCCTGGTCCGCTCGATCTCGACCTTGGAGATGCCGGCCCGCTCCATGCCGCGCTGCAGCATCCGCCGGATCGCCACGTCCTCGGCCACGTATTCCTTGTACAGCTTGTCGGCGTACCAGCGGCTCTTGAAGTCGGTGGTGATGCCCAGCCGGAACCCATGCGGGTTCACTTTCTGGCCCACTAGCGGGCTCCTCCCTCGGAGTCGTCGGAGACGATGACCGTGATGTGGCTGGTGCGCTTAAGGATGCGGTAACCGCGGCCCTGGGCGCGCGGCCTGAAGCGCTTGAGCGTCGGCCCCTCGTCAACCCAGGCCCGGCGTACCCACAGCATGCCCCGGTCCCCGCGGCCGCCACGGGCGTCCGCGTTGGCGATCGCGCTGGCGAGCACCTTGCCGACTGGGTCACTGGCCGACTGTGGCGCGAACGCGAGCACGGCCTGCGCCTCGTCGGCGGGCAGCCCGCGGATCAAGTCCACCACCCGGCGGGCCTTCCGCGGCGTGACACGGACGTGCCGCGCCATTGCCCTGGCTTCCATCATTCCTCCTGGGTCCGGCTAGCGACGGCTGCGCCGGTCGTCCTTGACGTGACTACGGAAAGTCCGCGTAGGCGCGAACTCACCGAGCTTGTGGCCCACCATCGACTCGGTGATGAACACCGGGATGTGCTTCCTGCCGTCATGCACGGCGATCGTGTGCCCCAGCATCGCCGGGACGATCATGGAACGCCGGGACCACGTCCTGATGACGGTCTTCGACCCCTTGTCGTTCTGCACGTCCACCTTCTTCATCAGGTGGTCGTCCACGAAGGGACCCTTCTTAAGGCTACGAGGCATCGCGTGCTGCTCCTACCGCTTGTTCCTGCCGCGGCGACGGCTGATCAGCCGGTCACTCG
>WNGQ01005058.1_pt1 | contig 12968 bp, 7 predicted proteins | sample 5407661 | NCBI WGS metagenome assembly WNGQ01 (sample SAMN13153382, study PRJNA577476) | soil metagenome | isolation source: 60 cm soil or saprolite under Garry oak tree replicate 2 | place: USA:California | collected 2016-06-15
GAGAAAAACGCTCCCTCCTGGTTTGCCGATGTCGAGTAAGGCAACGGCCTTGCCCGCCAGAGTTTTCAAGCGAGGAGCTTGCGTTGCCGAAAGCCTGCGTTCGTCACACGGATCAACAAGAGTTATGGGCATGGATAGGTCACCATCTGGCTGCCGCGCGGACCGGCGGCCCAGCTACCAATGACGGCGGAAGACTTTCCGGCCGCGCCGCCCGCCACTATGAGTTTGACCGCTTCGGGCGTACGAGTTGCAGCGCGCGCCCGAGTGTGCTGTTGGCGCGCGCAACGTTGCTGAATACATTCTGCCCGCAGGCGAACGGACGGCTCCCTCATCATTAACCAAAAAGAAAGCCGGAACTGCCACAGGATCGTAGGCTCGCGATAACTCCAAACTGTGGTCCGCATTGACAGGAAAAGCCGCCACCACCTGTTCTGCGAATTGACGAGTCATCGGCTCAGGATCCTGACAGATCCCAATCACGCGCGCGGCTTGCCTGGCCAGCTTATTCAGATAAGGAATGCTCAATCGGCACGTCGGGCAATCGGCTTCGAGAAAGACCAATACACAAGACTCGCGAGGCGTTTGACCGAAGCCGATCTGGGGCGCTTTCTGTCAGGCTTCGATCATTGATTTCTGAACCAGATCCGCATTGTCCACCTATCCGGGATGTATCAATCTCATTCTATCGATCGAACGTCATTCTCCCAAACCGTTTTCAGAGGAGTTGGCTTCTTTACCGGGGCGATTCGGTGGATCAGCCTTAAACTCGTCTTGAAGAGGACGCCTTTTAGGGCGGCTGCTCATTCGCGCAATTCGCGGCCGAGATCCTATCCAGACAACCGTATTAAATCGTATTGCACAATCTCAGATATTGCCTGAAAGTCGCATCGAAGTGTATAAGAACAGTTCATGCAGAAAGCGCTGCTATTTTCCCTGCTCGTTTTTCGCCTCAGCTTCGCGCCGGCCGAGCTTACCGGTGAAGTTCTGGACCCGAGCGGCGTAGCAATAGAGCAGGCGTCGGTGACGCTCATGGAAGTTGACACGAACGCCACTTTCCACTCGACTTCCTCCATCGAGGGCAGGTATCGGTTCACCGGCGTGAGACCCGGCCGCTACAACGTGACGGTTGAGGCTTCTGGTTTTCAGCGCGTCACACGGCAAGGCGTCATGCTGCTTACCGGCGAGAAAGTACGTCTGGATTTTGTGCTTTCGATCGGTTCGGTACTGGAAAACGTCAGCATCACGGCGGACGCGCCGCTGTTGCGGACAGAATCCGCCGACATCGGCCAGGTGATCGATAACAAAAAGATCGTTGAGCTGCCCTTGAACGGGCGCTCGTTCATCTCACTCGCCGCCCTTGCGCCGGGTGTGGCTCTGCCGCCGGGCTCGGCTTTTCCCCGCATCAATGGCGGCCGGCCGCGTACCAACGAATTTCTTTTTGACGGCGTCACGGTACTGCAACCGGAACCCGGCCAGGTCACCTTCATGCCGGTCGTCGACGCCATCCAGGAATTCAAAATAGAAACCAACAGCCCGCCGGCCGAGTTCGGCCGATTCAACGGCGGCGTCATCAATCTGACAACAAAGTCCGGCACGAATGACTTTCACGGCTCCGTCTTTGAATTTCTGCGTCATGAGGCTCTGAACGCGCGAAACCTGTTTGCACCGGCAACGCCATCCATTCCCGGCAAGCCGCTTTTCCGACGCAATCAATTTGGCGCGGTTTTCGGCGGCCCAATTGTTCGCGACAGGACGTTCTTCTTCACCGATTATCAGGGAAGCCGGCAGGCCATTGGCCGGGTTCGCACGTCCACAGTGCCAACCTTGCTTCAACGCCAGGGTATTTTTAGCGAGACAGTGGCGGGCTCCCTGCCACGCATCTTCGATCCGGGAACGCGGATTGCATTCCCATCCAGTACCATTCCACGGGAGCGAATGGACCCGGCGGCTTTGGCTCTTCTCGAGCGCTATCCGTTGCCGACTTCCCCAGGCACAGCGAACAACTATCGTCGGATCGCAAATGAGACGCAAAACCAGAACCAGTGGGATGCTCGTCTCGACCATGCTTTCGGAGCGGCGGATTCTGTCTTCGCCAGATTTTCATCGGCTCGAGACGTTTCCGATCCCGCCCCTCCTTTGCCGGACGGCAGCGGCAACCTGACCTCGGGCGTGCTTGGCCATAGCGCGACGGCCGGTCAGTCGCTCGCATCGAGTTACCTGCGGGTGTTGAGCCCATCCGCCACCAATGAAGTTCGCTTCGGATACAGCCGCCGGCGTCTGGCGCGCCGCGCCGTGCCTCTTCCGGCGTATGTGGTCGACGGCTACCAGCAACTTGGACCTCCGGCAAATGCCCGCTCGGACCTTCGCACCGACGTTACGCAGGTGGTCGACATGTTTTCCACCCAGAGGCGTACCCATTTCATAAAAGCGGGCCTGGACTTCCGCTGGGAGCGCCTGGACATCACTCAACCGCCATCGCCATTGGGATCCTTCCAGTTCAGCGCGCCGGAAGCCGGGTTTTCACTAGCCAGTTTTCTTCTTGGACAGGTGGATCGGTTCTCTATCGACATCCAGCAAAAGCCCATTCGCCCTCGCGCGATGATCGAGGAGTACTTCATCCAGGACGACTGGAAGGCCTCGCGCCGGCTCACGGTCACCGCCGGCCTTCGTTACACGCTCAATTTCCCATCCACGGAGTTGGATGATCAGGGAGCGGTATTCGATCTCGAAACACAGAAACTTCGATATCTGGGCCGCGATGGTTTTCCTCGGTCATCTCGCACGTTGCACAAACTGAATCTCGGTCCACGTGTGGGACTGGCGTACCGTGCCACGGACAAGATGGTGGTTCGCAGCGGTTACGGACTGGTTTGGATCGAGCAGGCAGGGATTACGACTCCATTTACGAATCCTCAGTTCCCTTTCATTCAAACCGTAACCCAGAGGTCGCTGGACAACATCACGCCGGCATTTGTTCTCTCATCCGGACCTTCGGTTTTGCCGATTCCGCCAACGCCGGATGCCGGCTTGGGTCAGGGAGTGTTTGGTGTCGACCGTAACTTGGGTTCCGGATATGCACAGCAATGGAATCTTTCGATCCAGCGGGAACTCGGCGCCAACATCCTCTTTGAAGCGGCATATACCGGCTCGAAGATCACTCACGTTGGAATTCCGGATACGAATATCAATCAGCTTACAGCCGATCAACTTCGTCTCGGGCCACAACTGCTCGAGCGAGTCCCGAATCCATTCTTCGGAATCATTCCCCGATCTTCGTCGCTAGGCGATCCGACGATCACGCGGGCACAACTGCTCAAACCGTTCCCGCAGTTCACAACCGTCAGCTACTTTCGCAATAACGTCGGGAACACGAACTACCACGCCTTTCAGGCAAAGCTGGAAAAGCGTTTCTCGCATGGTTTCTCGCTGCTTGCGAGCTACACGCGGTCAAAGCTCATCGACGAGGCCTCGTCCGTTTTCGATGCGGCAGTCCTGACCGGGCCAGTGGCGGACTTTCCCGTTGCAGACAGCTTCAACAGGAAGTTGGAGCGCGATCTCTCCTCGGGCGATATGCCCAGCGTGTTCGCTGTGAGTGCGGCCTACGATCTTCCCGCGGGTACAGGGCTATTCGGCGGCTGGCAAATTGCGGGAATTCTGACCCTCGAATCGGGTCTGCCGCTCGCGGTGACCCAGAACACGAATTTCAACGCTTTTGCCGGTTTCGGCACTCAACGGCCCAATCGGCTTCGCAATGCCAACCTGCCCGCCAGCGAGCGCAAGACGATTCGTTATTTCGACACCGAAGCGTTCGTGCTCGCTCCCCAGTTCACACTCGGAAACAGCTCGAGGAATCCGGTGCGAGGGGCTGGACTCCGGAACCTCGATCTCGCTCTGCTGAAGAGAACTCCTCTCACGGAAAAGATTGCCGTGGAATTTCGTGCGGAAGCCTTTAATTTGACTAATTCACCACCACTCGGAAATCCCAATACGGTCTTTGGCTCTCCAGGTTTCGGATCGATCACATCCGCTGGCGATCCGCGTGTGCTGCAGATCGCGTTGAAACTTCATTTCTAAGGCGCCGCGCAGGATTGTGAACTCAAGTCGCAGAGCGCGACAGAAAGTAGCCCACGCGTGAGCGCTGGGAAGTAACGCATTTGCAGCGGGTGAAGCGAACTCCCCTCTCAAGGAAGTAGGCCGATAAGTTCTTTGTTTTCGTGCCGCCGACTTCCTTTCTGTTATGGAGCTGGCCAGCAGGACAGCTCTGAATACTCCTTGGCAAAGGAGGGGTGGCCGCGCCATCAAGAAATATCCCCGTTCCTTTGAAAGCCGCGGACGGGGTGGTTCGTTCAAACTCCAAAACAATTTCGCTTGAACGAACCACCCCGTCTGCGCCCGTTAAGGGGCTTCGCTACATTTTTTAATGGGCGCAGCCACCCCTCCTTCGCCAAGGAGGGGACTTGGCTTCAACCCCCCACGTCCGGCAACAACGACATGCGTATACTTCACAGCGCTCATGCGTGAGGCTATTTTCTGGAGCCGCTCCGCGGACACATTTTTTACCTACCAGCCCTTCGAGGTGTCCGCGCTCCCGTCGCAATCATCACTTCTGTTGCCTTGATCAGAGCAAAGGCGGGCATCCCCTTCCGGAGTCGGAGTTCTTCTGAGGATTGGCGCGTAATGATGGCAGTGACGATCTGGCCGGCAACATCAAGCGTGACCTGGGTCAACAGACCTTCGGTCTTAACCTCGGTTATCGTTCCCAGTAGTTTGTTTCTGCCGCTGATCGATTGCAGGCTGGTTCTTCCCCGATTCGAATTGGTCAGGCGATCGATCTCACTCTGCGCGATGCGATGGTGCCCTCCGGGAGTCTTGATGGACCTCAGCTTTCCACGATAGATCCACTGTTTCAATGTCGGATAACTGATGTTCAGGATTCGAGCTGCATCGCGGAGCTTCAGCAGTTCCATGCCAAGCCATTGTACGCGATCATCTATTACCGAGTGTGGTACCTTCACTCAAATATGTCCTCCGCCTATTTCTGGACCATCGTGGCGTACATGGTCTTCCTGATTGGTGTCGGCGCATTGCGAAGCCGCAGAGTGGAAAGTCAGGAAGACTTCTCGGTGGCCGGCCGGCAGCTCTCGACATTCGTTCTCTTCGGGACGATGCTCGCGACATGGATCGGAACGGGATCGATCTTCGGATTTTCAGGCAAAATTTACGAGGTCGGCATCGCGGCATGGATCCTGCCCGTCGGCTCGCAGATAGGAATTATCCTCCTGTCATTTCTCGCGAGTAGAGCTCGCCGATCTTCCGCCATTACAGTCCAGGATATTCTCGAGACCCGATACAACAAGTGGGCGCGCGTGCTTGGCGTGATCACGCTGGTACTCACTGCGGTCACTATTGTCTCTTACCAGTATCGGGCGGCCGCGGCAGTGCTGAACCTGGCCATGCCGAGTATCGACTTGAAAACGGCGACGATCATCGTTGCGGTTTTCATCATTATTTATACGGCGCTGGCGGGAATGTTCTCGGTGGCCTATACGGATCTCGTGATGGGAATCACCATGATCGTGGGGATTCTGGTCACGCTCCCTTACGTGTACTCGAAGGCGGGCGGGTACGCGGGAATGGCCGCAACGCTTCCTCCCGATCATCTGGTCTTCTTTGGGCCGATTAGCTGGGTCCAGGCAGCGGGCATCATTCTGCCACCCGGACTTTTGATTCTCGGCGACGCCAATATGTACCAGCGTTTTTTCTCTGCAAAAAACGCTGGTGTGGCGCGGCGTTCGACGATTTGGCTGCTTTTCGGGGTGGCGTACATGGAGTGGATGATCATCGCGACGGCATGGGTATGTTCGGCAATCGAATGGCAGGACGGCAAGCTTCAGATTCCGAGCCGCGTGATTGCATATGTTGCCCGCGATCACCTCCCGATATGGCTGGGCGCGCTGGTCATGACGACGATTGTGGCGATCATTGTGTCCACATCCATCTCCTATCTCCTGGTGCCGGCCACATCGATTGCACGCGACATTTACCAGCGCTTCATCAACCCCAAGGCGACCGAGCGGAAGCTCGTGTGGCTTCTCCGCGGACTGGTTATTGGACTGGGAATCGTGGCGTTCATCATCTCGACGTTTTCGGAAAAATTCCTCGAGATTGCGCTGCGCGCCTACACCATCTACGGTACGGGGATTACGCCATCACTGGTCGCAGCACTCACGTGGAAACGCGCGTCCGCGCCAGGCGCAGTCACCTCCATCATCATGGGTGTTGCCACGACTTTAATCTGGGAGTTCGGTGGGTTCGGAACAAGCACGGGCGTGGACCCGGTCATTCCCGCCATCGCCGTTTCTGTTGTATGCCTGATTGGGGTGTCTCTGCTGACGCCGGCTCCACGTTCCGAGCAAGTGGACGTCTTCTTTCAAAGAGGGGATTAGCCCGCATTTCTCACCGGAATCTTGGGCAACTATGCCGAGGGCGCGTCCCTCTCCCTCTGGGAGAGGGTGGCCGAAGGCCGGGTGAGGGTCGATAAGAATGCACGCTGTTAACCTCACCCGCCGCTTCGCGGCACCCTCTCCAAAAGGGAGAGGGACTTGGCTTGTGGATAGTCACAATCCAGCGAGAGATCCGGGCTAGCCGCAAAGGGGATTGCGGATTTGGGGAACCACGTCGATTGGAGCCTGGTCCCCAAATCCGAAATCCGCAATCCGAAATCCGAAATCTCTTCAGATCACTTGCTGGATGGGTTCTTTATCGGAAACTGCCCGCAGGACGCGCCTGGGAAATGCGAGATTCAAGACTTCTTCGATGGTACGGACGTAGTGAATCTTGATCTCTTTCAGAAGCTCTGGCTGGATATCCTCGACCACGTTTTTCTCGTTTTGTGCGGGAAGTATCAGTTCCTCGATTTTGGCGCGGCGTGCAGCAAGAACTTTTTCTTTGATGCCTCCGACGGGTAGCACGTGGCCGCTCAGCGTGATTTCACCGGTCATGGCGAGCTTGGGCCGGATTGGTGTGTTCGTGAGAGCGGAAACCAGTGCAGTGACCATGGTCACGCCGGCGGAAGGTCCGTCCTTGGGAATCGATCCGGACGGAACGTGAACATGGACATCGATATCTTTATAAAAGTCGGAGTCCAGACCCAACCCGGTGGCATAGGAACGCACCCAAGTTAGCGCGGCTTTCGTGGATTCCTGCATCACGTCGCCGACCTGACCCGTCACCGTGAGATGCCGGCCACCTTTGGCGATGTTGGCCTCCACGAAAAGGATGTCGCCGCCGACTGGAGTCCATGCCAGACCGATAACGACGCCAGCACGCTTTGCACGCTCTTCCACTTCCTCTTCCAGGCTGAACTTCGGCGCCCCGAGCAATTCAGTAACAACGTCCGGCGTGACAACAAGTTTCGGGTCCTTTCCTTCGAGCATTCTTCGCGCGTGCTTCCGGCAAATGCTTGTAAGCTGCCTTTCCAGGTTCCGGACGCCGGTCTCCCGCGTGTAGTGACGAACGATGCGGTGCAGCGCCTCGTCTTGAAACTCAATCTGATCCGGCTGCAGGCCGCTGTTCTCCCGGCCACGCGGAACCAGGTAGCTGCGCGCGATTTGTACCTTCTCTTCTTCGGTATATCCGGGTAGCTCGATAATCTCCATACGGTCGCGCAGGGCTGAAGGGACCGTGTCGAGTACATTGGCCGTGGTGATGAAAAAGACGCGCGAAAGGTCGAAAGCCACGTCCAGGTAGTGATCGCGAAATGTGTTGTTCTGCTCGGGATCCAGAACTTCCAGGAGCGCCGATGCGGGATCGCCGCGGAAATCCGCGCCAAGCTTATCGATTTCGTCAAGCATGAAGACCGGGTCGCGCGAGCCCGCGCGGCGGATGTTCTGGATGATCTGCCCGGGGAGGGCGCCAATATAGGTTCGCCGGTGGCCGCGAATTTCCGCTTCGTCGCGCATTCCTCCCAGCGAGATGCGTATAAATCGTCGTCCCATCGCTTCCGCCACCGACCGGCCCAGCGAAGTCTTTCCGACGCCGGGCGGGCCGACGAAGCACAGAATTGGGGCTTTGCCGATGGGCCGCAGTTCCAGCACGGCAAGATACTCGAGTATCCGTTCCTTGACCTTCTCCAGATCGTAATGGTCGCGGTCGAGGACCTGGCGAGCACGAACGATATCGACCCTTTCTGTCGTAAGGACGTTCCACGGGAGAGTCACCAGCCAGTCCAGATAGGTCCGGCTCACCGTGTATTCCGCGGCGGCGGGTGACATGCGGGCAAGCCGTCCCAGTTCGCGGTCCGCTTCCTTCTTCGCCTCCTCGGTCATTCCCGCCGCTTCAATCTTCTTTCGAAGCTCATCCATTTCGCGCTGGGTATCATCGGCTTCGCCAAGCTCGCGCTGGATAGCTCGCAGTTGTTCGCGAAGGAAATACTCACGCTGGCTCTTACCGACTTCTTCCTGCACCTGGCTTTGGATCTTAGTGCGCAGCTCCAGGACCTCGAGTTCCTTCGCGAGCTCCGTGTTCAAAAACTCAAGCCGCTTCCGCACGGAGATCTCTTCGAGAACAAATTGTTTGGAAACGATCGACAAATTCGGAAGATTCGTTGCGATGTAATCGGCTAGCCGGCCGGTGTCTTCGATGTTGATGACGATGGTCTGCAAATCGTCGGGCAGTTGCGGGGAAAGCTTGATAATGCGCTCGAACTGGCTGATCACGGTCCTTCGAAGCGCCTGGAAGTCCACACTCGTTTCGTCTTCCTTTTCGTCGGCAAGGACAGTAATGCGCGCGCGAAGGTACGGATCGAACTGGATGAATTCCTGCACTCGGGTCCGGGAGACGCCCATGATGATGACAAACAGATTGCCCTCAGGCGTCTTCATGACTCGGTGGACCACACTCACAGTCCCGATGTCATAGAGATCTATCGGTCCGGGCGAATCGACCCGCTTATCGCGCTGAGTGAGAACGACCAACATTCCATCACCCTGCTGGACGTCATTGATGAGTTTGACCGAGCTTTCGCGGCCGACCGTCAGCGGGATGACGGCGTTTGGAAAAATAACGGCATCACGAACAGGAAGAATCGGCAACTCATCAGGTATCGTCTGGATCTTCTGCTGAATGTCATCAAGCTCTTCGAGGTCACGTTTCATGGCTCACCCGGAAAATGGGGACGTAGCCCTGTGTCCCCATTTTTCATTTTTGGCATATTAGGGCTTCAAAAATGGGGACACAGGGCGACGTCCCCATTTTCCGGACTATGCTAGAATCCGCGCGTGTCCGGCGACAGACGTTTTCAGTGGACAGTTGCTCTCATTCTGTTCGGCGTGCTCTTCCTGGGGGTATCGGACACGCAACTAGTCGCGCCGCTTCTCCCGCTCATCGCTCAGAATTTTGGGGCGACACCTGGACACGCCGGAATCATCGTCACTACGTACTCGTTGGCCGCTGCCGCTTTCGCTCTATTTGTAGGCCCGCTCTCCGATCGAGTCGGACGGAAAAAGATATTACTATCGGGTCTTGCTCTGTTCAGCTTTAGTTCATTTCTTACATATCACGTTTCCAGCTTCGGTGCGTTAGTGATTCTGCGGACAATGACAGGATTGGCTGCGGGTACACTTTCCACCTGCGCGCTCTCTTTCGCTGGAGATTACTATCCGTATGAACAACGGGGTCGGGCTATGGGGATACTCTCCATGGGATACTTTGTCGCCATTGTTGTGGGAGTGCCTGCCGGGGCCCTGGCCGCTGCGCGCCTCGGCTGGCAGTGGGTATTCGGGTGCCTGTCGGTTGCAGCAGCCGCCATGTTTATGGTGGGCTTTCGATTGCCAAGGGACAAGACAGACTGGAAATCTTACCGGTCTCGCCTCTCGATGATCGAGCATTTCGGAAAGACCGACCGGCTGGCCGGCATGGCAGCCGCATTCCTCACCTCGGGCGGCCTCGTCGGATTTCTGACGTATGTTGGAGCGTGGCTTAAAGCGACGCATGATGTCGGTATCGATCGGATCGGTCTCGTTTTCATGTTCTCGGGTCTGGCCGCCGTCGCCGCTTCACCGCTTTCCGGTTGGCTTTCGGATCATGCGGGCAAACGCACCATTGTCATGTGGTCGAATGTGTTGCTGGCGTTCTTGTTCGTGATCGTGGCCCGTATCGATTGGGGGCTGTGGCTTATGGTTGGAATCGGAATGCTGAGCATCGCCGCCTCGGCCCGTCAGGCGCCTCTGCACGCGCTGACCACGGAAATCGTCGGTCCTGAAATCCGTGGTGAATATATCGCAATGCGCAACGCCGCCTCTCAGCTGGGAATTGCCATCCTCGCCACCATATCCGCTACCGCCTTCGATTCGGGCGGATTCACTGCTGTCGCCCTGGTCGCCGCCCTGGCCACGCTCCTCATTCCCATATGCTGTATCTGGCTCAAGGAACCTGAGAACGCGGGCTAAAGCCCGCAACTACGGGCCGATGTTCCCCGTATCCGTTTTGCGCCAGAACGCATGCCATGCCTGTAGTCGCAGGCTTTAGCCCGCGTTCTCCGTCTGCTATCCTAAGGTGCATGCCCGCCAATTTGACGCCGCAATATATGGAGGCTGAAAAGCGCTTCAAGCAAGCCAGCAATGTGGAGGAGAAGATTTCGGCGCTCGAAGAGATGATGGCGACTATCCCCAAACATAAAGGTACGGAGAAGCTGCAGGCGGACCTGAAAAAGAAGATGTCCGTCTTGCGGAAGGAATCCGATCAGCACAAAAAAAGTGGGGTGCGGCGGGATACCTTTGTAGTCGAGAAGGAAGGCGCCCGGCAATTGGCCCTGGTGGGGGCGCCGAATTCCGGAAAATCGCAATTTGTGCGAAGTCTCACGCACGCGACTCCGGAAGTCGCCGATTACCCCTACACGACGAGAACTCCGATTCCGGGGATGATGATATTCGACAACGTACGTCTACAGTTGGTGGATCTCCCACCGATTTCGCCGGAATACACGGAATCCTGGGTGGGACAGATCATTCGCAATGCGGACGCGGTGTTGTGGATCTTTGATCTATCGGATGACGATATTCTGGACACGCTCGAAGAAACCTGCACCTTTCTGGCAGGCGCCAAAATCGATCTGCAAAACATGAAGGTCTTAATGGTGGGTAACAAGAAGGATGCGCCGGGCGCCGGCGAGCGCGCGGCAATCGTGCGGGAAGCCTATCCGGATAAGTTCCCGATCACGGAAATCTCGGCCGCTTTCTCAACACCCGCAGAGCTAGAAGCCTTTAAGAAAGTTGTGTACGATTTTCTGGACATTGTGAGGGTTTACACCAAGGCTCCGGGAAAGAAGCCGGATTTCAGGGATCCCTATGTTGTCCCTCGGGGCAGTACTGTGTTGAATGTTGCCGAAAAAGTGCATCGCGACTTTCTCCAGAATTTGAAATACGCTCGTATCTGGGGTGAAGGCAAAGTGGACGGGATTATGGTCCCGCGGGATTTCGTCATCAGCGATGGTGACGTATTGGAGTTACATGAATAGATGGCGGCGGCAAATTCCCCTCAATGGATTTAACTTATGAAAAACATCATCAAAGTGGCTTTCTTGAGCTCGATCATCACTGCGGCAATGGTGTACGTCGTTTTGGAGTGGCGGCCGCTACGTTCGGAGACGGCGCGTGCACCGGAAGTGAGCTGGGCGTCATCCGTTGCGAGCAGCCCGGCAGCCGTTCCTGCGGCGCGCCTGAGTGACGAGGAGCGAAACAATATTGAGGTTTATCAAAAGTACAGCCAGGGCGTCGTGAACATCACGACGACAACGGTTGGCTATGACTTCTTCCTGCGGCCTGTTCCCATGGAATCCGGTACGGGATCGGGTGCAATCATCGACACTCAGGGTCACATCGTGACGAATTTTCACGTCATCCGAGAGGCCGAACGGCTTGAGGTCACATTACCAGACAAGACGAAACATATCGCCAAGGTCGTCGGCAGCGATCCCAACAATGACCTTGCCGTCATCCAAATCGACTTACCGCGCGCCGGTTTAATCCCAATACCGGTTGGAACCTCAAAGGGACTTCAGGTTGGCCAGAAAGTTCTGGCCATCGGCAACCCTTATGGTTTGGAGCGCTCACTCACCACGGGCATCATCAGCTCCCTGGGGCGCTCGATCCAAGCCGAAAACGGGAGAGTGATTGAAGACATCATCCAGACCGACGCTGCCATCAATCCCGGCAACTCCGGCGGGCCGCTTTTGAACAGCGAAGGACAGATCATTGGCATCAATACGGCGATTGTCTCGGGAGGCGTCGGACTTGGTTTCGCCATCCCGGCGGACACCGTCCGGCGTATCACCAGCGATCTCGTCACTCTTGGTTACGTTCGGCGTCCGTATCTTGGAGTCTCTCAAAGAGGATTAATTGCTTTGATGGACGTGCCCTGGCTGGCGGATGGCCTTCGACTCAGCACCGAAGTCGGGCTGCTCGTCGTCACGGTCCAGCCGAATAGTCCAGCCGCACTTGCCGGCATCCACGGAGCGTCGCAAGAAGTCATTGTCAGGAACTATCGAGTGCCTGCGGGCGGTGACGTCATCCTTGCCTTCCAAGGCAAAGAGGTGAATTCGCTGCAGGACCTTGCACGCGAAATCGACCGCTACAAACCCGGCGATAAGGTCGCCGTTACTATTTTGCGAGGGAATAAAAAGACAGACCTGCCCGTTGTGCTGCAAGAGGCGCCGAAGCAATAATGCTCGGGTTCCTCCGCTCCCGGGAATGGGTTATCGCACGGCGGCTGATTCTTGTCGGCATCATCCTGTTTCTCGGATATCGCACGTATGGCGATGCCATCGTTTCGCGTCTCCGTGGGCCAAATCCAAAACGCGACATCATCATTACGCGCGCCGAATTTCGCCCGGAGCTGCCCGGGAGCAGGCCCGCCTGGATCATCAGCTTCCGCAACAACAGCAACCGATTCACGTATGACCAGATCCAGCT
>WNGQ01018168.1_pt1 | contig 12967 bp, 14 predicted proteins | sample 5407661 | NCBI WGS metagenome assembly WNGQ01 (sample SAMN13153382, study PRJNA577476) | soil metagenome | isolation source: 60 cm soil or saprolite under Garry oak tree replicate 2 | place: USA:California | collected 2016-06-15
CCAGCCGCTCCAACGCCCTCATCCGGCCCTCGCCCAGCGGCTCGTCGTCCTCCGGCTCGCCCGCCGCACCATCGCCAGCAGTGCCCGCGCGTCCTCCAGCCGCTCGGAGCCCACCAGGCCCTCCACCTGGCGGCGGGCGGCGCGGGCACGAGCATGGCCCCCAGGTGCTCCCGAAGCTCCGGCTCGGGCCGGTAGCCGGGCACGTGTCGCGCAGGACGCGGTCGCAGAGTTCCGGCGCGTCGATCAACTCGGGCAGCGAGACGGCGTCCAAACGGGCACTTCTCGCTGACCCGCGCACGGCCCTCCCCGCGCCCCAACTGATCCAAGCAAGCACCGGCCGGCTGGAAGGTAGGTTGGGAGTGTTGTCAGTCTCCGAAATCGGGACCGAACTGGTTGGGCTGTGCTGGCCCGCCCGGCCGACTGACCCTGATCGCCCACGCCGGATGGATCTCAGCCCAATTCTCAGCCGGCCGCCCTTGGTAGAGGACACGGTGGAGGATGTTCTTGTCGATGACATGAGGTCCGGTCACCGTGATGTGGTCTCCCGGCGCAGGCGTGGCTGGCGTGATGAAGCCTCCGGCGTCGGCGTTGTTATCCCTGAAGAGCAGACCCTGCTTGTGCTGCGGGATGATCTCAACGACCAGGTGCGGCTCCGGATGGTCCGCACAGGTCTGTAGCGAGCTGCTCGGCGTCAGGAGTCCGACGAACTGCGGGTCGAGGCGGGCACGCAGGTGGACATCGCCGTCTGGTTCGAGCTTGAGGCAGTCCACCGTTCCGCTCGCCGTGCTGCAGCGATCGAGCACTTGAAGCCGCTCCGGGATGTAGACTCCGGCCAACGGTGGGCCGAACTTGCACTGGCCCGCCTGCAGTTCGAACTTCACAAAGGGGATCTGGACCCAGTAGTAGGTCGTTACCCCCAACGCCCCCACGATCACGAGGAGCCCAAGTACCATGAGCGAACCAGCTCCGCAGCCGGCTGGCCCGCTCGGTCGCCTTCCCATCCGCGCATGTAATCACGTCTCGCTTGAGAGCGCTTTCGCCGGCGGTCTTCCGTTATCCCCGCCCGTCGCCTGCGGCCTTGCGGTCAGCCTCCCGCTGGGGCCGGCGAACACTCTCGGCGATGGCCCTGGTCGGGGTGGGCTTCGCGGCGGCCGGGCTCCGTCAGCCACCGGCGCCTGCCAGTGGTCCGGGAGGCGCGTGGCGCTCTCACCCGCCGGCCGTCCACGTGCCGCATCCGGCCTCCTCGATAGCGACGAGCACCTGGTTCACAATCGATTCGTTGACACCGGAACTCAGCCCGCACTCGGCCGCGCTCAGGTGCGCTCGCAGCCTGGCTGAGGCCGGCACACCGCCAACTGCCTCCAGCCGGTCGGCCGCCCAGGGCGCACCGGGCGCCGTCCGCCGCCTGCTCCAGCGTCACACCCGCCAGCCCGGTCAGCTCCAGCAGGGCGCCCGTGGCCGGCGTCCACGCCAGCCGTCACGCGCTGGTCAGGCGGGCGCCGTCGCGGCCCTGGCCAAGCGGCTCGGCGTAGGGCACGCCGCACGCGGTCAGCCGGTGGATCGCGATCACCCGGCGCCGGTCGAGCCGGGAGCGCAGCGGGTCCAGGTAAGGCCGAACCGCGCGTACCGCGCCACCGTCTCCCGGTCTACGCCCGCTGTCGCCTCCCGGGCGATCCTCCGGTGGCTCCAGCCCAGTTCGAGAAGTGCCTGAATCCGTGCTGATCGGCCATATTGAGGTGGTTCGCCACGCTGCCCATCGTCATGGGCACCCCTTCGGCGCCTACCTCAGTGGCTGGTTTCACCGGATCGGTCATGGCTGGTCTTGCCTGATCGCTGACACCCCGTGACCGGTGGCCGGACGGCCCGCTCCCAACTCCTGACCGACGGCCACGAGGCCACGCCCCGCCCTCGGCGTACGGCCTCGATCAGCGCCTCGACCATCTCCTGCTGCGACCACGACGAGGCCGGCCGGCCAGGCTCAGGCACGGCCAGCACTTCCCGGACCACCGAGCTCCAGCCCAACCAGGCACTTCCAGCACTTCCCTCTGGAGTACGCCCGCCCGGGTGGCGGTGGATCACTCGTAGTACGTGCCGCCGAGCTCGATCCAGCCCGGCGCCGGGCAGCCCCGAGAGGTCTTCGCGTGCGTGCAGTGGACGCCGTCGCGGCCGGGCGCGTCCACGTACAGCTGGCCGTGGACCGTCACCGTGTCGCCGGCATGGGCCGGCACTCGCTGGGCCAGGTCGATGTTGTGGTCGACCTCCAGGCGGTCGCCCAGGGTGGTGGACACCGGCAGGTGCTCGTGGGCGCCCACGTCCTGCGGCTCGGCCGCCACGTGCCCGGTGAACGTGACCTCGGCCCCGGTCCGGCCGTTCGCGATGTCGCTGTGCAGCGTGGCGTCGTCGGGCGCGTCGCGGCCGCCGCAGGCGGCGGTCGCGACCAGGAAGACGGCGGCTAGGAGAGCGCCAGCGCCTCGGCGAGCGGGATGATGCCCTGCAGCAGCGATCTGCCGAGTATGACCGCGGAGGCCCCGGCGGCGGCCACCGTCCGCAGGTCCGCCAGCGAGCCGACGCCGCCGGAGTAGGTCACGGGGTGCCGGACGGCGCCCACGACCTCCCCGAGCAGCGCCACGTCCGGCCCGGACAGGGTGCCGTCCCGGTCGACGCTGGTCACCACCACGCCGGCCAGGGCCGCGTCCGCCCATCGGGCCAGCGCCGAGGCCACCGTGAGCTCCTCGACCGCCGACCAGCCGCTGACCGCCGGCCGGCCGTGGCGGACGTCCAGCGCGGCCAGCACCCGGCCGGGATTGCCCGCCGCCACCCGCGCCAGGAGCGCCGGGTCGCGGATCGCGGCGGTCCCGATGACCACGGCCGTGGCGCCGGCGGCCAGCCAGCGCCCGGCGTCGGCCTCCGAGCGGATGCCGCCGGCGACCTGGACCTCGGCGCCCGCGCCGGCCACGAGGCGCTCCACGAGCGGCCGGTTGTCACCGGAGCCGCGGGCCGCGTCCAGGTCGACGACGTGCAGGCGGCCGGCGCCGGCCGCGACGTACCGGCGCGCCAGGTCGACGGCCGCGTCGGGACCGTCGGCGTAGGCCGTCTCGGCCCCGAAGTCGCCGTGCTCGGCCAGCCGCACCACGCGGCCCCCGCGCAGGTCGAGAGCGGGAACGACGCGCATCGGCCGCTCAGTATGGCGGTGAGGGCGGCGAGGACACCGCCCTCACGCCGGTGCCGGCTGCCGGCTCAGCGGCCGTCCCCGTCCGCAGCCGCGGGCCGGCCGGTCGCGGAGCGCGGCGCGGGCGGGCTCGGCGTCGACGGCTCCCCACCCCTGGGCGGCCGGGCTCGGGCCGGATCTCCTATCGGTAGTTGACGAACTGCAGGGGGACGGGGACCGAGTCGTCCTCTCGCAGCGCCTTGATGACCGACTGGAGGCTGTCCTTCTCCCTGGACGTCACCCGCAGCTGGTCGCCCTGGATCCGGACCTGGACCTTGGGCGAGACCTCGCGCGCCTTCTTCTGCAGCGACCTCGCCAGCTCGTCCGAGATGCCCGCGTTGAGGCTGACCTCGATCTGCCCCCGGCCCCGGCCGATCGTCTTCGGCTCGCCGGCCTTGAACAGCTTCGCCGACAGGTTGCGCCTGGCCGCCTTCTCGACCAGGACCTGGTAGACGGCCCGCGCCCGGTCCTCGGTCGAGGCCTCGATCACGATCACCTTCTCCTTCCGGTCGATCGTGGGGTCGGTGCCCTTGAAGTCGAACCGGTTGGCGATCTCCCGGCGCGCCTGGTCCAGGGCGTTGGTCAGCTCCTGGGGGTCGTACTGGGAGACCACGTCGAAGGAGAACTCCGGCATCGGACCGCTACACGAAGTGGAAGATGCCGTTCAGCCCGGCCACGAAGGCGGCGACGGCCAGGGCCATGACCACCAGCGCGGTGCCGCCGAGCATCAGCGCGATGCCCACCTGCGACGGGTCGACCGGCTCCAGGCTGGCCTTCAGCTCGTCCGGGGAGAGCGGGACCTCGTAGTCGTCGACGCCCTCGGCGCGCGCCCGCGCCGCCAGCTCCTCCAGGATGACCTTGCCGCCGTGCGGCACTGGCCGGTCCTCCAGGTGCTCGAGCGCCTTCCTGAGGTTGTCGCGGGTCTGCCCCAGCTCCCCCACGACCAGGTCGAGCGTCCTGGCCGCCACCGGCGTGGGGTGCTCGCGTCGCAGCTCGGCGATGATGTCGTACAGCGTGGCCATCCAGGTGGAGTTATAGCGGACGCAGCGTCGCCGCCGCCACTGGCGGTCCCCCTGCCCTCCCTACAATCGGCTCAGGATGAGCGTCCAGACCGACTTCAAGCTGCGCGTGAGGTCCCGTCCCAGGCACCCGAACAGCTGGGTGTTCTACGAGGGCGAGCTCGCGCGGTACCACGACGTCCACATAGGAGTGATGACGCACGCCCTCCACTACGGCACCGGGTGCTTCGAGGGCATCCGCGCCTACTGGAACGGGGAGCGGGAGCAGCTGTTCCTGCTCCAGGCCGCCGCCCACTTCGAGCGCCTGCACCGTTCCGCCCGGATCCTGCGCATGGACCTGCCCTACAGCGTCGGCGAGCTGGTGGAGGTCACGCTGGAGCTGCTGCGCCGCAACGAGTACCGCACGGACGCGTACGTGCGTCCGCTGGTCTTCAAGTCGGTGGAGCAGATCGGGGTGCAGCTGCACGACCTCGCGGACGGCTTCCTCGTCTACACCGCCCCGATGGGCAACTACGTGGAGGTCGAGAGCGGCATCCGCTGCGGCGTGTCGACCTGGCGCCGGGTGCCCGACTGCGCGCTGCCGGCCCGGGCCAAGGTGACGGGGGCCTACGTCAACTCCGCGCTGGCCAAGTCGGAGGCGCTCGAGAACGGCTTCGACGAGGCGATCGTGCTCTCCGAGGACGGTCACGTGTCCGAGGGGTCCGCCGAGAACGTCTTCATGATCAAGGACGGCCTGTTCGTGACCCCGCCGGTCACGGACGACATCCTGGAGGGGATCACCCGCCGCCTGCTGATCGGGCTGATCCGGGACGAGCTGCGCATGCCGGTCGTGGAGCGCAGCATCGACCGCACCGAGCTCTACGCGTGCGAGGAGCTGCTCCTGTGCGGGACGGGCGCGCAGGTCTCGCCGGTCATCGAGGTCGACCGGCGGCCGATCGGCGACGGCCGCGTGGGCGAGTTCACGCGGGAGCTGCAGCAGGTGTACTTCGCGGCCGTCCGCGGCGACAGTCCGCGCTACCGGGACTGGTCGCTGCCGGTCTACTGAGGCCCGTGAGGTTCGTCGCCGCCCCCAACCCCTACAAGGGCTCGCTGGGCGCGCCGGCCGCGGCCGCGGCCATCGCGAGCGGCGTGCGCGACGCCTTTCCCGGCGCCGACGTGCTGGAGGTGCCGGTCGCCGACGGCGGGGAGGGCACCGTCGAGGCGCTGGTCGCCGCGCGCGGCGGCGAGCTCGTGACGCTGCCCGTGCGGGGGCCGCTGGGCGAGCCGGTCGGCGCCACGTTCGGGCTGATCGACGGAGGCCGGACGGCGGTGGTCGAGCTGGCCGGCTCCAGCGGCCTGCCGCTGGTGGCGCCGGAGCGCCGCGACCCGCGGGTGACCTCAACCTACGGCTTCGGGGAGGTCCTGGAGGCCGCCCGGCGGCGGGGCGCGCGCCGGATCATCGCCGGCGTGGGGGGGTCGGCCACCAACGACGCCTGCGCCGGGATGGCCCAGGCGCTGGGCTTCCGCCTCCTGGACGCGGAGGGCCGCGAGCTGGAGCCCGGCGGCCTGGCGCTCGCCCGCCTGGCCCGCATCGACGCCTCGGACGTGGACCCCGCCTGGCGGGAGGTCGACGTCGAGGTGGCGGTCGACGTGACCAACCCGCTGACCGGTCCCGAGGGCGCCAGCGCGGTCTACGGTCCCCAGAAGGGCGCCACCCCCGAGATGGTGCGGCAGCTGGATGCGGCCCTGACGCGCTTCGCCGAGGTGATCGGCCACGACGTCGCCGGTCTGCCCGGGGCCGGGGCCGCCGGCGGCGCCGGGGCGGGCCTGGTGCACTTCCTGGGCGCCCGGCTGACCCGGGGCGCGCCCCTGGTGGTCGAGGCCGCCGGCCTGGACGCGGCGCTGTCCGGCGCCCGCGCGGTCTTCACGGGCGAGGGCCGCGTCGACGCGCAGAGCGCCTACGGCAAGGGCCCGGTCGAGGTGGCCAGGCGAGCCGTCGCCGCCGGTGTGGAGGTGGTCCTGATCGCCGGCAGCCGCGGCCCCGGCTGGGAGGCCGTGCTGGCCGAGGGCGTCAGCTTCGTGGAGACGCTGACGGACGGCGAGGACCCGCGCGCGACGGCGGCCGCCGAGGCGCGGGCGGCGGAGCTGCTGCGGGCCGCGGCGGCACGGGGGCGACATCCGTCGGCGTGGATCCCGGAGGAGGGCAGAAGGTTGAGGAAGCTCGCAATCGCAGCGGTGGCCACCCTGGCCATCGCGGGCATCACCACGGCGGTCGCCGTGGCCGCCGGCCAGGAGCCGACCCCCACCGGCAGGCCCGAGGTGGTGCAGAGCCCGACCGGGGGCGAGCAGGGCGGCGCCGGCCGGTCGCAGGCGTCCCCGGCCCTGGAGCAGGACGCCCCCGACCAGGAGCACGACACGAGCCGCCAGTCGGAGGCACCCGAGCACCAGGACGGCGCCGACGAGGAGAAGGGCGCCAACGACCAGTCGGAGGCGTCCGAGCACCAGAAGGGCAGCCCGACGGAGAGCTCCGAGCACCACGGCTGAGGCATGCTGCACCGTCACGTGACCCTCGAACGATACGAGCTGGCGCTCGAGGAGGGGGGCGCCGCGGCTGAACGGCTGCGGAGGCGGGCCGAGGGCTGCCGGAGGTGCGCGGCGGCGCTGGCGCAGGCGCCGCTGGCGCCGCTGCTGGCGGCCTGGCCGGCGCCGGCCTCGACGGAGAGGCCCGCCGACTGGGAGGCGGCCCTGCGACGGGCCATCGCGCCCTCCGCGCAGCGGCGGCGGCCAGGCTGGCCACGCGCCGGGCGTCCGCTCGCGGTGGCCGGGCTGCTGGCCGGCCTGCTGCTCGCCACGGCGCTGCCGGCGGCGGCCAGCACCGGCCCCGACTCGGTGCTCTTCCCGGTGCGCGGCCTGGAGGAGGACGTCCGGTGGCAGCTGACACCCGAGCCGGACCGGGCCGCGCTGGAGGCGGACCTGGTCTCCGCCTACCTCTGGCAGGCCAGGACCAGCGCCGCCCGGCACGACGGTGACGGCTACCAGGCGGCGATGCAGCGCTTCTTCAAGTGGGCGGACCGCCTCAAGACCGACATCCACCGGGCGCCCCCGGCTCAGCGGCTGAGCGCTCGCGAGTCGGTCAGCGCCGACAGGTCGCTGGTGACGCCGCTGACCACCTCCGGGCCGGACCCGGTGCAGGCCCACAGGGCCGAGTCGGTCATCGGCGACGTCGAGGCGGAGTCCGAGGCCGGTGACGGCCAGCGCGACGGAGGACAGCAGCGCGGTCCCGGGAGCCAGGGCCAGCAGCCGGCCCGACCGTCCACGCCGTCGCCCGGCGAGCCGACGGGCTCGTCCCGGGAGGACGCTGGACACGGGCGATCGGGCGGCTCGTAGGGAAGCATGGCCAGCAGACACGAGACCGATGACGCGGCCGATGCTCAGCGCCCGACCGACCGGGACCTCCTGAAGCGGGTCGCCGACGGCGACGGGGCGGCCTTCGGGCTCCTGGCGGAGCGGCTGACACCGGCGCTCAGGCGCCTGCTGTCCCGTCTGGGCCTGACGGATGCGGAGCTCGAGGACGCCCTGCAGGAGGCGCTGATCCGGGTCTGGCGGGGCTCCGCCGGCTTCGAGGGCCGTTCGGCGGTGTCGACCTGGGCCTGCCGCATCGCCATGAACGTGGGCGTTTCCGTCCTGCGGGCCCGCCGGGTCGCGCCGGCCCCGCCGCCCATGGCGGTGGTGGACACGGAGGCCGTCTGGGAGGGTCGCCTGCAGGCGGAGGCCGTGCGCGACGCTGTCATGGGACTCCCGCTCCGGCTCCGGGCCGTGATCGTCCTGCGCGAGTACGAGGGCCTGGCCTACCGCACCATCGCAGAGATCCTGGGCATCCCGACCGGCACGGTGATGTCCCGCCTGCACGAGGCCAGGGCCCGGCTGCGCAGCAGCCTGGGCTGACCCCGCCACGGCGCCGCCGTTCGCTCCGCGGCGGTTAAGCTCGTGCAGGATGCACGCGAGCCGCCTCGGAGCCCTCCGCGCCCTTGCCGGCGCGCTGGTGGCCGCCACGGCCCTCTCCGGCTGCTCGGTGTCGCTGCTGCCCCGGGGTGGCTCCGCAGGTCAGCCCGAGCGCCGCGGGCTGCCCGCGGTGGCGATGCCGGGGCCCTACCGGCCGGCCGGGACGCCGCGAGCCGGGGGGACGATCACCGTCGGTAGCTTCCAGTTCCCGACCACGCTGTCGCCCTACCTCGGCAGCCAGGCGTCCGCCACCCCCATCCTCGAGGCGATCGACAACGGGCTCCTGGGCAGCGGGCCGGACCTGGGCTGGTACGGCGACCTGGCCAGGGAGGTGCCGACCGTGGAGAACGGCGGTGTCCGGCCGGTGGGGCCGGGGATGGACGTCACCTATCACCTGCGCCCGGGCCTGGCGTGGTCCGACGGCCAGCCGCTGACGGCCGACGACGTGGACTTCACGTACCAGGTGATCACCGGGCCCGGCCGGACCGCCGGCGTGGGCCAGGAGGGCTACGACCGGATCGGCGGCGTCGAGGCCGCCGGCCAGGACGTGGTCCTCCACTTCCGGTCGCTCTATCCCGCCTACCTCGACCTCTTCTCCGTGGTGCTGCCGAAGCACCGCCTGCAGGCGATCCCGTTCGCCCAGCTGGCGGCCGACGCCTTCTGGACCAGGCCCGACGTGGTGTCGGGACCGTTCGCCGTCGAGGAGGTCGGGGCCGACCACGTGACCCTGAGGCGCAGCCCGCACTACGCGGACGGCCGGCTGGAGATGCCCTTCCTCGGCCACGCCGCGTACGCCGACCGGGTCGTCTTCCGCGCCTTCCGGTCGCGACAGGCGGTGCTCGCGGCCATCGCGGCCGGCGAGGTGCAGGTCGCGACCGACCTGACCGAGCGAGAGCTGCCCACCGTCGCCCGGCTGCCCGGCGCGCACGTGGACCTGGCGCCGTCGCTCGCGTACGAGCAGGTCTCGCTGAACCAGGCCAGCCCGAACCCCGCCACCGGGGCCTCGCCGCCCTGGGTCGACGACCCCGTGGTCGGACAGGCGCTGGACCTGGCCATGGACCGCGGCGGCCTGGCCCGGCAGCTGCACGGCCCGCCGCTGACCGCCACCCCGGTCTCGCCGCTGCTGAGCTGGGCATACGACGCCGCCGTGCCGGCGCCGGCCTTCGACCTCGACCGCGCGCGCCAGCTGCTCGACCAGGACGGCTGGGCGGCGGGCTCGGACGGCGTCCGGGTCAAGAACGGCCGCCGCCTCGCCTTCGTGCTCAGCACGATCGCGGACCAGCAGCTCAGGGCGACCGAGCGGGACTCGCTGGTGCTGGGCTGGCGGCGGCTGGGGGCGGACGTCCAGGTCCAGGACTTCTCGAGCGCCCAGCTCTTCGCGTCCTACGAGGCGGGTGGCGTGCTGGCCCGAGGCCGCTACGAGGCGGCGCTGTGGTCGTGGATCACGCCGCCCGACCCCGACGGCGAGTACGCCATCCTGCACTCGTCGGCGGCGCCCGCCCCCGGCCTCGCCTCCGGCGAGAACTACTCGCGCTGCCACGACGCGGCGGTCGACCAGTCGCTCGCCCAGGGCCGCAGCACGCTGGACCGGGCCGAGCGCGGCGCCGCCTACCGCGCCTTCCAGGCCGCCTACCGGCGGGCCCGCTGCGAGCTGCCGGTGTACCGGCGGCTGGACATCGGCGTCACGTCCCCGCGGGTCCGCAACTTCGCCCTGAACCCGGGGCCGGCGGGCAACACGTGGAACCTCGCCGATTGGTGGCTGGGCCGCTGAGTCGCGACGCGGCCGAGGCGCGGAAGCCGCGACCCCGTACGCCGGAGGTCTGGGGCGCGGTCCTGCCGGCGGGCGGTGGCCGCCAGCGCCCGCCCCGAGGCGCCCAGGGGCGCGGCGGCCCGCGGCACGGGTGGCGGGTGGGCCGGGCGCCTGCTACGCTCGCCGCGAGATGGTGGCAGGAGCGCTGCTCCAGGTGGAGGGGCTCCGGACGTACTTCCATGGCCGCGCCGGCGTGGTGCGGGCGGTGGACGGCGTCGACCTGACGCTCGAGCAGGGCCGCACCCTCTGCCTGGTCGGCGAATCGGGCTGCGGCAAGACGGTGACCTCGCTGTCGATCATGCGCCTGGTCGACGCACCGGGCCGGATCGAGCCCGGGACCAGGATCCTGTTCGACGGCAGGGACCTGGTCAGCGCCGACGAGGACGAGCTGCGCGCCGTGCGCGGGAACGACGTCTCGATGATCTTCCAGGAGCCGATGACCTCGTTGAACCCGGTCTACTCGGTGGGCGACCAGATCGCCGAGGCCGTGCGCCTCCACCAGGGCGCGAGCCGCCGGGAGGCGCTGGACCGCGCCGTCGAGATGCTCCGCCTGGTCGGCATCCCATCAGCCGAACGCCGCCTCGGGGACTACCCGCACCAGCTCTCGGGCGGCATGCGCCAGCGCGTGATGATCGCCATGGCGCTGTCGTGCGACCCCAAGCTGCTGATCGCCGACGAGCCCACCACGGCGCTCGACGTCACGATCCAGGCGCAGATCCTGGAGCTGATGAAGGAGCTGCGGGACCGCCTCGGGATGGCCATCATGCTGATCACGCACGACCTGGGCGTCGTGGCCGAGATGGCCGACGACGTGGTCGTCATGTACGCCGGGCGGGTCGTCGAGACGGGCCCGGTCGGGGCCGTCTTCTCCAGCCCGCAGCACCCCTACACGGAGGCGCTCCTCCAGTCGATCCCGGTGCTGGGCATGACCCAGGCCGAGCCGCTGCGGGTCATCCGCGGCATGGTGCCCAGCCCGATGAGCTGGCCGGCCGGCTGCCGCTTCGCCAGCCGCTGCGACTACGCCATGGAGCGCTGCCGGGAGGAGGACCCGCCGCTGCTCCAGGCCGGTCCGGACCAGCAGGCGGCCTGCTGGCTCTGCGAGAGCGGTCCGCGCACCGTCACCGGGACGTCCCGGTGAGCGCCGTCGCCGCCTCGGGCGCGGCGGGCGGCCTGGCCTCGCCGGCCGAGCCGATCCTGGAGGCCAGCGGCTTGCGGACCTACTTCCCGGTCAGGCGCGGCGTCCTGCAGCGCACGGTCGACCCACGGGCTGGGGTCCGCGCGCGAGCGGGAGCTGCGGGTCCGGGAGATCCTGGAGCGCGTCGGGCTGCGGCCCGAGGCGGCCGGGCGCTATCCGCACGAGTTCTCGGGCGGCCAGCGCCAGCGGATCGGCATCGCCAGGGCGCTGGTCCTGCGGCCGAAGCTCGTGGTGGCGGACGAGCCGGTGTCCGCGCTCGACGTCTCGATCCAGTCCCAGGTGCTGAACCTGCTGGTGGAGCTCAAGCGCGAGCTGAACCTGACCTACCTGTTCGTGGCCCACAACATGGCGGTCGTGGGCTACATCTCGGACCGGATCGCGGTGATGTACCTGGGCAAGATCGTGGAGCTGGCCCCGGCCGCGGCGCTGTACGAGCGCCCGCTGCACCCGTACACGATGGCGCTCCTCTCCGCGATCCCCGTGCCGGTGCTGGGCCGGAAGCGGCACCGGATCGTGCTCACCGGCGACGTGCCCAGCCCGATCGACCCGCCCTCGGGCTGCCGCTTCCGGACCCGCTGCCCGATCGCCCAGGACATCTGCGTCACCGACGAGCCGCCACTGGAGATGAAGCCGGGCGGCCACCTGGCGGCCTGTCACTTCGCTGGCCAGCCCATCGCGTAGCGTCCGCGGCAGGCCCCGGGGAACCGGTACCGCCCCTCGTCATTGTCCGTACCGTGTCCGCCTCCCTGGTCCACGATGGTTCCAGGGAATCCGATGAAGACGAGCACGATCGGTGAACAGGTTCGAAGCTACCGGCTGCGCCGGGGCCTGACCCAGGCGCGCCTCGCCCACCTCGTCGGCAGGTCCGAGCGCTGGCTGCTGGAGGTGGAGCGTGGGGACGTAGACCCCCGCCTCTCCGACGCCCTGGCGCTGGCGCGGGTCCTGCGGGTCCGCCTGGACGACCTGGCGCTGCAGCCCCCGGCGGGCCGGTCTGCGTGACGTGGGCGTCTCGCCATCCTGAACGCGCAGGCGATGGTCAGCCGGTTGACCGGAACGGCGATGCGGCTGGACCCCGGTCCCTCCGCCTAGCATCGGCACGTGGCTGCTGCTTCGCGCCGGCCCCGCCGGCGCCTACGGCGCCGGCCTGCAGTACCTCGAGCGCGGCCGGCTGGACGCGGCGGCGGACGCGTTCGAGGACGCGCAGCGCCTCTGGGAGCGGGAGCTCGGCCCCTCGCACGGCGACGTGGCGATGGCGATGGCCCGGCGGGCGTGGTGCTACGTCCGGATGGGCCGCGTCCCCGAGGGCGTCCGGCTCTACGAGCGCGCGCTGGAGGTGGAGCGAGACCGGTACGGCCCGGACAGCGACCGCGTCCGCGAGTTATCCAGCGAACTCTCCCGAGCCCGCGGCCTCCTGGACTAGCGCTCGCTTCGCTTCGCTCTGGCGGGGGAGTACGACTCCCCCACCCCACCCCAGGAAATCCGCACCCCACCACCCCACCCCGCGAAATCCGCACCCCACCACCGCGATTTCGCGGGGACCCCGGGACCGGCCCCCTCGCTCACGGGGAAGGGGACGTGCGCTGGCGCGCCGTCCCTCGGCGGGAACATGCCATGTCTGGCGCGCATCGGGATCACGGACTCACTCGTTCGTGCGGAGCACATTTCTGCTATGCCCCATGCTTTTCTCCCTCCCCCCTCGTGGGGGAGGGCTGGGGTGGGGGGGCCGAACGTGCCGGCACGATGCGGAACGGAGG
>WNGQ01005063.1_pt1 | contig 12963 bp, 11 predicted proteins | sample 5407661 | NCBI WGS metagenome assembly WNGQ01 (sample SAMN13153382, study PRJNA577476) | soil metagenome | isolation source: 60 cm soil or saprolite under Garry oak tree replicate 2 | place: USA:California | collected 2016-06-15
CCCGGCCTTGGGGTGGTTGCCGCCGTTGTTGAAGCACTGGTACAGCGCCGTCGCGTCAGCGTTGAGGCTGATCACGGCGCTGCTGACGCCGGTCCCCAGGCCGACCTCCTTGAACGAGGTGGTCAGCGTCCCGGTGCCGCTGACGCTGTTGTCGGCGAACTGGAAGTGCGGGCTGCCGCCGCCTCCGGCGGAGGCCAGCGCCGGCGCGGCGGCCAGCACGAGGCCAGCGAGCGCCGAGATGAGTACGACCACGATGCGTCGCATCGTTACTTCCCTTCTCAGGTTTCGTTACGAGGGCGAGTGTGCCAGGCCATCACCTCCCCAGGGCTTGCCGCGCCGTGTGCGTATGCGGCACCGACGTCGAAGACCTGCCCGTCAGAGGAAGGGGACAGGCCACCGCTGGCAGTGCTCAGAATCGGCTCGCGTATCCCTCCCGTGGCGGCCAGTTCCGGCACCGCGTGCAGCGGCAAGCTGGCCCGTCAGGCGCCCACCGTAAGCACGTCCGGCAACAGGGCAGCAAGCACTACCGGGTAGTAACGCATTCTTCTTGTCTAATACCGGGAAGGGCCGCATGCCCTCAGGGAATCATTTACCCGGACAATGTTCACGGACGCGGCGCTAGCTGGCAGCCTCCGCCGGCCCGGCCCGGCAGGCGGATCTCTCCCGGGTGGCCTGGATGCCGGGGGTGCAGGGCCTCGACCTTCTCGCGGAGCGCGCCGCGGCCGGGTCGGCTAACTCCCCGGTCCATCGGGCGAGGTTGCCGCGACCTCTGGCGGCGAGGACGCGGCCCGGATGGCCCTCGCTGACTGCATCGGCGCCGACAAACGCTGAAATGGAAGTCACCATGTCAGGCACTGGATGAGGCGTTGCGATGACCGCCTGCGACCAACCTCGATATGAGCGGCGGCCTGGACGTTGGCCTGGCTGTCCGAGCCGGGCCCTGACGGGGTGATCCGCGCGGCCACACGCGCGACTGACACGGCTGGCGACACTGGGTCGTGCCGATGAGCGGGTGCCATGTGTTTGGGGGCCTGGCCGCGAGCGGGCGGTCACGCTGCTGGGCGGGCAGCGGGCGGCGGTGCGCCCGCGGCGGGCCCGCTGCACCGCCTGTCATGTCACGCACGTGATCGTGCCGGCCTGGTGCGCGCCGCGGCGGGCGCACGCCCAGGAGGTGATCGGCACCGCCGCGGCGGCGGCCCTGGCCGGATCCGGCCACCGGGCCATCGGCGCCGGGCTGGGCGTGCCGCAGCTGACCTATGGCCAGCACCTGCCGCCGCGGCCAGCAGACCTGATGCGTGGGGCATGACGGTTGGCGGTGACCGAAACCGCACCCACCTCTGGGCGCCGTCCGCCCCACCGCGCAATCAGCGCGACGATCTGGTGTCCCCCGCCCCGGCTCATCCCGGCTCTTGCAGATGTTGTCTTCGGCGGTGATGCGGCCGCAGGGCCGCCCTGCGGCTGGCGGGATCGGTCTGCCGGCCGGCCGCCAAGATGCTGTGTCTCAGGCTCCGGCGCTGTGGAACAGGCGGCCGATCAGGAAGCCGACCGCGGCGGCACCGAGGCCGATCACGACCATCTTCAGCCCGTTCTTCCGCCAGTCCCCGACCAGGGTCACCGATGAGTAGACGCCGACTCCGAACAGCACCAGGGCGCTGAGCACGATTGCCAGGATCAGCGCTGTGGTGCGGGTCAGCCAGGCGAACGGCAGCAGCGGGATCAGGTGGCCGATGAGAGTGGCGATCGTGATCACAATCGCGCTGCGGACGATGTCCGGCGTTTGCACCGGCTGCAGGTGCAGCTCCTCGTCCATCATGGTGGCCAGCCAGCCCTCGCGGTTGGCGGTGATGGTATCCACGACGCGGTCCAGCAGCTCCCCGGCAAAGCCCTTGGCGGCGTAGATGTCGCGGATCTCCTGCCGCTCGGCTTCGGGCGTGGCGTCGATCTCGGCCGCCTCCCGGGCTTGTTCAGCCTGGTAGTAGTCACGCTCGGATACGGCCGAGGTGTAGCCGACCGCCCCCATCGAGATGGACTCGGTGAATGCGGCGGCGAAGCCAGCCGCTAGCAGAACCGCCTTCGAGCCGCCGCCAGCGATGACGCCGAGAATGATCCCGAGGATGTTGACCAGGCCGTCCTGACCGCCCAAGATCACATCACGCAGCCAGTTGGTCTGGCGATGCTCTTCGCGATGCTGCGGCTTGGCTGTGCCGGCGGGGCCGCCTGCGGCACGGACGGCGCGGCCCAGCCGCGTCTGCGTCGGTCTGCGGTTGGGATTGTCGTTCAACGGGCACCTCGCATGTCATCCAAGGGCCCCGGCGGGGACGACCCGCGCTGGGGGCTGCTGAGGTCATTGTGGCTCCCCTTCCGGGCAAGCGCCGCCCGCCCACAACCCCTCCCGCTCGGCCGGCGGCGCGCCGGGACTTCTGGCTTTGCTGGCGTGGGCTGGCATGGCATGGGCTGCCCAGTGCCAGGCGGGCGGCGCTGATGTCCTGGCGGCCGTGCCCGGCGGCCACGGCCGTTCGCCACTGACCGGAGAGCGCGGCCAGCGGCGGCAGCGTGCCGCCGAGCGTGGCACTGATCGCGAGGTCCACGTCCTTCAGCGCCCACTGGAGCGGGACTCGGCTGTGAAGTCGCGCCGGGTCCATTTTGAGGAACTTGGCGCCAGTGATCGGCGCATCCAGCGGGTCGCCCTGAACCGCATCCCGGGCAGCCGCCGCGACCATCGCACCCGACCCGGCAAGCGGCCCGGCCGCCCATACCGACCGGTCCCACACCCTGGTGGCGGCTCGCGGCAGCCAGATTGCGGGCCATCGCCTCACCCATGATCACCGCCAGCGCCGCGCCGGTATTCCCGCCATCATTCCTGCCATCACGGCTCCTTTCCTCCTGGTCCGCCGCCGCCGGCGAGTCGCCACGTCGCCGGCTCCAGATGGCGGCCGGCCCCCGCGGAGCGCACAGCAGCAAGCCGGGATTCAGCACGTGCCGCTATCGGGGGACCCGTATTGCCGCTCGCAACGATGAGCGCAGCCCGCATGCGCGACATCCCTAGGGGGCCGATCACCGGCTGGTCGTGCGCGATGGCCCGGGTCGGGCTGCATCGCGCTCGGCGGCGCGGAACCCGGGTCGCGGAACTCGGAGCGTAAGCTGTCCGCTGCGGCCGTTGCGGACCAAGCCGATCGAGGTCTTGGGTTATGCGGGTGTGCAGGGGCTGCTGCGAGGCTGGAGGACAGTAATGCGCTTCGCTGACGTGGTGGTGGTCGCCGTTGCCCGGACCGGCGGCGAGGTGGTCCCGGCTCGGGCTCAGATGGCGACGACCCTTGGGTTCCACATCATCTTGGCCTGCCTGGGGATCGCGTTGCCGACGATCGTGCTGCTGGCCGAGTTCATCGGCCTGCGCCGTTCCAGCGAAGTGGCGCTCGTGCTGGCGCGGCGCTGGTCGCAGGCCATGGCGGTGCTGGTCGCGGTCGGCGCGGTCACCGGGACGGTGCTGTCGTTCGAGATGGGCCTGCTGTGGCCCGGGCTGATGCGCCGGTACGGGGCGGTGCTCGGGCTGCCGTTCGGTATCGAGGGCCTGTTCTTCTTCCTGGAGGCCATCTTCACCGCGATCTACCTGTACGGCTGGCGGCGCCTGGGCGGCTGGGCGCATTTCTGGACCGGCGTGCCGATCGCGGTGAGCGGCATCTTCGGGGCGATGTCCGTGATCGCCGTCAACTCGTGGATGAACCAGCCGGGCGGCTTCACCGTCAGGGCCGGCCGGATCGTCGCGGTCGACCCGTGGCAGGTGGTTTTCAACCATGCGGCCGCCTATGAGATGCCGCACATGATCCTGGCCGCCTACATGGTCACCGGGTTCACCGTCGCCGGGGTGTACGCGGCGGGCATCCTGCGCGGCCGGCGTGACCGCTACCACTACACCGGCTTCGCCATCGCGTTCGTCCCGGCCGCCGTGCTTACGCCGTTCCAGATCTTCGTCGGCGACACCGCGGCCCGGGCCATCGCGCACGACCAGCCGGTGAAGTTCGCGTCCATGGAGTACGTCGCGCGCACGGGCAGGCACGTCCCCGAATGGCTCGGCGGAGTCTACGCCAACGGGCACATCTACGGCGGCCTGCGGATTCCGGGCATGGACTCGCTGCTGGTCGGGTTCGGCACCGGCACGAGGGTCACTGGCTGGGACAGCGTGCCGCCGGCCGGCCGGCCGGCCGTGGTGTGGCTGATCCACCTGTGCTTCGACGTGATGGTGGGCCTGGGATTCTTGCTGCTGCTTGCGGGACTGTGGGCGCTGTATGCGTGGTGGCGGCGGCGCCGGCTGCCGCAGCAGCGGCTGTTCTGGCTGCTGGGCGCGGTGAGCGGCGTGGCCGCGATCGTGGCCATGGAGTGCGGATGGGTGGTCACCGAGCTCGGCCGTCAGCCATGGGTGGTCTACGGGCTGCAGACCACGACCGCGGCGGCGACGACCAACGGCGGCGTCATCGCCAGCCTGAGCATCGTCATCGTCGTGTACGCGGTTCTCGGCGCCGCGACGATCATGATCCTGCGGATGTTGGCCCGCCGCTGGCGCCGCACCGGTGCCCAGGAGACCGCCGTCCCCTACGGGCCGCAGGACCGGGCGCTGGGCCGGGCGGGGTTATGACCGCGGCCACGGCTGTCGGGGGCATCCTGCTGGCCTCCGTCACCCTGTACGCCGTCCTGGGCGGGGCTGACTTCGGCGGCGGCCTGTGGGACCTGCTGGCCGGCGGCGACCAGCGTGGCCGCGCGCCGCGCCAGCTCATCGACGAGTCGATCACCCCGGTGTGGGAGGCCAACCACGTCTGGCTCGTCTTCGACCTGGTCATCTTCTGGACCGCCTTCCCGCACGCGTTCGCCGCGGTGATGACCGCTGCCGCGCTGCCGCTCTGGCTCGCGGCGGGCGGGATAGTGCTGCGCGGCAGCGGTTTCGCCTTCCGCAAGGAAGCCCGTCAGCTCGGCCTGCAGCGCACCCTCGGCGCTACCTTCGCCTTCTCCTCGCTGCTGACCCCGTTCTTCATGGGCACCGTGATCGGCGCCATCGCGACCGGCCAGATACCCGCCGACGCCAGCCACGCCAGCCTGCCGGCCTGGACCAGCGCGACGTCGCTGCTGACCGGCTTCATGTTCGTCGGCGCCTGCGGCTATCTCGCCGCCGTCTACCTCGTCGGCGAGGCAGCGCGCAGCGGTCACCGCCGCATGCAGGCCTACTTCACCCGCCGGGCTCAGGCCGCCGGGGTCGTGACCGGGGCGCTGTCGCTGGCCACCCTGGCCGAGCTGCACAGCTCGGATGCGGCGTTGCTGCACCGCCTCACCGGCCGGGCGCTGCCGCTGGTGATCGCGGCCGGGCTGTGCGGCCTGGCCGTTCTGGCCCTGCTCACCGCGGGCCGGCCGCGCGGCGTCCGGGTCCTCGCCGCGGCCGGCGTCGCCGTCGTGATCTGGGGATGGGGCGTCGCGCAGTACCCGGTGCTGCTGCCGGGTACCGGGGTGACGCTGAGCAACGCGGGCGCGCCGCACGCCACCCTGGTCGCGCTCATCGGCTTGTTCGTCGTCGTCGTGGTGATCGTCGGGCCATCGCTCGCACTGTTGTTCTCGCTGCAGGGCCGTCGCCTCCTGCACGCAGACGACGGCGGCACGGTGCTGGCCACCGCGCCGGCCCGCCGGACGCAGCCGCCCGCGGGACCGCCGGGCCGGCCGCCGCCCCCCGGCGTTCGGGCCGTGGTCCTTGGCCTGGTCGCAGCCGGTGCCCTCGTCCGCGCCCTCGCCCGCCGACGCCGAGGCCGCTGAGTCCTCGGCGGCGGCGCCCGGGCTGGCCGATCGAGCTGGGCAACCGTGCGGCATTGCCGGCGATGGTGCACCGGTTCCTCGCGGGCAGGGCAGCCTCATGGTCCTTGATGACGCGTACGATCGCAGCGTGATAGCCGAGCGTAGCTGGAGGCCCTCGGCGGATCTGGTCGCGGGGCGTGCCGGAAGCTGTCAGGTGACCGGTTCGTTCTGTTCGCGGAGGCGTTCACGTTGGGGCCCGACCGTGTACTTCGGGTCCCGGCGGAGACCCGGCCGGCCTCGAAGACGCCGAACCGGGTCAGCGCAGAGGCAGCCATCAGCGCGGCACCGGACAGTGCCGCGGCGGCCCGGCTCCGGCCGGCCAGCACCGCGCCCGCCAGGCCCGCGGCGGTCGGCACCTCACCGGCCTCCAACATCGTGCCCGCCCGGCCCTTCTGGTAGGGCTCGGCGGCCGGGCCCAGGCGGCGCAGCAGCAGGCTTTTGGCGGTGAGCTCAGCCGCGGCGCCCAGCACGGCGAACCTGACGGCCTGCCCGGCGTGGTCCGGGCGGACGGCCAGCATCCCGAGGCCGCCCGCAGCGGCAGCGGCTGATCCGGCGAACACGTAGGGCAGCTCGCGGTGAGCGTCGTGCCAGGCCGGCACCGCGGTGTCGGCGAGCAGCACCGAGGTGTAGGTGGCGACACCGGTTCCGAGCGCGGCCGCGCCGATCGTGGCCGCGGCACCGCCCCTGGGCAGCCGCCCGGTCACCGCACAGCCCACGGCGGCCAGGGCCAGGGGCGTGTAAGCAGACAGCAGCCAGGTACCCACGCTCATCGGCGAGGTCACCTTGAGCACCCACAGCGTGTTGATGAACCGGGCGGGCCGGCCGAGGTCATGCACCAGCGCGACCATCGACAGGCTGATCGCCCCGGGCCGCCCCGGTCTTCGCCGCGCGGGCCAGCGCCGGATGACCGAGGATTTGCGCCCCCGCGGCGAGTCCCGACGAGGCGCCGGCCAGCCCGCCGAGGAACAGGTAACTGGGGATGTCCGGCCCCCAGACCGTTTCCTTCAGCACCGGCCGGCCGTAGTAGGAACTGAACTCGGCTTCCGGCACCATCTGCTTCTCGCCGCCGCGGCGGCCAGCGCTGCCCGTCATGCCCGCCCTGCCGCGCACGCCGCGACGACGGCGCCCGCGAGGCCGACCGCTGCGAGGGCTGCGTTCCGCCACATGCGCCGCAGGTCACGCATCGTGACGACCGGGTCTGGTGGCAGGCCGTACACCTCGGGCTGGTCAAGCAGCAGGAAGAACGCTCCCGCACCGCCGATGCCATCGTCCGGATCAGCGCCGTACAGCCGTGCCTCCGGCTTGCCCGCATCGTGGAGTTCGGCTACCCGCTGGTGCGCCCGCTCCCGCAGCTCGTCCAGCGGCCCGAACTGGATGGACTCGGTGGGGCAGGCCTGCGCGCAGGCCGGAGTCAGCCCGTCGCCGATCCGGTCGTAACACAGCGTGCACTTGTGCGCGCCGCCATCCGACTCGCGCCTGCCGATCACGCCGAACGGGCACGCTGACACGCAGTAACCGCACCCGTTGCAGACATCGTCCTGGACCACCACCGCGCCGAACTCGGTGCGCATCAGCGCGCCGGCCGCGCAGACATCCGGGCAGGCTGCCTCGGTGCAGTGCTTGCACACGTCGCTGGACATCAGCCACCGCAGCTCGGCAGCGCCCTCGGCGCCCGTCCCGCTGATGGGCGCGTCGTCGCGTATCCGGGTCGTTACCGCCGACTGCTCGATGAACGCCACGTGGCGCCACGTAGAAGCGCTCAGGCCCTGGGTGTTGTCATAGGACATGCCGGTCAGCGACAGGCCGTCTTCGGGCACGGCGTTCCATTCCTTGCAGGCAACCTCGCAGGCCTTGCAGCCGATGCACACCGAGGTGTCGGTGAAAAATCCCATCCGCGGCGGGTGGCCGGCATGCCCGGCACGCGCGGCCGGGTCGAGGCCGGGTTCAGCGCGGCCGGTGCTCAGGTCAGCCGGCGGGATGTCCATCTCATGTCTCCGTCCCGGTCTCGCCGGTGATGCCGGCCCGCTGCTGGTACGTCCGCACGAGGTCGCGCAGGGCTGGCCCCCTGGGCCGCCGCCCGGGGCGGATGTCACAGGCCATGGCCTTGACCTCCTGGATGTGCACGTTCGGGTCCAGCGCGAGGTGGGCCAGCTCGTTGGCGGCGTCCCCGGTGGTGTAGCCGTTCGGTCCCCAGTGCCAGGGAAGCACCACCTGGTGCAGGGTCCGGCCCTGTACGTGCAGGGGCCGGATCCGCTCGGTGACCAGCACCCGGGCCTCGATCGCGCTGCGCGAGGTGATGATCGTCACCCAGCCGAGGTGCTCCAGGGCGCGCTCGGCCGCGAGCTGCGGCGAGACCTCGCAGAAGAACGCCGGCTGCAGCTCGGACAGGTACGGCAGGAACCGCGACATGCCGCCGGCGGTGTGATGCTCGGTCAGCCGGTAGGTGGTCGTCACATAGGGGAACACCTCGGATCCGGGCTGGTCGCCGCTGCGCTGGTACCGGTTCTCGCGGTGCCGGATGATCTGCCGGACCGAGTTGTGCTGCTGGCCGTAGAGAAGATTGCGGAACGGGGATTCCTGCGGCTCGTAGTGCGCGGGCAGCGGCCCGTCGACCAGCCCCGCCGGGGCGAACAGCCATGCCTTGCCATCGGCCTGCATGATGAACGGATCGGCGCCGGAGATCGCGTCCACGCCGGTCGCCCCCGCCGGCGGCCGGTAGGACGGGGGCCGGCCGGCGACGAAGTCCGGCATGTCCTACGACCCGGATGAGCAGGCCGCAGTGCGGCGGGCGATGGATCAATTCCGCTGGTTCACGGGTGGCTGGAGGGTGAACGCCGAGCTGCCGGTTCCGGCGTCGTTCGACGCGGCATCCAGGACGGTGCGCGAGGACGAGGTGGCCGCGGATGCCGTGCGGTCCCGACGTCGGCCGCCACGTCGCTGGTATCCGCGAGTTCGAGGCGGCCGGGTTCACGCACGTGGCACTGGTACAGATCGGCGCCGGGACCCAGGAGCGGTTCATCACGTGGGCAGCGACCGAACTGCTGCCCGCACTCCGTACGTCATGACCCGGCCGTACGAATACCTCGCACGCCATACCCGCAGAGCACCGCACGCGGCAGGGTGATCACGGCGGCCTTCGTCAACCGCACGACGGGCTGCCATGGCGCGACTGCGGCAGGCGAGGGCGGGCCAGTTCGGCGGCGGCAAGCGCCGATACGGCTTCGAGCGTCATCGCGTGGCTATCCGTGAGGACGAGGCTGCGGAGATCCGCCGGGCAGCAGACGCCATCCTCGCGGGTATATCCGTGCGCCAGGTGACCTCGAGCCTCAGAGACAGGCACGCGCCAACCGCAAACGGGGCGGCCTGGGATTCGCAGACGCTCAGGGACGTCCTGATGCGGCCACGGAATCGCTGCCCCCCAGACCACCCGTCCGCCTGGTGCGGACGCGGTTTGCAAGACGCGCCTGGTGCGGGACCAACCACGGGCCCCCTGGAGGGGCCAACCATGCGCACGATCCACCCGCCGATGAGACCTGGCGGCATCATCGACCACCGCAAGTCCGGCGCACCGATCCGACTCATCGCGGGCGGAGCCCCCGAAGGCGAAGCCACGGCGACGGAGGCAGCCAGGACGGCGCAGGCGCCGGCGATGGCGGCTTCAGGCAGGAACCTCAGACGGCAGTGGCGTTGGCACAGATGGCCAGGGCGACGCCGGCGCGGGGACAACGCCTCGAAGATCTGGAACGGCGCCTGGCCGCAGCTCGCGAGCGGAGTACCAACCCGGCTCGGCCACCAACCCTGAGCTGGCAGGCGGCTTCATGCTCGCCGTCGGCGGACTCGCCCCGGCACCTTAACGGCCCGCGCCGCCACTCCCGCAGCGCCAAATCCGGCATGTCACAGAACGGTAACGTTTGCGGCTGGACCGGCCATGAGCACGGTCGCATCCGTGCTCATGGGGTAGTTAGGCTGGCCGCGCCTGCAAGCCCGCGGGCGCCCGAGGAAAGGTGCACAGCGTGAGAATGCGTACATTCGCAAGGCTCGGCACCATGGTCGGTTCGGCCGCCGCGATCTCCGTAGTCGTGGCGCCGGCAAGCGCAGCCCCGCCTCCGCCTCCGGGGCACGGCTTCGTCCAGACAAACCTGATATCCGATCGGTTTGACCAGGGGGCACAGATCGTGGACGCTAACCTGCTCAACCCGTGGGGCCTGGCCTTCGGCCCGACGACCCCGCTGTGGGTAGCGGACAACAACGCCGGGGTCGCGACGGTCTACGGGGTCAGCCCGGGCGGTCGGAACGTGACCAAGCTGGACCTCACGGTCACGCTCAGGGGAGCCAGGAAGGCGACCGGGGACGGGCCGAGCCCGACCGGCCAGGTGTTCAACCCGACCGGCGGCTTCGTGGTCCACTCCAAGAAGGGCAGCGGTCCGGCCCTGTTCATCTTCTCCTCGGAGTCGGGCCGGATCAGCGCGTGGAGCCCGAAGGCCGACCCGATCTCGGCGGGCATGGCGACCGGCCAGGTGGAGTTCAGGTCGCGGACCGCGGTCTACAAGGGACTGGCGATCGCCGCCGTTCACCGCCGTACGTTCCTGTACGCCACCAACTTCCATGCCGGCAAGGTCGACGTATTCAACAGCCACTTCCTCAAGGTGCATCTGGCCGGCCGGTTCCGCGACCCGCGCATCCCCGCGGGCTACGCGCCGTTCGGGATCCAGCGCATCGCCGGCCGGCTGTTCGTGACCTTCGCCAAGCAGGACGCGACGAAGCACGACGACGTGTCCGGTCCCGGTCACGGATTCATCGACATCTTCACCACCACCGGCACTCTGGTCAGGCGCCTGGCCTCGCGCGGCACGCTCAACTCCCCCTGGGGCCTGGCCCTCGCCCCGGCCGGGTTCGGCCGCTTCTCGCACAAGCTGCTGGCCGGCAACTTCGGCAACGGCCGGATCAACGGGTTCGACCCGGTGTCCGGGGCCTTCGCCGGCCAGCTCAGCGACACCAAGCACAAGGCCATCAGCATCGACGACCTGTGGGCGCTGCGCTTCGGCACCGCCGCCACAGGCGGCACGCACACACTGCTGTTCAGCGCCGGCATCAACGACGAGAAGGACGGCCTGGTCGGCTCGATCAACGCCGCGCACTAGCGGATGCCGTGCAGCGCGGCTGAGCCGTTCCGTTACGCCGCAGCAGCTGCCGGGGGCCGGGTCACGCAGGGGCACCCTCTCGCGTGACCCGGACTCCGGGCTGATCAAGCTGCCGCGCGGCCGGTTCACTTTGCGGAGGCCGCAGAACCGGCGGGTGGCTCAGTGAGCCAGACGAATTCGTTGATCCCTATCAAACGCAGTGCAAGCCGCTCATATCGCGACCTGCGGCCACCGGGCTGTCGTTCCGGTACATCGCCTTCCCGGGTCGAAGCGTTCCAGGCCGCAGGTGACCCGGTGATCAGCGTGGATACCAAGAAGCGCGAGCTGATCGGCGAATACGCCAACGGGGGCAGGGAGTGGGAGCGCAGGGGCGAACCCCGGGAGGTGAACGACCACGACGTCCCCGGCGAGCTGGGGAAGGTGGCCCCTACGGCGTGTATGACCTGACCGCCAACCGGCTGGGTGAACGTGGGCACCGACCGCGACACCGCCCAGTTCGCCGTGGTATCGGTCCGGCGCTGGTGGAACACCGTCGGCCAGCACGGTTATCCAGGTGCCAGAAGGCTGCTGATCACTCCTGTCCCGGCGGCGGCCTGCTGGTCACCGGTATTCCGGTCAGTTTCGTCAACCGCTCAGCCCTGCCGGGCGACAGGGCCGCGCGGCCCGGCCTCAAGGTCGTTCCTCCAGCCGGGGGCTCCACCTTGACCCCGGGCCGTCCGGCCCGCAACCGGGCGGCTATGAGCAAGCAAGGCGAAGACCAGTCACCTCCCCGGCAATCCGATCAGCGCTTGGTCTTGACCAGGCTGGGCCGTCACAGATAAGGCTGAGCAACGACGGCGCTCCCCGCCAGATGGGATCCCCATGTCGCGATCGGGAGCGCGTTTTGGCACACTTCCGGCAGGCGATCACGACGACCAAGCGGCTACGATCATCGCGGCGGGGCAGTCCGCGCTGTCGGCCATCGTGATCTGCCCAGCGGCGGCCATCGGGCACATGGCGCGCGCGGCGCGCGCGGCAACGTCCCGGGACGGGCGAGGCAGCAGCTTCGGGAGTCCGTGCATGCCCGCTTCCGCTGCCCTCCCGCTCGCCCGCGACCTCGCGGCGAAGCAGGACCGCGCCGGGATCGCCGAACCAGGGCGTCGCGAGCCGCCCCTCTCCTCGAACGCGCCGCATTCGGGGCAGCCCGGGATTGTGAGCAGCGCAGCGCGCCCTTGTCTGGTTTCCGGCCCGGCGCCGATTGCACTTCCCGCGACGCCCAGCATGCGCTCTCCTGCGGGCACGGGCCGATATGGCCGTATGCGGCCACGGGCGCCGTCGTGGCGCCCGGCACGAGCCGTGACTCAGGCGCCGGCGCTGTCGCGCTCGGCCCGCCTGGCCCGCGCCGCCGCGAGGCTCGCGCGCAGCGCGTCCCCCAGCCCGGCGGGACGGCCTGCCACTTCCTGTCCCCCGGCCGGCCAGACAATCTCGCGGCGCCCGGCCTTCGCCGTGACCAGTTCCTCCAGCGCATCGCGGTAGCCGTCACGGTGGAGGCCGGGCTCGAAGTCCGCGGTCATCGCGCCGATCAGGGCTGTGGCCATCCTGAGCTCACTCGACGCTACGGCGATGTCCTCGTTGAGGAAGGCGAACTCGGGTACGCGCACCTCATCGGGGCAGAGCAGGGTCTCAATCACGAGGACGCCGTTCCGTGCGCGCAGCACCGCGAGTCGCTGACGCTGCCGGAGCGCGACATGCGCGACGGCGATGTGGCGGGAGCGCGCCAGCGCCTCCCGTAGCAGGACATAGGACCGCGCGCCCGCGGGCTCCGGCTCTAAGTAGTAGCTCCTGGCCCGCATGACCGGGTCGACCTGGTGGGCCGGGGCGAAATGCAGGATCTCGATCTGGTGGGCGGTGGCCAGCGGGAGGTCGGCCAGGTCCTCGTCGGTCAGCACCACCATGCCGCCGGTTGGCAGCTCGTGCCCCCTGGCGACCTCCGCGTCGGGTACCTCTGCCCCGC
>WNGQ01006828.1_pt1 | contig 12962 bp, 12 predicted proteins | sample 5407661 | NCBI WGS metagenome assembly WNGQ01 (sample SAMN13153382, study PRJNA577476) | soil metagenome | isolation source: 60 cm soil or saprolite under Garry oak tree replicate 2 | place: USA:California | collected 2016-06-15
CGACGCGGCCGAGCCGCGGCACGTTGATCTCGCCCTCGGACATGACGGTGAGCAGGACGTTGATCGTCTCTTCCGGGACCCGGTTGAGCTCCTCGACGTACAGCAGCCCGCCGTCGCGCATGGCCCGGACCAGCGGCCCGTCGGAGAAGTTCTCCGGCCGGTAGCCCTGCTCGAGTACGAGCGCCGGGTCGAAGGAGCCGATCAGGCGGGCCGGAGTCAGCTCGGCGCTGCCCTCGACGAGCACGAACTCGGCGTGCCGGGCCGCCGCGACCTGCCGCAGCAGGGTGGACTTGCCGGTGCCCGGCGGCCCCTCGAGCAGGATGTGGGCGCCAGACGCGAGCGCGGCTCGCACCAGCTCCAGCTCGCGCTGGCGCCCGACTACCTGTTTCGCCACTCGGTCAGTGCTCGTGGACGATGACGCCGCGCACGTTCTTGCCGGCCAGCAGGTCCTCGTAGCCCTCGTTGACCTCGTCCAGGGTGTAGGTCCGGGTGATGATCTCGTCGAGCTTGAGGTCGCCGGCCTGGTACAGCCCGAGGATCTTGGGGATGTCGGTGGTCGGGTTGCAGTCGCCGAACAGGCTGCCCTTGATCGTCTTGCGGAACAAGGTCATGATCGAGCCCGACACGGTAACGGTCGGTATCTCCAGCTTGTTCAGCCCAGTCACCACGACCGTGCCGCCCTTGCCGATCGCGTTGAACCCGGCCTCGACGACTTCGGCCGTCATGAGATCGACGGTGAGGATGGCGGAGTCGGCGCCCTGTCCCCTGGTCATCTCGAAGATGGCCCCCTGCGCCTCTTCGGCGGTGGCGAACGCGTGGGTCGCGCCGAGCTCCATCGCCTTCTCGCGCTTGTTCTCCAGCGGGTCGATGGCGACGACGTTCTTCGCGCCGGCGTAGCGGGCGCCCTGGACCGCGTTGATGCCGATGCCGCCGATGCCGTAGACCGCGACCGTGTCGCCGGGAGCGACGTTCGCGGAGTTCACGGCGGAGCCCCACCCGGTCGGCACGCCGCAGCCGACCAGCACGGCCTTGTCCAGCGGCAGGTCGTCATCGACCTTGACGGCCGAGGTCTGGCTGATCACGCCGTACTGGCTGAAGGTCCCGATCATGCACATGGCACCGTACTGGCCGCGGGGCCCGGTGAGGGGGAACCGCTCACCGGGCAGGTAGCCCTCGAGGATCGTCGCGCCCATGTCGCAGATCGACTGGCGGCCGGTGGCGCAGTAGCGGCAGACGCCGCAGTTCGGGATGAAGGAGAGGACCACGTGGTCGCCGGACTTCACGCGGGTCACGCCCGGCCCGACCTCCTCGATGATCCCGGCACCTTCGTGGCCCAGCACCATGGGCAGCCGCGCCGGGAGATCGCCGTGCGCTATGTGGATGTCGGAGTGGCACAGGCCCGCGTGGGTGTAGCGGATGAGAACCTCACCTTCCCGCGGCCCATCCAGGTCGAGCTCCTCGATTTCGATGCGCTTACCGGGCTCGTAGACGACAGCAGCCTTGGTCTTCATCGACGCTCCTTCGGATTAAGTGACGGTCCTAACTCTTCCCCGGCTTCGGGGCGTTGAGTGTTTTAAATCTTGACATGACCTTCAGGCTAGGGACACGCCTGGCGGTGCCCGATGTCGTGCGGCGGCTCGTAGAACGTGGTCTGCCTGAGCTGGTCGTGGCAGGTGCGGCAAGACACCCAGACGTGGCCCATGCCGCGGCCGCGTTCGGCTCCCTCCCGGGCCGCCGCGCAGATGCAGGGCTTCCAGCTGACCTGGGCGCGGCCGGGCCACAGCTGATGACCGAACGGGCAAAACTGGGGCTTGTGTTCGAAAATAGATACTGGCACGAAAATGATCATGCCCAGGCGGGCGGCATCTCAGTCCTGCAGGACGGGCCTGTCCTGGCGCAGGCGCGTTAACCGGTCCGTTCGGTGACCTCGAAGAACTCGGTGACTTCGAAGAACTCGGTGACGCGGGTACCGGCGAGCCACCTGCGCCATGTCGACCGAGCGCCGCAGCGAAAGTTCCAGGCAATCCGCGCGTACCGGGCAGCCGGCGCAGACCGCGATGGCCTTGGCGGCCTGATCCCGCGCCTTCGCCACGTCCAGGGCGACGGGAAACCATTCGTCTGGATCGAGGCACGAACCGGCACAATGGGCCTGCCGGTATACCCGGCCGGCCAGTTCCCGGTCGGTCAGCTCGCCCGGCTCGCACCGCGCCAGGCAAGGCCACTCGGTCATCACCATCAGCCGCACCTCCCGTCGCGCTCGTGCCTGCTCCAGCCTCGCCGCTGCGCCGACGGCTCCGCATCCCCCGACCTGATGGTTGACCAGCGCGGGATGTGTCCCGGCGTGCCTGGCGAACGCGGCCGCAGGACTACCCATGTCGGGGATGCGGTATCAGTCATCTGCCTTCAGTGTCGGGTCAGGGAGCGATACCGGTCGGAGGTCGCAGCCTGCGGCCGCCAGCCAAGCGAGCGAGAGAGAGCGACCGGGAAGGCGCTGCCTAGGCCGGGAGGTTCCGCATGGTAGTCCCCGAGGATATGGATACAGTCGGGTCGGCTTACGTGAACGCAGGCCGGCTGTGGGCGGGCGGGGCCGCCACGGCCGTCGTGGCCGCGCTGGCTGTGGTCGCCGGCGTTCTCATCGCCCGCGGCATCCTGGGTATTCCGGTGCTCGCTCCCAAGGCGGCAGGCAATTTCGGGGACTCGTCGACCGCGGTGTACGCCGCCCTGGCGGCCGGCTGCGCACTCCTGGCCACCGCGCTGCTGCACGTGCTGCTCCTCGGCACGCCGCGTCCCTTCGCGTTCTTCGCCTGGATTACCGGGCTGGCCGACGTGATCGTGGCCACCGCGCCGTTCACTCAGCCCGCGCCGCTGGCGAGCAAGATATTCACTGCCATCATCAACATCGTCGTCGGCGTAGCGGTGATTTCCCTGCTGTCAGGAGTCGGGCGCAGCGCCTCCCGGCCCGTGGACATGTCCAGGCCGGGCCGGCCGATAACCGCTCGCTGATGCTGGTAGTACATCTAGCCATCCAAGTGATACGCCAGCCCACGGCCCCTCGTTAGGCTCAGCCGGAGTGAAGATCGTCAAGTGGCGGTCGCTGGCGCTGTCGCGCTAATCAGGCACCCCGGACAGGCGGCGCTGGTTTTGCCGGCGCCGAAGGCAAGAAGCAGCCCGTCAGGCCCGGGACCGTCGCATCGAGACGCCCGCGGCGTACCCGGCTGACAGCTCCGGCGCGGTATCCCGGGCGACGGCGGGCGAACCCGCGATCCCGGCCAGCCAGCGGAGCCCGTCGGCGCCGAAATGGACGGTACCTGACGGGCTGATCACCGCTGGGATGACCTGCTGGGGCAGGGCCAGCCAGTGCTGCCGCCATTGCTCGATTCGCCCGTATCCGGTGGTGGTCAAGGGCCCGCCGCCGGGCGTGACCGTCCCGCCTTCCCGGCGCACGACCCGCATCGGGTCGGGGTCGTGCAGGATCGGATCGGGCAGGTCGGGGCTCAACAGGTGAAGGTGGATAGGGTCGGCAGGCCACACCACCTCGGTAATAACCCGCCGCACGTCGTACGGGCCGCTCAGATTGCGCCGTTGCGCCCAGATCGCCTCGAACAGGAGGCGCCGCAGTTGGTCCTCGACGCCATCGGTGACCGCCTCGGCATAGGCTGCCACCGCCGCCCTGGTGTTGCTCACCACGGGCGGGGGCGCGGCGGGCAGCCGCTCGCCAGACAGGGCGAGCGCTCCGGCCTCCGCCAGCTCCCGCCCCCAGCCCGGGTCGCCCTGGTCCGACCTGATGCCGGTGACCGGCAGCTGGCGATTATGCTCGACGGCCCGCCAGTCGATCTCCGCCGTCCCGGTCTGGACCAGCCGGTCAGCCCGCTGGCTGGCCAGATAGCTGTAGAGGCAGTTGAAGTCTCCGTAAACGATCACATTCATAGTGAGCTCCCGAGGCGGCGCAGCAGTTCCTCGCGTCTGGCTTCGAGCTCCTCGGCCAAGGCCTCCTGCTCCTCGGCCTCTTCGATCAAGGCAGATAGCTCCGCAGGGTCAGTCGGGTAGTCCGCGCGCTCGCCGATACGCCGCCGCAGGTCGGCCGCCGCTTCCCGGAGCCGCGCCAGGTCTTCCTCCACAAGCCGGAGTTCTTCCCGGATCGCGGCCTGTGGCTGGGCGGTGCTCATGGTGAACCTCACAGCACAGCGGCTCGGGAAACGGTCCGCTGCCCGCGGCCATCGACCCCGAACTGCCCCGTCTCCGCGTAGTCGCAGGTGCCCTCCGCCTGGAACTGGCGGGCCGCGCGGACGACCTCAGCGCCCAGGGCGCGCAACTGCGCGGCCACCGCCTCGTCTGTAAGGCGGTCATCGGGGTCGAATGACTGCCAGGACTGCGCTACCGGCGTGACCAGGGGAACGCTCCAGCCGCGCAGCGCCCGGACGATGAAGTCCATCGAGTTGACCGCCTGCAGCCCCTGCACCCCGCCCGCCGTGGCCACCAGCCCGACCGGCTTGTTCGTCAGGTACGGCGGGTCACGCTCGGCCAGCAGGATCAGCCAGTCCAGGACGTTCTTGAACGAGCCGCTGATCGAGCCGTGGTAGGTCGGGCTGCTCCACATCATCGCGTCGCAGGCATAGACGGTGTCCGCCAACTCATGCGCGGACCGCGGGATCGAGCGTTCGGCCGTGTAGAGCGGCAGGTCCAGGTCGCGGACCCACAGCAGCCGGGTCGCCGCGCCCGCCGCCGCCGCTCCGTCCAGCGCCACCTGCAGCGCCGCACGGCTGGTGGAAGCGGCTCGCAGGGACCCGCCTAGTCCTATTACATCCGGCATCTGTGGCCTCCCTGATGACCGCCCGTGCCGCAGGTCACGGGCTGACTGCGGACGGCGGCAGCGGGAACCGCAGCTCCGCTGCCACCAGGTACTCGCTGAGCTTGGTATCGGCCTCGACATGCCGGGCCGAGCCGCCCTCGTCAATGACCGCCGCCACCAGCTCGTCGATGACGTCGGGCGTACGGCGGGTCGGGTTCCCGCACAACGGGCAGGTGTCCCCTGTGAGCGCCAGCCAGCCGGACTGATCACACACCACGCCGGGCGCGATCGCGCCCTCCTGCACCAGCAGCGTCTTGATCGCGGCCACCGGGGCCGCCCGCAGGCAGCTCTCCAGGCCGAGCGCGGCGGGCTCACCCATCGCGGCTTTCTCAAGCACCGCGGAAACCAGCCGCTGCTCCTCTTCGCGCTCGTAGCGCTCCAGGATGGAGCGGGCGCGGTCGCGTATCTCGGCCGGCGGTGCCGTGGCCGGGTTCACACTGAACGTCCCGGCCACGCGATTGCGCAGCTCGGCCGACAGGATCTGGAGGAACTCCGGCACCTCGTAGTCGTGCCCGCCGATGATCACGGTGTCGTACCCGTCGGTCTGCTGCAGTGTCTCCAGCACCTTCACGGCCCGCCGGAAATGCCGCTTGACCAGCTCTTCTTCCTTGTTGCGGACCCGGTCCTCGGCGAGGTTGGCCGCGTAGTCCGGCTTGCGGAGCACCCGGTCCTTGAACGCGCTCACCTCGCGCATCTCGTCCTGGTCGAGCTCCCAGACACGGGCCGACGCCTTATCGATCACCAGGACGCAGGCGCGGTGATATTCGCTGAGCACCGCCAGCATGGGACGGGCGAACGGGGTCGCGTCCACGACGACCCGCTCGCGCACCCGGCGCGGCAACGGTATCTCCTCGTACAGGTCACGGCCGGAACAGGAGAAGATGGCGACCGTGCCGGGCGGCCAGCGCCTGGTGCCGAGCGCCTCCCTGATGTGCTCGATGTCAGCGCGCACCGACAGGCGGGACTGGTGCCCCAGCGCCTGGTCCTTGGCCAGGGTGCGGACCTGGTCCAGCAGGCTCATCATCCGGGTATGCACCTCCCTGGGGCTCGCACCCGGATCGATGCGGCCGTAGAGAGAGACCACCGGCAGGCCGTTTCCGTGGAACTTGAGGATGCGGTTGACCGTCTCCGCGGTGATCATCGGCTCAGCCCCTCCCACGCCGTCGCACCGCTACCCGACGCCTCGGCATCAGGCGCCCTTGGTGATCGCGCGCATCTCATCCGGGCTCAGCTCGAGGCTCGCGGCCGCGACGTTCTCCTCGACGTGCTCCGGGGAGCTCGAGCCTGGGATCGGCAGGATCTGCGGTGACCTGGCCAGCATCCAGGCCAGCACCACCTGGCGCGGGCTCACGCCGTTGTGTGCGGCGGCCTCGAGGACCGCGCGGCTTTCCTCGGCCTGCTGGACCGGCGCCCACGGCAGGAAGACCAGCATCTCCTGTTCGCACAGGTCTACCAGCGATTCGGAGGACCGGTCGGTCACGTTGTAGCGGTTCTGCAGCGACACCACCGGGGTAATGCGCTCCGCCGCCCTGAGCTGCTCCTCGGTAAAGTTCGACACCCCGACGTGGCGGATCTTGCCCTCGGCCTTCAGTTCGGCCAGCGCGCCGATCGACTCGGCGATCGGCACCTTGGGGTCGGGCCGGTGGAACTGGTAGAGGTCGATCATGTCCAGCCGCAGCCGGGCCAGGCTGCCCTCGCAGGCGTGCCGCAGGTGCTCCGGGCGCCCGTCGGGCTGCCACTGCCCCGGGCCCGGGCGCGCCAGGCCGCCCTTGGTCGCGATGACCAGATCTTCGGGATACGGGTACAGGGTCTCGGCAATCAGCCTCTCGCTGACCTCCGGGCCGTACGAGTCCGCGGTGTCGATGAAGTTGACGTCCAGCGTCACGGCTCGCAGCAGCGCTTCTTTGGCGCGGTACCGGTCCGGCGGCTCACCCCAGACACCCGGGCCGGTGAGCCGCATCGCGCCGAATCCCAGCCGGTTCGGAGCAAGATCGCCACCCAGATCGATCGTGCCCGCAGCCGCCGCCGTCCGCCGTCCGTTCATGACCGCTCCTCTCCAGCCAGCTGCCCGGTCGTCTGGTTTGAGGCCACGCGACCGCTGCTCACCAGCTTCCCGGCAATACACGCCCCGCGCATCCTCAGGTTGGTTAGTTCACCCCTCCGCGCCCGGCTGATCGGTGATCCCGGCGCGACGGTGGTATTCCCTGACCAGCTGGCGCACGGCCGACGCCCGGGGCGGATATCGCAGGCCGGCGGCACGTCCCCGGCGGAGCTGCGTTGGTCCGGCTGCGAAAATGCCGGACCGTGGACTACATGATCTGGTGATGCGCCGCGCTGGCGCCGGGGAGACCCTTGATCTCCTCACTCATACCGGACGCCACCGTCACGAAGCAGCCCTAGCAGCATGCCAACTTCGGTTTCCGCAGCCCGCAGGAGAAAAATGACCAGAGGCTGTGCAGAGTCGCAGGCCCCTGGGACCACCACTCCGCCTGGCGCACATGGAGCCGCTGCCCCGAGAGGAAGAGGCGGCTGGCCTGGCTTGTCGCCGAGGGGAAGAACGCCTGCAGGCACCTCACCGAGCCGGGGATTCCGCCGACCAAGCGGCAGCGCTCCAGCTATCCGCAGGGACCTTCGGCACATGAGGTACCGGTCTGAACACCCTGCCCCCTGCCGTACGCCGTCCGGGGAAACGCCACAATGGTGGGAGGAGAATGACGCCTTCCCGCGCATTCTGGCGCATTCTGACCTGGCGAGGAGGACCAGCAATGACCGCGAAACCCCTCGTGGCCGCTACGGACGGTTCAGAGGAATCACTGCGGGCGGTGGAATGGGCCGCCAGGGAGGCCGTGCTCCGCGGTGCCCCGCTGCGGATCCTGTCCGCCGTGTCGGTGCCCCGGATGTTCAACCTTCTGGTCCGGCCAGACCGCGACTTCATCGCCGACCTGATCCGCGAGGAGCGCGACCAGGCTCTCGCCGCCGCGGCGGCCCAGGTCTCCGAGGTGGCCCCTGGCCTGCAGGTAGATACCGCCCCGCTGGCCGGCCCGCCCGCGCAAGCGGTCACCGGAAGCGGATCGGGAGCCTTGATGCTGGTCCTCGGATCCCGCGGCACCGGCGCGTTCGCGTCGATGGCGCTCGGGTCGGTCGCCCGGTACGCGGCTGACCACGCGTCCTGCCCAGTCGTGATCGTCCGCGGCGAGACTGCGGCTGTCCACCAGCGGGTCGGCATCGGCATCGGCGACCTGGATACCCGCGCGGACCCGCTCACCTTTGCGTTCGAGGAGGCCAGCTTGCGCAAGGCCAGCCTGATGGCCATCCACGCCTGGCACACACCGCATACCGCCATCCCGCGAGCTGGGTCGCCGGCGCCTGACCTGGCTGCCATCGAAGCCGAAGCCGCCAGGCAGCTCGCTGGACTGCTGGACAATTGGCGGAAGAGGTACCCCGACGTCCCGGTCAGCCAGTATGTCGTGCACGACCGCCCGAGCCGGGCGCTGGTCGGCCTGTCCGCCCGCGCCGACCTAGTGGTCATCGGCAGGCACGCCAGTCAGCCCGGCCTGCAAGGTCCCGGTTCAGTCAGGCACGCCGTCCTGAACCACGCCCTCGGCCCCGTCACGGTAGTCCCGTCGTCCTGATTCCGACGACAAGTGCCGTTGCAGTACCACTCAGGCTCCGCCTCTGACCGCCAAGCTGGCGCGCTGCGGCGCGGTCGATGCTGGTGCCCTCGTGCTCACGCCGAGAGCGCAGCCCGCAACAGCTGACCACACGGGGGATGTGGCAGGCGGCTGTCGCCACAAGCATGGACGGTGGCGGCAGACGGTGCCGGGTTCACTAACCCGACGCGGAACCGAGGCTTAGGTGCCGCACATGCGGAAGACAGGGATCTGCGGGGCATGACAAATCACGGCGGCGACGCGGCGGACCTGCTGGTGATCTTCGGTATTACCGGTGATCTCGCCCGGAAGATCACCTTTCGCGCGCTGTACCGCCTGGAGCGCCGCGAACTGCTCGAATTCCCGATCATCGGAGTGGCCAGCATTGAGATCACCACCGCGCAACTGGTGAAACTGGCCCGCGAGGCCATCGTGGATAGTGGCGAGAAACTCGACGATGCAGTCTTTGACAGGCTCGCCCGCCGGATGTCTTACCTGCCCGGTGACGCTATGGATGGCGCGCTTTACCGCAAGCTCGCCACCAAGGTCGGCGGCAGCCAGAGGCCGCTGTATTACCTGGAGGTCCCCCCATCACTGTTCGGACCCATCGTGGAGAACCTCGCATCGGTGAAGCTTGTGCGCGACGGCCGGGTCGCCGTCGAGAAACCGTTCGGCCACGACCTGAACTCGGCACGGAAACTGAACGCCCGGCTGCACCGGGTGGTGCGCGAGGACCAGATCCTACGCGTCGACCACTTCCTCGGCAAAGAACCGGTCATCGGGCTGGAGTACCTGCGGTTCGCCAACTTCGCGCTGGCCGAACTCTGGGACCGCAAGAGCGTTTCCTGCATACAGATCACGATTGCCGAAGACTTCGGCATCGAGGGCCGCGGCACCTTCTACGACCCCGTCGGCGCCCTGCGCGACGTGGTCCAGAACCACCTGATGCAGGTCCTCGCCCTGGTCGCGATGGACCCCCCGGTCGGCGACAGCGCCGACGCCAGCCAGGACAAGAAGACGGAAGTGTTCCGCGCCATGCCACCGGCCGACCCGCAGCACTGTGTGCGCGGCCAGTATCAGGGATACATCGACACGCCCGGTGTCGCCCCGGGCTCGACTACCGAAACATACGTGGCGCTGCGGCTGGAGATCGACAACTGGCGCTGGGCCGACGTACCCATCTTCATCCGGGCCGGCAAGGCGCTGCCAGTTCATGTCACCGAGGTGCGCCTGCTCCTGCACCGCACCCCACGGCTGTCCTTCCTCCCCCGGCTGACCCGGGCCGACCCCAACCAGATCGTCCTGCGTATCGATCCCGACCCGGGCATGCGGCTGCAACTGTCTGCGCTGGCCAGCCAGTCGTGGCGCACGGTCCATCTGGACACGTCATTCACCCGCGAGCTCGGCGAACCAGCCGAACCCTACGAGCGGCTACTGGACGCCGCAATCATCGGTGACCACCAGCTCTTCGCCAGACAGGACAGCGTCGAAGAAACCTGGCGCATCGTGCAGCCCCTGCTCGACAACCCGCCTGAAGTCCGCCCCTACCCGCGTAGATCATGGGGCCCCCCTGAGGCGGAGTCCCTGGTCAAGGGGCATCCGCGCTGGCAGCCGCCGTGGGTGGTAGAAGACCGCTGACCCTGGGACGCTGCCTGGCCAACGGGGAGCCCATCGGCGCTTCCGGATTGCGGCAGGTCTGCGAGGTGGTGCGGCAGTTGCGCGGGGAGGCTGGCGCGGCAGGTCCCCGGCCGACCCCGGGTGGGCTTCACGCACGTCTACCGTGCGCCCGGCGTGAGCGCCTGCGCGGTGCTGAGCCGGTAACATAATCCTCACCTGCCGCCGGACTGCGAGGCGATCGCCCTTACCGCGCGGGCCCCTTGGCTCTGCCCCGCGGGCCAGCGGCGGAGGGACAGTTGCGGAAGAAACGGCCGCTGAAGTGGAACTGACGGTCGGCCATGAGCATGCGCCGTCTTGCCTCGCGCTGCTCAGCGAGGCATTGGTGCTCGATCTCGCGCGGCAGGCAGGCGGGTGCGAATATGGGCAGCGGCGGCGGGCATAACCGGTGGCTCCTGGCCCGGGCGCCGGGCCTGACCGTGCTGTGCGGGTACCGGCGGTCCTGGCTGCGCGGGGACCTGGTGGCAGGCGTTACCGTAGCGGCCTACCTGGTGCCTCAGGTGATGGCGTACGCGGGCGTGGCCGGGCTGCCGCCGGTGGCCGGCTTGTGGGCAGCCTTGCCTTCGCTGGCTTGCTACGCGGTGCTCGGCTCGTCGCGGCTGGTTTCGCTGGGCCCTGAGTCGACGACCGCACTGATGACCGCGGTGGCGATCGGGCCGCTGGCGGCGGGCCACCCGGCACGGTATGCGGCGCTGGCCGCGACGCTCGCGCTGCTGACCGGGGCGCTAGCGGTAGTGGCGTGGCTGGCGCGGCTGGGCTTCATCGCGGCCCTGCTGTCGCGGCCCGTGCTCGTGGGCTACCTGGCCGGCGTCGCGCTCATCATGATGGCCGGACAACTCGGCCGGCTCACCGGCGTGCGGGTCACCGGGGAAAGGTTCATCGCCCAGGTGATCTCGTTCGCCGGCGGGCTGGCGCACGTAAATCCGGGTGACGTCGTGATCGCCGCGGCGGTGCTTGCGTTCCTGTTCACCGCGCAGTCCCGGTGGCCCCGGTTTCCCGGGCCGCTGGCCGCCGTGCTGCTGAGCACCGCCGTCTGCGCGATCTTCGGCCTGGGACGGCACGGCGTGGCGCTGGTGGGGCATATCCCCGCAGGCCTGCCGGCACCGGGACTGCCCAAGGTGCACCTGAGTGACGTGCGGGACCTGATACTGCCCGCGCTGGGCGTGCTCCTGGTTGCCTTCAGCGACGACGTGCTGACCGCGCGGGCATTCGAGCGCGGCGGCGAGGTCATCGACGCGAACCAGGAACTCCTGGCCCTCGGCGTGTCGAATGCCGGAGCCGGCCTGCTGCGCGGCTTCCCGATCAGCAGCAGCGGCAGCAGGACCGCAATCGCTCTGACCGCCGGAGAGCACACCCAGGCGTATTCGCTGACCGCACTGGCCTCGATCCTCGGCGTCCTGCTGTTCGCGCGCCCGGTGCTGGCCTCGTTCCCGGAGGCCGCGCTGGGTGCCCTCGTCATCTATGCCGCCGTGCGGCTGATCGATGTCCAGGCGTTCCGGCGGCTGGCTGCCTTCCGCCGCAGCGAGTTCGTGCTGGCGCTTTCGGCGTGCGTGGGCGTCCTGGTCTTCGACATCCTGTACGGGGTGCTGGTGGCCGTGGGCCTGTCGGTTGCGGAACTGCTGTGGCGCGTGGGCCGCCCGCACGACGCGATCCAGGGTCTGGTGCCCGGGCTGGCCGGCATGCACGACGTGGACGATTACCCGCAGGCGGAACTGATACCGGGACTGGTGGTGTACCGGTACGACGCGCCGTTGTTCTTCGCCAACGCGCAGGACTTCCGCCGCCGGGCCCTGGCCGCCGCCGACCAGGGCTCCGGGCCGACCCGCTGGTTCGTCCTGAACACCGAAGCCAACGTCGAGGTCGACTTCACCGCGCTGGAGGCCGTTGAGGCCGTCCGGGCCGAACTCGCCCGTCGCGGAATCGTATTCGCCCTCGCCCGGGTCAAGCAGGATCTCCTCGATGACCTCCAGGCCTTCGGCCTCGCCCAGAAGATCGGCGAACAGCGGATCTTCCCGACCCTGCCAACGGCGGTAGCAGCCTACTGGCAATGGGCGAAGGAGCATCCGCAGCAAGGCCCGGACCAGGTTCGTTCGGAATCATGTCCTCAGGTGCCTGACACGGCGCCTGGACCTTGCGAGGCCGACCAGCAGTCCCCTGGCGAGGAGGAGGCCGGCGACGACCGCTAGATTCTCGTGGTCACGGTCGGCGGCAGTCCAGATTTTGGGTTTACGGCCCATGCGGGGGCTGCGGACGCCGGCGAGGATCGGTGCGATGACGTGGTCGCGCAAGGTGAGCAGGGCGCTGATGGTGCGGACGGCGGGTGGCGGGACGTGGTAGCGGCGGGTCCTGCCGGGTTCGTCCGCGAGCTGCTTGCCGCGGAGCTTGCGCAGGTCGCAGGCGGCCTGCCGGGTGGTGTAGCCGTCGCGGCCGGTGATCTGGCGGACTCGGGCGGCGTGCATGCCGGCGCAGTCCAGGGCGGTGGCGAACCGGTCAGCCATCCCGGCTAGCCGGGTGATGATCTCGCCGAAGTACTCCAGGCTGCGGCGGCAGCGCAGCTCTCCTGCGCCGGTGGGCCGTCCTTGCGGGTGCGGTACGGCCGGGCCTTGAGGCCGAAGATGGTCCGCAGCGCGGGAATGTCCAGCCAGGACCGGGGCCGGTCCAGGATCCGGTCGAATAGGTCCTCCATCGGCGCGCCGGAGGCTAAGAGCAGGTTCCGGGAGTAGCCGGCCTGGTAAACCGGGTAGCCGTAACGCCTGCGTTCCGCGTAATTCCGGGATTCTAGAGGTCCG
>WNGQ01005064.1_pt1 | contig 12959 bp, 9 predicted proteins | sample 5407661 | NCBI WGS metagenome assembly WNGQ01 (sample SAMN13153382, study PRJNA577476) | soil metagenome | isolation source: 60 cm soil or saprolite under Garry oak tree replicate 2 | place: USA:California | collected 2016-06-15
GCGGCGCGCAGCTCGGACATTCGGGCCAGCAAATTCCCCAACCGCCGGAAGCGATATAGTTTGGGCAGATCTCTTACTTGTTCGGGCGAGATGCCGGCGGAACCAAGCCGTTCGCGCGGTAATACGCAACGAGCAGGCCATAATGTTCCGCGCTGTGCTCGGTGACGCTGAGCCACGGCTCGACGCCCTTGGCAAAGGAAGCATCCGGCAAAGCCTTTAGAGTTGCATTCGCGTCCGCGATGCTCTTCTCCAGCAGCGCAACAACCTCGGCTTTGGTCTTGTAGTTTTTGGGGTCCAGTTCATCCCAATTCACGTTCTCGCCGCGTCCGGCTTTTGCCGCGTAGACATTTCCCGACGCGATGTGCACAATCACGGCCCCGAAAGAACGCATTTCGGGCTTCAAGCGGAAGTCGTACTTGTCGCCCGGAAAATCCTTCGCCATTTCCAGAACCCGGCGATTAATGGAAACAAAATGACCTCTCACCGAATCGGCAGTGGATCGCGGAGGATTTTGCGCCACAGCCGTGAATAGAACTACTCCCACGAAGATTGCCAACACACTCGCTCTTTGGATTGATTGCATGCCACCACACCTCCAGTCCTAATGACGCCGGAGACGCGGAGGCGTGAGCATGCGATTCAGTTTCGGTGAAATTTGCCCTCTTTCGAAGGCACTTTACGCACATTGAGATAGGTACTTTAGAATCATAACAGTTACGCGAAAAATGGGCTGAATCTGCAGTTTTTTGAAAAAGTTCTTGACAGAATTTGCGATTCCGTTTACCTTGCTATTACCTCAGTCGTTTAGCCTGCCGCATTTCGGTGCAGGTCCTCACTGAGCGTGAGAGCAGATATGAGACACGAAGACATAAGCCAAGACGGAACGATACCACGGCGATCGGGTCTCGGGGTCTGCTTGTTCGCGCGACTCTAAATCAATCGCCTAAGTCGTTTCGATCCAAGCAAGCTGTTGCCGATTTGATGTCTTTAGCGGCCGCTTGCGTATGCTCAAAGAGTTTCGTTGTGGGAGAAGTGTTCCCGAAAGGAGGTGTGACTATCCGACATAAGATCCCTCTGCCACGCGAATCCGAAGGATGCGTCGCAGGAGTTTGCTAAGAAGATTCTCGTTGAGAGACACACTCGGGCCTCCGAAAGTTGGGAGGCTGTCTTGCCCGTAGGGAACGGCAGGCGCGGAATCTCAGGCAGCTCCTGCCGCATTGCCGGATCAAGCAGTCTAGGCGCAAACATAGAGCGCAATGGAAGCATACGCTGTGTTTTCTCAAGGAAAGCCACTCGAATGAATGTCTCTGTGGTTTATGTCGGCGCGGACATCGAGCTGAGGAATTCCACGTTCGATTTGCTCTTGGTGAGCCGGCTGAGCAACAGCTCCATCGCTTCAACGGTCGAGAGCGGGCTCAACACTTTGCGCAACACCCAAACGCGGCTGAGCTCATCGGGCGGAAGCAGCAATTCGTCCTTGCGCGTTCCGGAACGTTGAATGTCGATCGCCGGAAACACGCGCTTATCCGCCAGGCGCCGATCGAGGTAAATTTCCATGTTGCCGGTGCCTTTGAACTCTTCGAAAATCACGTCGTCCATGCGGCTGCCCGTGTCAATCAGCGCGGTAGCTACGATGGTGAGAGATCCGCCCTCTTCCACGTTGCGCGCCGCCGCGAAGAATCTCCGCGGGCGTTGCAAAGCGTTGGCGTCAATACCGCCGGAAAGCACTTTGCCGGAGGGCGGCGTCACCGCGTTGTAAGCGCGCGCAAGGCGCGTGATGGAATCGAGCAGCACCACGACGTCGCGCTTGTGCTCCACCAGGCGCTTGGCTTTTTCCAAAACCATTTCCGCAACCTGGATGTGCCGCTGCGGGGGCTCGTCAAACGTGGAGCTGATGACTTCGCCCTTCACCGTGCGCTGCATGTCGGTGACTTCTTCCGGGCGCTCGTCAATCAGCAGCACGATCAGCGCGACTTCCGGATGATTGGCGGCGACGGCATTGGCGATGGCCTGCAGCATCATGGTTTTCCCGGTGCGCGGTGGCGCGTTGATCAATCCGCGCTGGCCCTTGCCCACTGGGCATAGAAGATCCAGCACGCGCCCAGTCATGTTTTCCTTCGTCGTTTCCATTTTCAAGCGGCCCTGCGGGTAAAGCGGCGTAAGGTTATCGAAGAAGATTTTGTTTCGCGCCACTTCTGGGTCTTCGAAATTGACCGCCTCCACTTTAATCAGCGCGAAATAACGTTCGCCGTCCTTGGGTGGCCGGACTTGACCGGAGACCGTGTCGCCGGTGCGGAGGTCGAACTTGCGGATTTGCGACGGAGAAACGTAGATATCGTCCGGGCCGGGGAGGTAGTTGTATTCCGGCGCGCGGAGGAATCCGAATCCGTCGGGGAGACATTCCAAAACGCCTTCGGAGAAGATCAAACCGTTCTTTTCGGTCTGCGCGCGCAGAATCTGGAAGATCAGTTCCTGCTTGCGCATCCCGCTCGCGCCGGGAATGTTCAATTCCTTGGCAATCTTGGCGAGGTCGGTGATGTTCTTTTCCTTTAGCTCGGCAAGGCTGATGCTCATTTCTTTGTTTCCTTCAACGTGTGTTTCTTTTGGCATAGTTTCCTAATGTGATTGTGAATTGACCTTGAGAATCCGGATGTGCTTGAGGTGATTCACCAAACTGCCGGCTGAACGCATCCGAGGTAACGAACCAGAAACGCGAAACCAGCCAAGTGGATAGACCGGACTTTCCCCCAACCGCAGCAGCTCCCGGGCCACTTCGAAGCCCACACTCCCGCCTCCCGCGCCTGCATTTGCGGGCAAGATTCGAGAGATGGGCCTTTCCCGGAAGATCTTTGCTTAGTTGGTCAAACTCTTGTCTTTCTCGGCGCCGGTGGCGAACGTTTCCGCGACGGGCGCTACCGCGGCATGCTCAAGCGGCACGATGGGCCGCTCCAGCGCAATCTGCAGCACTTCATCCATGGTCTCGACAAAATGGATCGTGAGACTGGAGAGAATCTCTTGCGGGATATCCGCTAGGTCCTTCTCATTGTCCTTCGGAAGCACTACCGTACGCAAGCCCATTCTGTGGGCGGCCAGAAGCTTCTCCTTGACGCCCCCGATGGGCAGAACCTTGCCGCGCAGCGTGATTTCCCCGGTCATGGTTACGTCGCAGCGCACCGGATTCTTGGTCAGCGCGCTTACAATCGAGGTGCAAATCGTGATACCAGCGGACGGCCCATCTTTGGGGATGGCCCCCTCCGGCACGTGCACGTGAATATCGATGGTGCGGTAGAAATCCCGCGGCAAGCCCAGGAGATTCGAACGCGACCGCACGTAGCTCATTGCGGCTTGCGCGGACTCCTGCATGACGTCGCCCAGTTTTCCGGTTAGCGTCAGCCTGCCCTTTCCTTCCATCAAAGTCGCTTCGGTCGCCAGAACCGAGCCGCCCACTTCCGTCCACGCCAGGCCGGTTGTCAGTCCGACTTCGTTCTGTTTCTCCAGCCAAAATTCACGGTACTTCAGCACCCCAAGGAAGTCTTTTACGTTTTCCGCGGTAATTTCCACGGCGGAGTCCGCGCCGTCCGTTACCACTTTGCGCGCCATCTTGCGCGCGATGTTCTGGATTTCGCGCTCGAGGTTGCGCACTCCGGCTTCATGCGTGTAGTGCCGGATGATGTGCAGCAATCCTTCTTCGGTGAACTTGAGGTTCTTTTCCGTCAGCCCGGTGGCTTCCAACGCTTTCTTCACAAGGAAGCGCGTCGCAATCTCCATTTTTTCCTGTTCGGTGTAGCCCGGCAGCCGCAGGATTTCCATGCGGTCTTGCAGCGGCTGCGGAATGGTATGGAGCACGTTGGCCGTGCATACGAACATGACTTTGGAGAGGTCGTACTCTACATCCAAGTAATGGTCGGTGAAAGCGTGGTTGAGTTCCGGGTCCAGCACTTCCATCAACGCCGCTGAAGGATCGCCACGGAAGTCTGTGGACATCTTGTCCACTTCGTCCAGCACGAAAATCGGGTTTACCGTAGCGGCTTTTTTCATCATCTGGATGATCTGGCCGGGCAATGCGCCGATGTAGGTTCGCCGGTGGCCGCGAATTTCCGCTTCATCGCGCACGCCGCCCAGCGACACGCGCACGAATTTGCGGCCCGTGGCGTGGCCAATGGACATCGCCAGCGAAGTCTTGCCGACGCCCGGGGGCCCGACAAAGCACAGGATTGAGCCTTTCGGGTTCTTCACCAATTGACGCACGGCAAGAAACTCGAGGATGCGGTCCTTGATCTTCTCCAGCCCATAATGCTCGTCATTGAGCACTTTCTCCGCGGCTTTGATGTCGCGAATTTCCTTGGAGCGCTTCTTCCAGGGCACGGCAATCAGCCAGTCCAGATAATTCCGGCTCACCGTCGATTCCGCCGACATCGGCGGCATTAGTTCCAAGCGCTTCAGCTCCTGCACGGCCTTTTCGTGAACATCCTTGGGCATTCCGGCTGCATCAATTTTTTTCTTTAGCTCGTCGGTTTCGCTTTTTTCTCCGCGCCCGAGTTCCTTTTGAATCGCCTTCAGCTTTTCGTTGAGGTAGTACTCTTTTTGCGCGCGTTCCATCTGGCGCTTTACGCGCGTGTTGATGTTCCGGTCGACATTCAGCTTTTCGAGCTCGATTTCCAGGATTTCGCCGATGCGGTTCAGCCGCTCCATCGGATCCACGGTTTCAAGCAAATCCTGCTTTTCATCTACGGGAAGCTGCAGGTTCGCGGCAATCGTATCGGAGAGGCGCGACGGATCATCCCCGCGCGCGGCCGCTATCATCGTGTCGTAATTCAGGCTTTGCGACAGCTTGATGAATTGCTCGTAGAGCCCGGTCACTTTCTCTACCGTCTGCTTGACCTGCGGAGAATCCTCGATGCGCTGGCCCAACAATCGAATCGTGGCGCGGAAGAAGCCTTCTTCCGTGGCGATAGAAAGCGCCCTCGCCCGTTCCACGCCTTCCACCAAAACTTTGATATTGCCGTCGGGCAGTTTTACGCTCTGAACAATATTCGCGAGCGTACCAACCGCGTAAATCTCCTCCGGTTTCGGGTCATCCACCGAGGCGTCATGCTGCGTGGAAAGAAAAATCTTTTTGTCGCTGGCCAGCGCTTCTTCGAGCGCGCGCACGCTCGCTTCGCGCCCGACGATGAACGGCGTCATCTGCTGCGGGAAAATGACCATGTCCCGCACCGGCATCATCGGCACGCGCCTCATCTCTTGTTTCTCTCGTGTAAACATGGGAGCCCCTGAACTTCTGACTTCCGCCTCTTAGTTTTATGCGGCCGAAGATTGGCCGTACCTTGAATTTGATGCGCGGGCCGGCTCATCCGGCTTTTTCGAGCAAGCTCCAGTTGATTTCGCGCGTGCGCACCATCTCGGCGCTGACCACGAATTCGCGCACCTTCCGCTGCATGGGAAGGTGGTACATGAGCTCCAGCATGAGGTCTTCCAAAATCATTCGCAAGCCGCGCGCGCCCACCTTGCGCTGAAGTGCTAACTCTGCCACAGTTTCCAGCGCTTCTTCCGTAAATCGCAAGCGCACGTTCTCAAACTCAAACAGCCGCTGATATTGCTTCAGTAGAGCGTTCTTCGGCTCCGTCAAAATCTTGACCAGCGCCGACTTGTCCAAATCGTTCATCACGCCTGCCACCGGCAGACGGCCCACAAACTCCGGAATCAGCCCGTAGCGGATCAAATCCCCAGGTTGTACCTGCTCGAGCAACTCGGTGTTCCGCCGCTGCGGCGTTGAAGGCGGCGCATCCGTATGGAAACCCAGGGAACGCCGGCCGGTGCGCTTCTCGATAATCTTCTCCAGCCCGACAAACGCTCCGCCACAGATGAACAGGATGTTCGTCGTGTCCACCGGCGTGAATTCCTGGTGCGGGTGCTTGCGTCCGCCTTGAGGCGGCACATTGGCCACGGTGCCTTCCAAAATCTTCAGCAGCGCCTGCTGCACGCCTTCGCCGGAAACGTCGCGCGTGATCGACGGGTTCTCATCCTTCTTCGCAATTTTGTCAATCTCATCAATATAAATAATGCCTTGTTGCGCCTTCTGCACGTCGCCATCGGCGGACTGGAGAAGCTTCAAAATGATGTTTTCGACGTCTTCTCCGACGTAGCCCGCTTCTGTCAGCGTCGTGGCATCCACAATCGCAAACGGCACTTCCAGCATGCGTGAAAGCGTTTGCGCCAGCAGCGTCTTGCCCGTGCCCGTCGGCCCAATCAACAAAATATTCGACTTGCTCAATTCAACTTCGCCCGGTTGCTTGTTTAGAAAAATCCGTTTGTAGTGGTTGTAGACTGCCACCGCGAGTTTTTTCTTCGTACGGTCCTGCCCGATGACGTAGCCATCCAGGAACCGCTTGATTTCCGGTGGCCGCGGTAGCTGCCGCGCCGGCGCCGTAGCCTGTTCGCGCTTCTCGTCTTCCAGAATCGTCTGGCAAACGCCCACGCACTCGTTGCAGATGTACGCGCGCGGATAGTCCGAAGGCGAACTGATCAGCTTTTCGACCTGCTCCTGGGTCTTGTGGCAGAAGGAGCAGCGCAATGGCTCATCTGGGTTAAATTTTTTCACAGGTATGGAGGCCTCAGCTCCGCTGAGCAGTCTTCGGAGACTCTATCCTTATTCTAGGCTGTTTTGTCCCCTGAGCAAGAGAGAAAGTCGTGACGGGCGGACTATTGGGAACGTGCCCTCCGCACTCGCTTCGAACCGCAAAGCACTTCGCCCCAATAAATTAGCGATGCTTGTAGATGATCTCATCGATCATCCCATATTCCTTGGCCTGCTCCGCGTTCATGATGTAATCGCGCTCGACGTCTTTCTCGATGCGGTCCACGGACTGCCCGGTATGTTTCGCCAGCAGTCCATTAATGGTCGTGCGCATGCGCAGGATTTCTTTTGCGTGAATATCAATGTCGGTCGCTTGGCCGCCCAGCCCGGAAAGCCACGGCTGGTGAATCAAAATCCGAGCATTGGGCAAGGCAAAGCGCTTCTTCGGAGCGCCGCCAACCAACAAAACCGCCGCAATCGACGCCGCTTGCCCTACGCACGTCGTCACCACGTCCGGCTTCACGAACTGCATGGTGTCGTAAATTGCGAATCCTGCGGTGATGGAGCCACCGGGCGAATTGATGTATAGCTGAATGTCTTTCTCCGGATCTTCTGCCTGCAAAAAAAGCATTTGCGCGGTCGCCAGATTGGCCACGTGATCGTCAATCGGCGTGCCGATGAAAATAATGTGTTCTTTCAGCAGCCGGGAATAAATGTCGTACGCGCGCTCGCCGCGGCTGGTCTGTTCGACCACCATGGGTACGAGAGTCGTTGCGTGGTAATCAGGTTCGTCGAATTTTCTCATGGAAGTAAAACCGCTTGCCCCGGCCGGAAGATTTCACTTTGCGTCCGTCGCTGCATTCGCGGCTGCGACGGTCTTGATTTTGGCGTTTTGCTCGAGCCACTCGAGTGTTTTGTCGCTTCGCAACTTGGCTTTCATCCTATCGAGCGTTCCCTGCTTTGTCAAACGAGCGCGCAACGCTTCCGCCGATTCGTTACTATGCCCCGCGGCGTGTTCCAGCTCGCGCGTCAGGTCTTCTTCGCTCGCGTCAATGGTTTCCGCGGTAGCGATGCGGTCGATGATCAATTCCGCCTTCACGTCGTCCCGCGCTCGGTCTCCCTGGCGCCGCCGCAGCGTTACCCAATCCACATTCACCGCGCGAGGATCCACTCCTTGCGCGGCCAGCGAGCGCACCACGCGCTCCAGACGCACATCCATTTGATGTTCCACGAGCGATCCCGGTACGGGGAAGTCGTGCTTCTTCACCAGCTCGGCTAGCACTTTTTCATGCAGCAATTCCTTGCGTTTGTGATCGCGCTGGTGCTCCAGCCCTTCGCGAACTTTGTTCTTCAATTCGTCAAGGGTCTTCGCGTCGCTGACGTCTTTCGCAAAATCGTCGTTCAATTCGGGCAGCTTCTTCGTCTTGATTCCCAGCACTTCCACGGCGTAATGGAATTTCTTGCCGGCCAGCTTGGGGTCGGGATAATCCGCTGGATATTCCACGTCAAAACTCTTGTGCTCGCCCACGTTCGCGCCTTTCAAATTGGTATTGAAAGGCTCCATCGTTTCTTCCGCGCCGATGTGGCACAGCACGCTATCCGCCTGCAGCGGATCTCCCCCGCCTTCCGGCGTGCCCACCAGCTTCACTTGCGCAAAGTCTCCATCCTGGATGGCTCGGCCCTCGACGGGAGCAAACGCGGCAGCTCGCTCTCTCATTTCCTCTAAAGCTTTCGCAACGTCTTCATCAGTGATGTCCATCGTGGGCATTTCCAGTTCCAGCCCTTTGTAGCTGCCCAATTCAAATTCCGGCATCACTTCGAAGATCGCCCGAAACTTCACCGGCTGACCTTCGTTGAAGTCCAGTTTGTCCACTTTCGGTTGCGTAACCGGTGAAAGTTTTTGCTCGGCCAAGGCCTTTTCCACGCGCTCCGGCACCAGCGTCTGCAGCACTTCTCCCTTGATGTCCTCCGCGAATCTGCGGCGGATCAGCGAAACCGGCGCCTTCCCTTTCCGGAAGCCCGGAATCATCGCCAGGCGCGCGAACTCTTTCGCCACGCTTTCCATCTTCTTCGACACTTCTTCGGCGGGAATTTCCAATTCCAGCTCGCGGCGGCAGCTCGCCTCAGCCATGCGCTTTTCCTCTTTCTCTTGCCTGTCGTAGCTTGCCCCTGCAAGCAGGGCAGGCTCTATTTGCTCTGGATACGCTTCGGGGAGCAGCGTCCGGTACAGTCGTCGGCCCGCTTCTCAGGACTTCCTTCTAAGCACTTGAAGGTGGACACTATCCTGCAACGAGAATCTTAAGTATAGAGCACGCCTTCTGCAGCGTCAATTTCGGTTGATTGCGGTCTCACAAGAATCAGCCCTCTTGTTAGCCGGAACTCCTCAGGCTCCGCGGAAAAGGCTCGCGACGCGCGGGTACAGGCCTTCGACGGCTTGGAACAACTCGCGCATTCCTGTAGTTTCACGGGTCACTTCATGAGCGGCCAGGTCGGTCGTAATCGCCAGGCTCAATTGCGTCGCGCGCCGAATCCGCTCCGACGTGATTAACGGCAGGACTGTCTGCGGGTCGTGCTTTTGCAGTTGGCGCTCCTGCCATTCCTGCACCGCCCAGGCCGTCTTCCGTACATAGTCCACCGAATCTCGGAAGTCTTCGAGTATGCGCGAGTCGATCCCGCCAGCTTTGATCTCTTGCTCGATGCGGACAAGCTCGGCGCTGGTCCTCCTTAGCTGGAAATTCAATCCCCAAAAAGTGTCGCTCGGAGTCAGAAGCTCGACCGCAACTTTTGGAGCTCCGCCATCCTTGGTAAGACGCGTGCCGACAACACGTGCTTTGGCTGTTTGACCTGAAAGGAGATTGGTGAGCTCCAGTTCGCTGCCGACCCTGGGGAAAATCTTCATGTCCAGCAAACCGCCCAAAGCGCTTACCTCCATGGCCTGGGCGGTTTCTTTCGCAATCTCCCCGCTGAGCGCCTGCCATTTCGCTTCTACAAACACGACGACAGGAAAGCGGCTGCCCCTCCGCTTCTCTTTGATGGGTGGTTGCCCTTCACCTGGCCTATCCATTTGGGGACCTCCGTCAAACCGATGGATGAGCTCTTTATACCATGCGATTCTCACTCGCGACCTTCAGAAGCTCTATGAAATTGTGCACTTTTTCGGCCAAGGTGAGGTGTTGAATTCATCTGGGAGGGTGTTAGATAGCGCTTCGACGGCTGTGTATTCCGGAGTCTAGTCTGCCGCCGCTGGACGTTCCAAACCTCGTGTCAAATCCGCGTGCAGTAGGCGGTGAAACAAATGCTCGCCGGCTTCGCGCCGAACCGAAAGCCGCCCCGCCACGTAAGCCCGCGAAGCCAGCCCCCGTTGCACCGCGTCGCAGATGGCCATGTCCTCGTCCTGCACTTTTTCGCTGACCTTGATGCTCTCGCGATGGTGCTTTGCGGCTTTCTTGCTCACGTCTGAAAAATAGTAGTCGAACACCACCGCACACTTGTCCACTGCCAGCGGCAGAACCAGGTTCGTGTCCATCACGCCTTCATACGCGTTGATCATGATGTTGGGATAGATCCACAGGTAAAACGCCCGGCCTTGCCGCGTTGCCGCCACCCCGCCCTCGGATTTCTTCCCCGAAGAAAGCGGGCTCGACTGTAAACACGCGCGCTCGAGATTCTCAATGGTGTATTTCGTATATTCAATGACGCTGCTTAGCCCCTTGTGCGCGTGCGGCACGTGATACCCGCCGTCCAGATAATTGTCCACATACACTTTCCAATTGCACTGCAGTGTGTAGACTCGCCGGTCGAAGAACTTCATTTTCTTCGACAGTTGCAGTGGCGCAACGATTCCCGGTACGTTCCCCAGAAAATCCTGGAGCGGCGCAGCCTGTCCGTCCAGATTCACGAACACAAAATTCTCCCAGGCATCCGCCTTCACCGGCACCAGCCCGCTTTTCGCGCGGTCGAAATTGCACACGCCCTCGAACTCCACCATCCCTTTCAGCGCGCCATCGATTCCATACGTCCAGCCGTGATACGGGCACCGGAACTGTTTCGCCGAGCCTTCCGCCGCGGTCACTACCGCTGCTGCATGATGCCGGCACACGTTGTAAAATGCGCGCAGCACGCCATCCTCGCCGCGCACCACCACGATCGGTTCGCCTGCAAGGTCCGCCGTGAGAAAGTCCCCCTTACTCTTCACCTGGTCCGCACGCCCGACCACCTGCCAGGTCTTCGCAAACACGCTTTGCTGCTCTAGCTCCTCAATCTGCTTGTCGAAATACCATGGTGAGGGAATCGTCCACGCGTGGTCTAGCGGGTCGTGCGGATTGTACAAATTCAGAAGATCGCGAACATTTCTTTCCATGAATTTCTCCTGTTCGTTTCTGCGCGTGTCCCTTTCATACTCCCAAACGTATTCGGAGGAAAGCAAAAACCACTCGTTGTGAGGAGCGGGCAGCGCTGTTTGTGCCGAGCGTATTGACGGAACTGGATCCTGCACCTAGAATGCCTTTCTGGGAAATCCCCGGGTCTTTCATGGCCGCCTATCGTCTCCGTCCCAAGCCCAAGCCATCCCATCCCAGTAAATTCATCTGGACCGAGGACAAGTTTCGGGCCCTGCTCGAGTCTGCTCCCGATGCCATGGTCATCGTGGACGCCGCCGGCAACATCTCTCTCGTCAACGCCCAGACCGAAAAACTCTTTGGCTACAAAAGAGAAGAACTTCTGGGCCATCCGGTGGAAAACCTCATCCCCGAGCGCTTCCGGGGAAACCACTTGGGGCATCGCGAACAATTCGGCAAAGCTCCGCGCCTGCGCATGATGGGCTCCGGCATGGAGCTCTTTGGCCGCCGTAAGGACGGAACGGAATTCCCCGTGGAAATCAGCCTCAGCCCCTTCAAAAGCAAGGACGGCATCCTCGTCTTCAGCGCCATCCGCGACATTACGGTTCAGAAACAGGCGCAAAAAGAGCTGGCGGATGCCCGGGACCTTCTTGAAGTTCGCGTCCGCGAGCGCACCGCGGAGCTTCTCAAATCCAACCATGCTCTGAAGACTGAAATCGCCCAGCGCGAACTCGCCCAGGAGCAGCGAAGTAAAGAACAGGAGCGCTCCCGGCAACTCGAACAGCAACTCATCCAAACGCAAAAAATGGAAGCCATCGGCCGTCTGGCGGGAGGCGTCGCCCACGATTTCAACAATCTTCTCGGCGTCATCCTCGGAAACAGCGAACTCCTCCTCAATTCCCCTTCTTTGGACAAAGGCGTGAGCGAACGAATCCAGGAAATCAAAATGGCCGGCGAAGAAGCCACTTCCGTCACGCGCCAGTTGCTCGCGTTCAGCCGCCAGCAGGTTTCCGAGCCGCACATCCTGGACCTGAACGTCGTCCTCCAGGACTTGCAACCTTTGCTGATTCGCATTATTCGCGAAAGCATCCATTTCGAAATGGAGCTCGGCACGCAAGTAGGCCGTATCAAGATCGACCGCAGCCAATTGGCCCAAGTCATCCTGAATCTCGTCGCCAACGCACGCGACGCCATGACCGCGGGTGGCCGCCTGAAAATGGAAACTTCCAACGTCGACCTTGGTGAATCGTATTCGCACGAACACGTCGATGTTCGCCCCGGTCCTTACGTGCAATTGAGCGTCACCGACAGCGGCAGCGGCATGGATCGCGAAACCGTCAGCCGGATTTTCGAACCGTTTTTCACCACGAAGGAAAAAGGCCGCGGCTCCGGACTCGGCCTGGCAACGGTTTACGGAATTGTGCGGCAAAGCGGCGGCCACATCTGGGTATACAGCGAGCCGGACTTGGGCACCACGTTTAAGATTTACTTCCCGCGTGTCACCGAAGCTGCCGATTCCCTCCCTCACAGCGCTCGAAAACCAGGCGCATCAGCAGCAACGGAAACCATCCTTATTGTGGAGGACTCGCGGCTTCTTGCAAAAGTCACGCGGGACTTTCTGGAGGGCGACGGCTATCAGGTCTTGCTGGCTTCAAATCCGCGCGAAGCCATCCGCATCGCAGAAAATCACCACGCGCCTATCCATCTGCTGCTAACCGACGTGGTCATGCCGGACATGAACGGCCGCGAACTTGCCGAGCATCTTCTGGCAAAGCGGCCGGAGATGCGTGTTCTTTATATGTCGGGTTATACGAACGGGATTCTTTCCGAGCACGCCTTCCGGACGGAAGACGCGGCTTTTATCGAAAAGCCTTTCTCTCACGAGGCGCTTTCCCGCAAAGTGCGCCACACCCTGAATCCCGGCGCCTCGTCCTGACGCAATCTCTCTTTGTAGTATTTTCTTGCGGCCTTGGCCTCAGGCGGCCACCAGACTTTCCAGCGCTGGCTTGTTCTTCAAAATAAGCGTGGAGCCGTGCAGCTCGATGGTT
>WNGQ01005068.1_pt1 | contig 12951 bp, 8 predicted proteins | sample 5407661 | NCBI WGS metagenome assembly WNGQ01 (sample SAMN13153382, study PRJNA577476) | soil metagenome | isolation source: 60 cm soil or saprolite under Garry oak tree replicate 2 | place: USA:California | collected 2016-06-15
CGTCGACGATGCACAGTTTGTCCAACAGGCTGACCAATCCCTATCACGGCTGCGTAACTGGTCGGAGGTCTCGCAAATCGTCACCTTCGTCGATAATCCACGACAGGTGGCGCTGGATCGCAAGGCCGGCTACGTCAATATTCTGCTCAAGCCCGACCCCGATAGCGCCCCTAAGCTGCTGCCCGAATTGAAGCGGCTCCTGGGCCAGGTGCCTGATCTGCGCTACCAGGTCGGTGGCGGCCCCGTGTTCTACGAAGATATCCAGGTCGTCAGCGAGAACGATCTGCGGCGCGCCGAACTGCTGGCGTTTCCTTTCGCCATCATTGCCCTGCTATTCGTCTTTCGCTCGGTCATTGCCGCCCTCTTGCCCGCGCTGGTCGGAGGCTTCGCCGTTGTGGTCTCGCTGGCCCTCGTCTTTGCCATCGGCCACTTCACCGAACTCTCCATCTTTGTGCTCAATATTACCACGCTTTTCGGATTGGGCCTGGGCGTCGATTACTCGCTATTCATGGTCAGTCGCTTTAGAGAAGAACTGGCACAGGGACGTGATATCCAGGATGCTGTAGCGCTCACGGTGGCTACTGCGGGACGCGCGGTGGCCTTCTCTGGCCTGACGGTCTCGATCGGTCTCTTCGGCCTTATATTCTTTCATATAAATATGTTGCGCTCCGTGGGCCTGGGCGGAGTGATGGTCGTCCTGCTCGCCGTAACTGCGGCACTGACATTATTACCGGCTATCCTCTCCATCATCGGCTTGCGCGTCAACGCCCTGCCAGTGAAGTTCCCGCGCTTTTGGAAACGCTCAACGGTTGCGCAGGAGAGGATTGGCACAGAGATCGTAGCAAGCGAACCGCATCATGGCTTCTGGTATCGTCTCTCACATTTCGTGATGCGCTATCCCGTACGTGTCTTCGTGACGGTTTTGCTGCTACTGCTTAGCTTTGGCTTGCCCTTCGTGGGGGTACGCTTCTCCGCGCCCGATGCCTCTATCTTGCCTGCCAGCGTCCCATCACGCGAGGCGTTCGATCTGTTGCAGGCGCGCTTCAATCAGCGCGACACCACGCCGATCTTGATGGCTGTGCAGACAAAAGGCGATGTGGTGACGCCGCAGAATATTCGCAACCTCTATTACTATATCAAGCGCATCGAGGCCGATCCCCGTGTTGAGCGCGTTGACAGTATCGTGAGCGCAGACCCGCGTTTTACTCTCGATCAATATGAATTGCTATATACGCATCCACAATTGATAGCCGATCCCTACCTGGGTGCCTTCTATAAAACGTCAGTTGCGGGCAATACAACGATGGTTCAGGTCATCAGCAAGTACAGTATGGATGATCCGCGCTCGCTCGCTCTGGTGATGGCCATTCGTAATACCACACCCGGCAATGGGATTACCAAGCTGGTTGATGGCGGGTCGGCGGGCGACATCGATTATGTCAACTCGCTGTATAGCGATTTTCCTGTAGCCATGCTGGTAGTGGCGCTGACCACGTACTTTGTGCTGCTGTTCCTCTTCCGTTCGGTCTTTCTGCCGCTCAAGGCCATTATTATGAATACACTCTCGATCCTGGTCAGCTATGGTGCACTGGTGATCATCTTTCAGGATGGCTTCCTGCACCAACTGCTCGGTTTCACGCCGCTGGGATTTGTGGAGGCGTCCAGCCCCATTCTCCTCTTCTGCTCGCTCTTTGGCCTCTCGATGGACTACGAGGTCTTCCTGCTCTCGCGTGTGCAGGAGGCGTTCTGGCAGACGGGCGATAATACGCGGTCCGTCGCGCTCGGTTTACAGCGCAGTGGAGGTATCATTACCAGCGCGGCGGTGATCGTGGTTGTTGTCAGCGCCTGCTTCGCCACCGCCGATATGATTCTGGTGAAGGCGCTGGGCATCGGTATGGCGCTGGCCGTGATCGTCGATGCCACGCTGGTGCGCGGCCTGCTGGTGCCCGCTACTATGCGCCTGCTGGGCAACTGGAACTGGTGGTTGCCCTTTGCTGGCGTACAGCGACATCCACCGGCCCTTGCCGAATACATGGTGACGGATCAAATATCTCCGCCTCCACATGCTGACGATGACGATGCTGCCACAGCACATACAGATATGGGAATTGGAGGAAAGCGGTGAAACGATTATTCTCCATCTGTGGGTTGCTAACTGTGTTGGCTCTTGCGCTGACGGGGTGCACCTTTCCGGGCGTGATTACCAGTTCGCAGAAGTTACCAACTGTCAGCCAGCAGACGCCGACAACGAATTTGCCTCCGGTCCGCTTCCCACAGGACGAGGGCGCGCACAACAATCTCACCGAGTGGTGGTACTACACGGGTCATCTGAGCGCGACCGAGCGGAATGGTAAAACGCATCAGTATGGCTTTGAGCTGGTCGTTTTCCAGGCATTGCGCAGCGATTTGCCGCCTGTGTATCCATCGCATTTCGCCATAAGCGATATTACGCGTAAAGAGTTCCACTACGATCAGCGCCGCGTGGTCGAACCGATTCCCATTCCTGATGGCACATCGACGCGGGGTATCGATGTGCATGTTGGCGACTGGAGCATCAAGGGATTGAATGGGCAGGATCATCTTGCTGCTGCGATGCAGAATTATGCCATCAACCTCGATCTCGCCGCCACGAAACCCGTTATACTGCACAACGGCAACGGTCTGATCACCTATGGTCTTGGCGGCTTCTCGTATTACTACTCCCGCACGCGCATGGCCGTGACCGGCACCATCATGGACCATAACCAGCCCTTGCAAGTGACCGGCCAGGCGTGGATGGATCACCAGTGGGGGAATTTCCTGACCGTGGGCGATGGCGGCTGGGACTGGTATAGCTTCCAGTTCGACAATAATAGCGAGATGATGGTCTACTTCATCCATGATGCCACAGGTAAGCCCATTTCGACCTATGCGAGCTACATCGATCAGCGTGGCAACGATATCGTCCTGCCAGGCAGCACAATACAGAGTAGTGTACTCCGCAAGTGGATCAGTCCGACTACCAGTATCACGTACCCCTCAGGCTGGCGGCTCAACGTAAATGATACGCACCTGCGTATGACCCTGACAATCATGCCGCAGCTCAAGAACCAGGAACTGGTCACCTATAATTCGACGGGCAATACGTACTGGGAGGGCGCTGTCACCATCCAGGGGAGGAATGGGAATGCATCTGTAGGTGGCAAGGGATATGCAGAACTGACGGGATATACAAAGAAGTGAGGGACGCATGGTAGGGACGGCCTTGAGCAGTCAGGCATGAAGGTAAGAACATGTTCTCGGGTGTTCATGCTCTCTCGAAGGGGATGACGTTTACCAGGCCGTCGAGCGCCGTTTCAGCAAGCGTCCCACCTATCTTACCTTCATGCCTATGGGGACACGGCCTTTAGTCTCCCTACCACGCACGCCGTCCAGCCTTCGTGCGCCCGATCATGGTCAATCGACCATCGACAAGGCCGTAGTAGACATGTTGTGCCGCATGAGCGTGTTCATCATGCGGTTGCAGGATGAGATATCCCAGCGCGTTCTCATATAAGATTCTGCGTCGCAAGTCTCGCGTGTGCTCCGTCGCTTCCAGTGGCAACATGCGTGTGTGTAGTCCTCCATAGGGGAGGGCGGTGATGCGCGATTGTTGCTCGATCATGGTGCGGCTACCTGGCTCCAGTTCATTCTGGATAGGTGAGGAGACAAATTGATAGATATGGGTGTGATGGGAGCGACCAAACGCTTTATGGGCTTCGACGGCGTAGGAGAAGTGCACATCGCCCGAAAGCACAAGCATATTGCCATTGTGCTCCTCGAAAAGATCGACCAGCCGTTTCCACGTTTTCGCGAACACGGGCCAGTGATCAAAGCTCGTGCTCTGTGACGTGCGCAGTTGGAGCGCGGCAAGCCGTTGTCCCAACCAGCGTAGCGGCAGAGGGTAATGGGACCACGGACGTGTCCCCATAAGATATTCAGCCATACCGATGAACGGGGGCAAGAGCACGGGAACCGACGAAACCAGGATGACTGTGCGTCCATGATACCTCTGTAGCCATTTGTCCAGATCGCTCATCTGCTTTTCTTCCATAATAGCAGTAGGCGCGTAGACATCAAACTCGTCTCCTTCGAGCACTGTTGTGCGGTCGGCGCGTGCATTCATCACAAAAATGGCCGGGTTGGTGGGAAGCGTATAATGCCAGGGTATAATAATCTCGTTATAGATTGACTGCTTAATGGCGTCACGCAGGGCTTCCAGCACATCTATACCACTGTGAGCTGCCGACCGCATGATCTTCATGAGGGGATGATCCGTATCGTCCTGGGCCAGAAGATTGCCCCACCCCTGATAGAGCCAGTAGGCAACGAGGCCGTCGACCATCATGTTTACCCGGCCATGACGTAACATCGACATTCTCCATGTAGGGGAAATGTTCCAGTTATTAGTGACTTCGTGATCATCGAATATCATAAATGTGGGTATGAGCGCCAGAGCCTGGCGTATACCCGGTCGGTATGTCCAGGCATGCTTGTACATCTGCGCGTAATCCTCAAACGACTGGGCGTGCCCTGGTAAGTGATAATGTGCCCTGAGTGTGGGCGGAGGTTCATCTGCGTAGATCTGGTCGCCGATCAGTAGTAGCAGGTGAGGCCACACGCGCTCGCGTTCGTCGAAGCGCGCTATCAGCCAGTCACCGAGGGCAGCAAGGACATCGGCCTCTGGATGGTTCAGCTTGCGGCATGAGCCATAGAGCACGCGCAGCGTTGATGTATTCTCACCGTCGTCCAACGTGCGAAAGCACTGCAACGGGAGGGCCGGAAGCGGAACGGTGTGCTCTTCATCCAGAATGGCGAGTGTATAGCTGTACCATGTCGCTGGCCGCAGTTCGTGCAATTGCAGTATTACGTAGTGATGACCACCTGCCGTAATGCTGCCAGCGCTGGTAGTAGTTGGATTGCTTGTAGATGCATCGGTGGTAACGGGAACAGCCTGGAGCAGGATTGTGCAGGGAGAAGCGACCTCGGCCCATATAATCACGGATGTAGAACTGGCGGCGCGCACCAGGGGACCACAGCGTAGGTCTATCGTCATGTATAAATCCTGTTACTTAATGATATGGAGTGTTTAGTATGGTAAATGATATACTCACGATCAAGCACACTATACACGAGCAACAGGTTGACGGTCAACGAGCAGGGGTCGAGTGGACTCGCCCGCGTGGCTCAACAGCCACCTTGCACCTCAGCCTGAGCCATTCCGCCTTACCGGGCCGGTAGAGGCGCGCACGATCAGTTGTGTGGGCACAATAAGTGGCTCCGGCATCTCTTCTCCCTTTATCAATTGCGAGAGTTTTGTGATTGCTCCCGCGCTGATGGCCTGCATATTCTGCTGTATCGTCGTGAGAGGAGGATCTGAGTGCTCGCTCAGGTTGATGCCATCAAAACCAATCACCGACACGTCGTCTGGAACACGTAAACCACAGGCATGCAGGGCACGTAACACACCCAGGGCCATCATGTCACTGGCGGCAAAAATCGCCGTAAAGTCGCGCCGCTCTTTCAGGATCGTCAGGGCTTCCTGGTAGGCTTCATCCGCCTCCCAACCACAGGTACGAACAAGGTGAGGATCAATAATCACTCCGGCGTGCGCTAGCGCCTGCTGATATCCTAACAGGCGCTCTGTGCCGGTCAAAGACAGCCGGTCCCCCGTGAAGTAAGCAATACGCTTATGCCCAAGCTGGAGAAGATGATTGGTTGCCTGGTGTGCCCCCTCAGTATAATCCGATTTGACGTAGGTCGCGTGTGGTCCTTGAAAGATATCATCAATGAAAATGGTGGGGATCGGAGAGCGACATAAACTTTGAATGCGTGGATCGCTTGTGCGCAGCGCGAGGGTAAGCGCTCCCTCTACACCTCGCTCGCGTAAAGCAAGGGCATACATCGTTTCGGGATCATCAGCGCTATCGACAGGGTCATAGGGGCGAGATGGCAAAAAAAGATCAAAGTTCTCTTGGGCTGCCTCTCGTTCGATGAAGCGCAACAGTTGCAGGTAAAAATAAAATTGTGTCTTGGTTAGATGCGAAAGGTTCAAGCCATCTTCACTACCGAAGAGCGCCAGAGCAATCAGGTGTGAGCGCTGCTGGAGTATATCTCTGCTAAAAGCATTCGTCCCATAACCCAGCGTAGCAATAGCTGTGTAAATACGCTTTCTCGTTTCTTCACTCACGTTAGCGGATCGATTGAGCACGCGCGATACCGTTGCGCGCGATACCCCTGCCAATTGTGCCACTTGTTCACTTGTGACCATAAAAGACATCTTTCTCAGATCGCTGATCCCTGTAGATGGGATGAACATATGTAACATTTGCCTGACACTATCTCATAAATAACGAGGTTTTGTCAAGCTGAAATACATTGATAGTTCTGATGGTTATTGCCGTGTTATTGTTGTGCAGCGTTAACTATACCAGCGTCGAGAAAGGCTGGCCTGACATAGATGAAATAGTGTCGCAAGAATGTGAGGGCTGGCACACCATTGGGATGCAATGTTACAAACTGCCCGACTTCATTGCTGAATTACATAATATTTTTTGTTATTACAGCAATAGATGCAGTAATAAATCGATTATATGCTTTCTGCATACTAAATGTGTACATAATAAATCCAAACTATTGACTTAAGCACCATTTAACATTACAATATTTACATCAATGGGCTATCTCATTGATTGCACATTTACAATGTTACATTTCTTACATGCAAGACCGGTCAGTTTTTATCCCTTTACGTTTGTCCTCGATGGTGTTGGCAAGGATTTGCTATAGCGACCCGGTGATGGGGCTACTAGCGGATCGCGTAGTGGAGAGCGGTTCTTTCGCTCATTTCATTCAAAGGAGATGAATCTTATGGCACAAACGACCGATACCTCTTCAACCATTATCACCCGTAGAAAAGTGCTGCAGCATGCTGGACGTGGTGCGGCCGGGATCGCGGCGTGGGCGGCGTTGCCCGAATTGCTTGCAGCGTGTGGAGGCAGTAGCGGTGGCAGTGGGAGCGCATCAGGAGGCTCACAGTCGCTTACCGTAGCTTACTGGACCAATGTCACACCACCGCAGTATCTCACGCAGCTCTTTGATGGTTTTTCGAAGAAAAACAATGTCAAGGTTAATTATTTCCAGTTGCCACAGGTCTTTGGGGACGATGTCCAGAAGTTAACCACGTATCTTTCCTCTGGCTATAGCGGGTTGGATGTGCTCTGGCTAGATGACTTCATGACCGCCACTTTCAGCAATGCTGGCTGGTTAGCTCCACTTGATGGTGTCGTTGCCGCCGAAAATTTCTCTGCGGTGGCCCCCGCGCAGCTTAAACTGAGCACCTACAATGGTCATCACTATCGCTTACCTGCCAATTCTGGCAGTGTCGTCTTTTTCTATCGCAAAGATCTCTTTGACAAAGAAGGGATCAGCGTGCCAACCACCTGGGATGAACTTGTGCAGGCTGGCACAAAGCTCACGAAAAATGGTGTTTATGGTATAAGCCTGGCAGGTAAAAGTGGTAATACCCAACTATTTAATGAGATGTGTTACTGGATGGGCCAGGCTGGAGCCGATCCTCTGCACATGAACACTGCCGGTTCCAGGCAGGCAATGCAATTTGTCTACGACCTGATCCATAAATATAAAATCGCTCCGCCAGATGCTGTCACTGCCGATTACACTTCTATACAGACGGCGTTCGAGAATGGCAAGATCGCCATGTGGATTACCTGGGATGGTCTCTATGCAAGTACTGCTATCTTTCCCAGTGTTGCCAAGAATTATAAGCTCGCTGTGGCGCATCCACCCAAAGGTCCGGCGAACAATGGCACCATCATCGCCAACTGGGGCTGGGCTATCAATAAGTACTCGAAGAATCAGGATCTGTCTGGCAAATTCATCGATTACGCCGCTTCCCTCGATTCTGAAATCGTGCTTGCCAAGACCGGCTCAACTCCGGCGCGTACCGCTGCTCTTTCCAACCCCGATGTGCAGAAGGCACTCATCCAGGCGCAGTATGATGCGGACTACGTGCAGAATGTTGAACTGCACTTTCGTCCCATCACGGCCCATGCTCAGCGTGTCTCCGATGCTTTTGAGCAGATTGTCAACAAGTACTTGAATAATCAGTTAGACCTGGAAAGTGCGATAAGTCAGGGCCAGCAGGCCGTCGATCAGGCTCAGCAAGGGTAACATCTCGTTTACCTAATGAAGAGAGGAACGTTATGTATGTAGGAACCGCTAAGGTTCCTACAGCCAAAGTGGCTGTAGGAACACGTCGACGGCGCACGCGCCAGCTCCTGCTGGCTTATGTCCTGGTTGCTCCCGCCGTGATATGGCGCCTGGCTGTCGCTATCTATCCCTTTCTCACTACCATCTATCAAAGCTTTACCAACAGCAGTCCTCTTTCTGGCACTCCTGCCTTTATTGGATTGGCTAACTTCACGCGCATGTTCCAGGATCGCATGGTCATGCAGTCTCTGTCGTTCACGTTGATCTTTACCGCGTCTTCAACGGCCATTCAACTGGTTTACGCCATTGGCATTGCGCTCCTGCTCAATTCTGCTTTTCGTGGACGTGGCCTGGTGCGTGCCGTCAATCTGTTGCCCTGGGCGATGCCTGCTATTGTGATTGCTACCGCATCGCAGTGGATGTTTAACTCCCAATATGGCATGATCGACGACCTGATTGCCCGCGTGTTGCCGTTTCGGCCTCTGTGGTTGGGCGATCCCACTCTGGCGCGTATCGTCGTCATCCTGCTTGATGTGTGGAAGAATGCTCCCTGGGCCTCTATTATCATCCTGGCCGGGCTACAAAATATTCCGCGCGATCTCTATGAAGCGGCGAAAGTCGATGGCGCTTCAGCCTGGCGCATCTTCTACTCAATCATTTTACCTATGCTCGCGCCGTTGATTTTTACGCTGCTCATCTTCATTTCGACCTATCGCGTTATCACCTTTGACCTGGTCTATGGATTGACGCAGGGAGGTCCCGGTAACGCTACGACGCTGCTCTCGTATCAAATCTACCAGCTAGCGTTTACCGGTCTCTATTATGGCTATGGCTCGGCTGTCGCGGTCTTTGCCTTTCTGATGGTGGTGGCGCTGAGTCTCATCTTTTTCCTCTTCATGCGTCGTAGTGAGCGTGCCCTGTAAGGAGGTTTCCGCATGTCTACTACCCAGATCGATACCCACGCAGCGGTCTCGACCTCCGAGCATGCTCCTGATGCGCGTTCTCGTTCTGCGCGCAAGACGCTCCTCAAGGTCCTGCTCTATGTCGTCATCATCATCTTCTTGCTGGTGACATTGCTGCCGATCTACTGGATTGTGCTCTCGGCGTTTACTCCCATCGATGAGCTGTTCACAACACCGCTCAATTACTTCCCCGCCCATCCCTCGCTCGTCAACTTTCAAACGGCCGCGCAGGCTGTGCCGCTGGTGCAACAGTTTATCAATAGCTCAGTGCTATCGATACTCTCTGCCTTCTTTTCTGTGGTGGTCTGTGTGCTGGCCGCATATGCCTTCGCGCGTATCCGCTTTCCAGGCAGCAACGTGCTTTTTTTAGGGCTACTCCTTTCGGGATATCTGCCCACCATCGCGATGATTATACCTCTGTTCCAGCTATTTGAAAATCTCTCCTTGCTGGACTCGATTCAGGGCCTGGTCATCCTCCTGGTGAGCTTCTTGTTGCCCACCAGCGTCTGGATCATGACTTCGTTTGTGCGGCAGATCCCTATGGAGCTGGAGGAGGCTGCCCAGATCGACGGTGCGCATTTTCTGGCTACGCTCTGGTACATTGTCGTTCCCATATTACGTCCATCGATTGCCACGCTGTTTATCATCAATCTGGTAACGAGCTGGCAGGAGTTCTTCTTCCCGCTCATTTTCAGTCGTTCCGACAGCTCGGCGACGCTGACGGTAGGTATTACCCAGGCAGCAGTGAATCCCATCTATCAAACCGTGGCCTGGGGCAATGAGGCGGCGATGGGGTTGGTGGTGATTGTCCCGATCTTCTTGCTGACATTGATTTTCCAGAAGCAAATAGTGGAGGGCCTCATGGCCGGTTCTCTCAAAGGGTAGCCAGTAGGCGTGACTTCTCAGCACCTTCGGTGCTTCGCAGTACTTTTATTGAGTGCTGTGAGCTTTTTCGCCACCGGCGAAAAAGCTCACAGCACTCAATAAAAGTAAAAAGATGTGTATGTGTTAGAGTGTATGCTTTAGAAAGAGGGCTATGAATGTCTATCAAGATTGCTATGATTGGCGCGGGATCAATTGGGTTTACTCGCACGCTATTGCGCGATATCTTGTCGGTGCCCGAACTTGCTGATACCACATTTGCGTTCACCGATATTTCCGCGCATAATCTCGAAATGGTGATGCAGCTCTGTCAACGTGAGATTGCTGCGAGCCGTTTACCCGCAACGATTACAGCGACCACGGATCGACGCGCAGCCATTGCGGAGAGCGATTATGTCATCAGTACTATTCGTCAGGGGGGGCTGCCGGCGTTTCAGACCGATATCGATATTCCGTTAAAGTATGGGGTGGATCAATGCGTTGGCGATACCATCTGTGCTGGCGGCCTCATGTACGCACAGCGTACCATTCCTGCCTTGCTGGATTTCTGCCAGGATATTCGCGAGGTGGCGAAGCCTGGGGCACTCTTTCTGAACTACTCTAACCCGATGGCTATGAATGTCTGGGCCTGTAATCAGTACGGCGGCGTATCAACTATTGGGCTCTGTCACGGCGTTCAGGGAGCACATTGGCAGATCGTGCATTGTATCGAATTGTGGGCTAAAAAAGCAGGACTGCTGGCAGAGGATGAACAGTTGCATCGCCGCGATGTTGACATAATCGCCGCCGGCATCAATCACCAGACCTGGTTTATCAAAGTACAGTGGCGTGGCATGGATATGCTTCCTCGCCTGTTGGAACTGTTTGAGGCCCATCCCACCTATCGCCAGACCGAAAAGGTGCGTATCGATGTGTTGCGCCGCTTTGGCTACTACAGCACGGAATCAAATGGCCACCTGAGCGAGTATCTACCCTGGTATCGCAAGCGTCTCGACGAGATTTCCCGCTGGATTGATCTCTCTGACTGGATCAATGGCGAAACGGGCGGCTACTTGCGTGTCTGCACTGAGGGACGCAACTGGTTCGAGACCGATTTTCCCAACTGGCTGCGCGAGGAGCCACAACCAATCAGCACGCGCAAGCGCAGCGAGGAACATGGTTCCTACATCATCGAAGCGCTGGAGACCGGTCGCCTCTACCGTGGACACTTCAATGTGGTCAACCATAATCACATTACCAATCTGCCTAACGGCTGCGTGATCGAAATTCCCGGCTACGTCGACAAGAACGGCATCAATATGCCCGTTGTTGGTGATCTGCCATTGGCGTGCGCGGCTACCTGCTCCGCGAGCGTGCGTGTCCAGCAAATGGCGATGGAGGCGGCCGTGCATGGTGATCTCACACTGCTCAAGCAGGCTATGCTGCACGATCCGCTCGTCGGGGCAGTCTGCAATCCCGAAGAAGTATGGCAGATGACGGATGAAATGCTGCTGGCCCAGGCGCAGTGGTTGCCACAATACGAGAGCGAGCTGCCAGGTGCAAGGAAACGCCTGCAACAGGCTGAACAGGATGGCACCCGCGTCAAGCTACAGAACACCACTGGGGCCGCTCGCTTGCATACCAAGACTGTCGAAGAGATGGCGCTCAACAGCACTGCGGCCAGGGCCAATAGTGCCGCGGCCGACAAAGGTAAGATGACCAAAATATAGGAAATACTGCTAGTTTGTAGTATCTGTTAAGCTATGCCATCCTCTGGAATAACCGCGGGATGCGTACACGCGGGGAAGCTTGCATCGGGCTTTCTAGCCGCCTGAGCGCATCCCGTGTTGCTGTCTGATTGTGTGTGGGCTGAAAGTGGAGCAGTACAAAGCTAGCTAATAGTTCCAAAGAGCGTGGACATCTCTAGACACCACGCTCTTTGTTGGATTTAGACGGCTATGGCTAACCGTAAGGGCTGAACTACATAGGCCGCTACTCCCTTTGCCTCCGAAAAGGCATCAGGCATACGTTTGCGCAAAATGTTGTAGGACCCGTTCACGTCCGCACAAATCTTACGTCTATCTTTGGTGCGATACAAGCGGTTTCTCGGTCCTATGCGCTTCCCACTAAAAGTGTGCTCTTCCTCATCATTGGGCTTGTAGGTCGGAATTGGGTCCAAATCAAGGAAGCTGGCTTTGCTGGTATAGCTCTCTTCCTGTACCTCAACTTGGATACCTACGAGCGCCGCTTTGTAGGTGAGCATGTCAATGAACCTAGCGTGAGGTATCTGAACAAAGTTCTGGTTATTCCCTCTCCCCATACCGGTCTCCTGCTTCCAAAGCGGATTTTTGCCAACAATGATCGTGCCTACCCCCTCTTGTACGAGGAAGTCGATGATGCTTTTGCTGGCCGCATGCAGGTAATGGTTCACTTGCCTGTTCCGTGTGGTGGTGATCTGCCGCATCTGCCTGGTGACACGTTCTCGCTCTTCTTTGGGAAGGCAGAGCGTGAGCTCTTTCATGCGTTTGTTGTACCACTGATTGAGCGCCTTGAGCGTTCGACCGTTAACCAAGCGAGGGATGAACCCTACACGGTTTGAAGTTATCGCCGCTAAATTGGTGACGCCTAGATCAATGGCTACGCAGAACGAAGGGTCTACTTGTGCCCGGACGGGCTCTTTGCTGTAGACGACTTCTACCACATAATGACCGTTGCGTGGGACAATGCGTACTTGATTGATGGTTGACGGGTTCTGTCGAGTCTTCACCTCAATGGGAAGTTGCGAAGGCTTGAGAATGCCGCGCTGCAAGGTCTTTTTGCCGCCCGTTTGCCCTCCACTGATGGCCTGCATCGTGTAGACAAGCAGATTCCGTCCCTC
>WNGQ01005070.1_pt1 | contig 12949 bp, 7 predicted proteins | sample 5407661 | NCBI WGS metagenome assembly WNGQ01 (sample SAMN13153382, study PRJNA577476) | soil metagenome | isolation source: 60 cm soil or saprolite under Garry oak tree replicate 2 | place: USA:California | collected 2016-06-15
TGGAAAGGCCTACGTGAACATCCACACCAAGAAATACCCAGCTGGCGAAATCCGTGGCCAGCTGGTGAAACAGTAACTCCTGAGCGCGGCGCCGTTCCCCGGCGCCGCGCAGCTTTCGCTAGTGCGTCACTCCATCGTCCCGCACGACCCGTCCGCCCTTCATCACGAAGCTCACGCGCCGCAGCGCCGTGATGTCGCGCGAGGGGTCGCCGTCCACCGCGATGATGTCGGCCTCGAGCCCCGGCGCGATGGCGCCGATTAGGGTCCCCAGCCCCAACGCCTCGGCGTTGAGCGATGTCGCCGCCACGATCGCGTGCATCGGCGCCTCCCCCGCCCGCTCGACCCGGCAAATCAGATCCTCGGCGTTGTGGCCGTCCGCCCCCGCGACCGCATCCGTTCCGTAAACCACCTTAAGCCCCGGCGTCGCGAGCGCCATGCGAATGTCCGCTGCCGCGAGCGGCAATGCGCGCTCCATCGCCGCGAAGCCGGAGTCGGTGTAATTGCCGATTCCCTGGTAGCGGACGCGGTTGTCGAGATAATTGCGGAACACGAGCGCGCATTGCGGATCGAAGTACGTCCCGCGCGCGGCCATCAGCGAGAGCACGTCCTGCGTCACGAAGATGCCGTGCTCGACCTGCGTGCAACCGGCGAGCGTCGCGGCGCGCACCGCGGCCGCGCTGTGGGCGTGCACCAGCGTGCGCAGGCCGAGCGCCTTCGCCTCACCGCACGCCGCGACGAGCTGCGAGTCGGACATCGTCTGCTGCCCGCCCTCGCGGATGCTCGCCGAGGCGAAGAGCTTGATCAGGTCCGCGCCCTGGGCTTTTCGCTGGCGCACAAGCGCGCGCAGCGAATCGGGGCCGCCGCTGCGATCGGTGAGCGGGTCCAGCGAGGTGAGAATCCGCGGCCCCGGCAACCCCTGCGTGGCGATCCAGTCACGCAGGTCTGCGTCGCTGCGCGATCCCACGCTCTGAATCGTGGTGAACCCCGCCATAAGCGTTGCGTACGCGTTCGCCGCCATCGCGAGCGCGGACTGCGCGGGCGTGTCGCCGTCGTCAGATGTATGGAGCCGGTTCTTACGGTTGAAGTACCAGACGGGATGGGCGTGGGCATCGATCAATCCCGGGAGGACGGTACGGTCGCCCAGATCGATGATTCGCGCGCCCGCCGGCACAGGTCCGCGCGGGGCGATGCGCACGATGCGACTTCCCACGACTACGATGTCGACGTTGTGCTGGGTGCCGCCTCGGCCGTCCAAAACGTTCGCGGCGCGGATGACGAGAGTATCCTGAGCTGAGAGCGGCGCGCCGATGGTGATGAGACCGAGTAAGAGCGCTCGTCGAGTTCGTTTCCCGTGTCCTGAAGGACCGGCTCGGCAAGGGCGTGCGCCCTTCAAGGGCGCGCGTAGTGGCCGAGCCCGGGCTTCAGCCCAGGGGTACCAAGCGAGAGACAGCCCGTTCAATTGGATGTTCGGGAGCCGCACTACGGTACGGCCTTGACGGTATCCTGCGCGCGACGCCGCTCCTCGGCATCGCGCTCGGCTTGCTTGCGCTCGCGGAGCTCGCGCACGTAGCGGCGGAATTGCTGGAGCGTCTGCGCGCGGTCGGCCGCGCGCAGCAGGTCGGCGCGCATGTCGTTGAGCTGGCGGGCGCGCATGTCTTCGTCGAAGTTGCCCTGCGGGAGGAGATTCCCGAGCAACGCCAACGCCATGGTGGGAATCTTGATGCCGGCGACGTGGATGTAAGCGGAGTCGATGCCCCACTCGGGCTTGTTCGGCGTGCCGCCGATCGTCCACTTGGGCCGCTGGCGCTCGCGCTGCATCTGGTCGAGCACCTGATTCAACGAGTCCACCATCACCTTCAGCCGGTCGATGGCCGCCGAGCGCCGTGCGGCCGTATCGCCGTAGATGGCGTCCGCGACGGGCGCCGGCAGTCCCGGCCGTGGGCTGACCCACAGCTTGCCGTCGCCGACCTGCGGCGCGGGCGCGACCCGGCTGGCGTTCGGGTCATACGCTGGAAGCGTGACGCCGGTATCAGGCGGCGATGGCGCGGCGGGCGGCGGGGGGGCGGGGGCGGGGGCGGCAGGAGGTGGCGGTGGTTCTGGATGTGTCGTCTGGATCGTTGGACCCTTCGCACGGATCTCGCGAGTCCCCGGCACGTAGACGATCGAATCACCGGCTGGCTCCGGCTCCATGACGACGTACGTCGTCTTTCGCCACGGCGCCTGCCAGTCCACCGTGAAGATCAACACCACGGCGATCACGTGAATCGCCGCGGTGATCAGCCACCCTCGGCCGATCGGTAAGCGCGCTACTTCGCGATCAAACAGTGGCGAGCACCTTTCCCAGCCGCTCCGTCGCTTCGATGAGCCGCGGCGTTGGCACCGTCAGCGCGATGCGGAAAAATCCTTCCGCGCCCGCGCCAAACGCACTCCCCGGCAGCGTTACCACACCGACGTCCTCGAGCGCGCGCTTCTGGAAGGCAGCCGATGCGAGTCCGTCCGGCAACGGTATCCACACGTACAGCGTCGCCCGCGGGGTCTCGACCTCGAATCCATTGGCGCGCAGCGCCGGCAGTATCGCATCGCGCCGTTCCTTGAACTGTGCCGCATAGCCGGAGGCGATGCGCTCGGCCTGCTTCAACACTTCGGCGCCGGCCGCCTGCACCGCCAGGAACGCGCCGGTGTCTACGTAATTCTTGACGCGCGCGAGCGCGGCGATCCGGTCGGCGCGCCCCACCGCCCAACCGAGCCGCCAGCCGGTCATGCAGAAACTCTTGGAGAGCGAATGAAACTCGACCGCGACATCCATCGCTCCGGGGATCTCGAAAATCGACGGCGCGACGTAACCGTCGAACGTGACCTCGCAGTACGGATTGTCATACGCGAGCACGAGATCGTGTTTGCGACACGCGGCGATGACACGTTCCAGATACTCCCGCGGCGCAACCGCGGCGGTGGGATTGTTCGGATAGTTGAGATAGACAAGCTTCGTGCGCTTCAATACATCCCTGGGAATCTCGTCCAGCTCGAGCAGGAAATCGGTGCGCGGCGTCAGGTTGTACAGATACGGCTCAGCGTCGGCGAGTACGGTTCCGCCATGATAGACGGCGTACCCTGGCACGGGCACGATCGCGACGTCGCCTGGATTCAGCACCGCAGTCGCAAGGTGCGCGATGCCTTCCTTCGAGCCGAGCAACGGATGCAGCTCCTTGAACGGATCGACCGAGACGCCGAAACGCCGTTGCATGTACGCGGCGGCGGACTCGCGGAACGCCGGCAGCCCGAGCTGGAACCCGTAACGGCTCATCGCCGGATCCTGGAGCGCGCGTGTTAGCGCCTTGACCGCGACCTCGGGCGGCGGAAAATCGGCGTCCCCCGCTCCGACATCGATGACGTCCACGCCCTGCTCGATCAGCCGGCGCTTGATCGCCGGCAGCTCGGCCATCGGATAGGTCGGCAGGAGAGCAACGCGCTTGCTGAAACTCATTTGCTAAAGCTATGCATGGCGAAGAATTCCTCTAGCTCGCGCCGTACGTCCGGCCAGTTGCCGATCGCCTTCGAGGCGGGAGGCAGTCCCTCGAGCATCGTCGCCCCGTAACGTTTGGTGACGACCCGTCGGTCCAGCAAGACGACGGCGCCGACGTCCGACTTGGTGCGAATTAACCGTCCGAACCCCTGTTTCAACTTGAGGGCCGCCAGTGGAACCAGATAGTGGGTGAACCCGTCCACGCCCGCCTCCGTGAGACGCTCCAGCCGCGCGGCGGTTAGCGGCTCACTTGGCACCTTGAAGGGAAGCTTGGCAAGGATCAGCACCCGCAGCGCCCGTCCCGGGACATCAACCCCTTCCCAGAACGAGTCGGTTCCCAGCAGAATCGCCGACCCGGCATCGCGAAAGCGGCGCAGCAGCTGGTCGCGTTGCCCCTCGCCCTGCACCAGGAGCGGCCAGCGCGCAGCCACCGAGCCACGGATGGCGTCGGCCGTGCGCCGCAGTTGGCCATGGCTCGTGAACAGCGCGAAGATGCCGCCGTCGGACGCGTGGGCCAGCTCGAGCAGCACGCGCGCGACGGCCGCGCCATGGCCCGACTCGTCGTCGCGCGGCTCGGGGATGTCGGTTGGGATTCCGAACACGCACTGCGCGCCAAAATCGAACGGCGAGGGCAGGATCTCCCGCACTGTCACGCGCGAGGGGGGGAGCGACAGGCCAAGCCGCTCCTCGAGGAACGTGAACTCGCCACCGGCCGCCAGTGTGGCGCTCGTCAGGATGACCGTCTCGACGCGATCGAACAAGGCTTCCTTCAGTACGGGCGCGAGATCGAGCGGCACCGCGGACAGCGTGAGATTCGGGGTGCGTCGCCCACGACGTTCCATCCAGCGAACGGCCGGGCCAACGGGCGGCCGGTAGCCGACCGGCTGCAACGTCGCCTTCAGTCCCTCCGCCGCGCTGTCGAGCCGTCGCACGACCCCGCGCAGCTCGCCGATGAGCCGCGTGCGCATTTCGGCGGGATCGTCGATCGAGAGCCGGTCGGCGATCGTCTCGACGCCGTCGCGCAGCTTGCTGAACGCGATGAGGAGGTTGTCGAGCGCGACGTCCAGTCCTTCGCGCCACACGTCGTCACCCGCAAACGCATCGGTGAGTCGCAGGACAGGCGCGGCGCCTTGCTCGGCGTCCAGCCGGCGCGCGAGTCGCCCGAACAGCTCGTCGGCCCAGCGGCGGGCAGCGCCGAGCGCGTCGAGGACGGTGCGCCCGAGCAGATCGCGGCTCGCCGCGCCGAGCAGGTCGTCATGACTGCTGAGCTCCGCGGCCAGCGTCGGAAGCAGCCCGCGACCGTTGCGCTCGAGGCGGCCGAGCAGCCGTTGGACGCCGATCATGCTCACTTGCATGCCGAGGTGCTGGGCCGCGACGTCCTCGAGATGGTGCGCTTCGTCGAGTACCAGTCGGCGATACGGCGGCAGCACGGCCGCTTCCTGCCAGTTGTCGGAGGCGATGCGCACCGCCAAGTCCGAAGCGAGCAGGTGGTGATTTACCACCACGACGTCGGCTTCCGCCGCGCGACGCCGCGCCGCGAAAACAAAGCAGCGATCGAAATGCGGGCACTTGAGCCGCGTGCACAGATCCGACTCGGCCGCCACCGCGTCCCACACATCGCTCGAAGGCTCTGCGACGAGGTCCGACAGACTGCCATCCGCCGTCCGCGACGCCCAGCCCGCGATCGCCTCGAGCTCGGCGCCGCGCGCGCCGTCAAACAGCGAGTCCTGCCCCGCGCGCGCCTGCTCCAGCCGCGAGAGGCAGAGATAGTTCCGCCACCCCTTCAGCAGCGCGAATGTGACTGTCCGATCGCCTGTCGAAAACGCGCGGGATAGAATCGGCAGGTCTTTGCCGACGAGCTGCTCCTGCAGATTGATCGTGTTGGTCGAAACGACGGTGCGCTCGCCGTTGAGACGCGCCCATTCGATCGCGGGCACGAGATAGGCGAACGACTTGCCGACGCCGGTTCCGGCTTCGAGCAGCGCGATGCCGCCATCGTTGTAGACGTCGGCGATGAAGGCGGCCATGTCCCGCTGGCCCGGGCGATCCTCGAACGCCGCCGCGCCCAACACACGAGCCACCGGTCCGGACTCGGTGAGCAGGTTCGCGATGTCGAGGGAATCGAGGCGTTGCAACGTGCGCGCACGGGGACATTCGACGACGACGTACAGCGTCGAGACGTCGTTGTTGACGATCCCGAAGCCGACGCCTGCGTCGTGCAGTCGCGCCGCGACATGGAGGTCGGCACCCGAGGGCTCGAGAAAGCCGCTCGGATGATTATGGAGCAGCATCTCGCCCTTCTGCGCCACGCCGGGCAGGGCGAGCACCGCGTCGATCGTGCCGCGCGCCACGACGCGCGCATCCGCCAATGTGCCGTTGGGATCGGCACGCACGACGAACGACACTTCACGCCCGTGCGCCGCGGCGATCTCTTCGTGCAGCAGACCGCGCGCGGCCGCCGTCAGGCGCTCGACGCTCACGTCTTCAGTTCTTTCTTCTTCGCAGCGGGAAACAGCACGTTGTTCAGAATCAGACGATAGCCCGGCGAATGCGGATGCAGCGAAAGATCGGTCGGCGGGTCGCCGATCTGGTGTTGCGGATCTTCGGGATCATGACCGCCAAAGAAGGTCCAGGTCCCCTTCCCCAGGTCTCCATGGACGTACTTCACCCAGGGCGCGCCCTCTTCGTCGGCGAGAATCGTGGCGCCGGGCTTCAGGTGGGTTCGCGTAAACGACGTCGTGAGACCGTAGAAGTCGGGAATCACCTGGCGGTGGTTCTGCACCAGCATCGTGGGCACCGGGTCGATCTTCGCGCTGAAGTTGAACAGCTTGAACGCGCCGAGCGGCTGGCGCCGCGCGCCGCTGTTCACCTGGTGGCCGTCGATGTCCGAAAAACTGGCAATCAGCGGATTGTTCTCGAGATGCGCGCCCGTAAACGCGAAGCTCTTTGCCCAATCGAGCTTGGTATCGGCATCGGGATCGATCGGCGTGCCGTCCGCGAACGTCGCCGCGATGTCCACCTTCTCCGCCGCGAGCGCGAGATCGATCGTCTCGGTCGCCGTGCACATCGCGAACAGGAACCCGCCATTCTCCACGTACCCGTGAATCCCGCGCGCCACGGCCTTCTTGAGATCGGGAACGGTCGCGAATCCGAGCCGCCGCGCCATGTCCGTGTTGCGCTGGACCATCTCGGCGAGCCAGGACATGCCGGAATAAATGAGGAAGAACTTCGAGTACTGGCCCGTGAAATCTTCGTGGTGCAGATGCAGCCAATCGAAGTCCTTCAGCGAGCCGTTCACGACCTCCGAATCCCAGATCTTCGTGAACGAGATGCCGGCGTACTGCAGCGCCATCGTCACCGCGTCGTCCCACGGAGCCGCGTTGGGCGGCGCGTACACGGCGACCTTCGACGCCTTCTCGAGCGGCACCGCGTCCATGTTGTTGGCTTCGATTTCGCCGCGCACCGCCGTCATCGCGCTGTCGACCGGCTCGGTCCGAATGCCGTTCAGGGCGGCGTCGCGTCGCAGCGCGTCGAGGTCGGGAATCAAAAACGATCCGCCGCGATAGTTCAGCAGCCACTCCGCCTTGAGACCGGCTTGGATGGCTCGGTACGTCAGGCCGTAGGCCTTGAGGTGATCGGTTTGCACATCATCCATCGGGATGAGCAATGACGGCACGGCGGTTAAGCGGTTCGGCGGTTGGAAATCCAACCAGCGCGCGCTAACCGCCAAACCGCTCAACCGCCCAACCGCCTTTACAAATTCTCTCCTCTTCATGACTTCGGAATCGCCCCCTTCGCGCGCTCGAGCACTCGGCGCGCTTCGGGAACAAAGGCGCTGTTCGGATACGTGAGGATCAAATGCTCGAGATGTGGAATCGCTTCGGCGTTCTGGCCCCGGCGCACGAGTAACCGCGCCCATTCGAGCTCCGCGGCCGCCGGTGCGGCGCCTTCGCCGCCGGCGCGGACGACTTCATCGAACAGTGCCGTGGCCGTCTGGTCGTGTTCGCCGCCCTTCTGCGCCGCGAGCTGGCCCGCGAGCAGCAGGACTTCGAGCCGCCCGCCCTGCTCCGGCAGCTTCGCGGCGGCACGACGCAGCGCGTTGATCGCCGCCACCGAGTCGCCACGTGCCAGCGTAAGCAGCGCCGCACCCAGGTCGGGACTCGACTGCTGCGGAATGCGCTGCAGCATCGCCATCATTGCCGTGCGTTCGGTGGCGGCGGCGCGGTCGGTCGCATACGGGCCCGCGAGACGAAAGTCGTCCATCGCCGCTTTCAGATTGCCGCGATACAGGGCAATCCAGCCGCGCTGCGCAACCACGGCAACACTGGAGTCCTCGCCCAGGACGGTCTCCGCGCGGTCCAGCTCGCCGCGCGCCACGCGCGCCTGCGACAGCGCCAGCCGCAATGCCGCCAGGTCGTCAGCGGTGATAGCCGTGGCCCTAGTGAGGCGCTCCTGCGCGACATCGAGCTGTCCATCGGCAACCAGTACCTGGAGGAGCGCGGCCTCCGCGATGGCGTGCGCCTCGGCGGGGGCGGCGGAATCGGTCGTCAGGCCCTCGAGCACACGACGTGCCGCAACCTTGTCGCCGGCCTCGAGGAGCTCGCGGACGGCCTCCGCGCGCGCCCGCGACGCTTGCTGCCAGGGAACCAGGTCGGCCCAGCGCGTCAGCGCCAGCCCGCGCACCCGATGGCCTTCGGTCGTCGTCAACGCTCCCGCGAGATCGGCGAACCGCCGCAGCGCATCCGGTGTCTCGCTGTCGCCAAGCGTGGACTGCATCGCCGCCCAGGCCTCAGTCGGTTGTCCCCACGTCAGCAAGACCTCCGCGCCCAGCCGTCGCGCTCGCGCGGAAGCACCGGGCGCGGTGAGCACGCGGGCTACCTGATCGTGTACGGCGGCTGGGGCATCGACGAGCTGGCTCGCCGCGGTGGGCCCGACGTCGGGGGACCGCGTCACCGCGCGGCCCCACTCCGCCGCGGATGCTTCCCAATTCCCGGCGCGCTGCTCGAGCTGTGCCAGCTCGATCGCCAGGGTCTCCCCCCCGTTGCCGCCAAGGGTGCGGCGACCGGTGAGCAAGGCGCGTCGCGCTTCGTCCCACATGCGGTGATCAGCGAGCGCTTGTCCCCACTCGCGATAGGGTTGCTCGCTCTGCGGGGCGGCCGCCGCCCAGCGGCGCGCAATCGTCTCCAGGGAGTCGAGCTGATTCAGCCCCGCGTACACGCGCAGCTCGAGACTGCGAAGCGCCACACTCTCGGGCAGTCGCGCACGCGCGTTCTGCACGAGCGGCAACAACTCGGGCAGCCGATTGAGGACGAACAACGTGCGCTCGAGTCCGAGGAGGGCCGGCAGGTTGGTCGGATCGCCGCGGACGGTGGCGAAATACACGGACGCAGCATCGGCGTAGCGGCCGGCACGCTCGAGCTCAAAGCCGGGACCGATGGCTTGACCCTGCGCGACGCCTGCGGCGTCAGCCGACAGCACGAGCACCAGGCTCGTGACGATCGTCCAGTTAAGGCTTCTGCTCATTCAGCCGGCGGAAGTACTCGAGGACCATGCGCCGCTGCTCGGGCGTGAGTCCTGTCAGCTCGTCCCACGTCGGGTAACGGACTTTCGGACCGGTGCCGGTCGCGCCGGGCAGCAGGGCCGCGGGAATGTGGATGCTGTCGGCAGCGGTGGCCGAACGGCTCGTCCGTTCTTTCTGCTCGTCCGGCTCCTCGCCCTGGAGACTACGACCGGCGTCGAGCAGCTTGCGATACAACCGCTCCTGGCGCTCGATCGTCCGGCGGTCAAGCCGGCCCGCTTCGAGCTGGCGGGCGAGCTCCCGGGCTTCCTCCGCAAGCGCACCGGCGGCACTGGCGTCACCGCCCGCTTGCAGCCGTTCCAGCTGTTCGGCGAGCGCGCGCTGGCGACCGGCGAGCTCGCGCAAGCGCTGCATCACGGCATCGCCGCCGGGTCCCATCATCGGCAACAGGCCCTGCGCATCGCCATTCATCCCCTGCTGCTCTTGCGCCATGCGTGCGAGCTGTTCGAGCGCTTCCTGGAATCCCGATCCCGACTGCGCGCCGGCAACCCGTTGCGCTGTGCGCACGAGCGCGTGCGCGGTCGCGTTGAGCGCGTCGAGCGCCTGCTCGGCGAAGGGGGCGGCGGCGGCGGGATTGGGATCGCCCTGCTCGAGCTGCTCGCGCGCCTGCTTCATCTGATTCTGCGCGTAGCCGAGGGCGGCCTCGAGCTGCGGCGAGACGAGCGCGTGACGACCCGCCGCGGCACCGATCTCCTGTTCGATCGCGTGTGTGCCTTCCTCGATGGCCGCCTGCCGGGCGCGTGTAGCGGCACCCGTTTCGCCGTCACGCAGCGCAGCGGCCACGTCCTCCTGACGACGCGCGAGCGCCGCCGTTTCGGCCAGCGCCCGATTCAGCGCGTCGAGCGTTTCCTGTCGCCAGGCGGCGGTCAACGAGTCGCGGCGCTGGCGGAGCTCGTCAGGCAGCTGCGCGAGCGAGTCGGCGGCCTCCTGTCCTGAGCGCCGCGCGCCGCGCGTGTCGCGCTGGCTGGCGGCGTCGGCGGCTTCCTGCATCGCCCGCTGGGCGCGCCGCGCCGCCGCCTGCGACTGCGCGAGCGGCAGCGTCTGTCCCGCGCGCTCCACGCCACGGGCGAGCGAATCGGTGGCCGCGGCCAGGTCGCGCTCGGCGGCGGCGGCCGCGGAGTCGGGGTGCGGCGCGGCCTCTTTGGTCCATTCCGCCTGGCGGCGCTGCAGGTCTTCGGCGTCTTTGGCGAGCGACGCGAGCTCACCCTCGAGCGCCGCGCGCTTGAACAGCTCCTCGCTGCGCTCGAGCTCGCGGCGCAGCTGCTGCTGCGCTTCGGCCAGACGTTGCAGCGCCTGCCGCGTTGCTTCAGGATCGAGACGCGCGAGCGCCTCCTGCAGCTCGCGCAGCCGCTGCTCGAGCTCCGGCGTGAGGGCGCGCTGCAGTAGCTCTTGCACTTCGCGCAACCGATTCTGGAACGCGCTGTCATCCAGGCCGGCCGCCTTCGCGGCACGCGCGATCTCCTCCACCGCCTGCGCCAGCTCCTGGACGCGCTGCGACATTGCGGCTTGATCGCGCGCGATCTCCTCGGCGCGCTGCGTGGATTGGAACGACATCGCCCCTTGCTGCTGCTGGTTGCTCCCCCCCGGCCGCATGCCTGCACGCCCGTCCGTATCGCGGCTCCGTTCCTCGGCGAGATCCCGCGTCCGGTCGCTCAATTCTCGCTGGGCGGTGGAGACCGACTCAGCCGCACCCGTCGCTGCCTGCGCGGCGGCCCGCGCCTGAGCACGCAGCTCTTCCATGCTGGGAAGTCGCAGCGCGATCTCGGCACTGCGCCCGACGTGGGGGGCTGGGGCATTGTCGAGCGCTTCGACGTAGAGCCGAAGCGTATCGCCCGGCAACAGGCCGCGGTTCTCGGCGTCGAGCCGTGCCTGCACGATCGCGCGATCACCCACCCCCGTGACATCGAGCGATTCGCGCACCGCTTCACCGATGCGGCCGGTACGACTCACACGCCAGCTCACGACCGACACGCGCGCGATTCCATGGTCATCGCGCACGTCGGCGACGAGCTGCTGATGCAGAGAGATCGGCAACGTCGTGTCGCGTCCCGGCACAGGGACCGTGACAACGGGCGCAGAATCGGGCACGATCAACAGGTGCAGCTCAGGCGCGGCGCCCTCGAACGGCGCGCCATCGCTGCTCCGCGCCTCAAGTCGCCACGTGCCGCTGACCGTCGGGGTAAAGCGCCCCTCGATGCGGGTTCCGGTTACGCGCATGGACGCGACGTGTGATGCGACCGTCCAGGCGGCGCTCGCGAGCGGCACACTCGCGGTGCCGCTGGTGAGCACCGCCGTCCCCGCAGGCAGCGGAATCGCGTCCCCCCCCCCAACCCCCTCACCCACCCCACCCACCCCACCCCCCCCACCCCCCCCACCGACGAGGAGCGGCTCGTCGGATCGGCCCAGATACGAAGGAAAGCGCGCCGTCAGACCGAGATCCGCCAGGAAGGCGGGCAGCGCCACGTCGATCTTGATTTCCCTGCTGGAGCGTCCGCCGCTCGCGGCCTTGAGGTACAGATCGGATTCGATCGGCCCAACGTGCTGGATGACCTGACCGTCCGTATCGAGCGACAGCAGCTTGGCTTTCCACGGCTCACCCGGACCGCGCGTCCAGAGCGTCACGCGTGTCGCGCCAGGCACCGTGATGGTGGCGGTCACACTGCCACCGCGCCGGACGTTTCGCCGATCGACGACCAGGCGCACAGGCGCCCGCGCGTCGCGCCACGTGCGCAGCGGGTGCCAGAACGCGGCGGCGCGACCCGACGCCGGTGAAGCCGCAAGAAAGAGCAGCACGCCCACGAGTGCGGCACCTGCGCCGGCCGCCACATGCCGGTAGGTCGTCCGCCGCAGCACGCCGCGTACGCTCGCCGCGGCGGACGTAACGACGGCGGCGGCGCGCGTATCGGCGGCGCGCAGCAGCGCCGCGCTCGAGCCAATACCCTGGCCCGCGGTGGCGCCTACGACTCCGACGATGCTTCCCGCCCGCCCCTCCCGCCCCTCCCGGTCCCCCCGCCCCCGGGCGGCATTTTCGATCAGCCTCGCCAACACGGGCGCCGCCGCGGCACGCCGCGCCCGCCGCAGCCCCCAGATTGCGCCGACGCCGCTCGTGGCGATCAGCATCCACGCGACTGTCACACCCGAGACAGCGGGTGACAGCGCGAGACCGAGCGCGGCTGCCGCCAGCGCCGCGCCGAGCCCGCCCAGCATCATGGCGAACGCGCGCGCGCGTGCGTGGGGAGCCCCCAGGCGACGCAGCCGGCGCGCCGTTTCGGTCATTTGGTCCCGCTTACCGCGTAGGTGAAGAGGTTCACGCCCATGCGTAACGCCGCCTCGTGCAGCGCAGGGGGGTCATGATGCACCGTCGAATCTTCCCATCCGTCCCCAAGGTCGGATTGGTAGGAATAGTATACGACGAGGCGGTCTCCCCAAAAAATCCCGAATCCTTGGGCAGGCAGGCCGTCGTGCTCGTGGATCTTGGGAATGCCCTTGGGGAACGCGTAGACCAGGTTGTAAATGGGATGTGTCAACGGCACTTCCACCATCGGGTGGTCCGGAAAAACGCGCGCGATCTCCCGGCGGAAGGACTTATCCATTCCATAATTGTCGTCGGCGTGCAGAAAGCCGCCCTGCTCCAGATAGCGACGCAGGTTGCGCATTTCGACGTCGGAGAAGTGCACGTTGCCGTGACCGGTCATATAGATGTAAGGGACGTCCCACAGCTCCGGCCCGGTCAGTGTCACGACGCGCTCGCGGTCCGCGACGGGCAGCGTCGTCCGCTCGCGCAGCGCGGCCAGCAGATTGGGGAGGCTCGACGGGTTGGCGTACCAGTCGCCACCGCCGTCGTAATG
>WNGQ01005071.1_pt1 | contig 12948 bp, 10 predicted proteins | sample 5407661 | NCBI WGS metagenome assembly WNGQ01 (sample SAMN13153382, study PRJNA577476) | soil metagenome | isolation source: 60 cm soil or saprolite under Garry oak tree replicate 2 | place: USA:California | collected 2016-06-15
GGCGATCATTCCGGCTGCAGGGTCGGGATTGACCAGCGAGCCGATCCCCGGATACCCCGCGTCGGCAGCAAAGAGCTTGCTCGCGCCAGCGCCGGTCGGCATTCCGTACCCGCCTCCGCCTCCGTATCCACCACCTCCGCCGCATGCGGCAAGGCCGAGCATAGAAGACAACATCACAGAAGCTGCAAGGAGTTTGAGGGCGCGCATCGCATATCTCCTTTCTGTAACAATTCAGACGACGGATACTCTACGAGAGAGTACACAGTTAACAGCGTGAGCAGCCACACCCTTCCGGGCGGTCAGGAAAGCGCAAGATTTCGCTGCGGGTTTCGCGCCGGGCCGCGGCGCGTGTTACAGGGCGGAAGCGCCGATCAGCCCCAGGGCCCGAGGTAAGGCTCGCCTGTATACGTATCGGACTTCGGCTCGACCGCCTTCGGCCAGTCGGCGACGCGTTCGGGCGTCCGCCTTCTCCCGAGGCGCGGGCGTCCGTCCCATCCGATCTGCTCCATGTAGTAGTACAGCTGGACCGCGTGCCCGGCCGGGTCGAGCACGTGGGCGCTGTAGTCGATACCCGGGGAGAGCGCGTTCGGGATCTCGATGAATTTCCCGCCGCGCCCCTTGAGAAAATCGATCGCCGCGCGCAGCTGCTTATAGGTCGCGACTTGCACGCCGAAGCTCATCACCGTCGTATGGGACGAGAGCCCTAGTTTTTCCCGCAGCGAGATCGGATAGAGCGCGAGCGAGTGGTGTTCGGTGCCGCAACGGAAGAACACGCATCGATGGCCTCTCCAGCCGATCGCCTCGGTGCGGGTGAAGCCCATGACTTCGCTGTAGAAGGCCTCCATCCTGCGCATGTCGCGGCAGAAAAGCCGGATCGGGCCGTGACGCACGATCTTGAACGGCCGCGGCAGCATGATGCCGTCGACGTCGTACTTCGCCGGCATCGTTTCCGGATGGCGAAAGCCCGAATTGAAATCGACGCCCTTCGCCGCGCTCTGCTTCACTTCCTCGTACTCGGGCATCTGCGGCAGGGGCGGCCGCTCGCGGAATCCGCGCTCGTGCATCGCCTTTGGCTTGGAGAGCCCCGTCCAGCCGATCTGCTCCATCCCGTAGTAGAGCTCGTTGCGGTGGCCCTCCGGATCGTAGGGATAGCAGTGCCAGTTCGAGCCCGGCATATCGCGGCCGGCACGGCTGATGCGCACGCCCTTCGAGCTGAACCAGTCGATCGCGCGCGAGATTTCCGCCAAGCTCGAAGCCTGCCAGGTCATCTGGTTCACGGTGACGTCCGGCGGAATGTCGCCCCCGCGGCCGGCGGCGTTGTAGATGATGCCGTTGCAGAGGACGAAGGAATGATGGTCGGTGCCGTGGCGCAGGAAATACATGTTGGTGTCGCCGAGCTTCTTCAGGTCGTCGCGCTTCGGATGGTGCTCGGCGATGTCGAGCGGATCGGAGATGCGGAAACCCAGCCCCTCGCAGTAGAAGTCGAGGCAGGCCGCGGGATCGGGGACGTTCAGCCCGAAATGACCCAGACGCCGGATCTTGAAAGGCTGCGGCAGCATCACACCGCCGACGTCGAAGCGAACGCTCTTTTTCTTTGCCATGACCGCTACTCCTCGTGGTCGGGAAAGAGCTTCTGGGCGAGCGCCATGCCCGCCACCCAGTCGCGGCTCTCGCGGTTGTACTGGCCGATGCGCCCGAACTTCCTCGCGCGCTCCTCGCAAACCTCGGGCGCAGGCACGATCAGCTCGGCGCCGCCCGAGAGCGCGCCGACCTGCGCGCGGCAGGCGAGCTCGAAGAAGTGGTGGTAGATGTAGGCCTCGGCGAGCGAGGTGCCGCACACGAGCGCCCCGTGGTTCTCGAGGATCATGGTCCACTTGTCGCCGAGCGCGCGCGCGAGCTGCGCCGTGCCCTCGGGCGTGGTGTCGTCCGCCACGTTCGGGTAGTACGCGATGCGGTTGTAGAAGCGCATCGCCTGCTGCGTGATGGGGCGCAGGCCGCCCTTCTGCGCGGACACGGCGAGATTCGCGGGCGAGTGCGTATGCACGGCCGCGACGATATCGGGCCGCGCCTTGAGCACCGCGGCGTGCAGGTTGTAGGCGGCGGCGCTCGCTCTGTGGCCGGACTCCATCACCTGATTGCCGTCGACGTCGTACTTCACTAAGTTCGATGCCGTGACCTGCTCCATGAAGACGTTGTCAGCCTTGACCAAGAAATGCCGCGGCTCGCCCGGGACGCGCGCGGAAATGTGGTTGTAGGTGAGATCGACCGACACGAAGTGCGCGACCAGGCGGTGGGCGGCGGCAAGCTCGCGGCGCAGCCGCCACTCGTCGGCGGACACGCGTTCGCGGACTGGACGCTCAAACTTTTCGATTGCAGCGGTCATAATGAGCGAATGAAACGACGCCCTGGGACGGCAGCGCTGTTCGCCCTTGCGATTCTAGCAGCGGCAGGCGCGGGCGAGGTGGACGCCCAACCCTACCCGAGCAAGCCGGTGAGGATCATCGTTCCGAACGCGACGAGCGGGCTTGCCGACATCTGCGCGCGGCTCCTCGCGTCGAACCTCGGCGAGGCGCTGGGACAGACCTTCCTCGTCGACAACCGCCCGGGGGCGGGCGGGACGCTCGGCACCGCGGCAGCGGCGAGGTCCGCGCCCGACGGCTACACACTGCTCGCGGTGTTCGACAGCCACGCCACCAATCCTTATCTCTTCGCAAGCCTTCCCTACGACACGCTCGCCGACTTCGCTCCGGTATCGATGCTCGCGCGCGGGCCGCTCGTTCTGGTGGTCGGGCCGAAGCTCGGCTCGAGCACAGTCGACGAGCTGGTGAGGCTCGCCAAGGTCAGGCCGGGCGCCGTCAACTTCGCCGTCGTGGGCCCCGGCTCTCCCGCCCGGCTGCTGATGGAGCTGCTCAAGCTCGAGGCGGCGATCGACGTCACCATGGTGCCCTACAAAGGCGCCGGGCTCGCCCTCGGCGATCTGGTCGCGGGCCAGGTCGACGCGATGTTCGCGACCGTCCCGAGCGTGAGCTCGCACATGAAAGCGGGACGCCTGCGCGCGCTCGCGGTGACCTCGGCGCGGCGCAGCGCCCTGATCCCCGATGTCCCCGCGATGAGCGAGACCTACCCGGACTTCGTGTCCGAGGCCTGGGTCGGGCTGCTCGCTCAGGCGAAGACGCCGCGCGATATCGTCGCGCGCCTCAACGCCGAAGTCGCGAGGGTCCTCGGGCAGCCCGAGATGAAAAGGCGCTTTGCCGAGGTGGGACTGGAAACCGCGCCCGGTTCGCCCGCGGATCTCGACCGGTGGATCCGCGCGGAGATGGAACGCTGGGGCCGGGTGATTCGGGAGCGGAAAATCACCTTAGAATAGGAACCGGAATTCGCATGGCCTACGAAATGATCCTCGTCGAGACCCGCGGACGCGTCGGTCTGGTCCGCCTCAACCGCCCCAAGGCGCTGAACGCGCTCAACGACGCCTTGATGAACGAGCTCGGCGACGCGCTCGCCAAATTCGACGCGGACGAAGGAATCGGAGCGATGGTCGTCACCGGCAGCGAGAAAGCCTTCGCTGCGGGCGCCGACATAGGCGCCATGAAGGACTGGGACTACATGGACGTCTACAAGGGCGAGTACATCACGCGCAACTGGGAGCGGATGAAGTCGATCCGCAAGCCCATCATCGCCGCGGTCGCGGGCTATGCTCTGGGCGGGGGCTGCGAGCTCGCGATGATGTGCGATATCCTCATCGCGGCGGACACGGCGAAATTCGGCCAGCCGGAGATCAAGCTCGGCATCATCCCCGGGGCGGGCGGCACGCAGCGCCTGCCTCGCGCGGTCGGCAAGGCGAAGGCGATGGACCTCGTGCTCAGCGGACGCATGATGGACGCGGCCGAGGCCGAGCGCGCCGGCCTCGTTTCGCGCGTGGTCGCCGCCGACAAGCTGATCGACGAAGCGCTCGCCGCGGCGGCGCAGATCGCGGAGTTCTCGCTCCCGTCGGTGATGATGGCGAAGGAAGCGGTCAACCGCGCGTACGAGTCGCCGCTCTCGGAAGGGATGCTCTTCGAGCGGCGCCTGTTTCACGCCCTTTTCGCGACCGAGGACCAGAAGGAGGGCATGGCGGCGTTCGTCGAGAAACGCAAGCCGAAGTTCAGACACAGGTGAATGGAATTACTGGATATTGACGCGGTGTCAGCAGCAATTTTGGAGACACTGAACGACCCTCACCCTGGCCCTCTCCCACACGCGGGAGAGGGAATACCCTGAATATGCACGCCCGCGTGTGGCGGGTCATCGCGTGGATGTGCGCCGCGCACGTGACGAGCATGGCGGGCTTCTCCACCTACGCGACGCTCCTTCCGGGGCTGCAGCACGAGTGGCGCCTGAACAACTCCCAGGCCGGCTTCATCAGCGGCGCGTTCTTCGCCGGCTACATGGCCGCGGTGCCGCTGCTCACCAGCCTCACCGACCGCGTCGACGCGCGGCGCGTCTACCTCGTCTCGAGCGTCGTCGCGGCGGCGGCCCTCGCGGGGATGGCGCTGTTTGCGAAGGGACTCGTCTCGGCCTCGCTCCTGCAGCTCGCCGCGGGCGCGGGAATCGCCGGCACCTACATGCCGGGCTTGCGCGCGCTCACCGACAACGTTTCGGGGACGGGCGCGCAGAGCCGTGCCGTCTCCTTCTACACCGCGGTGTTCGGCCTGGGAACGAGCCTGTCGATCCTGCTCTCGGGCTGGATCGCCGGCACGATGGGATTTCGCTGGGCGTTCGGCCTGGGCGCGATCGGGCCGCTCGCCGCCGGGCTCATGGTCGCGCTCGGACTGCCGGCGAGGAAACCCACGCCGCTGCACGGCACGCGCATGCTCGACTTCCGGCCGGTGCTGAAAAGCCGCGAGGTGCGGCCCTACATCTTCGGCTACGCCGTGCACTGCTGGGAGCTGTTCGGCTCGCGTTCCTGGCTCGTCGCGTTCATCGTGTTCGCGCAGCAGCTGCAGATCGCCGATGGCGCGGCGCCCGCGGCCTGGACGGCGGTGACGATCGCGGCGATCGCCAATCTCTTCGGGCCGGCGGCGAGCATCGGCGGCAACGAGCTCGCGATGCGCCACGGGCGCGAGCGGCTGATCTGGAAGGCGATGCTCGCCTCGGGCGCGCTCACCTGCGCGCTCGGTTTCGCCGCCGCGCTTCCCTCGCACGTGCTCGTGGGACTGGTGATACTGCACATGTGCCTCATCATGGGCGATTCCTCCGCGCTGACCGCGGGTCTGGTCACGCGCATCGATGAACGCGTCCGCGGCGCTGCCATGGCGGTGCACTCGATGCTCGGTTTCGGCGCGGGGTTCCTCGCGCCGCTCGTGTTCGGCGCGGTGCTCGACCTCGCCGGCGGCAATTCGAGCGCGCTCGCCTGGGGCCTGGCGTTCGTGAGCCTCGGCGCCGGAGCGATCGCCATGGCGTGGGCGATCCGCCGCCGCGCCGCCTACGGGGCCTGATCCATGGCCCCCGGGACTCGACCCGCGCCGCGCGAGTGGCTGCTGTTGCTCGTCCTCTCGGGCATCCAGTTCAGCCAGATGGTCGATTTCATGGTGCTGATGCCGCTCGGCACGCAGCTCATGCGAACGTTCGACATCACGCCGACCCAGCTCGGATTCTTCGTCTCGATCTACGCGGTGGCGGCGAGTTTGTCGGGCTTTTTCTCCGCGCTCGTCGTCGACCGCTTCGACCGCAAGACCGCGATGCTCGCGCTGTATGCCTGCTTTGCGGCGACCATGGCGGCATGCGCGCTCGCTCCGAGCTACGCGACGCTGCTCGCCGCCCGCACCGCGGCCGGCGCTTTCGGCGGGGTGGTCGCTGCGAATATTTTCACCATCGTCGCGGACGTTGTCCCGGAGAGCCGGCGCGGCCGCGCCTTCGGCGCGGTCATGTCGGCCTTTTCGCTCGCCTCGATCCTGGGCGTGCCGATCAGCCTGTACCTCGCGCTGCATTTCACCTGGCGCGCGCCCTACGTGTTCCTCGCCGCGCTTTGTTCGGCGATCCTGCTGGCGGCCTGGTTCGTCATACCGCCGGTGCGCGCACATCTCGCGGCCGGCGTGGAGCGCAACGCGCTCGCCCAGCTCAGAGCCGTTTTCGGCGATGCCAACCATCTGAGGATTTTCGCGTTCTCGGCCCTGCTGGTTTTCTCGGGGTTCCTGGTGTTTCCGTTCATCGCGCCGTACCTGGTGACGAACGTCGGCGTGAGCGAGGCGCAACTGCCCCTGGTGTATCTGGTCGCCGGGATCGCTGCGCTGCTCACCGCGCGCCTGGTCGGCGGCTGGAGCGACAGCATCGGGCGGCGCGCGGTATTCGCCGTGGCCGCCGTGGCGACGGGCATCGCGGCGCTCGCGATGACGAGCCTGCCGCGCTCGCCCCTCTACGTCGCGGTGCTCGTTTCGATGCTGATGTTCGCGGCGTCCTCGGCGCGCATGGTGCCGGCGATGGCGCTGATCACCTCGGGTGCCGAGCAGCGCCTGCGCGGCAGCGTGATGAGCTTCAATTCCTCGATCCAGCAGCTCGCCGCCGGCGCGGCCTCCCTCGTTGCGAGCCTCGTCGTGGGCCGTTCGGCCGAGGGCGAGCTGACGCGTTACTGGATGATCGGTATCCTCTCGGCGGCGGGGACGTTCGCCTGCATCGCGCTCGCCCGCCGGGTGCGCTCGGCCGAGCGGGCCGTGACGTAGAATCCCGGCATCGGGGAATGGCAAAGAACGCTCAGGTAATCGTGGCGGGCGCAGGGCCGGTCGGGCTGCTGACGGCCCTCGCGCTCGCGCGGCAGGACGTTTCGGTGCTGGTGCTGGAAGCCGAGCCGGGGCTCACGATCGACCTGCGCGCCGGCACCTATCATCCGCCTTCGCTCGAGCTGATGGCGCCTTACGGCATCACCGACGAGATGCACAAGACGGCGATCAAGGTGCCGCGCTGGCAGATCCGCGACCGCAGGGAGGGCGTCATCGTCGAGTGGGACCTGACCGAAATCGGCGACCTTACGCCTTATCCCTATCGATTACACCTCGAGCAGCATCGGCTCACGCCGATCATTCTTTCGAAGATCATGGAATACCCGAACGCCCGGGTGTGTTTCTCGCACAAGGTGATCGATCTCTCGCAGAGCGCCGACGGGGTCATGGTGAACGCGGAGACGCCGGGCGGAACGCAAATATTCGAGGCCAACTGGCTGGTGGGCGCCGACGGCGGTCGCAGCACGGTGCGCAAGTGCACCGACGTGGGGTTCGACGGCTTCACCTGGGACGAGCGCTTCCTCGTGGCGAGCACGACGTACGACTACGCGCCGCACGGCTACGCCTTGAACGCGTACCTCGCCGATCCGGAGGAATGGGCTGCGCTGTTCAAGATGCCCGACGACGGGCCGCCGGGAATCTGGAGGGTGATCTTCCCCGTCCCGCCCGAAGAGGAGGACGCGGTGACGTTGTCCGAGGGGATGGTCGAGCAGCGCATGCAGAACTTCCTGCCGAGGAAGGAGCGTTACCGGATAAAGTACAAGAGCGTCTACAGGGTGCACCAGCGCGTGGCAAAGGATTTTCGCGCGGGACGAGTCCTGCTCGCCGGCGACGCCGCGCACCTGAACAACCCCATGGGCGCTTTCGGACTGAACGGAGGGATACACGACTCGTTCAATCTCACCGAAAAGCTCGGGAAAGTATGCCGTGGCGAGGCGGACGAGACGCTCCTCGACCTCTACGTGCGCCAGCGCCGCACCGTGAACCTCGAATATGTCCAGGAGCATTCGATCAAGAACTTGAAGCGTCTCAACGAGAAATCCGAGGAGGGCCGGAGGAAGAACTTCGATGAGCTGCGCCGGCAGGCGCGAAGCCGGGAGGGCCGGCGGGAATTTTTGCTGGTGAGCAGCATGATTGCGAGCGTGCGCCGCGCCAATGCGATAACCTAAGGCAGATTCGGGGCTGAGGAGCGTTCTCAGACCCCCCGCGACCCGGCGCCCGGCAGAAGGCGCGGCACAAGGGGGAGGTATGGACAGAATCTGGCTCAAGCACTACCCGCCGGGCGTCCCGGCCGAGGTCGACACCCTTCAGTACCGCTCGCTCGGGGAGCTGTTCGAGAGCAATACCGCGAAATACCGCGACCGTCCGGCCTACACCAACATGGGCAGGACGATCAGCTTCGGGGACCTCGAGCGCCTGTCGCGAGCGTTCGGCGCCTGGCTTCAGGGAAAGGGGCTCGCGAGGGGCGCGCGGGTCGCGGTGATGATGCCCAACTGCCTGCAGTACCCAGTGTGCGTCTTCGGCATCCTGCGCGCCGGCTACGTCGTGGTCAACGTCAACCCCCTGTATACCGCTCGCGAGCTCGAGCACCAGCTGCGGGACTCCGGTTCCGAGGCGATCGTGATTCTGGAGAATTTCGCGCACGTGCTCCAGCAGGTGATCGCGAAGACCCCCGTGAAGCACGTGGTGATCGCGGCGCTCGGCGACCTGCTCGGCGCGAAGGGGGCGATCGTGAATTTCGTCGTGCGCCACGTGAAAAAAATTGTCCCCCGATGGGAGATCCCGGGCACGGTCCGATTCAACGCCATGATCCGAGAGGGGGGGCGGCTCGATCTGAAGCGCGTCGCCGTCGGTCACGAAGACGTCGCGTTCCTCCAGTACACGGGAGGCACGACCGGTGTGTCCAAGGGCGCCGTGCTCCTGCACCGTAACATCCTTGCCAACCTCGAGCAGGCCGCCGCGTGGTTGAGACCGTTCGTGAAGGAAGACGAGCCGCAGGCGATCGTCACCGCACTGCCGCTTTATCACATCCTCTCGCTCACCGCGAACTGCCTGCTCATGATGAAGGCGGGCGGATGCAACATCCTCATCACCAATCCGCGCGACATTCCCGGATTCGTGAGGGAATTGCGGAAGCACAAGTTCACCATGTTCACCGGGGTGAACACGCTGTTCAACGCGCTCATGAATCATCCCGATTTCGCGAAGATCGATTTCTCCGGCCTGAAGGTCGCCCTCGGCGGCGGCATGGCGGTGCAGAAGGCGGTCGCCGACCGCTGGAAGAAAATGACCGGCTGCACGCTCGTCGAGGCCTACGGCTTGTCGGAGACCTCGCCCGCGGTGACCGTCAATCCGCTGGACCTCAAGGACTACAACGGGTCGATCGGATTGCCGATCTCATCCACCGAAGTGATGCTGCGCGGGGACGACGGACGGGAAGTTCCGCTCGGCTCGCCCGGGGAGATCTGGGTGCGCGGTCCCCAGGTGATGAAAGGCTATTGGAACAGCCCTGCCGAGACCGCGAGGGTACTCGGTCGCGACGGGTTCCTCGCCACCGGAGACATCGGCGTGATGGACGAAAAAGGCTACGTGAGGATCGTCGATCGCAAGAAGGACATGCTCCTGGTGTCCGCGTTCAACGTATATCCGAACGAGATCGAGGCGGTGGTCGCGATGCTCCCCGGCGTGCTCGAATGCGCCGTCGTCGGCGTGCCCGACGCGCACTCCGGAGAAGTTCCCAAGCTCTTCGTGGTGAAGAGGGACGGGTCGCTCACCGAAGCCGACATCCGAAAGCATTGCGAGGCCAACCTGACCGGTTACAAGCGGCCCAAGTACATCGAATTCAGGAAGGAGTTGCCCAAGACGAACGTAGGGAAGATCCTGCGCCGCGCCCTGCGCGAGGAAGCGAAGATCTAGGGTTCTCCCTATTTCCCGGAACGCGGCTTGTTGGGATCGAGCTGCCCGTCGATCGCCTTGATCAGGAGATCGCGTGCGACCGGCTTGGTCAGCAACTGGGCGGCGCCGAGCCTGCGTGCCTGCGTGTAGGTCTCGTCGTCGCCGCGTCCGGTGAGCACGATCACAGGGATATTCCGGGTCGCCGGATCGCTGCGCAGCGCCTCGATTATCTCGAATCCGTCGAGATAGGGCACCGAGAGATCAAGGAGGATGAGGTCGGGCGCGCTGTCGATGACGGCGCGCAAACCGAGCACCGCATCCTCGGCCGTCACCACATCGTGCCCCGCGCCCGCAAGGTGCACCCGCAAGAGGTCCAGGAACGTAAGGTCGTCTTCGATGATTACGATCTTGGCCACTTGCCCCTCTCGCACGCAGCGAGCCTCAGCATTCCACGATAGTCTGGGCGTGGACGGATATTCTGGCAACTACGCCCATCGGCCTACTGCGTCAGCGCGGAGTCGGTCAACGCGCGTGCGTGGCGGCAAGCTCGGGGTGCATGGCGAGCACGCGCTTGCGGAGCTCGAGCAGGTACGGATCGCGCACGCCGTGTTCGATCAATCCGCGCACGGTATCGAGCAGGTACTCGACGGGTGTTCCGAGCTGGCCGCGCGCGCTCACCAGGGCCTTGATGACGGTCTCGAGCGGCAGCCTGCCGGCGTAGTTGGGGTGCGAGCGGTTGACGAAAAAAGCTACCGCCCGCAGCGTTTCCCCGCACGAGTCGATCTTCGCCCAGCGCGGCGAGTAGGCGCCGAGCACCATTTCGCGCCGCCACAAGAGGCGCAGCTCGTCCGCCGCGTGGTGAGCGGCGATGCGATACGTCACGCCGCGGCAGCTGCCGCCCGAATCGAGGCCGAGCACGAGCCCGGGCCTTTGCAGCGAGCCGCGGTTGACGTGCGACCACAGGCAGAAGCTGCGATGAAACCCGTGCAGCCGCGCGACTCGCCGCTCTTCGTAATGGACGATCGGGTTCCAGACGAGCGAGCCGTAGCCGAAAAGCCATACGTCCGTACCCGGCGGATGTCGGTCGAGAACCTCCCGGAGCGAGGCTTCCTGCTCCGCGTCGGAGAGAACCTGCACCTCCGGGTTGAACCTGCGAAACGTCGCTCGCAGCAGATCGTTCTCGAGATCGGCGCGGGTGAGGGACATGCTACGCGGCCCTCGCCGAGGGCCGCGACGCCCGAAACGCCGCGAGCAATCCGGCTTCTTTCTTCTTCGCTTCATCGAGGTGGCGGCGCTTGATATGGCCGTACCCGCGGATGTGCTCGGGGATGGCGGCGATTTCCACCGCGAGCCTGAGGTTTTCGCGGTCCAGGCGATCGAGCAGCTCGGCCACCGTCATTTCATATTCCACGATCAACCGTCGTTCGGTCCTGCGTTCTTTGGTGTGGCCGAAGACGTCCAGCGCGGTGCCGCGCAGTCCCTTCAGCTTCGCGAGGATCCTGAACGCGGGCATCATCCAGGCGCCGAACTGGGACTTCGACGCCTCGCCCGTGCGCGGATCCGGCTTGTTGAAAACCGGCGGAGCGAGGTGGAATTTGAGCTTGTAGCCTCCCTCGAACATCGCTTCGATCTTCCGGGCGAACGCAGGATCGGCGTACAGGCGCGCGACTTCGTATTCGTCCTTGTAGGCGAGGAGCTTGAAGTAGTAGCGCGCGACCGCCTCGGTGAGCGCGGTGCTTCCGGCCTTGAGCGCTTCGGTTTCGCGCGCGTGCTCGACGAGCTTGCGGTAGCGCTCGGCGTACGCGGAATCCTGGTACGAAGTGAGGAATTCGACCCGGCGCGCGATCAGCTCGTCGAGGTTGCGCGAGAACGCCTGAGAGATCGGGATGATCTCCGCCGGAGTCGCGAGCCGCTCCACCCGCGCAGGATCGGTTGCGGCGCGCCGCCCCCACAGGAAGGCTTTCCTGTTGAATTCGACGGCAACCCCGTTCAGCTCGATCGCACGAACGAGCGACTCCTCGGCGAGGGGAACCCGGCCCTGCTGGAAGGCGTAGCCGAGCATGAACATGTTGGTGGCGATGGCGTCGCCCATGAGCGCCGTCGCGAGCTTCCCGGCCGGAACGAAATCGACGTTCTTCGCGCCCGCGGCATCGACGATGTCCGCCTGCAGGTCGGTCCCGGGAAGCTGCCAGTCGGGGTTCTTCAGGAAATCGGCGGTCGGCGATACCGTCGCGTTGACGAGCACCTTGGTGCGCTTGTCGTTCATCTTCGAAAGCGCTTCGGAGCCCGAGGTCACCACGAGATCGCAGCCGAGCACGAGGTCTGCGGCGCCGGTGCCGACGCGCACCGAGTGCAGTTCCCCGGGCGAGGGCGCGATCCTCACGTGCGACATCACCGGGCCGAATTTCTGGGCGAGGCCGCTCATGTCGAGCACGGTGGCACCCTTGCCTTCGAGGTGCGCCGCCATCGCCACGATCTGGCCGATGGTGATCACGCCCATTCCGCCGATTCCCGTGACGAGGATGCCGAACGGGCGATCGAGAGCGTTCTGCCTCGGTTGCGGCAGGAACGCGAATTCCGCGTCCCCTTCCGGCAACGCCGCCTTGCCTTTCTTCGGGGCGCCGCCCTCGACGGTGACGAAGCTCGGGCAGAATCCCTTCAGGCAGGAATAGTCCTTGTTGCAGGAGGACTGGTTGATGGTGCGCTTGCGGCCGAACTCTGTCTCGAGCGGCTCGACCGAAAGGCAATTCGACTGGACGCTGCAATCGCCGCAGCCCTCGCAGACGAGCTCGTTGATCACCACGCGTTTCGGCGGATCCGGAAATTCGTCGCGTTTCCTGCGGCGCCGCTTCTCGGTCGCGCAGGTCTGCACGTAGATGATCGCGGAGACGCCCTTCACTTCGCGCAACTCGCGCTGCACCGCGTCGAGGTGCTCGCGCGGCCGGATCGTCGTTCCCGGGGCCAAGGCGAGCCCCGCCGGCAACGGTTCTTTCTCGTCCACGACGGCGACGATCGGGCTCACGCCCTCGGCGGCGATCTGGCGCGAGATCATGGCCGGGTCGAGCGGACCGTCGAAGGGCTGACCGCCGGTCATGGCCACCGCGTCGTTGCACAGGATCTTGTAGGTCATGCTCACGCCGGCGGCGACTGCGGCGCGGTTCGCGAGCAGCCCCGAGTGGTAATAGGTGCCGTCGCCGATATTGGCGAACACGTGCGGGCATTCGGTGAACGGCGCCTGCCCGATCCAGGGCGCGCCTTCCGCGCCCATGTGAGTGAACGTCGAAGTGCTGCGGTCCAT
>WNGQ01005831.1_pt1 | contig 12943 bp, 7 predicted proteins | sample 5407661 | NCBI WGS metagenome assembly WNGQ01 (sample SAMN13153382, study PRJNA577476) | soil metagenome | isolation source: 60 cm soil or saprolite under Garry oak tree replicate 2 | place: USA:California | collected 2016-06-15
GAGGGCATTTCATAACTCGGAATCCTCCCAAAGATGAGCTAAGACGCGTTTAGGAGAACGGATGAGATCAGGACGGTGAGCCTGCCATGCCGCCAAACCGACGATGATGGAGGCGGTATACGTTAAGGCGACTTGCCGGACGATGGTCGACCAGCCAGAGTAAGGAGGCCGTTGCAGACGAAAGAAGAGGAAGACGCGGCCAAAGAAGCGTTCAATGGAGCTGCGTTTGCCCAATTCCTCGGATGTCCAAGTGGGCGGCAGACAGGAGCGGTTCTTTTGTCGCTTCGGGTTCCAGGGGACGACGGCGATGGCTCCTAGGGTGGCATGAATCCAGTGGATGAGTTGCAGACCCCAATAGCCAGCATCCAGGCGGATGATACGTGGGCGGATGGCGTAGAGGCGGACAGCCAGTTCTAAGAGAGGGCGGGCAAAGGGGGCATCGTGGCAGTTGGCCGGGGAGACCAAGAAATGCACCGGCAAGCCGGAGCCGCGACAGAGCAAGGTATGCACGCGATAGCCCCGCAAGAGCGGACGGGGATGGTGCGCGGGAGCGTGACCGGTGGCGGCATCGGGATCGGTTCTGCGCCAGGCCAGGATGGGCGCACTATCGATAATGAGATCGCGAGCACCGATCAGATGGCAACGCACGGCACGCCAGACCGTGAGGACGAAGAGCGTCTCAAAAGGAGGCGCTCCTGCTGCTTGCCAGCGTTTGCACAGTTGGGAAGGGCTGGGGATGCGCGGGCTGCCATCGGTTCCCAGTGGCAAGCCACAAGCCAGGGCCAGAGCTGGCCAACTCTTGAGCCAGTCATGCACATCTTGGTAGGAGAGTCGCCAAAGCGTTTTGAGCAAGGCGATCAGGAGCAACGACTCTTCGCGATAGCTGCGGGGGCGACCACCTGCTCCTTTAGGTAATGGAGGTGGACAACGCCGATGCGCCACCTGAACGGCCAGGCGGCACAACGCCAGGAGATGCAAGGTCTTGATCAAGCTCAGGGCGTTGATATGCAAGGCACGTGCTTGCCGGGCTTGCACCTGCGCTTCTCGACGATGATATGATGGGGGCGGGATTGGTGCCTGTTCATTGACAACTGTAGGCATCATCGACTGACTCCTTTGACGAGGGAACTAGCCTCGTCTGGAGTCAGTTTACCCTACTTTTGAGGGTTAGGAAATGCCCTCGTAAAATGATTTTGCGTATTGCTCTTTAAGATCCTTTGTACCTTTTTGATTATCGTCATAAACAAAGGTGTGGAGGCCCGGTGCTTCCAAGGAGGTTTGGGAAATGTCCAATCTCGTAGGGCGGCGATTTGGCAATTATTCCCTGCTCCGGCTTCTGGGGCAAGGCGGCTTTGCTGATGTGTACCTGGGTGAGCATATTCACCTGAACACATTGGCAGCCATCAAAGTACTGCGAACCCAGCTAGGTCAAGACGACATAACACGCTTTCGTACAGAAGCTCGAACTATTGCTCCTCTCATACATCCTAACATCGTGCGGGTACTGGAATTTGATGTTGAAGGGAATATTCCCTTTCTCGTCATGGAATATGCCCCTAACGGGAACTTGCGTCAGCGTCATAGAGAGAATGTAGCTCTATCACAAGAGGTGGTGTTACCGTACGTCAAACAGGTGGCAGCGGCTTTACAATATGCCCATAATCAAAAAATCATTCATCGCGACATCAAACCGGAAAATATGCTGTTGGGACGGAATAATGAAGTGTTGCTCAGTGACTTTGGTATTGCTCTTGTGACTGAAAACATTCTGGCTCAGAGTCTGCGCCAGGCCAACTCAGAAGTTGCCACTGCTGGCAGCGTCGCGTATATGGCTCCTGAACAAAACCAAGGCAAACCCTGTCCCGCGAGTGATCAGTATGCGCTGGCAGTGGTTATCTATGAATGGCTTTGTGGGGTAAAACCTTTTCATGGTTCGTATATGGCGGTAGCCGTTCAGCATTTGCAAGCTCCCCCACCACCAATGCGGGAGAAAATGCCAACCATCTCCCCTGATGTGGAAATGGTTGTTCTGAGAGCACTGGCTAAAGATCCCAATCAACGTTTTGGCAGTGTCCAAGCCTTCGCCAATGCTTTTGAACAAGCATGCCAGGGGGAAGAAACGTATCGCATACTGTCATCCAATAAATCATCTTCACTCCACGGTGGAATGGGAGGCGGAGGCCATACGATGGAAGTCGTATTACATGGGCCCATGGGTCGAACTCTCCTGGGATCAAGTATAGTCACCATAGGACGGGCACAGGATAACCGCCTGGTGATCAGTGATAATAAAGTTTCACTACATCATGCTGAAATTCGCCCAGGAGGACAAGGATACAGTATCATCGACTTACGAAGCTTGAATGGGACTTTTGTGAATGAACAAGCACTCATTCCTGGTATGCCACGCCCGCTCAATCAAGGGGATACGATTCGGATTGGAGACACGCCCCTCACTTACGTTATCAGCGGTATGCAACCAGTTACTGAAGGTCCTACTCAGCGTGCTGATCAGGGGTTTCAGAATCCAGCTTCATCTCATACAGGATATGGATTGGGTCGAGAGTATGATTATCCAGAACAAGCTCTGCAGCCGCCATTACCTTATATTCCTTCAAGACCCCTCAATGCTGGTCCTCTAGCTTCGGGTGGCCCTGCTCTACCAATGCAGCAGCCCTACGGACAACCTCCCGGTGCAGGAGCAGATAATAGGGGAGGAACCTTTCCACTGCAAGGACAACCTCAGCAAGTGCAGCAGCCCTACGGACAACCTTCCGGTGCAGGAGCAGATAATAGGGGAGGAACCTTTCCACTGCAAGGACAATCTCAGCAACAGCCGAGAGGAAGGACTATAGATCCGAACACCCCGCCTGTGCCGTTGCCCGACGAGCAACTCAGGGGCAATATTCTGCCCACCCCCTCGCCGAAAAAGCCTCTTCGAAGACTCTGGATTGTCGTGAGCATTATCGCTGTTGTCTTGTTGATCGGAGCGGGTGTTCTTACCTACGTGGCCCTCCTTCCCACGCCGACGAAGGCCCTCGATAGTTTCTGTACCTCCTTACAAGGGAAAGAATATTCGTCCGCTTATAATCAACTTTCGGACAACTTCCAAAGTAAGATCCCTTTGACTCTGTTCACCAGCTTCTTTGCAAAAGTCAATTCCTGTTCTCATACCTCGCCCAACCAATCTGGCAGTAATGCAACAGGCAGTCTTACTCTTGGTCAGACAAGTGGAGGCACCAAAAATGATATGGTGACTCTGACTCAAAATGGAAGTAGTGCCTGGAAAATAGATAATGAGGCACGTCTTTCTGGACTGATCAATACCCTCAGTGCCTACTGTACCGCCATACAGAATGGCAATTATGTGTCGGCTTCTAGTCAATTCTCGAGCAAATTACAGAGTAAGATATCACAGACGCAGTATACGAGTTTCCTGTCCAAAGCCCAATCGTGTACCTATAGTACACCAACCGTCTCCGGTGATAGTGCAACATCGAATGTGACTCTTTCCTACAATTCTGGGCAAACAGAGGCACACCAACTGAGCCTCATTCAGGATAGCAGTAACACCTGGAAAATTGATAGTATATCCAATTTACCAGATCAAACAATAGATACATTCTGCACTGCCTTGCAGAATAAAGACTATCAGACAGCCTACAATCAAATGTCCGTAGGATATCAAGGCGGTGTTTCTGAAGCCCAGTTTGCGAAAGATTTTTCCTTCTTTACTGGATGTCGGCATGAGGCTTCTATTGCGTCTAATGGTACGGTAACATCTAACGCGATGTTTTACATTAATGCGGGACAACCCCTCCAGGAAACTGTCTATCTGATCAAAGACAGCAGTGGGAATTGGAAGATTGATGATATTGTAAATCTTCCGTATAAAACGCTGACGACGTTCTGCACTGCCTTGCAGAATAAAGACTATCAGACGGCCTACAATCAACTCTCTGACACTGCCAAAAGCGGTTATTCTGAAGCCCAGTTTGCGAAGGATTTTTCCGTAGTGAGTACGTGTGTAGCCGACTTTCCTGATACTCAGACAGATCAGAATGCCACGGCGATTATAACCTTTGGTTCTGCCTCGGGACAAACATCGAAAGGTAAGGCATTTCTGATTAAGGATACTAACGGTGACTGGAAGATTGATAACATAAAGAGCGTATAGACAATTGAGTCTATCAGATGTCCAGGTTGGCTTTGGTCGAACCTTTTCCCTTGCCTTTTGCGGTCAATACATTTCAAAGAAAGCCAAACAGGGGAAGAGGGTCGAGGCAAGCTCGACCCCTACACGGGACGAGATCTCGCTTCACGCGTCTCGCGTAGGGGTCGAGCTTGCCTCGACCCTCTGAAATGTATTGCCCCTTGCGGTTATCCTGTGATCAGTATATTATAGAACAGGGATTGGCATATTTGTCGGTCTATCTGTTTGTTCTCAAGTGTACTAGTGGAAAGGAAACCCTGGCATGGAGGCAATCGAACTTAACGGTCTTATGCATACCCATCCCTATGCCTGTCGCGGCCTGAGCGTCAATCCGGATCCACCACGAGTTGGTGAAGTGACCACTCTTGCTGTTGCCCTCAAAAATGCGGGGGCGCAGCCAATTACCGTCAAACGTATTGAGTTTATGGTAGCGCAATTCGGTATGGGTGTACGTTGGGAGCAACTTCCTCCTATCGAGGATCTGACCCTCCCAGCCCGGCCTGACCACGTCGAAGAGATCGCTGTGCAATGGACACCAACCATAGGCGGGCATCGCTGCGTCCGCGTAGCCATTCACTCGGATGTACTGCCCCTTCCATTGCGCATCGGACGGAACCTGCACGTCATCGAAGCTACGGCTGAAAGAACGTTGTGGCAGGTTCCCTTCCGCCTCGGCAACCCCGAAAACGAGCGCATGCCCGTAGCCCTCGAACTTGGAGACAACAACCCCGAGGCAGTTGAGGCTACCATCCTCATCAACGGACGAGTGCATGGTGCAGGTCAACCAATCTGGCTCGGTGCCAGGGAAGAGGTAGAAGCCCGCCTTCTTCTTCGCGCACGCACTGATGATACTATCGCAACCGTCAAAACTCTCGAAGCCCGTATTCAGGGTCGTCTGATCGATGGCATTCAGGTCGAAGTGTATCGCCCTGCCTACAACCTGAGACGTGCCCGCAGAGAGCCAGCCCCTGAGCCTGTTATGCGAGACTATGAGTTCGCTGGTGCTGTGATGAGATAGCTCTTCTCATGGAATTGTAGGGACTCGATTGATCGCGTCCCATAGGCATCAACCTAACGAAATGATTTGGATCTCGCGTAGGGGCGGGGGCGGCGTGGAGGCGGGGTGGGGGCCCTTGTGGCCGCCCGCCGTTGCTCTGTATGAGCGGCTCCACATTCTTGCCGCACCCTTCCCCGGCGGGCGGCCACAAGGGCCCCCACCCCGCCCAGCACCACTCCCGCCCCTACGCGAAACTTCGCACGTTCTCACGTTCTCCCTTCACGTTCCTCTTCGGTTGATGTCTATGGGACGTGATTGATCACGTCCCTACAGCTTTGGGGCATCTACCCATTCACTCCCAATCTGTTGAACGTCTCTTGCGCAGTGTGCAACAACTCTTTGCCCCTGGCTTCATCGCCCTCACCTTTTCTTGCGAAATAGAAGTATGCATACGCCTCCTGTGTGCGTGCATATTCTACCATGTCGTCCAGTGCTTGCAGCTCGGCCAGCGAACGCTCGAAACATGGCTGGGCCTGCTCAAACCTGTGCTGCTCCTGCCAGATACGCCCCTGCAAGCGCTGGACCATGGCCGGTACCTGGCGATAGTGACGACTCTTACCCAGTTCCATGGCCTGATCCACATAACGTTGTGCCTCGTCGATCTTCCCAGCGAAAAAGTAGGCCTTTGCCGCCTGTACCAACAAATGCGGGAAAACCATCGACATCTCACCATACAGCTGAGCCATGCGCATCGCCTCCTCAATATCGGTAATCGCCTGCTCCCAGTTCCCTTGCCAGCCAGCCGAGGCACTGCGACTCCAGAGTACACGCGCTTGCAAGTCTGCATTCTGCAGCATTGTCGCAATAGCATAGGCATTATCGGCATTTGTGGCTACCTCTTCCCAGGAGCCTGCCTGAATCGCCACAAAGGCCTTAACCAGGTGCGCCCATCCCTGCGCCCCTACGACCCCGTGCTGCTGCGCCTTCTTAAGGGCCTCGTCTGCCTTATGCTGCCCTTCTTTCAATTGCCCCAGCAACATATAGGCCCATGCCGCCGAATAACTCATCATTGGCTCCCATTCCGGCTTGCGCAAACGTATACATGCCTCAGCTCCCTGCAAGGCATAGTCCAGCATCTGCTGTGGTGACTCTACCAGCAAGGCATACCAGCAGCGTGACCACAGCGATACCACCGTAATAAAGGGATCGTTACCCCCTATTTGTGCGTGCAATGCATCCCCTTGGGCCAACTTCTCACGCGCTAACGGTGCATCTCCCATTACCGTCGCGGCCATGCCCCACTGTGTATACGCCTTGGCGAACAAGGCCGTTTCCTCTGGCCTGTCTTTTATACACTGCAACGCCCGTTGAATATACTCCACCGACTCTGCCTCGCGCTCCTGCCAGTGCAAGCAGAAGGCCACGTACAGATATGCTTCCGCCTGTTTTGCCTCATCTCCCAGATCGCGCCACAGGGCCGCCGAAGCCATGCCAGCCTCAATCGCCTTATCTATCCGACCCGTATAGATGTAGATATCCGACAACTGCCGCAACAGTCCGGCTCGCATAGGTCGCTCTTCATCCCCGATAAGCAAGTCAAGAGCTGTTTTCATATACTCCGCTACGTTGACAAAGGCATACACACTGCCCGCGTGCTGAGCCGCCTTTAACAGGTAATCAATAGCCCTGGTCGCATTCTCCGCCATCTGGTAGTGATAGGCTAGTCTGCTATAATAGGGCTGCAAACGTGCCGCGTAGCGTGCTTCAATCGCCTGGGCTACCTGGCGGTGTAGTGTACGACGACGCAAAGGATTCAGCCACTGGTACAATACCTCGCGAATTTTATCATGCGTGAATGCCAGATCGACCTCTGCCTCCACGCTACTACTCTCTTGACGACTCACTACTTGCGTAAAATCACTCTGTGGTGTATCGGATAGTGAAGAAATCAACTGAGCGGCAATGGCTACGTCTAGATGCTCGGCTACTGCCTCTTCAGAGAGATTGCGTGCCTGACAGAGTAGTTCAGAACTGAACTGTCGGCCCAGTACCGCCGCCAGTACGAGGGTAGTACGGCACTCTGGTGCGAGTTTCACCAGCCGTCGCTCGATCAACAAACGCACGCTGTGAGGTATCTCCAAGTTGTTCACATCCACTGTCGCCTGCCAACGATCCCCTACCTTCTTGACTTTTCCTTCAAAAACAAGCGAGCGAATAGCCTCACCGATGAAAAATGGGTTGCCCTCTGTCTGACGGTAGATTTCCGCCGCAAATACCGGTCGCACATCGTGTCCGGCGATGCTCACCAGCAATTGCCATACCTGCTCCTCTGTTAGCCGTCGTAAACGCACCTCTGTGCTGATATTGGCGCGTGCCAGCGTCGTCATCAATCCACGGAGCGGGTGCGCTTCATGCACCTCATCAGGCCGGTAAGGGAGCAAGTAGAGCGGCTTCCTATAGCTGCTCCCACCTGTATTTCCCAGCGGAGTAGCATCAGTACTCTGCATCAACAAAAACGTCAGCAGTTGGATGGTCGCTGCATCGGCCCACTGTAAATCATCGAGAAGGACGATCAAGGGGCGTTCTACGGCCAGGGCTGTCAGGTAACGTGCCACCGCATTATAGAGATTGCGCCGCTCCATCTCCGCTCCTATCGCCTCCGGTTGCCCTAAATCCGGCAGCTTGAGACGTACCTCTGGGGCAATTTTTGCCAGATCTGCCGCTCCCTGTCCCAACATGCTACGCAATTGCTCAGGTGTGCAGGTACGTACATGGGTGTTGATGGCGTCTGCAATGGGCTGGTAGGGAAAGGAGCCGCTCATCTCGTAGCAATATCCCCACAAGACTGTTGCCGCTTCTGTCTCCTCTGCCCAATGTGCAAATTCAGCTGCTAACCGTGTCTTGCCAATCCCGGGCTCACCTGCAATAAACCCCGCCTTCCTCTGTCCCAGGCATGCCTGCTGGTAAGCCCGCTGTATTGTGGCTGTCTCTGTCTCCCGTCCCACCAGCCCTGCCTTCAAAATGCGCTCAGGATCAACCTGGCTCTGTGTATTTGCCTCCTTCTCGGCCTCTTGAGGAGCAAGGACAGGTAAGGGAGAGGTGATAACAGGCTCTCTTGACGGCTGAGGTGCAGTTGGTGGAGTGGGTGATGAAGGTGTAGCCGCGGAGGTGTGTGCAATAAATTGGTGTGTACTAAGTGCTGCCCCTACGGAGGTGTCAACGGCTGGTTGAACCTCTATCAAGTCTGTGGTAATGCGTCCCGCCTGAATTTTGCGGTAGAGTTCGGTCGTCTCCGCTAATGGCTGGGCATGTAATTCTTCGCGCAGTACTTGTCGTAGCAACTGGTACTGGTTCAGTGCTTCGCTTCTCCGTCCCATACGTGCGTAGACCTGCATCAATTGCTGATGTGTCTGCTCATCGGCGGAATTACGCTCCAGCAGTGCCTGTAAATATTCACATGCACGTTGACCCTGCCCATAGGCCACTGCCAGTTCCGCAGCATTCTCCAGTAACCATGAGTACAGCCGACGCAGGCGATCACGCCGTCGCTGTGACCAGTCCTCATAAATATCTTCTGGCAGGTAGTCGCCCTTATATAAGGCCAATACTGCATCAAATTGCTCAAGGAGCTGGACTGTACTTGCTTTGTCCTGCTCCTTCGTCGTACGGCTGCGCATGGCTGCCTGTAATGGCTTCGCCGCAGCCTCAAACTGATCCGCATCAATCTCTATACTCTGCGGCACCAGCATCAAGGTATCATGCTCAAGCAACACGTATACCGACGAGCTACCCTTCCCTGCCACCAACTCAGGCTCAAGAGCGCGGCGTAACAAATAGAGCGTCTTTCCAAAAGAATTAGCCGCCTGCTCAATGGTTGCTGTTGGCCACAGCATTTCCTGAATCTGCTCGCGATGCAAGCGGTGTTGATCTGCCGACAGTAGCACCTTAAAGAGATCACACACCTTACGCCTATTCCAATTTCCTCCCGTCAGCAATTCGGCTTCACGACGTATTTCAAACTTGCCCAGCGTTGAGACCGCCAGCAGTGTGGTCGTACCAAGCATATCGACCTCCACGAACTATTCTGTGAGGGCGCACAAGCGCACGCAATAGATACTCTGAAGTACCTGCACAAGGCATACACAACTACAAGGAACACTATTTTCCCCATGCCATCTTCCCTGCGTGAAGATAAAGTATCTTCTCTGTGTACATTTTCTAAAGAAAACTCAATCCCCCTCTCTGGTTATAGCATATTTTCTTTATTTTTTCACATCTATTATCTGTGCCACTCCCTACCCTGTCAATAGGGATTTCTATGCAAGCCAAACTGGAATGTTGCGGTAATGTCCAGGGAATGTTGCGGTAATATAGCTCAGATACAATGACAGTAACAGAACAAGAACATAGGGTGACCTCTATGTAGAGGTCAGGAGACTACGAGAAGGAGAAAAAACATGACAACTCTGGCAATTTCTGCGCCCGTATCCGCACCTTTGACACCGGCCTCCCTGCTCAAAAGTTTGCAGCCAGTTCTGCAAATCGCTCAGCCAGTTCCCCAAGCTCAATCTCTCGCGGACGATGCCAGTGACGAAGAGCTTATTTCTGCCATTTGCCGTGGCTCTGAACAAGCTATAGAAATCTTCTACCAACGCTACTATCGCTACGCTTATGCTCTGGCTTATCGTCTTCTCCAAGAAAGCACTGCCGCTGAGGATATTGTGCAGGAGGTTTTCCTCTCCGTCTGGCGCAAGGCTGCCACCTATCAGCGAAAATACGGCAGTGTTTATAGCTGGCTTCAGGCCATCGTGCATCACCGTGCCATCGATCGCTTGCGTTCGGTAGCTCATCGCAGTAATCAGTGGGCACCCCTGCAAGTCGAAGGGGAGCAAGACCTACCCAGTGCCCAGCGGGATGTGTGGGAAGAGGCGTGGCAAAAAGAACAGGGCCAACTGATCCGTAGCGCCCTGGCCCAACTGCCTGCCGAGCAACGCGAGGTCATCGAACTGGCCTACTTTCAGGGCTATACCCATACCGAAATCGCGGCACAGAAACAGATTCCGCTGGGAACCGTTAAAGGCCGTATGCGCCTCGGTCTCCAGAAAATGAAAACCCTTTTGCAAGTACACGGCTTGGATGTTGCATCATGATTTGAGGCAGAGAACACACATGGCGAGCAGGTGAGCATGTGGCGAGCAGGTGAGCATGTGGCGAGCAGGTGAGCATGATGACCGCAAGGGTCATCACTACTATATACGGTGGCTCCGTAGGCCCAGGCAGTCGTGTATAGTAGTGATGACCCTTGCGGTCATCATGCTTCGGCGGTCATCATGCTTCGCAAAAAAATGAACCGCACCCAACGTTTATGGGGAAATATCATATTGAAATACTATGAGGTATAATGATATATTAATAGCTATCTTAATATATTGACATACCTGAATTAACATGCTAATGTTATGGTAGGGTATTGTCGCAGTGCTTTAAGCATGGTACTGTATCACTTTGTCCTCCTAATATTTAGTGTATTAGTTCAAAGAGATCGATACCATTAAGAAAGGGAAAAGGAATGTCGCGCAGTGATGGGCTGCCGTCGCAGCGAACTACCGGACTACGGAAGGACACTTCCAATTCACTAAAATTACCTCATGCGATGGAACGAGATACCGAAGCTAATATATCTGATCGCTCGGATGACTATGATGATGCTTCGGATGCTCCCACTCGTTCCAGTACTAGCATTGTTCGTCGCAACCTCTATCCCCAACGTACTTCCACTTCACCCAGCAGCCCTATACCTCCGCGTCGTACTAGTAGTGGTCAGCCTGTTCAGTCAAGCTCAGCTTTCACCAATCCCAATGCAAATCCACCCTACCCACGGAGTACTACTCGCCAAGTACCCCAATTTTCCAAAGCATCTGCGAAGGGAAAAGTGCATTGGCTGCTTCCTGCCGGCATTGGCATGATCGCCATGCTAGTCTTGTGGGAGCTTGGTACTTTAGTCCTCTCTTGGGGCCTCGCACGCTATGACGATTTCCGTTATGGTAATCCGCGTACCTTCCAGACTAACGCTGTTGTTGGTCATGGTGATAGTCCTCAGCACCCCTCTCACTTCATAGCTATCAACCTAAATCGCCAAGCTATCGTTGTTGAGTTTCCGGCTGGCAATCCCGCTGGCGCAGAAAGCTACGTGGTTCCCTACTACATCCTTGGTCAAGGTGGTGACCTCACTCCCATCACGCTTGAGTTTCGTGACGTCACGGGCGACCATAAGCTTGATATGATTATTCATATTCACCTGCAAACCCAGGATCAGACCTTTGTATTTGTCAATGATGGGACCAAGTTTCGCGCACCAACTTCCAAAGACAACATTCATCTCTAATGCCTGTTGTCTCTAATTATAACCATGCAAGTGTGAAGGGGTGCAGTTGATTTGTTTGCACAGATGAGTCTGGAAAGACGGTAGGGGCAGCATTATGAGAGGTAACAAATTCATCCGGCTATAGCTACGTGGTGGGAGCGGCGGCATTGATGACGCCAGTCCGCTTCACAGGTGGACTGGCGTCATCAATGCCGCCGCTCCCACGACCGTAAGTCTTTTGTTACCTTTCATAATGCCGCCCCTCCCATGCCTCGCGAGCTTCCTGCAAACAAATCAACCGCACTCGGTGTGAAGATAGTGCCGCCCAGGAGAGCATCTTCATGCCTGAGATGGTTTCAGTTGGTTGGCGTTAGAAGTCGACTAGAAAATGGCCTGATAGTGTTCTGCCACCAGTTCTGCAGGAAAGTACTTGAGCAAGTTCACTGCTACCAGTGCAAAGGCTATCCAATCAAAGCCGGCATCAATCGGCACACCCGCTACCGTTCCCACTACCGGCATCACCACACTTAAAAATGTCTCACTAAAAAAATCGGGAAAGAACAGTATAGCTAGCAGTCCTCCAACCGTACACACAAAGAGCAGCTTCCGCCAGAGCCCAATTCTCCTGTCGCTCATCAAAGCTCCGATCAGCCGAAACGTCTTCCCTGCATGTAAGAAAATGTCTCTCCGTCTCGGCTGCGACTGTTCTTGTCCTTTATAATATGTCTGTTGCTGCGTTTGCATCCCTTAATATCTCCTTCATAGCATATACGTATAAAGGGTTAGACAAGTTTTGCAACCGCCTCTTATCGAACCGCGCTGTAAAACCCCTGGCTTCAGACATGGGGAGATGAGGCGCGTTCCGCGTTGCGGGCGTGATGGGAGCGGGGAGTATCTCTTGGCATGGTGATACTTTGGTGATAAAATATAACCATGAACAAGAAACACCAAGAAATTCGAATAACTGTCCGGTTTCCGGCTTCACTGATTGAGCAGTTGCGTCTTCTTGCAAAAAGTGAAACTCGTTCACTCAATGGCGAGATTGTTCAAGCGATACGTGAATACTTGGAAAGGAGAAAGCCCGATGCTCAAAGCCTATAAGTACCGCCTCTATCCTACCCACAAGCAAGCCAACACCTTGCAATGGGTTTTAGACCGATGCCGCGAACTCTACAATGCCGCTTTGCAAGAGAGACGGGACGCCTATCGTCTGGTGGGCAAGAGCATCAACTACTGCGATCAGGCTAACCAACTGCCAGATATTAAAGCGATACGGGAGGAATACAAGGACATTCACTCCCAGGTGCTTCAAGACGTGCTCCGGAAAGTAGACAAGGCTTTTAAGGCATTCTTTGCCAGATGCAAACGT
>WNGQ01005617.1_pt1 | contig 12940 bp, 10 predicted proteins | sample 5407661 | NCBI WGS metagenome assembly WNGQ01 (sample SAMN13153382, study PRJNA577476) | soil metagenome | isolation source: 60 cm soil or saprolite under Garry oak tree replicate 2 | place: USA:California | collected 2016-06-15
ACACTGATATCCTCTACAGTTTTTGGCGAGTAGCTTCTCAGATGCTAAAGCCTGAACGCATGCAGCAAGTCAGCATCATAGTAGCCAAGGATCAGCTGCCCAACCTTCTGGGATATGCTGGCTCCAAGAGACTCTTCCACTTAACAGAGATTGAAGACGATAGTATTCCTGAGGGAGCGAAACGCTACGAAGCACTTGAACTCCAAGCCAAGTCCTCCACGATAAAAAGCCGACTAACAACCCTCACCACAGCCCTCAAGGTCTCCGAGGCGACACTCGAGAATATCGATGCCCCAGTCAATAACATCGAGGCACTCACGAAATTTCTAGACGATGAGACCGAGACGCTTGAACATTCCGTCCGAGAACTCGAGGGCGCCGAAGGGAAGCTTCAGACAGAGAAAGAACGGGCCTCAGAACTCTCACGATTCCTCTCAGGCCTAGAAAACGTCGGAGTCTCGCTGGACGCGATAGCTGGCCGCGGATTCCTCACAAGCCTCGTCGGAGAAGCTAGCATCGAAACAGTACCATCCCTCCAGAAAGAACTTGACCAAATAACACACGGCGACCTAATCTTCGCAATTACGAATACTTCTGAGGACACTCAAACCTTCCTCGCACTCTTTCCAACGGCCTTCCAAGACAATGCCAAGCAAGCGACCACCGCCCTAGGCGCAAAAATTGGCCCACCATGGACAGGTCTGCCCTCAGACCCAAAGAAGGCGAAGGAAGCGATCGACCTTCAGCTCGCAAACCTAGACAAAGAATCAAAGAACCTCGAAGAAAAAAGAGTGAAACTAGCGAAAGAGTACGGTCCAAGGATCAAAGCCTTAGCCACTTTATCCGAGATCCTCGAGGCCCGCACAAAGGCCCTGTCTGGATCATCTACCACTGAAGCGACCATTCTTCTTCAAGCATGGATCCCAAAGAGAAAACAAGGCGAAATAACCCAAGAAATCTCGAAAGTCAGCGGTGGACTTGCGAACGTATTCGTCGAAGAGACGAAGAGTCACGTGAACCATTCGACTGAAGAGTCGACGCAAGCTAAGGAGGCCGATCCTCCGACCTTGGTCAAGGGTCCTGGGTGGACCCGGCCGCTGCAATCGATTGTCGACAACTTCGGCATCCCATCATATTCAGAGACGAACCCGACGCCCTTCATGATTCTGACGTTTCCATTGATCTATGGCTTGATGTTCGGGGATATTGGCGAAGGAATCCTTTTCCTCGCCTTCGGGTTTTTCCTGCTATACCTAAGACGGAAGAAGGTCAAGGTTTTCGAGATAGGCCAGATATTCGTCAATGGCGCCGAGCTCATAATCATGCTTGGTATAGGTGCTACAATCTTCGGATTTGTCTTCGGTGATATCTTTGGGTTTGAGGCGCGTAGCGTCCTAGGCATCAACCCAATCTTCAGTCCCACCGCGGGCGCGTTTCCAACCAGCGCCAGCGTTGTGCCTAGCACTGCTAACCTGATAATCTACATGATATTTATCCTGTTCTTTGGAGTCGCGCACCTTCTTTCAGGTCTCGCGATAAGCGCATACAACAAGATTCGTAGCAAAGAGTACAGACATGCTCTCCTCGGTCCCATTTCTTGGGCATGGTTCTACGCCGCCTTCGTGGCGGCAGCCGTAATCGTCGTTCAAGCCAACTTCAAATTCTCTGTGCTCCTTAAGAACCCGCTAGTGGTGGCGTCCATCTTCATCCCGATGGCACTCATGGGATACGGAGAAGGGGGCCTCCATGTCATGGAAGCGTTCATCGGTGCCGGCAGCAATACTCTATCCTATCTTCGAATCTGGGCTTTGAACCTAGCAGATTTTGCCGTGAAATTTGCGTTCTTCACATCATTCGGCATTGTAGGAGCGATATTCGGCAATGTCCTAGTCATGATTCTCGAAGGTTTGATCGTTTTCGTGCAGACTCTGAGGCTTCACTGGGTTGAGTGGTTTGGTAAGTTTTATGAAGGGACCGGTCACCCATTCGCGCCCTATCAAGAACCAATGAGCTGGATTGTACCAAACTAATGGCAGTTGATTGCTCTACACTCTCTTCCGTAACGCTCTGCCCAACCTTCTGGGCGGGCTTGGGCGCTGGTCTCAGCGTCCTTCTCTCCGCGATCGGCGCCGGCCTCGGAATCGGCATCTCTGGACCGGCGATAGCTGGCGCTGGGGTCGAAAGACCCGAAGTCATGCTCAAAACGTTTATCGCGACAATCTTGGCTGAGGCACTCGCCATCTATGGTCTTGTAGTTGGGCTCTTGTCTGTCTTCGACATCACTCCCGCTCTAACAATTGAGAAGGGTGTCCGCATATTTGCGGCAGGACTGACGATGGGAGCAGCCGCGCTCGGGGCAGGCTTCGGCATCGGGGCCGCAGGAAGCGCGATGGCTTCGGCGACCGCAGAGAAACCCGAAATATTCTCTAGGGCCGTAATATCGCTGATCCTTGCGGAGGCCCTCGCAATCTACGCTCTAGTGACAGGTTTGCTGTTACTATTCACTGGAGCCGGCTAAGCGAGCTAGCGTGTACTCAGACACCCTCTCCCACCTAGTCCGAGACAATTATCTGATCGCTCGGCTGCGCGGCAGCCGCAGTCATCTGCTTGGACGCCAACAGTTATTCGCGCTCTCGGAGTCAAAGTCGCAGACGGAAATCATCGGATTGCTGGCGGAAGGGCCTTACGGGCCCGAACTGTCCAAGTTGGGAGCCGAGTCTTCGACTATCGAAACGGAGAGAGCAGTCCGGCTAGCGTTCGCTGACTCAGTCATGAGCCTAAGCAGAGCCTCGGGCGGAGATACTCGCGACTTCGTCGTCCAATACCGGAGAAGATTCGACGCATATTCCGCAGCTAGCCTCGTAGTCTTCAAGGCGCAAGGCAAGACCTGGGAGGAGTATTTGAGCACCCGGCTCCCTCTCGCATTAATGAATGAGCAGGAATTGCATCGGCTCTACTCTCTTGATGACCTTTCAATCATAGCTCGCGAAGCCGGCGATAGGCACCTCGTCGATAGAGTGAAGGGATTTTCGATGACGGACCTTGAAGGCGAAAAAGCCTCTCTGATCCGGGACGTCATTAATGGTTGGGGCGAAGAGAGATTCTACAAGTACATTGATGAGAAACTGTCAGGTCCGGACCGCGAAAACTGCCTTCCAGTTGCAGGATCCGCCATCGACATTGCAAATCTAACCATCATCATCAGAAGCAAGCTCATCGGAGCCTCTGGCGTTAGAGATCATCTGATTCCATCGCACTGGAAGCTCAACCAGAGAGTGATCGACCAGTTACTAGCTGCGACCGACGCGGCGCAGGCTCTGGACGCTGTCGCGAGCCACGAATATTACGGTCGTCTTCTGAGCGGTTCCCGTCAGAAGTATGAAGAGTCAAAATCCCTATCCTTCATGGAGATCGCCCTTAGACGACACCATCTAGACCTCAGCAGGCGACTCTTCCTCGGCTTTCCCTACTCCGTCGGAATCGTTCTAGCTTTTCTCATTTTGAAGGAGAACGAGGCGAGGAACCTCGCCGCGGTTCTCGCAGGAGTCGCCGCTGGATTGCCAACAGATGAGCTTCGTTCACTGCTAGCGATTCAAGAATAACTTCAGTTGCTCGCGCCGCGGATAATACTAGAGTTTCTTCACAAAGTAATAGTATGTGTACCCGATCCCGCCGATCGCGCTGACGACCAAGCCAATTATCGAGCCGCTACAAGGAACAAGCGATGGTGGAGACACGGAAACTCCGATGCAGGATGGTTGGCCAAGAAGAGGCGAGAGTGCTATTCCTCCCAGAAAGTATCCTAGGATGAGAAACGCTATCGTGTTCGCGCTGAAACCGATCAGCCGAGTCGTCTTTTGATCGTAAAGCGGTCCTCCGGTCTTCGCTTCGTCTTTCAACCTTCCGAACTGGCTGCGGCTAATCGACTTTGCAATAGCTCTGGGTGAAGCTGGCTGGCCGGTTGACGGGATCCGGATTGTTGATCCTTTGAGGCACTCCGTCACACTCGAATGATTAGGATTTGGATCGTTGTGGCTTTTGTTGATCTGACAGGCCAAAGTTACAAGTCCGATAGGGACGAACTCATCACCTCCTTCGAGAATAGTCTGAAGATGCTGATCGTCTAATTGAGCCATCGACAAGAACTCTCTGCGGCCAACATTGTCCACTGCCGCTTGGAAGGTTTCTGCTATTTTCGGTGTTACTTTCGCTTCCAGATCAGGCTTGCTCAGATATCTCGCCCGAAATCATGTTTCTGTTGTAACCAATTGGTAGAACTCCGGATTAAGATCCGGGAGACTACTAGTGGAAGATTATGATTGCTGAGAGGAAGAGAGGGATGAACACCAGGGAGATAGTGTTCAGAAGCTTGATGAGAATATGCAAGCTTGGCCCTGCGGTATCCTTCCAAGGATCACCGACAGTGTCTCCAACAACTGTAGCCGCGTGTGTTTCAGTGTTCTTTCCTCCAAAGTGTCCCATCTCTACGTATTTTTTCGCGTTGTCCATTGCCGCTCCACCCCACATCATCATAATGGCGAGGGGTATGGCCGAGATTGTGGCGCCAACCACAAGGGCGCCGACTGCGGCCCATCCCAAGAATATCCCAACAACTATTGGTGCGATCACGGGGATCGCGCCTGGGACAACCATCAATCGTAGGGCGGTCTTAGTTGAGATGTCAACCGCAGCCGCATAGTTTGGCTTGGCGGTTCCTTCTCTGAGCCCTGGAATCTCTCTCAATTGCCTTCTAACCTCCTCAACCATTCGGTATGCTCCCACGCTGACCGCGTTGATGGCAGTGCCCGAGAAGACGAAGGGCAGCATGGCTCCGATCAATGCCCCTATGATTACATCGGGATGGTTGAGCGCAAGAGACGCCGCAAGGCTCCCAACACTTGAGGGGTTGAGAAGACTTCCCAAGAGGTTGGCTTGGGTTTGGGTTATTGATTTTAGGTCAAATAGCTTGAGCTGATACCGCGCGACTTCTAAGACAAACGCCTGAAATAGTAAGAGGGAAGCAAGTGCGGCGGAACCCATCGCGTAGCCTTTTGTGAGAGCCTTGGTCGTATTGCCGAGAGCGTCTAAAGGCTCTATTCGCTCTCGAATCACTTCAGGTGCACCTGACATCTCGGCAATTCCACCTGCATTGTCCACAATGGGACCCAATCCGTCCATCGTCAGAACTATTCCAGCTGTCGAAAGCATTCCCATCGTCGCCATAGTTGTGCCATAGACTCCACCCAAGAACGGGTTGCCACTGAGGGCCGGGACGAGGCTTGCGAACTGCTCTCCCAGTCCAAATGAAATGAGTAGAGCTATAGCTACAGTGATGACAGGTAATCCGCTGGATATCAGGCCCACCGCGTTACCAGACATGACTGTCAGGGCGGGTCCGGATTTGGATCGCTCGGCAATCGTAATTACAGGCTTAGCGTTGGACCCAGTATAAAATTCGGTGTAAACGACGATCAGCAGGCCAGCGGCAAGTCCAGAAACCATGCATCCGTAGAGCGCGTAAACTGCTAGCGCACTTCCGCTGGCGGAGGGTCCGAAAACATACCATGTAGCGACGAACATCAGTATTGCGGCGATCACTGATGCTACAAGGAGTCCGTCACGAGTGGGTTTAATTGGGTTCTTGAATTTCTTCTCCAAGACCGCGACGGCTAAACCCACGAAGGTTGCGATAATCCCCAACGACCTGACTATCAGGGGCATCGTTACGTAATACGGGTTAATGATGCCACCGAATATTATGATGGAAACGATCAAGCCTATAATCATGCCACCGAGGTTCTCCGCTGTAAGGGACTCGAACAAGTCGGCGCCCCTTCCAGCTTCGTCTCCAACATTGTCCCCGACGTTATCCGCTATTGCCGCGGGATTCCTAGGATCATCCTCAGGGAAGTTCTCTTCTACCTTCCCTACCAGATCTGCGCCTACGTCTGCTGACTTTGTGAATATTCCCCCTCCTAATTGGGCGAACAGTGCGGCGAGCGAAGCGCCAAATCCAAATCCAGCCAAGACCCCAGGATCACCGAACGCGGCGTATAGGAGCGACAGTCCCAACAGGCTCATGCTAATGACGACTAGCCCGAGTGCCCCACCTCCGAGCGTGGCGACCTTCAGCGCCTCATACGTTGACTTCTCCGCGGCCGCAGTGGATCTGACGTTTGCGTTGGTAGCCGAGTAAAGGGCGATGTATGCTGCGAATAGTGAGAATGCCACTCCGAGTAAGAAGCTGAGAGCGATTTCGCTTCCATAGGTGAAGTTGACTGTTGCGCCGAACGCGGCAACGATGACGAGCGAGATGATTATCGCGATTATCGCGATAGTTCGAAACTGTCGCTTCAAGTAAGCGTTTGAGCCCTCTCTGATGGCTGTCCAGATGACGATCATCTTCTCGTTCCCCTTGGGGTATTTTCTGACGGAGAGGACGAGGAAGATTGCGGCGACAACCCCAGCGACCGCGAGTGAAGTAGTTAGGATTAATGGGTCGAAGGCCAAGCTTAGGTTCCTGCTGTCCTCAAGTTATGAAATTTCCATCGAGCCGCCTCGGCGTTTATTATAAACATGTTCACTATTGTCGATTGTCTACATTTCCAAACCCATAAATCGTCTCGACCGTCAATTCGCAATAGAATCGAACAGCTGATCTGTCAACTTGTCCGGTCGCAAGTACGATGTCATTGTTGTAGGTGGAGGCCCGGGGGGCCTTTCTGCGGCGATCCATCTGGCCGAGAAAGGTCTGAGAGTCAAGGTCTTCGAAAAGAAGAAACTTCTCGGGAAACCGGTCCGCTGCGGCGAGTACTTCCCCGTAAAAGAGGAAATGGCCAAACTACTTCCCCGCGTCAAATGTATCGACATCATCGAAGCTCCTGAAGATTCGATCGATTCAAAGTGCAAATCGATCAGGCTCGTCAGCCCCCGAGGACATGAATTTGAATTTCCCTTCGAAGCATACATTCTGGACAGACACGTCTTCGAGACCCATCTAGGCGACGTTGCTCGAAGCAATGGAGCCGACATAGATGTCGGGGTCCAAGCTCACTACTATCCTGAAAACGAAGGCGGCTGGGTCGGACCAACCCGTGAAACCGCAGACTACGGAGAGGTCATTGTTGCCGCGGACGGCTATCCGAGCGAGACAGCGGAGAGAGCAGGACTTCCCGAACGAGAATATGCTGGCCCTTATGCGGTCGCGACCAACATCGAGTACTTGATGACCGATCTGGGTGTGGAGCAGGACGTAGCAGAATTGTACATGGACCCGAGATACTCACCCGGAGGATATGGCTGGATCATTCCGAAAGGACATGGCAGAGCGAATGTTGGCATTGGAATCAGAGAACCATACGTTCGTCGAGAATGGCAGATCAGAGACTTGTTGACAGGTTTCATCGAAAAGAACAAGGTCGCTGCCAAGCGGCTCAAGGGGGGAAGGACGGCCTCTCTCATCGGAGACAGCCTGCCTGTCGATGGGCCCCTTACACGGACTTACACTGACCGCGTGATGGCTATCGGTGATGCGGCAGGGATGGTCATGCCGACGAACGGGGGCGGGATACAGACTGCGATGATAACCGGACGCCTAGCTGCGGAGGCTGCGGTCAGGTATTTCGAGGATAAGACTCCGCTCTCAAGCTACGAGGAAGCATGGAAGGACCAGATAGGAGCGGAGATGGAGAACTCCAAGAACATGCGACAGGCCTCCGACCGGTTGATGGGTCACGGATTCGTCTTCGACATGATGCTGAGAATCATGGGCACACGAAGGATCGCGGACGTGATAATGTGCCAGGTCCCAAGCGGTATGGGCGCATTCATCCATCTACTTGCCTAGTGCTTCAGAGCCGCGTCGATTATCATTACGGCGAAGAGAAGCGAGAGATATGGGCTTGTCACCTTGAACATTCGCCATGCGTTCGTCTCAGTCGGCTTGTAGAGAACCCAGAGACTTCCGGCTAGAATCGCAAGCCCGCTGACCAGCGCAACCGCGCCATAGATCTGGCCGAAAGGGCCCAGGAAATATAGGGCGAGCGAGAAGGGCACCATAATCATAGAGAAAATAGTGATGAGCCGCAGGGCTGTGGTGGACCCTACGACCACAGGCAACATCGGCACCCCGGCGTTAGAATAGTCCGAACGGTAAGACACGGCTAGGAACCAGATGTGGACCGGAATCCAGACAAAAACTAGACCCGCCATCAGGAGAGGAAAAATGGGATGTGGCAAACTACCTATAGGTCCAGGGGTCACCGCGGACCAGCCGAACAATACTGGGAGTCCACCGCTGAAACCTCCCAAGAGAATGTTCAGCGAGCTACGTCGTTTCAGTAACAAACTGTACACACCTACATTGTCCAGGATTCCCAGTGCCATCCAGAGAAGTGAAAAAAGGTTCAGTAGAGCCGCCAGAATCAGTGATATGGAGATTAGTCCGAGCCCAAATGTAAGAGCGGCTCTGGGCGTAATCCGTCCCGAAGGGAGAGGACGATGACGTGTCCGCGTCATCAATGCATCGATGTCGCGGTCGTGGTAGTTTGTGAGAGCGTTGCACCCCGCAGTTCCCGCTATGATAGCAATTCCCGTCATCAGCCAGCCCACTGGGCCGAAGGATACTGAGAGTACTCTGGTTGCGACGAAGGTTGCTGTGAGAGAAGTGAAGACTAGAAGATACCAAATCTTCGGCTTGGTATACTCATAGTATGTGAAAAGCTGGCTCTTTGCAGAAATTGCCTTTTGTTTCTGAATTAGCAGATGAGCCGCCCTATGTTACGACGATCTGACCGTTCATGTTTCCGTGGAGCGGACTGCAGACGATACTACACAGGTATGTGTAGCTCCCGGCCGCGTTGAAAGTAACTGTCACACTATACCACTTGCCAAACGGGATCGGTGGATTTGACGGATTCGTTCCTCCCAAGGGGCCAGGACTATTTGCTGAACTGTCAACAGTGAATGAACCACTCCCTATTATGTCGAAACCATGGCCCTTCGAAACGTGGAGGGCCGAATCTGAACTCGTCGCGTTCTCGCCAAATATGTAGAAGGTAATCATGTCTCCCACGTGCGCATCAATTGTCCTATTGTTAGATTCACCCTGGTATCTCTGGTAGTTCACGCCTGTCATGTTAGCACCGCTCGTTGCGTTGAATCTGGGGAGGTTGCTCTGGTTGAGAAAGGCAGTGTTGGTGATGTGGAATCCACCTTCTTCCTGAACTATCGCAGTCATAAAGACAAGACGATGTGAGACAGGATACGTTATGGTAGCATGAGAAAGCACGAACTGGTAATAATAGACGCCTCCGCCCGCAGCAGCGACCACTATTAGGCCGAGAAGTCCGACTATAGGAAAGTGTTTCTTGGGCATTTGCATTAGTATTTCACTTGAACGCTAACTCTGTATATGTGAACGGTCGCCGCGAACGCCACAAAAACCATTCCAATTTCCAACAGCGCGAAATTGTTGAGAGTATCTAGGAAGGCCCGGAAAATCGCCAAATCAAGAAACGCTTGCAAGAGTACCAAACCGCCCAGAAGAGAGTAGACTTCGCCTTTGGACAAAAAGTATGGCTGGACCTTCCTGTACGGTATTGGTTTCTTGGCGGCCCGCAAGGCGTCGAGCTTGGCCTTCCTCCACCTCACGAATGCGTACACGAAACCATATGCGAGTGCCGTTGCGATAAGTAAGGAACCAGCGAATAATGCTGGATCGATAAGCAACTGTTCCTCCGAGAGCAACGGCTGGAACGGATTGCTGGCTCGGAATCCCCATACGGTGACGATCGCTATCTGTCCTAGCGACGCAACTCCCAACGCGACCCAGAATGGTCTGTCGATCATGGCGATCTTTCTACCTCTGTCGAAGAAGGGCACGAGGGTGAAGATCAGCACGAAGATTCCAGGGATTATGGCTCCCGCTATGAACGGCGCTAGTCTCTGGACCCGGATGAATGCGTATAGACTGGTGAAGTACCACTCAGGAAATGTGATTTGAGTCAACTGGTTGGGATCATAACGGACTCCAACTTCCACGGGGAAGAGCCCCCCAAGAATCAGAATAATTCCAGTTATCGCGGAGGCTACTGGAATGTCCAGCACGAGGTTTTTGGGAAGATGGACCGACATTATAGCCAACATGATTATTGGGATTATGAAGACGTGAAACGCGTAGAAACGGATCGTCAAATCGTTAAAGCTGAAGCCGAAAATTATCTGAGCAAGGTTCGCGCCCAAGACGGGAGTGTAATACGTTAGCGTCTGCCCTATGTTGATGGCTAACTGTCCTCGGATATTGAATATCAGGTCGTACCCTGTGTACGCCTCAATTATTGTGACGACGCCGAGAATAATTCCGGTGACCCAGAGGATCTCGTAGCGGAGCTTGTATCTGCCCGCGAAGTACTGGTAGAACATGTGCATGACGGCGAGGAGAACCATGGCGTTGGAGGCCTGGTAGTGAATGTTCCTTACTAGGAATCCCCAGTTCACTTGATTGTTTATGGCCGCTACACTGTTGAACGCCGAATTGCATGTTGAGGATGGGACATACGTCGTGCCAGGTGCAGGCGGTGGGCAGTCCCCAAAGATTGGCTGGAAATGAAAGAGAAGAAGGGCTCCGGTGATTCCCAAGATTAGGAATACTATCACCGTAAGCATTCCTAAGAATCCAAGCGGGCTAATGAATCGTGAGGGAAAGACGATCTTCAGGGCGAGAAGAAGGGTCCTTTCGAGTCTGTCCCATATCCATCTGAGGAGCGCGATGATTGGGTCTAAGACCCCTTTCTTCGCGCTAGTCTGTCCGGCCAACTCCGGCTATCCCATCCAAGTCCGTAGCAGTAATGTTTCCAGTAGTTGAATCGTAAGACAATTTCACCCGCGGTAGAGGAAGAAGCCCAAGATCAAAGGCAGGACCCGCAACAGGGACGCCGTCCTCCAATCTGTATTGGCTTCCGTGACAAGGGCATTGTAGCCTAAATTCTCCTGAGCCCGGATTACCGGCATAACCTGGATTCACTATGCATCTCAGGTGGACGCAGGTCAGATTTAGAGCCGCCACATGCTTGAGTACGTCGTCGTTTGGATAGAACGGATTCACAAGAGGATCAGGGAGCCGAGTGATCACGTTCTTGTAATACGGGCTATCCATAACCGGATAGGGGTAATAAAAGAACTCCGAATACTTGGAAGCATCATAAACGTCAGCGGAGCCAACTACGTTCTGATATCTTGAATTCAGGTCGGTTCCAGTCGAAGTAGGTTGGGTCTGGTACTTTGCAACAACGGTGGGACCCTGCTTGGCTGGAATCAACGGACCCAGAATGCCTGTAGATGGCGCATTTGGCAACGCGAAGGCGCCAATTGCCAGCAGTGTCGATGCACCGAGTGCGCCCACGACGAACGCCCGTCGGGAGATCGCCGGAGTCTTCGCCGTCGAGGGTGGTTTTGCGGGCTGCGGAGGAACTGTCGGTGCCTTTGCAGGGGGCGAAGGAGTAGTGCTGGATTGAGGTGTTGGCTTCTTCTCGTCCGACATGTCCTCTGTCGCTCTAAAGGAATATTTTTTGTCGAGCGGTCCAAATCGTATTAAAGACTTGTCTATACGTTACGACCCGTTCAGTCGCTTCGTGATTTCGGAAACGATATAACTACCAAAGAATCGAGAGTCCCAATCGATTATCAGGACGGCCAAGTGAGAATCCGTGAATCGAGTCATAGCTTCACTTACCCTGCTCGTGGGGCTCGCGGCAATGATGGTCGGAGTCTACGGTCAGCAATGGGTTGTCCTACAGCAACTCGCCCGACAGTTCGTCCCCTTTTTCGGATAGGGTCAATGAAATGGAGAAAACGCGAGTTCCTAACGCGAAAACTGAACAGACGAGTGGCTTTCGCGCTCGGCTGGGACGAATCAAGGTTCGAGGCTACTACTGGCCTGTAAGAACGATAGTTCAGCTCGGCTTCTTCGTGCTTTTCAGCGGAATCGGCATCATGAGCCTCGTCCCAGCATTCAACGGAACGCGATCTTGGGTTGTGCTCCCAATCGTATCGAGCGTAAAATCCCAGGCTCAAGTAACAAGTTCAATGGACGCCATCACGATCTTCCTCGAGAACGGCCTCTTCCCATGGCTCCCTCTTGGAATAATGCTCGTTGTGGGCGCAATTCTAGGACGCTTTATGTGCGGCTGGATCTGCCCCGTCGGCTTTCTCCAAGACGTCATCACCAGCGTAAAGGGACGGGACTCGCTGTCTACTACGGCGTCGGAAATGACTACAGAACGAGCCTAGGACCTCTTGCTGACGGACTCTTCGTTGCGATTACCCCTGACGGCACACTGTTCGGAACTCTTCCCGCGATCCTGGCGGGGTCATGGAGATTTCTCGGTACAGCACAGACTTCAGACCTCAGCATCGGCAATCTCTCATCCTGGTTTGGGCACATTTCGGCCCTCACATGGCTCAACGTTGTCGTCTTGGTCGGGTTCGTATATGCTGCTTGGAGGATACCTCGATTCTGGTGTCGCTACGTTTGTCCAGTCGGTGCTATCATGGCTGTGACTCAGAAGAACAGCCTCCTCGGAATGCATCGAGACCCGATCAAATGTTCAGAATGCAAGGAGTGCGAGACCGCTTGCCCGATGCAAATACCAATCCTTGATCTCGACTGGAAGAAGTTCAACGACTCAGAGTGTATCTTGTGCATGGCGTGCATAGATGCATGCCCTGCCGGAGCCCTGTCTCCCAAGTTCCCGTAGCTTTGACAACCCGATAAGACACTTCAAGGGTCCATATCAGCTAGTTCTGAGCAATGACCATAAGATCACAGGATTACTTCTCACGGCAAATCTCAGTTCCAAGCATTGGGAAAGAGGGACTGCGCAAACTGCAGGAATCGTCAGTTGCAATTATCGGAGCTGGAGGAGTGGGAAGCGCGGCTGCG